>Ga0181573_10000302_pt1 | contig 52748 bp, 36 predicted proteins | sample 101ome_25_FD_148643 | JGI IMG/M metagenome (GOLD analysis project Ga0181573, IMG submission 148643) | Coastal salt marsh microbial communities from the Groves Creek Marsh, Skidaway Island, Georgia - 101409BT metaG (spades assembly) | ecosystem: Environmental > Aquatic > Marine > Intertidal zone...
GTTCCAGGGGCTGGAGTACGAACACGTCGCGGGGGGTTTACGCAAAGCGCTCGAAGCCGATCGCGGCGCTCTCGACGCCAAGCGACTGACGGGCATCGACGGACCGAAACTTCGGCAGATGCTCGGATGGCCGAGGCCGCTGCCGCTGGAAGACGAGCGCGCGAGGCTGCTGAGGGAAATCGGCCAGGGGCTCATCAACCACTTCGGCGGGAGCGCCGCGCGGCTCATCAACGCCGCCAACGGACGAGCCGACGTCCTCGTGGATCTCGTCGTTCGCATCTTCGGAGGTTTCCGGGACGCATCGATCGACCCGCGCGATGGGTCGCAGGTTTTCCTGTACAAGCGCGCGCAGATCTTCGTCGGGGACCTGTGGGGCCGGTTCAACGGCCGCGGGCTCGGGCGTTTCGACGAGAGCATCAAGGAGCTCACGATGTTTGCCGATTACCGCGTGCCCGTCGTGTTGCGAAACATGGGCATCCTGCGGTACGAGCCCAACCTGGCGCGCAAGGTGGACCAGCACAACTTCAGCACGGCGGACATCGTCTCCGCCGGCAGCGCCGAGGAGGTGGACGTCAGGGCGTGCACGGTGCAGGCGGTCGAGCGGATGCGCAGGGCGCTCGAGGAGAGGATCGAGAAGGAGCCCGAGCTCAACCCGACGATACCGGGGGAGGTTGACGAAAAGTTTGTGACGTCGGTGGCGCTGGACTGGTTCCTGTGGACGGAGGGCGAGCGACAGAGGGACGACGCGGGCGCGGGGAAGCACCACAGGACCCTCACGGTGTTCTACTGACGCTCGATATCGATCGACGACGCTCGAACGGCGGCGAACGTCGCGGGAAACTATCGTCACGTCCAAACACGCTTCTCGGACTCGCGTCTCTGCTTTCCTCTAATCATTAGTCACGCGCGAAGGCCTCCGCCCTTGGGCTTTGAACCCTTCGGCGTCTCCGGCGCGTTCCACCCGAAGTTTGGGGCCGGGCACGAGAGCCACCCGCACGCCGACTGCGGCACTCCGGGCGTCCCCGGCGTCTGCGGCGGGGCGGCGGCTCTCGACGCCGTCTTACAGGGCGTGTGCTGCTGGCTCTCCACGTCGAAGCGCACCTTTCGTTCGAACATGCTCGTCACGACGTCGGCGAAACCCCCGCCGGCGGCGCCGGCGCCGCGGGACTCCCCGTTGGACTCCGCCCGCTTTCCCTCCTCCTTCGCGAGCGTCCGGGCGAGCTCCGCCTTGCGCTTCCGGTCGCCCTCGGTGCACCCGTCGCGGCTCAGCATCCTGGCGATTTTCTTTTTGTAACTGACCGGCTTGGCATCCGGGAGCGGGCCCTTGGGCAGGGCGACGTTCGCGGCGCTGGAGTTCTCGTTCACGGCGCGCTCGCTCAGCAGTTTCTTACCTCCGGTCTTTGCGGTGTAAGACGCGCGAACCATGGCTTTGAACCGAGCGGTGTTGAACCCGCTTCCGCCCGTCGCATTTTGTGCGTTTTCCTTGTCCGCATTCGGCGCGTGCTGTTCGAGCTCGTCCATGCCGTCGCGGCCGACGGGGGAGTACCCACCGTTCCTCGGGCTGGGCATGGTCGCAGCACGCGCGTCCGTGACCTGCGGGCGACGGTGGAGGGCCGTCGCGTGGCCGGCCCGGTCACGGCTGTCCCCGCGAGTGCGTCGCGGGAACGAACCGCAGATATTTTGCGGGAAAAGTGCGCCCGACTCTCAACGGTCGACTTGGACAGTTGGACGTCCAGTCTCTGTCCAACGACGCCGACGTGTTCGCCGACTAGGCCCGTCGTCTTTGTCGATGCCATCACTCTAGCTAGTCTATGAATTCATCGCTCTAACAGCACCCCCGCCTGCCACGGGACGTGCGCGGGCGAAGTCGAGTGCTCGCGCCTAAACTCCGGCGGGTACGCGCCCCTAAAGTTGATCCTCGGCTTCCTCGCGTCGTCCTGCGTCTTGAGCCAACACTCGCCCAAGGTGTGGTTCCAGACGTCCGGGGCCCAGCACTCGGGGAGCGGGCAGAACACCCAGCTGTTGCACGCCCTCGCGCCCTCGCCCTTCTCCCTCGCGTCTCTCGCCTGTGCCTTGCACCTGTCGCAGCACTCCTGCGCGCTCGACACCTTGTGACTCATTCCCCAGGCGACCGCCGGTCCGTCGAGATCGAGCGACGCCTCCCCGTGGCAGGACTCGTCCACCTCCTCGAGCCGCACGCTCTCGTTCACCCCGTACGGCGGTCGCTTCGTCGCCGGTCTGGCGTCGACCGGAGCTTCCGCGGGCGGCTCTTCCCCGAGCCCTGGCGCCCGCTCGTGGACCACCGGGAGGGTGCCCACCGCGTTCTCCCGGATCGCCGCCGGGGAGGTCCACGCCGGGTTTTCTGTCATGCCGGGGAGCTCCACCCTCGCGCCCATGAGCGCACCAATCTCCCGCGCGAGTATGAGCACCATGAGCAGGCAGAATATCACCCCGATCAGCCGACCGGGCCCGCGGGGCGCGCACGGGTCAGCCATCGTCGCGCGCGTAAAAAATGCCCAGCTCTCGGAGGTCGGCCGGATATTGGAAGGAAGTGTTAGCACTTTGTCTCTCCGTACGAGTACTCACAGTCTCGCGGGAATCACGATGAAACGTTCGACGCGGTCCGCCCGCCGATGCGCTGGCTAGCCGGCTCCCTACTCCCCCGCTCATCCCTCCGCGCCGTTCGTCGTCCCGCCCCCGGGCCGGCCCAGCCGCTTGGTCATCCTGTGCTGCACCAGACGCTGCGGATCGACCAGAAACGACGCCACCTTTTGGGCGGCGGCCAGCCGCGATCCGTCGTCGACGGCGTATCCGCGGCTTTCGTACAGCGCGATGGCGGCGGCGTTGTTCTTGAGCACCGTGAGCGTCGCGAAGTCGCAGCCGAGCGAGCGCGAGCCCAGGGCCTCGGCCTCGTGAAGGAGCCTCGACGCGATTCCCATCCGCCGGTGCGATTTTTTCACCTCGACGCTGGACAAGAACAACGCGTCCCCCTCGTCGTTGGCGCCCGGGCTCAGGAGCGCGTTGGCGCCGGATTTTTTCACCCAGCACGTGACCCACCCGACCACCTCACCGCCCGCGCCTGTCGTGTCGTCCGCGCCGAGGGTCACGACGATCCTGGTCTTCGCCGAACCCGCCGTGGATGTCTCGACGCGGACCATGTACCCCTCAGGCATCTTCGGCGCCATGTACCCCATGGATGGGGCGCGGTTCGTGTACGCGTTCTGCAGCTGCTCGAGCCGCGCGGTCCTGGCCTCGTCGCCGGGGTACGTCGCGGATGTCTCGTCTCGCGACGCGCCTTCTGAGCTCGCCTTCTCCTCCTGCGCGGCGAACGCAAACGCCTCGAAGGCGAACGCCCTCGTCCCAATTGCGATGTTCGGCACCGGCGCGCGATTTCTGTTGGAAACTCCGACGAGCGCGCCGGGGGTGCGAGGCGGCGTCGGTGCGCGGGTCCACGCGCGGATCCGAGGTGCGAGGGACGCCGCGCGGGGCGCGACGCGAACGCGCCACTCGCACGCGGACATGTCCGTGCAGTAGCGCGCGAGGCTTTGAACAATTCCGTCCCACGTGGACGCTAACAATATCCGAGAGGATCTCGGGGCCAATTTTTCGAGTCGCGGTGCGGCCCGGCACTCTGCCATCAGTCAGCACCGTGGACCCACTATGCTAGGCGCGGCGCGCGGCCTCGTCGCGCGAACGCTCCACTCGAGAGCCAGTCCGCCCTTCGCGAAGAAACTCACGGGTAGAAACTCGATGGCGACCGCGGCGTGGGACGGGTCCGGCACCCAGGAGGACCTCATGTATCGCGACGAGTGCATCCTCGTGGTGCGAATCCATCGGCGCAGCCAGCACCGTCGCGAACAAAACCTAAGCGCCGCCCCGATCGACGCGCTGACTCACCCCGCCCGTCGTCGATATCATCGCAGGATGAGAGGGATAACATCGTGGGACACGACAGCAAGTACGCGTCGCACCGGTTCATCCCCGAACAACCCCGCGGCCTGCTCCACCGAGCGTTCAGCGTCTTCCTCTTCAGCGCGGACGACAAGCTCCTCCTGCAGCAACGCGCGAGCGCCAAGATCACGTTCCCGTCGCTGTGGACCAACACGTGCTGCTCGCACCCGCTGTACGGGTACGAACCCACCGAGGTGGACACTCCCGAGGGCATCGCGGACGGCAGCGTCCTCGGCGCGAAGCGCGCGGCGGTGCGCAAGCTGCGACACGAGCTCGGCGTCGATCCCGAGTCGGTCCCGCTCGATCAGTTTCGATACCTCACGCGGCTGCACTACTGCGCCGCCGATGAATTCGCGGAGAATCAGTCCGTCTCGGGAGGCCCGTGGGGGGAGCACGAGATGGACTACATCCTGTTCATCAAGCCGCGAACGCCGGTGACGATCGCGCCGAATCCGGAGGAGGTTGACGACACGCGGTGGGTGACGCGGGAGGAGTTGAGGGAGATGATGGCGGACCCGGCGCTTCGGTGGTCGCCCTGGTTCAGGATAATATGCGACAGGTTCCTGGACAAGTGGTGGACGAACCTGGACGAGACGATCGGGACGGACACGCACGTGGACCTGGGGACGATCCACGAGGTGATGTGACGCGACGCACGAGACGGGGGTGACGCAAACGAGGTGAGCGAACGTTTTCCCGCCTTTTGGTTTTTGGTTTTTTCTCCCCCCGCCGCGCGCCGGATCTCGATGACGACACCTTTGTGACGGGCGGAATGAACCGGCTTGATACCCGGATGATTATTGTCCAGCACGTGGCGTACAAACCACACCGAGCACCCGAGAGATCCACGCCGCGGTGCCGACCCGACCGGTCGCGACGGACGCGCGTCCGAAACCAAACTCTGACTTCTCCCCGGGCGTTTGACTCGTCCAACCCCGCAGGTCAACCTCGAGGGAGAGCACGTGACACCGGCCAAACCGACCGATTCATTCGTATTCGTAGTGCTGACACTCACTCTCGTGCACTCTCGTACACTCGCTCTCGTGAGATTACTGACCGGACCGCCTCGGAACCGTTCGTCTCGCCCCGCTATTTGAAGTCGCTCCCGAACATCAGCTTGGCGTCCACCACCGCCGGATTCCCCGCGTCGTCGAACACGACGTCGATCCCGAGACAACCGCAGTTTTCGAGCTTGTGCTCGCGCATCCGCCGCGCCAACACCGGCGCCGCCGCCTCGAACGCCGGGCTCACGAACCGTCCCAGCATCTCCCGTATGAACAGCGAGTGCGTCACCACGACGCACACGTCGCTCGGGTCGAATCGCATCGCGTCGAAAAAGTCCGTCATTCGCTCGTCGATCTCCTCCTTGCTGTCGATGTCCTCCCGTCCCGTCCACCACTGCCCGACCGCGTCGTTGTGATCCATCCTGCGTTCGATGGACGCCATCACGACGTCGGCGACGCCGCCGGGTATCGAACCGACGAGCTCCTTGAGCTTTCGCGCGCACCGCTCCACAATCGCCGTCCCGGATGAAATTCCCACGCAGTCCATGCTCCCGATCGTCCCCTTCACCTCGCGGCACGACCGCAACAGCGTCGTCCCGGCGAAGTCCCGCGTCGGCAGCTGCTGCACCACGAACGCCGCCGTCTGCACCGCGCGCGTGAGCGGCGAGACGAAACACTTTTTACACCTCGCGTACGACGCGATCCACTCCGGGTAATCCGGGTCATCGCACGTCCCGACGTTGGACGTTCCGACGTACGCCGTGGCGACCCCCGCGGAGTACGCGCCCCCGTCGCCCGCCGCGGACGTCAACACGACGCCGCCGGATGGTGCGTCGGTCGCGATGAACGCCCCGCCGCCGCCGTCCGCGGTGCCCCGCGCCGCCGCCATGAACGCCTCCTCGGAACGCAAGACGCTCCAGTCGACGTTGGCGCCGGGAGGTCCCAGCCCGACGCGCGCGTCGCCGAGGTTCATGTTCCGGGCCAGCAGGGCGTTAACGTCGGAGCCGTCGACGTCGCGAATCTGCGAAGTGGCGGACGCGAAGGCCACCTCGGCGCCGGTGGCTCCTCTCGATCGGCCCGCCCGGGCGTTTCGTTCGAGCCCCCCTAAGCGTCCACCCGCCGCCGCCGTCGCCAGCTCGATGGCGTGCGCGCCGTTCGCGGCCAGCCTCTGGCACTGCGCCACCCCCGCCGCGTTCAGCGGGTGGTCGTACTTCATCATCTTCATCAGGTTGGTGTTCCGCGTGGCTTCGTTCCACGCGCTCTCCCCGTGTCGCACGAGGAACATTCGTTTCGCGCGCGTCGGCAACGGGCCGAGGTCGACGCCCAGCGCGTCCGCGACCCCCGCGCGGGCGTGCGGCACCCTGCGCAGGGTGATGACGCCCGCGACGCCACCGGTCGCCCCGGTGCCTCGGCCGCGCTCCAGGCGCCTGTGCAGCGTCAGTTGCGTCGATCCGTCCTCCGCGATTGCGCTGAGCGCGCACTGCGCTCGAGCCACGCATCGTTCCCACGCCTGCGACCGCTCGGTGACGTCCCACCCGGCGTAAACCTCGGCGACGAGGACGTCACCGGGTCTGGGCGCGCATCGCAGGTCGCGGGTCGTGCGCCACGTGATCCGCGATCCGACCTTCTCGCCTCCGTCGCCCGCCGACGCGGAGAGGGTGTGCGCGCGGACGCCCTTGAGATCGCCAAACTGCGACACCACGCGGATCGCGACGAAGGCGGACCTGTGGCAGAGCCCGTCCGCGTGCTCGACACCGATGAGGAGGTGCGCGTCGGGCTCGGCGACGCCGTCGTCGCCTCGCCTGAGGTGGGCGGGGTCCGGAGCCTGGCCCGGGCCGCGGTAGGTGGGAACGCGGTCGCCGTACTTGAACTCGTGCGACGAGGCGTTGGCGACGGACGCTCCCCGCAGCCTGTAGCCCGGCGGGAGCTGGCTGTTGATGCTGTCGCTGGCGGACGCCGCCGCGGCGTTCAGTGCGGCGCCCATCTTCTCCTGCGAAGCCTTGAGGCTCTTGTGAAATCCCCTCATCGTCGACTCCTCCGCACTCGACGCGCGCCCCCCGCCAGTGTAACAACGGATCCGGCTCAACCCGCGGGCCAGTTCATCGTCATCCGTGCCAAACGTGCGAAGGTTTAGCTTGACCTTGGGGTGGGGGTGGGGAGCCTCAGATCACTCGACGCGCCTCAGCGGCATCGAAGCGTCGAACGCGAGCCGGGTGTCCATCGTCTGCGTCCGCGCGACGAGCGAAACCCGCGATCGAGCCCGGGAGAACGCGCCTCGGATTCGAGGTTGAGTAGCGACGCACCGCGCGCCTGCTCTGGGGAGATCAAGCCGCGGAAGGCACTTAGAGCTCCAGCGGAGCCCAGAGGATGAACGCCACCCCCGCGTACGGCATGGAGCAGGGCGACGGCAGCAAGGCCGCGCAGCTGCAGGCGCAGTTCAACCGCAAGTTCCAGCACTATCTGGACAAGTCCGTGCCCCACATCAAGGAACGATGGGGCGCCTTCGCGGTGGTGGTGTTGATCTACCTCCTCCGATTCTCCTTCCTGCACGGCTACTACATCGTCACGTACGGCCTGGGCATATACAACCTCAACCTGGTCATCGGGTTCCTCTCGCCGCAGGTCGACCCCGCGACCGAGGGGCCTACCCTTCCCACGAAGGGCAACGAGGAGTTCAAGCCCTTCGTCAGGAGGCTCCCGGAGTTCAAGTTCTGGTACCGATCCATCCGGAGCTTCGTCATCGCGTTCTTCATGACGTTCGTCCCAATCTTCGACGTGCCCGTCTTCTGGCCCATACTTCTCATGTACTGGTTCATGCTGTTCTTCATGACGATGAAGCAGCAGATCAGGCACATGATCAAGCACCGGTACGTGCCGTTCTCGTTCGGGAAGAAGCAGTACGGCAAGGGGAAAGGCGGCGGCGGCGGCGCCAGCGCCGACGCGGCGAGTGCGGGCCTCAAGGACGACAAGTGATTGATTTTCAGCGTCGGATCGATCGGACGAGGGGGGCGGACGCGAGGCGCGCGTCGGAGACGACGACGAGGGCGGCGGCGGAGACGAGGGTGAGGGATGAGGCTGGATCCCTGGTGGTCTAGACATAGATTCAAACTGTCTCAACAACAAAGGCGAGGTGAACATCAGAACCGGAGAGCCGCGTCTTTGACCACCTCTCATTCCTTCTCACCAGCACGTCGCTTCGGAACCAAAGAGGGCACCCCCTGAAGTTTCTCCACGTTTTTGGGTGCCTTTGGTTGCCTTGGGGCTGCGCACCCGCACACCGCGCCGCGCCCGCATCGGGTTCCGCGCGACACCTCCGTGGTAACACCCGGAAATCACCCGGCGCGGTATCGCGCCTTCGACGCCGCTCGCGCCGCGCCCACCCGCCGTGGCGACGCGCGTCATCGCGAAAGGTCGTGACCTGACGTCAGCGACGGCTTTTGGAGAGCGCGACTCGACATGCCGGTGTGCTACTCCGCGGTGGCGCGCGACACCGTCGTGCTCGCCGAGGCGCACGCGACGACGCACGGCCGCGATGCCGCGGAGGTGAGCGCGATCGCGCGTCGCGTCCTCGAGGCGCACGGCGGCGAACCCGGCAACGCGCGCGCCTCTTACGGCGAGTCGGATCTGGTGTTTCACCTCCTGGAAGGGGTCGACTCGACCTATTTTCTCTGCGCCGCCGGCGCGGGCGACGGCAAGAGGTTGCCGTTCGCGTTCCTCGAGGATGCCAGGCGCGAGTTCGTGCTCAAGCACGGCCTCGAGGTCAGGTCCGCGGAGTACCTTCCCCCCATGGCGCTCGACGCGAAATTCTCATCCCTCATGGCCAACAAGATGTTGGACTTCAACTCGGGCAAGGCGGGAGACGCGCTGGCGAAGGTGCGAGGGGAGCTCGACGAGGTCAAGACGGTGATGCTCGAGAACATCGAGCGAGTGCTCGAGCGCGGGGACAAGATCGAGCTCCTCGTGGAGTCCACCGCGCGGCTCCAGAGCGACGCCGCGGCGTTTCGGTCGACGACCAGGCGAGTCGCTCGGCGAATGTGGTGGAACAACGCGAAGATGTTTTTCATCTCCTGGTGCGTGTGCGTGGTCGTGCTGTACCTCATCGGGGCGCAGTTCTGCGGGTGGGACCTGTACCTGTGCTCGTCGAAACACCACGGGGGGACGCACGGGGGGTGATGCGAGATTTGGCGAGAAGACGAGTCGTCGTCCGAGAGCGAGGGCGCCCCGAGAGTCACTTGTAGTCTACGAAGAGACGACGTGAAAACGACGAACGTGAAAACAGCCGCCGAACGCCGCGTTTGCGCGTGCGTCGCTTCATCCGCTAACGTGTGTGTGTCATTCACTCTGTCGTGTTTACTTCTAGACGGATGGAACCCGCGCGCGCGGCGATCGAGCCCGTCTCACGCGTCGAACTTTGCGCAGTGCCAGAGCCCGTCGTTGAGGTGGTGCACCGTGTCCACCCCGATCCCTTTGTTCACGCTCTTGATGTCCGCCGTGGACATCTTGGTGATCCCGACCGCCAGCGCGTGCTGCTTCCCCTCCGCGTAAATAGCCACCGGAACGTCCTCGTCGACCTCGTCGATGATCTCCGCGCCTGGGGACGTGAGCCCCGGGCACATGATGTTGGCGCCCTGGAACACGAATCTGATGGCGCCCTTGTCCACCCTCAGCTTGGGCATCATGTCCGGGTACTTGTGGAGCACCCTGAGATGCGGGAAGTACGCGCCGTCTCTCAGCTGAAAGAACATGGGGACTCCGTCGACGAGCACCACGCTGATCTTGGTGTCCGTCTTGGCGATATTCATCACGCACTTCTTCGGGATGAGCTCGTCCAACACCTCCTCGTCCTCCAGCTGCGGGTACTGCTCGGCGATCTTGGCGCGGATGCCGCGCTGCACGGACGACTTGAGCTGCTGCAGCTTAGGATCCACGTTCTCGCCGGGGGCGAACTTGCGGAACATGACTCGCGAACCCTCCGGGTACCCGCGTCGCGTCGAGCGGAGTGCGCTCGTCGCGGCGGCCGAAGGGAGATGGTGAATTTTTTTAGGGCGCGCCGCATCACCGAGTCCGTGCGATTTCGAGTCGCACGCCGAGTGCACGGAAGCGCGGAACGATTTTTTCGCGGTGCGAGTTACTCGTGTTAGCCGGTTGACGAGTGGCGTCATGTACGAACAGCCTCATTTTAATTATCGTGACTACTACGGAGAGAGCGCTCCATCGCATCACGCACCGATGGCGTGCACGGACTCGTCGCTGTGCTCGAACGTCTGACGCGAGTACGCCCCGGCGAGTGACTCGGTGACGCCCCCCGCGGGAGCCGCGCCTCTGCCGCCGGGCACAACCTCCCACTGCAGCACGCTCGCGTCGCCGCCGCCCGCGCTGAACAGCTGCGTCCCGTCCTTTCTGAACCTCACGTTCGTCACGTGCGAGCTGTGCCCGCCGTACGTGAGCGCGCGGCCGCCGAGCGCGGGAGCCTTGAAGAGCGAGACGACGCCGCGGTCATCGCCGGTGGCGATGACGCGCTCCTCGCGGCCTGCGTCGCCGCGGACGACGGTAACCTCGCACGAGTTGACGTCGGTGCCGTCGCTGCCCTTGTACCACACGCCGGTGGCCTGGAACCCGAGCACGCCGGTCCATCCGTCCCAGGCGACGTCCTTGCACTCGGAGGAGCGGACGATCTGCACACCCTTGGGCATGTGCCAGTACAAAATCTCGTAATCGCCCGAGTTGGTGAAGAGCGTCGAGCCATCCTTGGACCAGCCCATGTGCGTGATGAAGGACGAGTGGCCCTTGCACACGCCGACGAGCTCGTACCTGTTCCTGCAGTCGTACACGTCGACGTAGTTATCGTGACTGCCGACGGCGAGGTAGCGACCGCCGACGGGGTCGTCCGGGTGCGCGGGGGAAAACTTGAGGTCGGAGATCCACTCGTCCCTCCCCTTGGGTCTCTTCAGCTCGGCGACGCGGACCAAGGAGTCGTGCTTGCCGCCCTGGATGCTGTGCGTGAAGATCTGCACCACGCCGCCCATGGTACCCGCCGCGCACGTCTCGCCGTTGGGGTGGAACGCCACCGATCGAACGGCATCCGTGTTGAAGCTCGAGTTGGGGATGCGTCGAACCTGCGCCGGATCCTCGATCATTCGCGCGCGAGCGACAACCTTCCTGGGCTTCTCGGGCTCCACGTCCCAGATGCGAAGCGTGCCGTCGTCCGAACCGGTGAGGATCTTGGGTAACGTCGGGTGGACGGCGAGGCCCCACACCTCGCCCTTGCCGTGCGCCTCGACGACGAGTCGCGCCTCGTCGGAGATTTCCCAAATCTCGCCGCACTTGGTGCCGCAGAGCACCTTGGACTTGACATCGGTGGTGATGGAGCTGACCGCGGCGGGCAGACCGGACTCCGCGGACGTGAGCTGGATGCGGTGCAACGGCGTGACGTCGGAAGCCTTCCAGAACGCCACGACGCCGTCGTCGCCGCCGGAGAAGAGGACGTTGGAGTCGTGCAGGCAGAAAACCGCGTTGACTTTGCCGTTGTGGCCGGGGACAACCTTCACGAGCTTCATATCCGGGTCGAAGACGTAGAGCTTTCCCTTCTGCGAACCGACGACGCACGCCCCCTCCGGCGTGAAGCAGGAGGTGTAGAAGTTCTGCCACTTGCCGAGGTCGCCGAACTTCGCCTTGACCGGCTTGAACACCTGACCCTTGACGATCTTTTCCTCCTTGTTCCAGCACCCCTTGACAACCTTGATGTGCTTCACGCCGGTGGTCACGAGGTCGCCGGAGAAGGGCGACCAGTTGATCCCCAGGATCTTCTCGCGGTCAGCCTTGTACCAAGCGAGCAAAGTCTCGGTGCGCCACTCGTAGATGGCAACCTTGTGCTCGTCGTCCTGGCCCACGCACGCCACGAAGTCGCCGCACGGCGAGAAGCACAGCGCGGTGACAGCCTTCTTGTGGAAACCCTCCAACACAGCCAGAGCCTTCATGTTGGCGCTGTCCCACACGACAACCTTGGGGTTCTTGCCAATCTCGCCTGTGGCGAAGATGACCTTGTCGGGATGCCTGGCCATGCACAGGATGTCGTCGCTGTTACCCTCGGCGACGTCGTCCGACTCGGGGTTGTCGGTGACGTGCTTCTGGGTCTCGTACACCGGGTTGTACACGACGCCAACCGCGGCGGAGTGGTAGCAAATCTCACCCTTGTCGTTGTAGTAGGCGTTCTGCCTGGTGTCGTACCCGCGAAAGCCGTACACCCACCGAAGCATCAGGGCGGCGTCCGGCGGGTCGTACGTGGTGGACTCCTTCTGCCACCAGGACGGAACCTCCGTCTGCGACAGGCACGGCTTGCCAGTCATCGGCGAACGATACCCCCGGCGGCACCCGAGCTCCGCCAGGGAGTGGTTCTTGTACGGGTTCGGGTGTCCGTTGTGCGCGTTGACGGGGGTGTACACCGACTGGCCGTTCTCCATGCCGGAGTTGACCATGAGGATAGCCTTGGACGAAACCGCGTTGTCGTACGTGCACGCGTCGTCGTCGTCGGAATCCGTGTCCGAGTCGACCCAATCGGGAACCACCGGCGTGGTCGGGGATAACGACTTGAGCCTCGCCTCCTCCTGCGCCTTGTACGCGGCGGCCGCCTTGTCCGCGGCCGCCTTGTCCCCGAGCGGGTCCTTCGAGGGCGTCTCCTTGACCGTGAGCTTGGGCGACGTGGTGACGGCCAACGCGTCCGCGAGCGACTTTGTCGTCGCCGTCGCTCCGGGGGGTAACGTCTGGACGCCAAACTGCGAGCCGGACATGTGGCTCTTCTGCGTGGCGGCCGTGGCGGGCCTGGAGTCAGACGCGGGGACGTAGTCGGGACCCTCGTTGTCGGGGTCCTTGTGCCTCCAGACGAGGACGCATCGGTCGCCGCCGCCCGTCGTGACCAGCCACTTGTCGTTGCTAGAAAACTCGCAGTTGGTCACGTGCGCGCTGTGGCCCCAGTACTCGCGGTGCGCGGACTCGCCGATGTTGGCCGGGTAACGGGACAGTCGCACGCGGCCGTAGTCGTCCGCGGAGGCGATCACGCGCTCGCCCTGCTCCCAGTCGCCCTTGTTGCACCGCGCCACGGCGTTGAGGTCGCCGGGCATCATCGTCGGCGCCCAGAGGCCCTGCGTGGGCCAGCCGCAGGGGAGGGACCAGGTGGCCCACTCGGCGTTCGCCACCCTCGGATCGGACGCCGGCACCTCGTCGCACTGCGGCGCGGTGAAGAACTTGATGTCGCCGTGCGCGGTGTTCACCTGCGTGAATCGAGAATCCTCCGACCAGTCCAGGTGCGTCAGCGCGAGCTTACCCGCGTCGTCCGGGTTGTACTTGCTGCCCAGCGCCGCGGCGTCGGGGTTCGTCACGGGCTCCGTCTGGTCCACGAGCCTGTAGCCGCCGTCCGTGCCGTTGAAGACGTCGAGGATGCGGAGCTGGCCGTCCTGGCACGCGACGGCGAGAAACTTACCGTCGGGGGAGTATCGCAGGTTGGTGATGGGAGCTCCGCTCTCGTCATCCGCGTTGACGTTGACGTTGACGGAGGCGACGACGGAGTTGTTGGAGAGGTCGATGACGGTCACCTTGCCGTTCGTGGTGCCGCACGCGACGTGCTCGGCGGTGGGGTGCCACGCGACGGATCGCCCCGCGCCCGGGAGGCGCTTGTGCGATTTCATCCGCTTCTCCTTCAGCGACCAGATGCGCAGGGTGCGGTCCTCGCCGACGGTGGCGAACTTGGGCTTGTTCGGGTGCATGCACAGCCCCCAGACCTCGCCGATGTCCTTGCCCGTGCGCGGGTCGACCGCGGCGGCGTGGCCCTGGATGACGAGCTTGGCGGACGCAGCCGCCACGGCTTGCGTCTGCGAGATGTCAATCTCGAAAACCTCGGAGGAGGATGTGCCCACGGCGAGGGTCCGGCCGTCCACGGTGGCAGCCAGGGCGCGAATGGAGGGCGACTTGCCGCTCTGGAACGACAACGTGCTGTAGTACTCGTCCACCATGGTTTCCTTGGTCTTGGCGAGGTTGAGCTCGAACATCGGCTGCATGAACACGCTCCACAGCTTGATCTTGCCATCCTTGCCCGCGGTGACCAGCGCCTTGCCGGTGAAGCACATGTCGTGGATCGGGCCGTGGTGCACGCCGGTGAACTTGCGAACCGCGCGCACGCCGCCCTCCTCGTACTTGTACACGTCTCCCTTGACGGTGCCGCCGAACGTGCTCCCGTCGGGTAGAAACGTCAGCGAGAGCACCGAACTGACCGCGTACCCCTTTCGCGCGCCGTGCGAGTACACCGCGGGGGTGCACCGCAGCTGATCGCCGTCCAAGGCGAAGAACTTGAGCGACTTGGTCCCGCCCACGACGAGCCGCCCGTCCGTGGGGTTCCACTTCATGCACAGCGGCGTCGACCTGCCGAAGATGTCGAAAAAAGCGCACGAGACGAGCCTACCGCCCGACACCCCGCCGTCCTCCTCCGACGGGTTCGACTCCCACTCGTGCACCGCCACGGTGTGCTCCGGGTCCGCGCCGACGCTGGCGAGGTACCTGCCGTCCGCAGAGAAGGCGAGGAGCAAGACGGACGCGTTGTGCGCCCCGCGGATGGACGCGACCCTTTGGCCATCCGACGCTCGCCACACGTGAATCGCGGGGGACGCGCCAACCTGTCCGGTGGCGACGTAGCGCCTGGAAGGGTGCATGGCGAGGCACGTGATGTCGTCGTCGTGCGTGTCGAAGAAGTTTTGCTTGCGCGTGGCGGTGTTCATCGCGCAGCCGACGCCCGCGGCGTGGTAGCAGAGTTTGCCGTCGTCGGAGTATCCGAGGTTGGACCGGCAGTCGTGCGCGCGGTATCCGTGGACGAACTCGAGCTTCAGGGTGTCGTCCGGGAGCTTCAGGGCGTCCGCGGGGAACTCGTCGGGGTACTGCTCGGGTTTGTGGAGGTTATGCGCGCACGGCAGGATGTTGTACTTGCCGCCGAAGGGTTGCAGCGAGAGCCTGCCCTTTCGCGGGTCCAGCGTCGGAATCCCGGCGGACGGCGTCTTCTTGGTGGCGATGAGCCGCTCGTGGTCGGCGGCGAGGTCGGAGTCGTACCCCTCGTTCTCCACCGGTTCATTCGGGTCGATCTCGGACTCGGAGAGGATGCCCTCGGCGCTGAACTGCCCGGTCGACGCGCCTGCGCCCATGGTGACCTCGCTTCAGTACACTCGCGGCCACGCCAACGGGTCGAGGATTTAGGATCCGCGAGTTGCGGAGCGAACCCGGGCGGCGTTCGAACGAAAGGCGGCCTAGGGGTTTCGGGCGCGGCGTGATCCGTGCGCCGGCGACGCGAGGTGAGCTCGCGGTCGTGTGAGTCGGTGCACGCTCTGGGGCGCCCCCGAAGTCTGACCGACGCGAGCCACGATTCGATGGATTTCCAGGTGACCGTAGCGAGCTGCGCAAAAAAGGTTGACCCGATTAGGAAGCAGGGCGCCGGGGCCGCGGCCAGTTCGACGTCCGTATGATTCGCAGTTCCATGGATAATATCAAATACGAATTATTACGGGTGAAAACTTTCTACCATTGTTTAATTTTACAGGAAAACTGACCCCTTTTTCGTGTTTATCCGAAGGCGATCGGATCCGAATTTTCCGCGGTCGAGAAGAGCTCCCGAAGCTCTTTTTGCAACGAACCGTGTCGATACCTCGGACGCGTCGAACTCCGACATCCCTTTCGCGCGCCTGATCAGCCCGCGAATCGATCCGACGATGGCAGCCGCGGCGGCGGCGAGGGCTTACGACCTCGTGGTGTGGGGCGGGAGCGGCTTCACCGGCCGCCTCGCCGCCGAGTACCTCGCCCGACGGTACACCCCCGGCTCGCCCGATCCCAACTCCAAGGGGAGCTCCGAACCCGTGAGGTGGGCCATCGCGGGCAGGGACAGGGCCAAGCTCGAGTCCGTCCGCGAATCCATCGAAGCCAAGCATCCGCACGCCAAGGGCAAGATCGACATCCTCATCGGCACCAACGACGATCCCGCGAGCCTGGAGAGCGTCGCCTGCGTCGCCAACACCGTCCTGTCCTTCGCCGGGCCGTTCGCCATCTGCGGCGCCCCCATCGTCGACGCGTGCGTCAAGTGCGGCACGGACTACTGCGACATCACCGGCGAACCCACGTTCATCCGCGACACCATCGACAGGCACGACGCCGTCGCCAAATCCGCGGGCGTCAAGCTCGTGTCGTGCGTCGGGTACGACTCCGTGCCGTGGGACATCGGCGCATTCGCCGTGGCTAAGCACTTTCGGGACAACGGCGACGAGTGCGTCGGCGCCGTCGGGCACGCGGGGGCGGCGCGAGGCGGCGTGAGCGGTGGGACGATCGCGTCCGCGATCAACCTGATGGAGACGACGCCGTGGGACGTCCTGAAGCGCATGGGGTCGCCGTTTTTCCTCTCCCCCGAAGGAGACTCGTCGAAAGCGACGACGACCGCCGCGAGGTCGAGGTGGAAGACGCAGAGCTCCTGGCGTTTCGACGAGGACGTCGGGCGCTGGACGATGCCGAGCGTGATGGCGGGCATCAACACCAAGGTGGTGGCGAGGAGCTGGGCCATCGACGCCTCGGGCGTCTACGGCGATTCGTTTAAATACGACGAGTCGGACATCTGCTCGGGCCGATTCGCGGCGGCACTCGGCACAGCCGCGTTGACCGCGTTCGGCGCCGCGCTCATGTTCCCGCCCACGCGTTGGCTCCTCAAGAACCACGTCCTGCCCAAGCCCGGACAAGGCCCGAGCGAGGCGTTGCGGGAGGGGGGATTCGCGAACATCTACGTCGTCGGCGTCGGCGCCAAAAACGGCGACAAGGCGGTGGCGCACGTCGAGTTCAAGGGCGCCGACCCGGGGTACAAGGGAACCGCGGCGCTCGCCGTGGAGGCGGCGCTGTGCATGGCGCTGCCCTCGGAGCGGGCCAAGCTGCCGGAAGGGGGCGGGTGCCTGACGCCGGCGACGGCGCTGGGGACGACGCTGGTGGACCGAATGAACGCGTCGGAACATTTCGCCGTCGACGTCAAGCCCCTCGCCGACGCCGCGATTCGCGGATGACGAATCCATCGTACGTGTACCGTATCATGGTATACTGTGATTGTACATCATGGTAGTCTATACTGTGTGACACACGGTCGTCGTCGTCGCCACTTAACCGTACCGGTATCAATCAATGATTGGTTTCATCAAACACAACTAGACGACACCTCGACTAGACGTCCAATCAGACGTCCATCACCGCGGATTCCACCCCGGCGCCGATGCCAACCTCGCCGACGGCGATCCGCCCCACGCCGTCGTCGCCCCAGTTGAGCCACGAGTTGACCACGATCCAGTAGTACCCCTCGCCCTCTCCCTTCGCCGGGTCCGCCTTGCCCCATCCGATCACCTTCACGACGTGACCGCCGTGGTTCGCTCCGCGCTGCGCCGGCGACGACGATTCGCGAAAGACGCCGCTCTTGTACGCGTAAAACTCCTCGTAGATGTCCCCGGCGTAGGAACTCACCGGCCCGTTGTGGTAAATCTCGTTCGCCACGCACCCGTAGTCGAAGGATGGGCAGTCCACGATGGATTTCACCTTGAACGACCCGCCCTGAACGACGCCTCCTTCGCCGGACGACTCGACGCACGTCGCCGGGCACGCGGGCGTGGGGAAAACCTCGCACGGGTGGTGACACGGCGCGAAGGGGTACGGCGCGCACGTCTTCGCGTCGTCAAAGGCGCCGCCGGTGACCACCCCGTTGCTCTTCGCGAACTCGTACGCGTCCGCGGATTCCCCCCCCTCGCACCCGAACGAACCCGAGCTGCACGCCAGCAGCTGAAACGGCGAGAGCTCCGCGTTTACCTTGCCGTCGGATTGGATGCACGCGCGATCGCTCATCACCTCCGCGGGGGCCATCGCCCAGCACGATCCGCAGTTGCCCTGGTCCCTCGCGACGCCGATGAGGTGCGCGCACTGCGACCACTTCGTCCTCGCGTCGAAGCTCTCGGGGAGACCGAGCGCCTTCGGGTTAAACGCGGGCGCGGACGTTTGGTCGGCGGCGGGCCCGAGAAAGTCCTGGATGAACCCGCCGAGAGACGAATCCGCGTCGGCTCCCCGGGTTCGTTGGCCTTTGCGCGAGAGCGACGGGACGAGGCGCTTGGGAGACGCGTTCGGGGACGATCGGGTGGGTGCCGGTCGGTCTGACGATCGGGACGTCTTCCGGGACGATCGGGTCTTTCCGGGCGCCGGCCGGGAGATCGCCGAGTCGGAGGAGGACGACGAGGAGGAGGACGCCGCGGAGGACGCCTTGACCCTGCCGAGCGCGCCCTCCTCGCGCGGTCCGCGACGGGACTCGGCCACCGCGACCGGGTTCTCCGTCGTCGTCGCCCCGCGCTCGTCGTCTTCGGCGGCGGCCTCCGAGGTTTCGTGCGTAACGGTCCCCGTGACGGTCGCCTCGTCCGACGCCGGCCCCGCGACGACGGATGAAAAATCCGATGAAAACTCCGATCGGACCCACAGGCGTCGATCCTTGGGCTCGTCGCTCAGCCGCCCGCCCGCGATGCGTCGCAGGTCGCGATGGCTGGCGTCCTCCCATCCCGCGGGCACGTGCGCGGTCCACGTTCTGGTGCCGTCGGCGTTGATGCGGTTGACAAACTCGGGCGAGAGCGCGAGCGCGTTCCATTCGTTCCTGCCCACCGTCGTCGTTCGGCTCCAACGCGCGTCGCCTCCGAGGAAGTCGGAGCCGTACAGCGCGAGGAACACCGCGGCGAAGACGGCGAAGACGATGAGGTTGACGCCCTTGAACCTGCCGTGCGATGCGCCTGCGGGTCGGGCGGGAGGCGGCGAAGGGGAGGCGCGCATGTCAGGAGACGTCTCGCGACGCGGGCGAGGCGCCCGCGGCACATTTCTCTGATGAGGCTCGGGGCGGGGCGGGGCGGGGAAGGCGCGCGGGTGCGCACCGTCGCCGCGGTCGTCTTCCGTCGTCCGCAGCAGCGGCGATCGTTCGCCGGCGTCCATCGCGATCTAAGGGGCGCCGTTTTTTCCGGTCCCCGTCTTTGCGCGCGTGTCTAAGTCGGGCCGCGAGCGGCCTTGTAATGGCTTCCTCCGGAGGGGTTACATTTCTGCTGGTTGCGCAGCGCGCCACAGATGGACTGCACCTTCCACGCCGGAGGAACAGCTCATTGCCAAAGAGCAGACTTTTTCAACGAGTTTATGGTTAGACCACACCTGCATCTTACTCACCGAATTAATGGAAGCCACGCCGACCTCGCAATTCACTATTTTCAAATTTTGGTGACTACTATGCCATGTGCGGAAATTGAAAGGGTCCAAACGTGGACGTCATCTGAACGACACCTGTCCCTTTGGAGGCGCAACGACAATCGACAACCAGACCGAAGCGCGGCGCCCTGGACTGCACCCCGCGCCGAGTGCGGGACGTTCGGGAACTAACACACTTCCCCCCCCACGCGCGCCTTTGTCGGGGCACCGTATCCCCGCGAGGGAAGCCCCGCACCATGGCGACCGGCGACGAGCTCATGGAGGCGATCGAGGGGGGCGACGAGGCCGGCGTGAAGAGGTGCCTCGACGACGGCGCGGACGCCCTCCACGCCGACGACGAGGGGTTCACGGCCCTTCACATGGCGTGCCAGGAAGGGCACGACGCCATCGCGGTCATGCTGCTGCGCAAGGGCGCGAAGATCGACGCCACGGACGACGACGGGGTCACGCCCCTGATGCTCGCGTGCGAGGGCGGGCACTCGGCGGTCGTGAAGATGCTGCTGAAGGAGCGGTGCGACGTCATGCGCGTGGATAAGGCGGGACGATCCGCGCTGTTTCGCGCGGCGTGCATCGCGGGGAGCGAGGACTGCTCGCGCGCGATGCTCGCCGCCTCCGCGGACGCGTTCGGTTGCCCGGTGGAGGGCAAGTCCCTGGCAGATTTGGCGGGGAAGAGGAGCGTCGCGTGTAAGCTCATGCTCGAGGAGTGCGTCTCGCGGGAGGGCGCCGGGAAGAGGTTGCTCGAGGCGTGCGAGGCGGGGCGACTGGCGGCCGTAGAGGCGATGCTCGCGGGCGGCGCGCCGATCGATTTCACCGACGGAGACGGGTGGGGGCCGCTGCACTTCGCCGCGGCGGAGGGCACGCCCGAGCTGTGCAAGCTCCTCGTGGAGAAGGGGCTCAGGGCAGACGCCGAGGCGGGGGACGGGGAGACGCCGGTGGATCTCGCGGAGGAGGAGGAACACGAAGAAGCCGTCGCCGTGCTCAAGGCGTCGCTCGAGTGATAAATTTTAACAGGTTAACAAGAATCGCCCGCGCCGCCCCTCACCCGCCCTCCCCGCCTTCGGCCTCCTCCTCGAGCGTCCCGAGGTACCACACCAACGCTCTCCTGAGCCGCCGGCACGCCCTCCTGTCGAACCGAAGCGCGGACGCCCCGCCGCCCCGCCCCGTCTTCCACGCCAGGCACCGAACCAATCGCTCGCACACGCCGGACGCGTCGTCGAGCATCCGTCGGGCGACGTCACGAGGGAGATGCGCGGCGTCGCAGTAGGCCACCGCGAGCGCCATCGGATCCTCCTCATAAAGATGGTCCAGCGGGATGTTATCCGGGGTCACGAGCGGCTCGTCGTTGGCGTTCGCCGCGCAGATCTGCGCGATGGTGGGCTCGTAGCCTCGTCGATCCAGGTCGCCGTCGCGAAGATCCGGTTCCAACGCCCCGTCCCTCATCAACTCCCTGTGTCGTCGCGCCAGGTCTCTCGCGCGCCACTCGAGGGCCTCCTCGGTGGCCCAGCCCCCGCCCGGGACGACGCGAACCTCGTACCTCCTCGACCACTCGTCGTCGTCCTCGCCCTCGTCGTCGTCGTTGTCGGATTCCGAATCGAGCGTCGGGTCCATGAACGCGTCGACGTCAGTCGCGAGCTCGTCCAGGTACGCGTGGTACTCCTCGCACTCCTCCCTCAGCTCCTCCTCGCTCGTCGGCAGCGCCGGGGGGTCGTCCTCGCGAAGCGCGCAGCGCAGGTAGCCGTCGAGGCTCAGCGAGTGGTCCGCGTTCGGGTTCAGCGGCTCCCCCGTCTCGTGGTCCACCAAAAAGTTTTGCAACGCGAATCGCATCGCGTTCGCGGGATGCCACGGGCTCGAACGTTCGGTGTACTCCACGTCCCGCCGCTCCACGATCTCGATCCCGGCGTACGCCTTCAACAGCCCCGCGACGTCGATCGTGCCGTCGGGTAAGAGGCGCCGGATGTCCGGGTTTTCCGCGAAGAACGACCGGCCCGCCATGGGATCCGGCGACCGTTCCTCCGCCGCCGCCGCCGTCGTCGTCGTCGTCGTCGTTCGAACAGTCGCGTCGTCGGCGCCGGGTTCCGGTCGCGACGGTTCGGGTTCCGGTCGTCGCGACGGTTCGGGTTCAGCCGGCGGGGCCGGCGGCGCGTACGCGGTCGTCGGTATCCCGCCCCCGTCCCTCGCGCCGGCCTCCTCCTCCGCGGTGAGCTCGCGGCCCACGAACATTCGCATCAGCGTCGTCGGGTCGAGACCAGACTCGGACTCGGCGACGCCGGGAAGGACGGTCGTGGACTCCCTCGCGGGCTCGGGGGGAGGCGAACGCGGCGACGGGCCGGCGGGACGATGGGAAGGAGGGGAAGAGGGAGCGGAAGGAGGAGGAGGAGGAGGAGGAGGAGGCGGCTGTTCGCGCGTTTCCGCCGCGGGGTCATCTTCCACTTCGTCGCCCCGATCGATCATCGTCGCGTTGACGTCGAACGACTCCACGGACTCGAAGTGTTCCGAGTCCCTTCTCGACGCCGGCTCGTGCGACGGAAAGTCCGGAAAGTTTCCATCCAAGTTTCCATCCAACTTTCCGGACGACTGAGACGTTCGATCCGCGACGGACCCGTCGCTCCCCCGCGGGCTCGGCGCGATCACCACCGTCCCGGCGTCCGACACCCTGGGCGACGCGTAATATCCGTCGTCGTCGCCGTCGCCGGGAATCGAACCGGCGACCGCGCCGTCGCCGTCGCCGCCGTCCCCGTTTTTCGTCGTCTCTTCGTCCTCCAGCGAGACGAACACCTCCGGCGCGGGAAGCGGCGGATGCTTCGTCTGCGTTCCCGCCGGCGACTGCGGCGGCGACATGCTGTCCAGCGCAGCCTCGGCGGCGGCCATCGCCGCCGCCGCCATGGACGGATCGAAGCGGATCGTCGCGCTCGAGTGCTTCCGCGCGTGCCCGGGGCGACCGGGCTGTGCGGGTCCGATCGTCTCTGCCCCCGCCGGCGCCGACGACGCGGCGATGTCCCTGACGATGACGGAACCCGTATCCGTGCTCATCGTGCTCCCCTGATCCGTCCTCGAGCTCAAATCCGTGCTCCGTACCGGCGCCGAGGACGACGCCGTGGGTTTAGGTGCCCCGGACGCGTCTCCCTCGGCGGCTCTCCTCTTCTCCTCCTCCCGCGCCTCCCCGCCGTCGCCGCCGCCGCCGCCCTCCCCCTCCTCCTCCTCGCTCTTCCACCGCTTCGCCGCGACGATCATCGGCACCAGCCCGGCGCCGCTGCCGGCGGACGACTGCAGGAACCTGTGCGGCAGCAGCTCCGTCGCCGTCGGTCGCCGCGAGGTCTCCTTGCGAAGGCACTGCGCGACAAAGTCGTGAAACGCGGGTGACCACTCGGTTCTCTCTCCGTTTTTATCAACGAACGGTGACTCGTCGAGCCTCGGCGACGGCTCGCGCGTGATCATGAAGATGACGCGCATGGGGTGGACGTTGTGCCGCGGGGGTTGGACCTCCGCCATCTCGATGGCGGAGATGCCCAGCGCCCACACGTCCACCTTGCCGTCGTACCTCGACTCCTGGATGACCTCGGGGGCCATCCAGTGCGGGGTGCCGATGAAGGTGTTTCGCTTGCTCATCGTCCGCGTGAGCTGAGCGGCGACGCCGAAGTCGGCGAGCTTGACGCCGCCGCTCTCGGTGAGTAAGATGTTGCTGCATTTGATGTCCCTGTGCACCTTGAAGATGGAGTGGAGGTACACGAGTCCCTTGAGCGTCTCGCCGCAGAGGTACGCGATCTGAGCCTCGCGCAGGGGCCTGTTGGACGCGCTGAGGATGTCGCGGACGCTCCCCCCGCCGCAGTGCTCCATGACGATCCAGAGGTACTCGGTGCCCATGAAGCTGCCGAAGTATCGCACCACGTTCGGGTGGACGCACTCCCGCAGCACCGCGATCTCACGCCGGATGTCCTCCAGGCCCTCCTCGTCCTCTCCGGAGAGCGGGATGACCTTGACGGCGACGATCGTGCCGCTGGGTCGATGCCGCGCCTTGTACACGGCGCCGTAGCTCCCCTTGCCGAGCTGCTCGAGCAGCTCGAACAGGTCCTCGGGGCGGCCAGCCGGCTCCATGGCTGCCCCTCGACCCCTGCCCCTGCGCGCCAATTCAATGTGCCCTTTTCGCAAGTGGGCCGTCCGATACTCGTAAACTCGCGGGCCACTCGTCACAACGCGACGCCCCAGTCGGGGAAGGCTGGGAAACATGGCGTCCCCCGCGACGGTGTCGGCTCCGATGTCGGCTCCGATGTCGGCTCCGATGTCGGCTCCGTCCATCGTCCCGCGATGTCCAGATCGCGTCTCGCGTCGTCCGCATCGGCCGTGCACCCGCGTCGGTTTCTCCGTCAAGGGAGAACCCGACACGCCCTCGCGCGAAGAGCTCGGGTGGCGATGCCCCCCGGGGCTGCCCCCCAAGGCGTGGTCGTCCCGGTTCCACGTCCTCGCGGACATGATCGCATCGACCGACGCTTCGACGTCGTCGTCATCGAAGGTCGTCGCGGACCTGGGATGCGGCCACGGCATGCTCGCGCTGGGTCTCGCCGCGTCCGGGAGGGTGACGAGAGCCGTCGCCGTCGACGTCTCGCCGAACGAGATCGAGGTCGCGAACGCCAAGGCGGCGCGGGCGAACGAGGCCCTCGCTCGACTCGGAGCGACGTCGCCGATGCCCGTCGACGTGCGCCTCGGCGACGGCGCGGGCGCGCTCGTCCCCGAGGACGCCGCGGACGTCGTGTGCGTCGCGGGCGTCGGCGGTGGGACGATGATCAAGATGCTAACCGCCGCCGGGCTGGACAAACCGAAACCAAAACCCAAACCTGCCGGCGATGGTACCGGCGACGACGACGGCGACGACGCGTGCGTTGGGGTCACCAGGCTGGTGCTGAACCCGCCCGCGACGGACGTTCCGGAGGTTCGCGCGTGGCTGTATGAGACGAACGCGTGGGTTATAAACGACGAGCGACTCGTCGTCGAAAACGAGCAGATGCACGTCGCGGTGTCGGCGACTAGGCGCGCCGCTTCGGATCGCGAGGCACCGCTTCGGGTCGTCGACGAACGCGACGCGAGCCACGCGGACGACGCGACGTGGGGCGGCGAGGGGAGCCGCGCGGGGGGCGGGGGCGAGTTCGCGAAGATCGCCGACGCACACGTGGGCCCCGTGCTGAGGGTCGTCAAACCCAAAATACTGGGTCTGTACCTCCGAAACCGGGTGGAGTACTTCGAGAACAGACGCCGCGGCGCGCTGGAGGTGCTGAGGAGGTGCGAGGAGGAGGAGGCGAGGTCGCCGGCGGTGGAGTGTTCGCTCGCGCTGAGCTCGGAGGATGAGGACGCGGTGAGTTTCTTGGTCGAGGCTCGCGCTCGGCGGATTCGAGCGGAGGCGGAGGTGGAGCGCCTGTCGAAGATCGTCGGGGTGATGTCGACGGTGCTCGGGGAGGTGAACATGAAGGCGCTGGAGGAAGCCGGGCTCGGCGGGACCCTGGACCTGCCCCAGGCGAGGTAGTCTGTTCAGAGAACTGCCTCAATTTTTGGATTTCCGACACTTTTGATTGGCTGCCAAAATCTGCCAGGTGGATTCGCGCCAGTTTCGCGCTCGGCACAAGCGCCGCGGCACGAGTGCGTTCCGCTCGCATCGCGCGCGCCGACATGTACGCGTCGCGCACCACTCGCGCGGTATCCGGCGCGAGCCTCGGCTCCGGCGCGAGGCCGCTTCGCCGGCGCGCTCGCGCCCTCGTCAACGGGTCGCATCCGACGAAGAAAGTTCCCTCGACGGTGGTCCGATGCGCGTCGAAGGTTGCCAGACAGGGCGCCTACCGCGTCACCGACCTGCCGGAGGACGAATCCGACCTGCTCGCGCGCATTCACACCAGCATCCAGGCCGCGCTCTCCGACGGTAAGGTCCTGCTCGACGTCGAGGTTCCCGTGCAGTACTTCGACGGGGTAGTGGGCGTCGGCGGGCAGGACTCCATCGCGATTAGCGAGTTCAACGCCTGTATGTCGGTGCTCAGGAAGATCGTCCGATTGTTCGAGTGGCTCGGCCAGGCGGAGAGCGTCCGCGTGTTCTTCCCGGACGCCGCCGAGTGCTCCATCGCGCTCAAGGGCGCCGGCTTGAACCCCGTGTCCGGGCAGTGGGAGCAGTCCGCGACGTTTCACGACTGGCCGGGAGCAGTCGACTACCTCCTCAGAGACGACTTCGTCTCCCAGACCAGTCGCAAGGCGTACGGCTACGCGGACTTGCCGGACTTCCTCGCGGGTAAGCGCGACGTGGAGCAGACGGCGGAGGTGGCGGACAGGCTGTACGTCGTGGGATACCCGTACGATAACACCGGGGAGATGGAGCAGGTGATGCGACTCTGGGAGGAACACGCCAGGCCCATCCTGGTGTTCAACGGCAACCTCGACGGCATTCGCACCTCCTTCGCCCCGTTCGGCAAGGCCAAGAAGCTGAAGCACGAGTTCGTGCCCGAGTTCACCACCGCCTTTTACGTGCACAAGTTCGCCGCGGGCGCCGCGCCGGGCCTCCTCTACAGGCAGTACCCTCAGCCGTGGCGCGTGTACCGCGCGGCAAAGGGCGGAGGGATGGAGTGCGTGGCCGAGTACGACGAGAGGCCGGAGCTCAGGGACGTCGCGATGCAGTTCTTCAGCGGAGGTTTGACCACGACGGAGGTGGCGGTGTCGACGTCCCCTCCGGTGGAACTCACCGACGATAACACGCGGTACTACGAGGCGCTGGGCGTCGACGCGGGATGCTCCGATCGAAAGGCGCTCGCGGCGGCGTACAGGGACAAGGCCAGGGAGTTGCACCCGGACGCGCCGAACGGCGACGCGATGGCGTTCTACGAGCTGTCCAAGGCGTACGCCGTGTTGAGGGACGACGAGAAGCGCGCCAAGTACGACGAGTTCGGCGAGCGTTGGGTGCTCGAGACGTCGAAGTGAGCTCGCGCGACTGTCGCGACTGTTCTGCGTTGCGTTAAAAAAGTTTGTTCAAAGTTCAGTTGTCATCCGCCACGTCCACCAGGAGTTCCCTGGATAACAACTCCGCCTTGGCGTGGATCTTGAGCGACTCGGTCGTGAGCTGTTCCATCTTCACGCTCGCCACCTTCATCTCCGTCGCGAAGGCGTTCGTGAGCATCTGCTTCCGCCGCGCCGGGTCCGCGAGTATCCCCGCCATGAAGTCGCCGCTGTACGCAAACGAATACGTCATCAAGAGCTCCTCCCCCGCCCTCACCTCCTTGCTCGTCGCGATGGCCACCACCCCCGACGGGAACGGCACCGCGTGGCAGTTAGTTTCGTTCGTCGTCTTCGCGAGGTATCGCATCGCGCGCTCGATGTCGGTAGCGTCGGAGGGCGGCTCGCAGGCGTCGTTGACGAGGTGGCCGAGGAACCCGGGCTGGATGGGCAGCGTCGGGTCCGCTTCGAGGCGGAGCGCGGCGGATCCCCACGTGGTACTGCCGTTGAACATGGCGTAGTCGGGTTTGGGTTCGCGGTACGTCTCGGATCGCCAGACGGACGCCGGCGCCGAGTCGTCGTCCCGCGCCGCCCGCAGCGACACCTCGTTCGTGGCTGGGTAGAGCGTGACGATCTCGTGAGGTTTCAGGTCCCTCGTGGCGAACACGCCGAGGCCGTCGCACACCGCGCTGGGTCCCTCGCGGACGGCGTCGACGTCGACGTGAAGGTACGGAAGGAAATCCGGAATCTCGCGGAGCGCCTGGAGGTGCCTCGCCACCGCCGCGACCAGACGCGCCTGGTCCCCTTCGTACAGCCGCATCTGCGAGATCCCGCCCGCCGAGAACATCCTCTCGGCGACGTTGCGACCCTTCGGCATGAGCTGGTTCGGGCCGGGTTTCGGAGGCTTGGGGCGAGTCGTGGGCGGAGAAGACGTCTTAACGGGGGGCGGGGGCTTCTCCATCGCGCAGAGCGGGCCCGCACGCCGGGGTGCGCATCGCGACGACACGAACGTCGCCATGGGAATGTGAAGGTGAGAGCCGAAGCACCTGACGGATGAGGTTTTTTCGTGATCGTCTGTCGTTTTCTTAAAGTTGGACGCCGGCGCTCGAGGGTCGAAGGTAATAGAGTCTGTATCTTTGTTTCAAGATGTGTACAACTACGCGTTATTAGGCGTTCGCGACGGCTCCCGAGTCGCGCGTCGCCGCCGGCTCTTCGCGACGCGCGCCTCTTCTCTTCTTCGTCCCATACGTCTGTCCATCCATCCGTCGGTTCGCCGAAACCCCGTCAAATCCCAGTCGCTCTCCTTCACCACCGCCACTCACGCGGGCATGTAGGTGGAGGTATCGATCTGCTCTGGCAGCTCCTTGATCTCCACCTCGAACCTCGCGTGCACGGCGTCGAGGACCGCGGTGTCCTCGTCGGAGGAGAGGAAGGTGATCGCCAGGCCCTTGGTGCCGAAGCGACCGGCTCGGCCCACGCGATGGAGGTAGGTGTCGGCGCCGTCCGGCATGTCGTAGTTGATGACGATGTTGACGCGCTCGATGTCGATGCCGCGCGCGACGAGGTCGGTCGCGACGAGGATGCGCTTGTTACCCTCCTTGAACGATTTGTACCGCGCCAGGCGCTCCTCCTGCGACATGCCGCGGTGGATGGCGATGGACGGAAAGTTGCACTCGGTGAGGAGCTTGTCGAGGTACGTGCAGCGCTGCACCGACTTGACGAAGATGACCACCTGGTTGAACATGAGCGCGTCGAGGAGGTCGTTGAGCTTGCGGTTCTTCTCCGCCTCGGTCAGCTTGATGTAGTGCTGGACGAGGCCGTGGAGGGTGAGCTTGGTCTCGTCGTCGACGTAAATCTCCATCGGGTCGTTCATGAACTTTTTGCACACGGGGCGAATCTCCTTGGACAGCGTCGCGGAGAACATCATCACCTGCTTGTCGTGCGGGGTCATCTTGAAGATCTCCTGGACGTCCGCGCGCATGTCGAGCTGCTCGAGCATCTTGTCGCACTCGTCGAGGATGAAGTGGCCGCACTGCTTGAGGGAGATGTCGCCGTCCTTGGCCAGCGCCTTGCAGCGGCCGGGGGTGGCGACGATGATGCTCGGGGGCTTCTCCTTGAGCTCCGCCTTCTGCTGCTTGATGTTGACGCCGCCGAAGATGACGGCGACGTTCACCGCGGGGAGGTACGCGCTGAAGCGCTCGAACTCGTGCTTGATCTGGTACGCCAGCTCGCGCGTGTGGCAGAGGATCAGCGCGCCAACCTCGCCCGGGACGGGCTCGAGCTGCTGGAGGACCGCGAGCACGAACACCGCGGTCTTGCCCATGCCGGACTTGGCCTGGCAGATGACGTCCATGCCCAGGATCGCCTGGGGGATGCACTCGTGCTGAACTGTTGGAGCCGTGACAGATGGGACGGGGAACGGTCAGGACGCGGATCGGATCGGGGCGCGGCGGCGGCGCGTCGCGGCGAGATCTTGGCGCCAAAAAAGCGCCGGGCGCAATTGTCGCAATTAATTAATTTTCCACCACCGATCGCGCGCGCGCGATCGCGCGGCGCGCGGGCGGGAAACGGCACACGCGAGGTCGCCGACGTAACGTACCCTCGGAGGGATGCTCGAAGCCGCAGTCGACGATCGCGCGGAGCAACTCGGGCTTCAGGAGGAAATCGCGGAAGCCCGTGGAGTGGATCCCGACGTATCCCTTCTTCACAGCCTCGCCGGACTTGGCTCCCGCGCCTTCGTCGGCCGCGACCTCCTCCTCCTCGTAGTCGAGGAGCTCCTCGTCCTCTTCGACGGGCTTGTCGTCGGCCATCTTTACGTGTGCGTGTAGATCGGTGACGAGGGAGACGTCTCGGTGCGGACGCGCACGGCGGTGTGCCCGATCGTCGGGCGATCGCGAAGAATTTTAGGTTCGTCGGCCTGTTTTCTGCAAACGTGGCCGATTATTTTGCACACGGGCAAATAGTATGAATTATCAATTATGGTTAATGTTTGCATTCACCTCACAGTTCTGACTGTCTGCGTGTGCACGACGGGGCGCGAATAGCAAAAAAGGGAGTCAACAAGATTCGAGGGAAAAGACGACCGAAAACGCTTGGGAGCTCGTGTTGACCGAGACCGAGCGACAGAAGGAGAGGGCGCCGCGTCGACACCGCGGGAGAACCGCGTCCCGGCGCCGCGGTCCCTCACGTCGTTCGCCCCCCGACGCACCCGCGACGCTCTCGCTCGGCGTCCCTCGAGGCGGCGCTCGAGCGCGATACGCGCCCCGAGTGAGCGGTGGGCACCGACCAACGGCACAAACCAACGAGACGATGACCGAGCCGAGGCGGCGAGCGCTCGGGTGGATAGGGACGAGGCTCTCGGACCACAGGGCGGAGCTGGTCGAGGTGCGGGACGAGGTGGACTCGATGCGCCGCGCGATGGACGAGAGGATCGCCACCGCGGGCAAGGCGCTCACCCGCCTCGCCGCGGAGCGGGGCGACCTGCAGCGCGAGCGGGATCTGCTCAGGCAGTCTCTCGCGGAGAAGTCGAGGGTCGCCGCGCGCCTGCGGCTGGAGCTCGAGCAGGCCCGCGCGCACAACGAGGAGCTACTCGCCGCGACGCTCCCCGCCGCGCTGCAGGTCGCGACGCAAATCTCCGACGATCCGACGTCGCCGCCGGAGAAGTCGGGCTTTCGCCAGAACCTCGCCATGGCGAGCGAGTTGAGGGACGCGAGGGCCGAGGCGGCGGCGCTCAAGGCGAAGCTGGAGGAGGCTGAGGAGGACGCCGCGCGCCACTCGTCTCGTGCCGCGCTCGGAGCCTTACCCTACGAGGCGGAGACGCGCGCGCTTCGAGCGGAGCTGGACGCCGGAACCGCCGAATTGACCCGTCTCAAAGTCGCCTTGGCGCGCGCGGAGGACGAATGGACGCGATCGGAGGAGGCCCATCGCGCCGAGGTTCGCGAGCTCACGCGGCGGCACGACGACGCCGTGGCGGCGATGGCGGCGCGGGCGGATGCCGCGGAGCTCCTGAGGGCGCACGCGGAGGAGAACGCGTCGCTTCGGGGAGAGCTGCGGGATTCGAAGACGGCGGCGGCGAGGGCGCGCGCGGCGGCGGAGGCGGCGAGGGCGCGGGCGGCGTCCCTCGAAGAGACCGCGAGGGGACGCGACGCGCGCGTCGATGAGGCGATGGGGCACGTCGACGCGCTCCGCGCCGAGTTGGAGGCTTCCGAAGCGACGCGTGTTGCCGCGGAGACGGAGACGAGTCGGTTGCGCCGCGAGCTCGTCGAGGCTCGCGAGACGCAGATCCTCCCCGACCTCGCCGCGCTGGACGAGATGGAGTCGCGGTTGCACTCCCTGGCGGGGTCGTTGAGGGCGCGGGAGAGAGAGGTGGCGTCGTTGAACGGCACGGTCGAGGCGCAGGTGATGGAGCGCAGGGCGCTGGCGGAGGAGCTGCGAGGCGCGAGGGACCGCGAGGCGAAGCTGGCGGCGGCGCTGGAGAAGGAGCGGGAGCTTCGGAGGCGCGCGCCCCGGGGGTCGCAGAACGCGGGAACGAACGGGGGTGGGAAGGACAGGCCGATGACCAAGTCCATGTCCCGCGCGTTCAAGACGCTGAGGTATTAGTTGTTGGGCGCGAACGTTATCATAGGCGCGGTTGCGCGCGAAGCTTCGCGTGAGCCACAAATTTATTTCTCGAAGTCTCCGAGAAGATCGATCGATGTGTTCGCCTCGAAGCGTCGCGTCGCGCTCACACGGCGCCGCGCAGTCGCGCGCGCGTCCGGAATGTCCTCCGCGGAAGACCCCGACGGTCTCGCGGATGCTCTCGGGGCCGTGAACGTCGCCGACGACGCGCCGACGTCGCCATCCGTTCGCTTCGCCGACGACGCGCCGACGTCGCCGTCCGTTCGCTTCGTCGACGGAGCGTCGACGCCGATCGAGGACGAGCCCGCGGACGACGCCGAGCGCGACGCCCTCGAGGCTTTCCGCGCGCGCTTGGCGAAGGACGGGGTCGAGATCCCGTCGACGATGTCCGCGAACGGCGGCGAACCCGGCGTTTGCCTCCGCTTCCTCCGCGCGCGCAAGCTCAAGGTGGAGAAGGCGCTCAAGATGCTGCGGGACTGCCTGGCTTGGCGCGAGGCGAACGACGTGGACGCCATCCTAGACGAACCGCTCGACCTGGAGGAGTTCAAGACCAACGCGCGGATGTACCCGGCGTCGTATCACGGCCGCGACGTCCTCGGCCGGCCGGTGTACATCGAGCGCACGGGCAGCGCCAAGTTCGCGGACCTCGTCAAGAAGCTCGGCCACGACGGCTTCGTCAAGATGCACCTGCGCGCCATGGAGTACCAATCGCGAGTCCTCCTCCCGAGCGCCAGCGCGGACGCGGGGCGGCTCGTGTCCAAGATGTGCAACGTCATCGACGTCGGCGAGCTGTCCCTGTACGACACCGTGTCCCACTCGGAGGTGCTCGCGGTGTTGCGCGAGATCGCGCAGATCGACCAGGACTACTACCCGGAGAATCTGGGCGTGACGCTGGTGGTCGCGGCGCCTTGGAGTTTCACCGCGGCTTGGAGCGTCGTCAAGGTGTTCCTGGACGCGAAGACCGCCGCCAAGTTCAAGGTGCTGGGGCCCGGAAAAGCCGGGGTGGAGAAGCTGACGAAGGTGTTGGGCGAGGGTAAGGTGCCGGCGTTCCTGGGCGGGACGTGCGTCTGCGCGGGGGGATGCGTGTGTTGCGATCCGCGCACGGGCGAGACTGCCGACGTGCTGACGACGGGCCAGGTCGAGTACGCGAGGTTCGCGGTCGAGCGGTCGGGGACGCGGTCGGGGGACGGGGAGGTTGGAGGTTCGAACCCCGGCGGGGGCGCGGAGGCGGCGGGAGGTTAGCTAACAACATTTTGTTGAGAAAACTTTCAAGGCGACGGCAGCGCGAGTGAGTTCGTTCACGTCGACAGAGGCGCGAGGCGAGGGGTGCCGTCGCCGCGTTCCGCGCACGTGCGAGGACGCCGCGATGCAGAGCTCGTTCCAGCGCCGCGGGCGTCGCTTCCAGAAGAAGGCCGCGGCTGATGTGGACGCCTCCGACCGAGGCGCGGGAGCGGATGCCGCCGCCGCCGCCGCTCATGCGGCGTCTCGGGGACCCCCCCACCCGTCGCCGTCCCCCCTGGACGCGGTCGCGCCGCGCGTGGACGTCCCCGCGACGCACGTCGCCGGCACGCGCCCGGGCCTCCACGGCCACACGCTCGTGAGCTCGGGCCTCGCGGACCTCGACAACCTGCTCGGCGGCGGCGTCCCGCTCGGCACCGTCGTCGCGTTGGGAACCGACGGCGATCCCGCATCCGCGGGTGGCAACGCGTGCACGCTGCTGCGATACTTCGTCGCGGAAGGGTGCGCCAGCGGGCACGCGGGGATGTGGATACACCCGGGGGGAGGCGGGGGCCGCGCCGGGTCGGGTGCGTCGAGGAGCGTCGCGCGGACGCTCCCGCGCCTCGTCGTCGACAAGGCCCGCGCTGACGACGACGACGCAGCCGGCGACACAGACACAGCCGGCGACGCAAACGGCGACGGCCTTCGCATCGCGTGGCAGTACAGGAGGTACCTGCGGCAGGGCAAGGCACTAGACGACGGCAGGGTGGGCGGCGCGAGGGACGGCCTCGGCGCGGGGCTGTCCACGTCCGGGGGCGGTGGAGGTTCGAACTCCGGAGGCGGGCGAAGAAACGACGGAGGCGTGCGAAGATTGCCGGAGATTTGCCACAGGTTCGACCTCACGCGAGAGACGGACCCGGCCGCGGTGGAAGCCGCGGATCTCGCGTGCGTCGCGTTCAGGACCCCGCCCGCGCTGGGGGAGAGGCGGCGCCCCCACGCGCTCGACGTCGACGGCGACTACGCGAGGGCGTACGAACGATGCCGCGCCTTCGTCGACGAATTACGCCGGCGGGACCCGCTCGCGGTGGGACGGCTCGCGATTCACGCCGGCGTCGACACATCCATCGACGCACACGCCGCGCGATCCACCGCCCGGTTCCTCCGCGCGCTCCGCGGCCTCCTCCGGGGCACCCGCGCGTGCGCTGTGTGCGTCGTGTCCACCCGGCACATAAAATCGGACGATCACAGCTGTGTCGAGCTCGCTTCGCTCACGCACGTCGTCGACGCTCGCGTCGACGTCGAGTCGCTGCCCGGCGCGCCGTGCGCGATGGAGCAGACGCTGCCGGATCCGTTGCTGTGCGTCGGGTTGGTCCACGCGGTGAAGATCGCGTTCCCCGGGGTGGTGGGCGCGTCGCCGCTGACGCGGATGGATCGAACGTACGCGCTGCAGCTGCGGCGGCGGCGGATGGCCATCGCGCCGTTGCAGCTCTCGCCGGAGGATCATCGTTCGGGGGATCATCGTTCGGCGGCGGGGGGCGCGGGCGGGGTCAGGACGAGCAACCTGGGCGTGGGAGGGCGTCGCGAGGCGGGTTCGGGTTCGACGGGGAAGAAGTCGGCGTCGGGCGGTTTGTGCGGGAGCGGTCCGGCGGGGGACCCGAGGAACGATCCCCTCGACTTCTGACTCGGATCGCCGCACGCGTCGTAAATTAAATATGACCAACGTTCTCGGGTGATGCGCAGTCCCGCAGCGCGCACGACGAGTTCTGAGCGGAGCTGGAACCGGGGCCGAATTGAGTTCAGATCGATGGAAAAAAACGTTTTTTGATTGAAAAAGGTGTTGCTGTGCTCAACGTCTGTACAGTCATAACGTGCGAGTGTGGCGACCATCGCTTGGGTCGTGACCCTTCACGCGTTCTCCACGTCCTTGCCCGCTGGCTTCGTGGATATTTCCGCGGATACCTTGATCCTGGCGCGGCGTTTGGTCAACACGACGCAACAGACCAGGACCGCGATCAGAAGCACGATGCCGGCGCAGATCGCCGCGAAGACGAGCAGGGTCAGACCGAACATGAACGTGTCGTCTTCCGCTTCTTTTCCGTCGGCACCTCTTTGCGGCGGCACGTCGATGACGGAGGTTCCGGGCTTTAGATTCGCGTTGTATCCCGGGGGAAACGGCTTGTTGGGGTCGTCAGACACCTCGGGGTCGTACATGAAAAACGTTCCTTTTTGCCATCCTCGCACGGAATCGTTCTCGGGCGAACCAAGCACGGTTCGGGTGCCGTCGTCCAGCTCCAGGGCGAGATGGATGTCGATGAGGAAACAGTTCATGTCTCCGGCTTTGCAGAAGGACATGTCTTCAGCCGGGATTCCCTTGAATGCCCCCAAAACTTCATTATTCCACATGCATAACGACGGGTCAGTTGGGTCGCAGAGAGAAGCGAGGTAAAACGACGGACAGTCCACGGGAGCGCCTGGCCACGAAATTCCAAGCTCGCCGCTAGGATCAGCGGCGACGGGTTTCGCGGGTCGACCCTCGCAGCCGCCGTGCTTACGCATGGTAATTTTCACCGCTCGAACCTCGGACACGGCAAGCGTTGGTGCTCCAGCCAGGCCTTGGAGATCCTTGGTGGTGGTCGCGGGGGTTTCCTGCGCGGCCGCAACACTTGGGTGGTTTGCATTTCCCGTGATTCTCGCGTCGCTTGCGCTCAGACCGCCTTTGCCCATCTTCTTGGCAGCGCTCCCAGCATTCATGGGGTATGAATCCGGGGAATCGCCGAATCCTGTGAGGTCGCGCATGGCGTTTATAAAGCAACTGCCTGAGCAACCATCCCCGGTTCCATCCCCCGACGCGCAAGTTGGCGCACAGTCGCCGAATTCTGCAACCATGTCATCGTAGCTTCGCGTGAACTTCCCCGTGGAGTAGGTTTGCGCGAAGCTGATGATTATCTCCTTTTCGCCGGTGGTCGAGGCGGTGTTGACGACGTGCATCTTGCAACCGGCCAAGTCCATGTCGGGCGTGATGTCCGTGAAATTGACTTTGGTGCCGTTCGCGAATGAAGCCCAAGCCGCACGGGAGGTACCGGCAGTGCCAACATTGCTGATATCGAGTGTAGACGTCATGACCAGCGACTTGTACTTTGCCATGTCGCGATAGTGCGGGCTCGTGCTCGCGGCGTAGTTGCCATACGAAGATGCGTGCCCGCTGTTGATTTGCGTGCCGCTCAGCAAGCCCAGGATGGAGAACTTGAAATCTCCAGGGTTGATCGAGACTCGGGGACAGACGTAGTTCTTGCTCTCGGACGTCTCGCCGGGCTTGTAGTTCGGGCAGCCGTTGAGCATGTAGTGCGAGCCGGCGGTGACAAAAAACTGATTCTCCCCGAGCGTCGAGCTCGCGCCGTTTTTGACGTGGTAGGAGACGTAACCGTAGGCCATTTGACTTCGCATCGCCGCTGCGCCGGTCAATGCCTCGTCGCCGAGATCCTTGTCACCGTATAGCATAGTAGCAGCCTGCGCTGTAGCGAATTCGCCGGATCCGTGGCCCCAGTTGATGCTGCCAAAGACGCTGGTGGGTTTGCCCCAGTACGAAGGCTTGTATCCCTCAGCTCTTCTTTTTTCTGTCGGGACGAGGATGACCGAGTGGTCTTGCAGGACGACGTGAGCCTCTGGGGGGTTGCTCGAGCCGGTATCGTACGCGATCTGTGTCGCCACCGGCGTTCCTGCGGTTTCTTGTACGATGCGGGTGTTGCCCTGCCTGCTTTCACCCACGGTTCCCCCATTGGCCGTCTGGGTACCGCCCAACCATTTCGCGGATGCGGGTCGGGCGAGGAGGGTCAACGCGATGAGGGTGACGGTGACGGTCCGCGCGAGCGGGGTTCGCGAGGAACCCGCCGACGCGCGATTATCGATCCGATATGTGCGTTGGGTCATGATCGCTCGATCCGGGATGCGTGTTGCGTGCGGACGCGTGTGCGACGCCGTGGAGTTCGATCGGCGTCTGAGATCGGCGGTGCGTTTTTCGAAAGGTCGCGCCGTAACTGCCGAGAAATTTATTTGTGCACCAATCTGCCGAGACCCGACACAGTCCATTAGTCTGCTCTTTTGAAAAATGACCTCGCCAATGTCCCAGCCCCACTTCTGTTGCTCTGTTCTACATTTGGTCGTCTGGGATTATCATACTTGTCGTCTGGGATTGATGAGACATTCTCTAGAGATTCTCAATGGTCTATGAGTAGACTACTCTTTGTCTAGTAGCACTATCATAAAATCACCGGCGGGGCAAAAAAAAAATCTCTTGGAACGGTGCTGATTTCGTCAAATACAGTCTCATCAAACCACAAATAGCAACGACCTTACTAAATGCACGTGCAGGGCCCCATCGATGCGCCGGAGTAAGAGTTAGCGCTTACGCTTACGTCACCCCGTCGCCTTGGCCACCTGCTTCGCCAGCTTGGCCATCGCCGCCTCCATTTTCGTCCACTCCTTGTCCAGCACCGTCCAGTCCACGCCGTCGTTGGACAGCACGTGCCCGTCCCCGATCGCGCCCGTGCCCCACAGCAACCCGCCCCACTTCACTCCCCAAAATCCCAGCGAAGCCTTCGCGATCAACGCGGCGAGATACGCCATCAACACGTAAATCGCCGCCGTCGAATAAGGCACGCGGTCCGTGAGCTGGGGCATGGTGACGTTGAAGACGGTGAACCCGCCGCTGTTCGCGCGGCCACGCATGCGTCCGCCGACAGAGTTTGGTATGAACCGGCCGCCGTCGGATTCGTCAGAGTCGGATTCGGGTCCCGAATCGTCGTCGTCCGACCCGGCGCCCGGCGTGCCGCGGGAGGCCCGCCCCGCCCCGGACCGATCAGCCTCCCTCGCGGCCGCGCTCAGCGGGTCGTCCACCTCGTCGAGGGTCCGACGCCGGAGCCACGTGTGCGCGGTGCCCGGGGGCATCCCGGGCGGGGGCGCCCCGGCGGTTCGGTCACCCGCCGGCGTCGTCGTCGCGGCGTCATTCTCCGTCGCGCGATGCGCCGAAGCGAAGGACACGCCGTGGGGTTTCTGCGTCGTCGGCGGCGGCGCGTCGGTTTCCGGGGCGTGGCGATCATCGTTGACGTCGTCGTCGTCGTCGTCGTCGTCGTCGCTGCCGGGCATCCACTCGTACCCGGCAGGGGCGGCGATCTTCGGCGAGAGGATGCCGCCGCCGCCGCCGCCTCGCCTGCGCGCGTTGACGTTGGCGATCGGGGGACCCACGCTGACGTCGTCCCGCGCGGCGCCGAAGCTCACGCGCTTGTTGCCGGCGCCGGCGCCGGTGTCGTTCCCGCCCGAGCCCCTGACCTTGCGCACCGTCGCGGGAAGGTCCTCCTCCTCGTCGGTCTCGATGTCATTTTCCAAATTTCCGTCGCCGTCCTCCTCCTCCTCCCCGCCCCGCTCCTCCGCGCGTACGAGGTCCAGGAGGTACTTCCTCGCCGGCGCCGTGAGTGCGTACTGCGCCCCGTCCTTACCGCCGTCCGCGATGTACCTCAGCGTCCGCCACTCCGTCGGCGTGACGACCCCTCCGTCCTGAACCTCCTCGAAGATGGCCTTGGCGACCGGCAGCGAGATCTTGTCCGCGTCGTCGGCGATCACGAGCGCGCCGTCGTCGTAGCGCACGCCCTTGACCTGCCGGTACTGCTTCTTGGACGTGCCCGGGGTTTTACCTCCCCGGGACCGGGCGGCGGAGCGCGGCGCCATGGACGTTTCGAACACTGGGGGCGCGCTCTGCACGACTGGGGAGACGTTGGCACGCAACGGTAAAAACGGCACGACTGGTGACAGGTGATGAAGGGCCGAGGAAACTGAAGTCCCTGCTGGCCGGTCAACGCCGAGAGAAACGCATTCGCGATGCCGCGGGGTCGAGGCGAGGAGCGCGCGGCTTTGACCCGAGAGGTCCGGGATGCGTTCGCGCGGCTCACCCGGCAGGGCCTTGATCCCAACGATGCGGCGGCGCTCGCGCTGAAGCTCGCGGCGGGCATCGCGGAGTGGCCGCTCGACGTGCCCGCGTTCCTCGGAGCCGTCAATAGGTGCAAGGACGCATCGCTCCGCTCGGGGGAGAAGCTTTCGGAGCATCTCGGCGTGAGCGACGCCATCGAGCGCGTCTTCTCCAGCGCGGATGCGCTCAACTCCAGCTTCATCGCGCCGTCGGAGCGTCGAGACCGCGAAAGAAGCGACGGCGTCGGCGAAGACGACGGCGGCGACGACGACTCGCTCTCGTCGGAGGAGACAAATCCGCCGCTGGATCCCGCGACGAGACGGGTGAGGGACGCGCTCAAGCTGGACTTCGACGAGCTCCTCGACGTGTACCAAGCCATCGAATCGCTCGGGTCGCTGTTCGTCGGCATCCTCCTCGCGTCGTTCGCGCGGCTGTTGGAATCGTTGGGCGACGGTCCGACCGCGTGGTCGCGCGCCGGGCACTCGCTGATCCGCCTCGTGCTCATCGTCCTCGAGTGCCCGGCGCTCATCGAGCCCGCGCACTCCGACGTCCTCGGGTCGTTGCTCAAGCTCGTGGCGTCGCTCCCGGGTGGCGCGAAGGACGCGTTCGTGCGTTGCGTCCGGGCGTGTTACACGCGCGAGCGGTTCACGCGGACGTTGGTGGTGACGCAGCAGTTTGTCACCGTCAGGGTGTACGACTCTCGACACGTAATATACGGTGGTGTCGACGTCGCCGTGGAACACGCGTCGTCGTTTCTTCGAGTGCTCTGGCGCGCAAACGCGGCTGTCGTCGGGGGGGTTGCCGAGAGGGGTGCCGAGAGGGTGCCGTACGCGTTCGTGCCGCTCGCGGACTTCCGCGTGGACGCGGTGAACGGCGAAGGCTTCGACGCGAGGGAGGACTACCGCAGGTGGCGGCGGCCCGACCTGTTCACGTTTTCATTCTGCGATTTTCCATTCGTCTACGACCGGGTGACGAAGGCTAGGATACTGCAGCTGGAATCGGCGATGTTACAGGCGCACGTGTTCGAGCACTACGCGCTGGGCTCGCCGTCCGATCGCGCCGACGTATTAGACGTGTCCGACCTGGCGTGTCCCTACCTGAAGCTCGACGTGAGGAGGGACAGCCTGCTGGCGGATACGATGCGGCTGCTGACGTATCACGTTCGCTGCGGCGACATCCGTAAGCCGTTACGCGTCCGTTTCGTGGGAGAAGAGGGCGTGGACGAGGGGGGCGTGCAGAAGGAGTTCTTCCAGCTCATCGCGCCGGAGGTGTTCAGCAAGCGCGTGGGATTCGAGTGGGACGACGAGACCAACAGGTGCTGGTTCGCCAAGGGTAAGCAGCCGTGGGCCGAGTACGAGCTGGCGGGCGTCGTCGTGGGTTTGGCAGTGTACAACGGTCACGTTCTGGACCTCAGGTTACCAAAAGTGGCGTACAAGAAGCTCATGGGCGAGAAGATCGGGCTCGCCGACCTGCGCGACGTCGCGCCGTGGCACCACAACGCCGCGATGTGCCTCCTTCGGTGCGAGGACGAAGACGAGTGCGCGAGTTTCGGTTTCACCTTTTCCGCGTCGTACGTCGACGACGTGACGGGCGAGACGGTGAGCGTGGATTTGCTCCCCCCGTGCGGCGAAGAGACGCGCGTGACGATGGCGAACAGGACAGAGTACGTCAACAGGTACGCGGAGTGGTACCTCGTCGACTCGGTCGCCGCGCAGTTTGACGCTTTTCGCGCGGGTTTCGAGCGCCTCTGTTCCGGTTCGTGCGTGCGGATGTTTCGCGCGGACGAGTTGGAGTCGCTCATCGTCGGCGCCCCGAGTTTGGACTTTCGCGCGCTGCAGGCGAACTGCTCGTACGAGGACGGCCTCGGGGTCGACGACGCGCTGTCGCGGTGGTTCTGGGACGTGGTGCACCTCGATTTGACCGAGCATCAGCGAAGGCGGCTGCTGTGTTTCGCAACCGGCTGCGACAGGGCTCCGGTGGCCGGGCTAGGGTCGGTTCGTCTGGCGTTGAGCGTCAACGGAAGCGACGACGATCGTTTACCCACGGCGCACACGTGCTTCAACCACCTGATGCTGCCGAGGTACTCGTGCCGCGAAGTTCTGAGGGAGAGGCTGACGACGGCGATCGAGAACGCCGAAGGCTTCGGGCTGCAGTAACTCTTTTAGCGTTTTCACTCACATTTGACGACGTCCAAGTTTGTTGCGGAGTGGAGACCCGCGGAGACCTGTCGACAGCAGTGACGATCTCCTTAGATCACTCACACTCTTCACGCCGTGGTGCACGACCGAGCGACAACATGGACGAGGAGGACTGGTCCAGCGACGACGATGCGGAGATCACCCGCGGCAGGAAGCGCGCCGCGGCGTCCGAAGGCAGCGAGGTGCGCCCCGCACGTGCCAGCCAACCGCGCGATTGGCCGCCGGATTACCCTAAAAATTAAATTCCTTAGATCGCGCCGAGCGGAGCCCGCCGACCCGCGCCCCTCCATGCGACCGCACGACGCTGACCGGTAACGCCCCCTCGCATCATCCCAACCCCGACAGGACGACGACGACGCCGAGGACCCCAACGATCCCCACGGCGATGGCTTCGGCGAAGACCTCATGGGCGACGACGACGATCGCGCGCGTCTCGCGGCCATGACGGAGCTCGAGCGCGAGGAGATCTTAGCCGACCGCAGGGACGCGCGCGCGAAGATCCAGGACCGCAAGCGCATCATCCAGATGGCCCGCGAGAAGAAGGAGCGCGAGGCGGGCGGCAAGAAGAAGTTCAAGCCGTCCGACGTGCGCAAGAAGACGCTCGAGGATGCCAAGGGAAAATCGTCGCGCGCGCAGGCGCTGGCGGACATCGCGAAGAAGAAGGACGCGTCCAGGCGCCGACGCGCGGACCGCGAAGACGACGACGACGACGACGACGACGACGATGACGAGTACGGCTCGGACGACGACGTCTCCCTCGAGGACGAGGAACTCACCGGCATCCTCCCCCAGCGGGAGAAGCGAGCCCCGCGATCGAGAAGACCCGCGGGCGATTCCGAGGATGACTACTCGGACGAGGACGACGAGGAGGGCGGCGGCGACCGCGTCCCGGCGTCGGAGATCCAGATCAGGTCCATCGTCCTCAGCAGGGACACGCTGTCGCGGTGGATCACCGAACCTTTCGTCGAGACGTGCGCGCCGGGTTGCTTTGTTCGCATCAGCGTCGGCGTGAACAGGCACACGGGCGAGAACAAGTACGCGCTCGGCGAAGTTGTCGGCGTCGCGGAGGGCAAGCACAAGGCGTACAACCTCAAGGAGTACGAGTACCCGCACAAGGGGAGCGGGAAGTGGACGAACAAGTGGCTCCTGCTGCGGTACGGCCGCGACGAGCGCGCGTTTATGATTGCGGAGGTTTCCAACTCGCCGGTGACTGACGCGGAATACGGGGCGTGGAGGGCGCAGCTGGAGAAGGACGGGGTGAAGTTCCCGCAGCTCAGGGACGTCAACGTCGCGCAGTCCAACATCAAGTCCGCGCAGGACTACCGGTACACGTCCGAGGATATCCAGAAGATGCTCAGCAAGCGAGCGGAGAAGAGGTCGGGGCTGCAACAAAACCTGGCGTCTCAGAAGGAGAACATTCGCCGCCTGATCGAGCGCGCGAAGATGGACGGCGACCACGAGGCGGTCGCCAACCTCGAGGAGCAGATGGCGCAGGTCATGGAGAAGCTCAAGGTGCGGCTGGACAAGGGCGGAACCGCGGAGATGATGGCGGCGATCAACAAGAAGAACAACGCCGTCAACGACGCCAACTTGTCCCGCATCGCGTCCGAGCAGGTGGCGCGCGCCAAGAGCGGTAGAGCCGATCAGAGCGCCAACGACCCGTTCAGTCGCCGCCCCACCAAGGCGGCCACCTACTACGCCATCGGGAAAGGCAAGGAGGAGGGCGCGGAGGAGGGGGAGGCGAAGCCGAAGACTCCCGCGGCGGTGAAGACCGTCGGGGGTGGGGCGGACGCGGCGCGGGCTCCGAAGACGCCGAGGGCCGGGCTCAACTCGTACAGCGTCGCGGCGCAGGCGAAGCGCGACGTGATCGTCAGGGCGCACGACGTCGACGTGAGCGTGCACCCCGCGCTCGCGGGTGGCGAGGATCCGATGCTGTCGAAGGGTCTGCGGAAGGGCCTCATTCCGGTGCTGAGGCGCGCGATGCTCGGCGGGCGCGGGTTGCTCGCGGCGGACGCGCGCGCCGCGCCGGTGAAGACGTTGTCGCTGCACGAGTACAAGGCGAGGCTCGACCAGATGGACGAGTGATGACGTGGTAGAGTTGCATCGTTTATTCATCGCAACGTGAAAACAAAAAATCGTTTCTCGAGTGTCTCGTGCTTCGTGTCGTCAAAGCGAGCGTGCTGCACCTTCACGCGTTCGAACCGATACAAGCTGCGATAAGGGTGCCATGTTCGATGCATCAACACCAGTGCCCAACGAACATGGCTCTCTCTTGTATCGGTTCGAACGCAGCTGACGATGATCGCAGCAGCACGCTCGCCGACGCCGCCAATCACGCCGTGTATCGCGCGTTTCCTCGTTCGTCCACGCTCATCACGGCCTCCACTCGAACGGGTATTCCACTCCGGTATCCGCTGTTGTGGTGTTCAACATCTCCTGGAAGGCCTCCAGCATCGCACGCACCCCGGGCTCGGTGAATTCCTCGTCCATGCCGAGGTCTGCGGCGGCGTTTTCGCGAAGGAGCTTCTTCCACGCCGCCGCGAGCTTCTTGCACGCGGACTGCATCTCGTCCCCTTCGTCCCACGCCTCGTTGTCCCTCGCCCACGTGTCCTCCTCGAGCAGACATAACGTCAGCATGCAGAGTCTGTCGAACTTTTGGGGCTTCGTGAGCTTGGAGGAGGTCGCCTTCTTGACTTCGTCTTTTATGCCCCAGACCACTTCGTTCCCTGAGGCTGTGTTGAAGAACCTGAACTTCATGCCGTCGTTGGAGTCGTCGGAGTCGGCGTCGGAGTCTTCGCAGCCGATCGCGTGCTTTTGCGCGGCTGCGCGCTCTCGGGTGATCATGATAATCCGGACGCCCGCCATGGTCTCTTCGGTTTGGGGCTGGTCAGCGGTGGTTCCTCTCACCAGTACGCTGGCCACAGCGCCGGTGCGCGCCATCACAGCCTCCCTCCTCTGTCCCCACGCGGTCTCCGCCGCGGAGGGCGGTACGTTGCCGTCGGACATGCTTCGCGGCGCGGGATGCTCCGCCGATACCGCCGCGGCGCGCAAGTTGTGGCGCCGCGGCGCCGCGGCACCCTCGAGTCGAGTCGTGGCTTTTTCTTGGAGTTTATAAAAAATCGGGCGCGCGAGATCCGGCGTGACGTGGCAGCTGACTCGACTTTTTTCACGGAACGTCACGAGCGCGCGGGGGGCACTATCCAAGGCGCCCGGGCACCCATCCGACCGCTCTCGATACGCTCTCGCGCCGTTCCGACCGCCGACGCGCTCAACGACCGCACCCGACGCGACCGCACCGGCCGACATCCGTTTCGCCCCGAACCAAAGGCGAATCCACCAATCACCCGATCCCAGCTTCTCCTCGAAAAAGTAACAAACCACGACATGAGCTACCACCTCAACAACGGCGTTCCCCTGCAGCTCGACGGCAACGACACCGCGCCGCCCCCGCTTCCGCCCTGGCTTAAGGGCTTCCTCGTGACGTCCAAGAAGCGCGAGGACGTCGCCGCGGCGGGAAGGGAGATCGCCAACCTGTGCAACGACCTCTTCTTCAAGCTCGCCTACGACGATCTCGGCGTTCCCGCGAGCATGGTCAAGCCGGGGGAGACCGAGGTCCCTTACGATTTCGCCGAACCCCTGCTCATCCCGGGGTGCCCCGGCAGCGTGTTCGTCGCGCTCAGGCCCGACAACAACACCGTCAACGTCCGCATGATCGCCGAAGGTGCGCCGACGGTCCCGGAATACCCCCGCGTTTCCCGAGACGTTCGTTTTCCTGCCAAGCGTCGTCTTTTCCTTTTTTCACGACACTCTGAGTAAGTGCTACCTACGATGAGCCCGTCCCGCTGACCGAGCGACCTCCCCGTCGACCCGCGCAGACCTCATCGAGGAGGCGGATAAAGTCGGCGCCGCGGGATGGACCAAGACCAGCCACGTTCAGAGGCTCATCCCCGTCGAACGCGTCGCCCCCGAGTTTGACCTCGACCGGCTCGCGGCTGCCGTCATCGACGAGCACTTCCCCCGAGTCCGACCAGGCGACGACGTCAAGCCCGGGCACAAGCTCCCGACGTTCCGCGTGCACTACGAGGAGCACAGCGCCGCGATGCACCTGCACAAGATCGACGTGGAGAAGAAGATCGCGGACATGGTCCCGTCGGATTACGAGGTCAACCTGAACGATCCGACGCTCACCATCCTCGTCTCCGTCGCGGGCGGCTCGTGCATGATGAGCGTCGTGCAGGGGTACGCGTCGCACGAGAAGTTTCACCACTTTCACATCCACTCCGCGACGGACCTCTCCCCGAAGAAGGGGACGGGGATGCCGGCGTCGGTGTGGACGCAGCCCGGACGCGCGCAAGCGGCGTGAACGCCGCCGCGAGCGAGCGAGCCGATCGACGCGTCGTCGACCGAGAAACGTCGCCTGCGTGCGTGTAAGAGTCAACCAACACTTGCGTGAAAGACGATGAATGAGTTCAAAAAACGTGCGTCCTCTTTCGTTTCATTCGCCACCCGCCTCCACCACCACGTCGTACGTGCTGAGCTTCACCTCCATCGCCACCTCCTCGAGGTTGACGCACTCCCTCAGCTCCGTCTCGACGCTCACCAGCCCCCGCCCCGCTCGCCCTTTCGACCCGACCCCGTCCGGATCGTCGGGAGAATCCATCCACCCGGGGATCTTCGTCGGGTCCTCCATCAGCGCCATGAACCTCGCGTGATTCTCCGGGAAACGCCCGGGCGGATCCGCGAGCACGAACCGCCCCGCACCGTTCGAACCGTTCCCGTCGAACAGTCGAAGCACCAGCGCCGCGATGGCGTCCACCGACGCCGGGGTGTACAACACGTCGCACGCGAGGACGACGTCGAACCCCGTCGGCGCCGTCTCGGGCTCGAACCAATCCACCTTGGCCGCGGAAACCACGCACTTGGACGGGTGCGCTCGGATTGTGGAGCACGGGAGTTGCGTCGGTAAAGGCGGCAGCGTCACGCCGTCCGGTTCGTTCGTGTCACCGGTCAGAGGGGTAACGTCGGCGACTCCGTTTAACGCGCAACCCGCGAGGGAACACCACAGCGCTCGTTCCTCCCTGTCCGTCATGACCACCTCTTTCGCGCCGCACATCGCCGCCGCGATGCCGCCGAGGCCGAGTCCGCATCCCAGGTCGACGACGCGCTTGCCGCGGACGACGTCGGGGTTGGCGAAGATGGCGGCGGCGAGGGCGACGGAGCCGTGCCACAGGTCCGCCCAGTGCGGATCGTCGTTTGGCTTCCCCAGCGCGCTGTAGACGTCCACGACGAGGTCCTCGGACTCGGGGAGCACGAGCCTCACCTTGACGCCGCCGCAGTCGCACTCGCACGCGAACATGTCCATCGGCACGTGGTCGCTCATGGGATGCGGCAGGTCCGTCCCGAGCTCCTCGAACGTGCGGTACCGGACGAGCGGATCCGCCGACTCCCACGCCATCCTCGCGGCCGCGCGAGGGATGCCGCTCGACGACGACGAGCGCGACGCGGGGCGTCGCGCGTGACGCCCGTTGGCGGTGGAGGGCGACGGGGTCGCGCATCGCGCCGTGAAGGGCGCGGTCGCGCCTGTGGCCATCCCCTCCCGCGTCTGTCTCTGTGGCTGGCCAGCCGGTCGCGCCACTCGGCACGCCCTACTTGTGGTGCTATCCCGTAGCAGATCGGCTCGTGCGATCGCTCCGGCGCCGTTGGCTCGTTTTCGGCGCATCAGCAAAAAAAATCGATGCGGCGGGAATAACTCGTGCTTTCAGGGTTCATCCCGCGAAGAGACGCGAGTCGTCAATTTCACGCGAGTCCGAGGCCGTAGATTTTCGCCCCGGGGGCGGACGACATTCAGTTTGCCCGCATTCGTCGCGTGGCCACATCGTGAGACGCGCGCGCGCCGGTGTCGCGGTCCGACCTCACGAATCGCGATGGCGCAGTCCCTCGCGACGATGCACGCGACGCCCGCGCCTGAACGCCGAGCGCTCTCCTCCCTCGGCGCGTCCTCGAGGACGTCGATCGGTGCCGTGACGCGCCCCGGAAGAAGATTGGGTCCATCGTCGCGGGTGCACCGCCGCGCGCCCCTTCGCGCGCGCGCGGGCGACCGCGATCGCGTGCCCGACGGGGACAAGAACAGCCGCTACTACTCCGAATCCGCCGCGGGCCCCGCCGAGCTCGACTCCCTCCTCGAGCTCTACCTCTCCAAGTGCCGCAGCAACGCCGCCGCCGACGCCGCGCGCGCCGCGCTCGAACGGCCCTCCGCGGAAACGTCGCCCTCCTCGTCGATCCCCCGGCGAGGTCCGAACGCCGGCAAGGTTTACCTCATCGGCACCGGCCCGGGCGACCCCGGTCTCCTCACGCTCAAGGCGTACCACCTCATGCAGACCGCCGACGTCGTCCTCTACGACCGACTCGTCTCTCCGCAGATCCTCGACCTCGTCTCCCCGGACTCCACCATGCTGTACGTGGGCAAGCAATCCGGGTACCACACCCGAACGCAGGACGAGATCGAGGCGATGATGCTCGCGTTCGCGGCGAACGGCGCGACGATCGTCAGGCTCAAGGGCGGCGACCCGCTCGTGTTCGGCAGGGGCGGCGAGGAGATGGAGGCGCTCGCCCAGCGGGGGCACGAGGTGCGCATCGTTCCGGGCATCACCGCCGCCGCTGGGGTGGGTTCGGAGCTCGGCATCCCGCTCACCCACCGAGGGGTGGCGACGTCGGTGCGGCTGCTCACGGGGCACCTGCGCGAGGGCGCCGCGAAAGAGGCGGCCACCGGCGACGGTAACGCGGTCGCGGACGCCGTGGACTTCGCCGTCACCAGCGCGGACCTCGACACGACGCTCGTGGTGTACATGGGCCTCGCCACGCTCCCGGCGTTGGCGGCCAAGCTGCTCGCGTCGGGCTTCCCCGCCGATACCCCCGCGGTGGCGGTGGAGCGGGGAACCACGCGTCGCGAGCGGCGGGTGTTCAGCACCATCGCGGACCTCCCGGTCGCCGTCGCGACGTGCGGGTTGAAGTCCCCGACGTTGCTCATCGTCGGGGCGACGGTGAAGTTGTCGCCGCGGTGGCCGTGGCGAGATGAATCCGGCGACGCGATTGCTCCGTCTTCTTCTTCCCCGGCGTACGACCTTCAGACGGGGTTGCCGTCCGAGGACACGCGGGAGTGGTTCACGGAGCGCTCGCGGACGCTCGGGAAGCTCCGGGAGATGGGAAAGGAGGTCGGGACGCGGGGAGGGGAACCCGCGGAGGAGGGAGACCGCGCGCCCGCGCGGTGATCGATTTGGATTTGGTCAAATGAAAAATCTACCCTTGGAACAAATATTAGTCGAACCAGTCGTCCTCTTCCACCATCATCGTCAGGTCCTGCAGCTCCTTCCCCATGACGTTGTCCACGATCCTGTACTCCTTCAGGTAGTACCCCCGGGTGAACTCCTTCATGTCCTCGCCCAGCTGATCTTTCCCCCGCGGCCGCAACGCGCACGGCGCGACGTCGACGCCGAAGCCCGGATCCGCTCGTCTCGGTTCCCGCCACGGCGACCCGAGCGACTTCTCCCGCGGCCGCCGCGGCACGCGCCCGCCGTCCAGTTTGAACCACTCGAGCGAGGTGTAGTCCTTGGGCGTCAGCATCGGCGCCTTACCTCCTTTCGTACCCCCGGGCGACGCGTGCGGCGAAGTTCGCGAAGTTCGCACTCCAGTTCGCGGATGATGCGAGAGAGCTTCGTCGCGCGCGAGGGAGATGATCTTCGGCGCCGTCCTCGGGACCGCGACGCCGTGCGCGACGACGCCGTGCCGCCGCGCGGTCGCCTCCACCGCCTCTGCCGACCGCGCGCTGAACGCGGCGGTGGCGCCGACGCCGGGTTTCCCCGCGCCCAGCCGCGTCGGCGCGGAGTCGTAATGGTGCGGCCCCGGCGCGGTGGCGCTCGATCGCGATTCCGATTGACCACCCCCCAGTCGGGGTCGGCCGTCGCTGGCCCAGATCCCCTTGCCCGGGATCCCCGACGCGAGGGGCTTCGCGCCCGCGGCGTAGTGCGCGGGACCGGGGGTTTCGTCCTCGTCCGCGCGCTCGAACGTCACGCCCGCGCGCGTCGCCTTGGCGAACGGCGCGGAGGGATGCGCGGAGGATGAGAAGTCCACCCTCGACGACGCGAACGGCCTGTCGACGTCCTCGGCGTACGCGCCGGGCCCGGGGCCGCCGACGCCGCGCGCGTCGGCGGCCTGGAGCCTCGCGGCGCCGCTCACGAGCGGGCCGTAGCCCTTGACGCCGATGCTGCCGGTGCCGACGCGGTGGTTCATGTCCCCGGCGAGGGAATACGCGCCGGGGCCGGGATTCGGGGGCGCCCTCTCGGAGTCGTCCATGAAGTCGTACGACATCGGGATGGAGGGCGCGCTGGGGGCGCGCCTGTGACCGGGAGCCCCGTCGTCCGTCGTCGTCGTCGTCGTGGCGAGGACCTCGGACGCGCTGCCGGGAGGATGCGAGGACGCGGACATTCTCGCCCGCCTCGCCTCGGGAGTGCGCCCCGGAAGTGAGAATCCAATTCGGGCGCGAGCCGGGCAGTCATCTCAGGTCGGCTTCATCAAGGCCCGCCACCTGACCTGAGATTTTGGGTTGGCGCCGCTCGGTTGGCGCCACAACCCCGCGCGCGAGCCTCGAGCCCCCGCGTCGCACGAAGGGAGGGAAGAGCGTGCACGATGGCCGAGGAGGACACCACGGTCAAGGAGCCGCTCGATCTCATCCGCCTCTCGCTGGACGAGCGGGTGTACGTCAAGCTCAGGGGCGAGCGGGAGATCCGGGGCAAGCTCCACGCGTACGATCAGCACCTCAACATGATCCTCGGCGACGTCGAGGAGACGATCACGACGGTGGAGATTGACGACGAGACGTACGAGGAGATCATCAAGGTGCGCGTGACCCCGAGCGGAATCGAACCCTCGACGGCGGAACACCCCCGACGCGGGTCCCGCCCCGTTCCACTCACCCGTGGCACTAGGTTTTTCTCCCCGACGACGGATGCGTTTGTGTTTCCTCCCCGCGCGATTGACGACGTGACCCTCTCTCCCCTTCTCTCGACCCTTTCAACAGACGACCAAGCGCGCGGTGAGGTTCCTCTTCGTGCGCGGCGACGCGGTGACCCTCGTGTCTCCGCCCCTGCGCACGTGAGCCCGTTGGTAGCCGTCGGCGACGCCGTAGATTGATTTTCATCGCGTAAAACTAGGAAGAAGAGCGGGGGTCGCGCGAGTTTGGCTCGATGAGACCGGCGCCGGCGGAGGTGGGCGGCGAGGTCCGTCGCCGGAGACGTTGGTCCGTCGCGTGGGCGATCGGCGGACGAACGTGCGGGGTTCGAACTCGCGACGTCGGAGGTTGTATGGGTATAGTGGGTGTATATAACATGGCGACGTTTCACGTTTGATGTGGGCGCGTTTGATTGGAGAGGGCGCGACGTGCGATAGGATATTGTAACGTGAACGATGCTCGAGCGGTCGACTTTCCTCGCGGGGACGGTCCCACGGCCCACTTAGAACACGGTCCGGCGATGTTCAGGGTGTGGACTGAACACTGAAGCGACGCGGCGGCGCGACCCAAAATAAAATTTCAACATGCATCACGTCATCACGTCACGTCGCTCCTTCCGAGGAAACTTCTCAGCTTTTCAGCGACCGTCGTAGCGCAGCCGTCACAATCCAGTCGCGAGATGGGCGCGTGTCGCAGTACGTATCGCCGCGATATGGACGATCTGAACGCCAGCCTTTGCGAACTTCCCGTGGAGCTCAGGGCGCTCGTGCTTTCCCACATCGAGCACGTCGGAACACGTCAGATACTGGCGCTCAGCTCGACGTTTCGGGAGGCTTCTTCCTTGCCCGGGGCTTTACCGCGAACTTTCGACTTCGAGGGCGTAGCGGGCGGTGATATCGCCGACCGCCTCGTTCGTGTCCTGGATGACGATCGCGTGCGTACCCTGGAGAAGGAGCGCGCGTTGGAGCTCATAGGGGTGTACAAAGACCGCCTCTGCCAGGACGCCTGCGGACGGAACTTCGAGGTTCTGAAGTGGGCTCACAACGAGCTCGACCTTCCGTGGGCGCCGTATCCTGCTGGGCGCGTGAGCGACGACGTCCTTGTGCTGCGCGTGTTACGAGGGACATGGCCGCAGCTCGAAGGGTGATGGCCGGAGAACGAAGGGCCGGAACAGTGGGAAGGGGTGGTGATGATAACCGGCTGGGTGGTGGAGCTCTGGTTGGACGGGTGTGGTTTGTCCGGAGCGGTGCCGGCGGAGGTTGGGCGCCTGACTGCGCTGATGTCGTTGAGCCTCAACGGCAATCAGCTGACGAGCGTGCCGGCGGAGATTGGGCAGCTCACGTCGCTGGTGGTGTTGGACCTCGGCCGCAATCAGCTGACGAGCGTGCCGGCGGAGATCGGGCAGCTCACGTCGCTGGAGAAGTTGTACCTCCACAACAATCAGCTGACGAGCTTGCCGGCGGAGATCGGGCAGCTCCCGTTGCTGGATATGTTGTATCTCCTCGGCAATCAGCTGACAAGCTTGCCGGCGGAGATCGAGCAGCTCGCGTAGCTGCAGTGATTGTGGCTCTACCGCAATCAGCTGACGAGCGTGCCGGCTGCGATACGCGAGCTCAGAGCGTATTAGGTTGCAGTATTAGGTTGGGTATCGGTATTGTGGAACCAATACCCTAATACTTTTCAAGTAAACTCACTCGCCCGTCGACACGACGACTCGTCAATCAATCACAGCTTGCCGACGATGGACTCGACGAAGATGTTCAGCGAATCCGGATCCCTCCGCTCCGACCCCAGCTTCACGAACCCGCCCCGCCCCTCCGGGAACAGTAAGACGGTCGGGAACGACTTGAGCTCCAGGTTCTCCTTGCTCCACTCCTTCTCGTCGCCGTCCGCGCGGAACTTGACCACGTCCACGCCCTTGGCGGCGAACGACGCCGCGGCTTCCTCGTACCCGGCCACCATCGCCTGGCAAAACGGGCACCACGGCGCGTACAGCACCGCGAGCGTCGTCTTGGAGTGCGTCGGCTCGAGCCTGAGCGCGTCGATCGCCGCGTGGTCCACGGCGGTGACCGTGTTGAAGATGTCCTCCTCCGTGGCTTCCCTGGCGTCCTGCTTCGCCTGTTGCTCCGCGGTGAGGTTCCCCGAGTGCAGCCCGCACTCTTTCATCGCGGAGTCCTCCCACCACCACCGGCCCTCGCGCTCCTGCTGGCCGGGAAGCACCGCCCTGGTGCACGGCGCGCACCCGATGGAGACGTACCCCATCTCGTGGAGCTTGTTCACCGGGGTGCCCATGACCCTGAGAAAGTCCCAAACCTCCTGAGACGTGGCGTTTGTGAGGGGGTTAAACTTCACGAGCGAACCGGTGCCCCCCGCGGCGCCCTCAAACACCGGGTCCACCTGCACCGCCGGGACCGCCATGCGCGTCCCCGGGCTCTGGTCCTTGCGCTGGCCGGTGACCCACGCGTTGAGGGTCTTCAGCTTCTTTCGCAGCGGCTGGACCTTGCGAACGCCGCAGCACTCCTTGTGTCCGTCCTCGTAAAAGGAGAACATGCCCTTCTCGTTAACCAGCTTGGTCACCGCGTCCTCGTCGGGGAAGGTGAACTCGATCTTGATGTCGAAGTGCTTCTCGACGTCGTCGAAGAGCTGGTACGTCTCGGGGTTCAACCGACCGGTGTCGAGGGAGAAGACGCGAAAAGGGCGGCCGGTGAGCTTGGCGTACTGGATCAGCGCGACGTCCTCGGCGCCGGAGAAGGCGATGGCGAGGCCGTCGCCGAAGAGCTCGAGGGCTTTGTCCATGATTTGCACCACGGTCTGGTCCTGGAACTGGGAATCGAGATTGGGCCAGTCGATGCCGGTGGGGGCGTCTTGGGTGATCTCCGATGATGTACTGGTGGCCCGAGGGGGGACCAACGTGGTGGTTCGCCCGAGAGGGGTGGCTTTCCTGCTGGAAGAAATCATCGCCGTGTTGTTCTTCGCAAAGGAAGAGCGTCGTCTCCTCCAGGCGCCCGTCTGGACGGGTGCCTGGAGGAGCGCCCTGTTTGCGACAGACATGGAAGCCATCGTGGATATGTATACCGAGATGTTTGGATGGCCGCGTGGAGGACGTGTGGTTTCTTATGTGAGTCGACCCCGTGGAGGAGGAGCGGGGGAAAACCTGAAAGTTTTTCGATAAGAGTCGACGGAAAGGATTTATTTTTTGTGACTCGAGGAAATCACACATGCAGCGGATGGTCACAAGCAAGATCGGACGCGCCTCGCTCGCCGCGCCTAGCTAAAAGGAAGATTCGATTCGTCGCACCCGCCCTCTAGCGCACTCCGTCCTCCGTGCGCGACGACGGCGAATGATGATGGTGCTGGGGACATGATTGATTATCGTCATGGGGACTTTTCCAAAGATTTATAACTCCAAAAAAATGCAGATTGAGTAAATGACTCGAGTGGATGCTTCCGATAGCTCTAACACAAAGAAAGCACCGTTGGTCTAGTGGTAGAATAGTACCCTGCCACGGTACAGACCCGGGTTCGATTCCCGGACGGTGCAACACACAGTCGACACAGAGTCGACA
>Ga0181573_10000303_pt1 | contig 52563 bp, 47 predicted proteins | sample 101ome_25_FD_148643 | JGI IMG/M metagenome (GOLD analysis project Ga0181573, IMG submission 148643) | Coastal salt marsh microbial communities from the Groves Creek Marsh, Skidaway Island, Georgia - 101409BT metaG (spades assembly) | ecosystem: Environmental > Aquatic > Marine > Intertidal zone...
CCCCACCGGCATCAACGACCCACCCCAAGTTCCGCACACACCCCATATTCCCCTGCACCGGCCGCCCCACCTGACTCGGCGCCTGCTTCCCCCTCGACAACCCTTGAAACAACTCCACACGCGCCCTCTCGGCAGCACGAAACTCATCCTTCAACCCCTGCAAACTCGTCCCCTGCTCCGCCGACACCATATTCGCGTACCGCACCTCCTCCGGCGAGATGTCCCCGACGACGTCATTCTGACCCTCCCGCACGTGCCCGTAACACGTCAGATTCCACACCGGCCGCTCTTGCGCCGACCGATCCGTCCGAATCACCTCGTACCATGGCTGGTTCTTCTCCGTGCCTTTATTGCCGCCGCCACTGTGCTGGTTTCGCCCACCGGCGTTCCTGTTGTTGCCCCAATAGCCCATACGGACGTACGAGAGAGGACAAGGAGGACAAGGAGGACAAGGAGGACAAGGAGGACGGCGGGCCACCACGGAGAAGAAGAAAATCGTGTCAGGTTTTCGGTCAAGCAGGACCTTCACGGCTGGGACGTGAACAATTTATACACTCGGTGAATGCAATAGGGTACGTACGTTGACACACCTGCGTGGACCGTGTGGGGCGGGCGAAATCCGGACAAAACGGACGCCGCGAACAACTCGGTTCCAATTCTGTTGGCCCCATTCAGGTTCCGGCTTGCGGTGCTTGGTCTCGGCGACGCAGTGTCGGTCCCTCTCTCTATTGTATCTTCTGTTCTCTCCGAGACTGCGACGGCGTGCTCCCGCGCGAGCGCGTGCACGGCCGACGAACGACGAACGACGAAGGACGAAGGACGAACGCACCCGATCCGTCAGTTCCGACGACTCACCGATCGCTTCCACCCGTCAGGACGATTTGATGCCGCCAAAGCTGAATTTGCAGCTGCAGCTGGATACGGCGAGCTTGCGCCAGGCGAGTCACCCGTCCGGCGACGGGTGTGGGGGCGGTCTGAACGCTCTGGACGGCTTGGACGCTTCGAACACCAAGGGGGGCAACGCGATCAATCAGAATACGATCAACATCGACGGGGAAGGTAATCTGCAGCTGATCAAGTCGTATCAGGCGATTCAGTTCAACAATGGTGGCGTGAATATCAATCATCAGCGCAATGCGATGACGTCGCCGCTGACGATGGGTGCGCAGCAGCACCAGCAGAGCTATCAGCTGAGCGAGCGGGACGTCATGTTCATGGAGAAGCTGGGCAGTGGTGCTAGTGGGGTCGTGCAGAAGGCGTTTTGGTACGGGAGGTCGGAGTTTGTTGCCGTGAAGAAGATCTCGATTCTGGAACGCGAGAAGCGGCACCAGCTGATGAACGACATCAAGGCGCTCTGCCAGATTCCGGACGTCGCCGGTCTCATCCGGTTCCACGGGGCGTACCACTGCGCGGATAAGGGGCAGGTGGCCGTTGCGCTCGAGTATATGGACGGGGGGTCACTGGCGGACCTGTGCGAGAAGGACGGGCGGGTCCCACAGGGGATGTTGGCGACGATCACCGAGCGCATCCTCCAGGGCCTGAGTTACCTCCACTCGAAGCATACCGTCCATCGGGACATCAAGCCGGTAGGTTTTTGGCGTTGGCGTTGTCGCGTTCAACGGGGGCTCGCTCGCTCACATACACGCTCTCTTCCCCCCACCTCAGGCCAACATCCTGCTGTCCACGAAGGGAGACGCCAAGGTGTCTGACTTTGGCATCTCGGCGTTTGTCGATAACACGCTGGCCCAGTGCCACACCTTCCTCGGCACGGTCACGTACATGTCGCCAGAGCGGATCGACGGCCAGCCGTACTCCTTTCCTGCCGACATCTGGGCGCTGGGACTCACCTTGCTGGAGTGCGCAACGGGGACATATCCTTACGACGCGAGCAAGGGGACCATGGAGTTGATGATGAGCCTCATCGAGGACGACTGCCCGCTGCCAGACGGGCCACACGACAACATGTCGGAGGCGCTCAGGGACTTTATCAGCCGCTGCATGCATAAAAATCCGCTCAAGCGGCCCACGGCGATGGAACTCTTGCGACATCCGTTTGTCTTGGGGCAGGACAGGTGCTCGACCCGGGATCTCCGGGAGTACATGCGCTCCAGGGTGCAGGACAAGGACGCGCAGATCCACGACGCGTCGTTGATCATGACGCACCGGTTCTATAACGGCGTCGTCTCCTCCGCCGCGACCGGGACGTCTACCTCTGCCGGGACGAGTGCCTCTTCCGCAGCAGCAGCATCGCACGCACACTTGACGTCGTCGTTCTTCGACGTGGGCGTGACGCTCAAGTCTTCTGCGCCACCGACCAGCTCGTCGCCCACGAACTCGCCGTCACAGCTCGTCTACACGGGACAATACACGGTCGCCGCCCACTTCCACGACATGTTCCGACAGATCGGATCCAACGCGTGCTTTGCGCTGACGCTCAGGCGAATGAAGTACAAGGTCAAGGAGGGCTCGACCGACGGCACGTTGCTGGTCAACATCCTCCAGCGGGTCCGGCTCTTTGATTCTCCGACCAGCAAGGCCAAGCGGCTTCCCGTGGGCGTGTACGAGGAGAACTTGGTGGTCGAGGTGAGCAACATGGACGACCTCGTTCCCGGCAAGGGATTCCGGTTTCTGAGCATCGAGGCGCTCTGGACCAAGCCGCTGGAGTTTGCCGTGGGTGTCGCGGGCGGTGCCAGCGGGTGCAAGACGCAGTGATAAATTTTCGTATTTTGTGAGACTGCGATCGGCAGCAGCCATGTCTGGGGGACCCAACGGAGCAGAGAACGGGTCGGCAGGGAACTCGAGCGGGTCTGGGCCGCCGGTGGCGATGACCCCGAGCCTCTCAAGCGCGCTCAAAGCGCTGCTCGCGGTGCGGCGAGACGAGCCCAAGGCATCGTACAAATTCTGGGAGAGCCAACCGGTCGCGCAGTTCACGGACGAGGTGCGGTGTCCTGACATTCTCTTGCGTCTCTGTGTGCCGGGGATCGCGCCAGAACGCGAAATCCGCCGGATTCGACGACGGCTGTTCGATTTCGATCCACCTCCCGTTCTCACCATTCTCCCGTTCTCACTCACTCGACCAGCCCTCGACGAGCGAGTCGGGTCCGATCGATGCGCCCAAGGCCGTCTCGGACGTGCGTGCGGAACCGTTGCCGCTGCCGCCGGGCTTTGTGTGGGACGACTGCGACGTGACGTCGGAGGGCGTGCTCGACGAGGTCCACGACTTGCTGGTGCATCACTACGTCGAGGACGACGATAACATGTTCCGATTCGCCTACTCGCGGCCTTTCCTCCGGTGGGCTCTCATGGCGCCGGGATACAGGACGTCGTGGATGTGCGGCGTGCGGGCGGCGAGTGACGCCGACGGGAAGAAGGGCAAGCTGCTCGCCTTCATTTCCGCCATCCCGTTGGGCGTAAGGGTGACGGACATCGAAGTGAACATGGTGGAGATCAATTTCCTGTGCGTGCACAAAAAGCTGCGGAGCAAGCGACTCGCGCCCGTGCTGATCAAGGAGATCACGCGGCGGGTCAACCTGTGTGGCATCTGGCAGGCGGTCTACACGGCGGGCGTGCTGCTGCCCAAGCCAATGGCCAAGTGCACGTACTGGCACCGGCCGTTGGATATCCAGAAGCTCATCAAGGTCAAGTTCAGCCAGCCCAACCCGCGACGGACGATGGCACGGGCGATCAAGCTGTACCAGGTGCCCTCCGCGCCGACCGTCGAGGGGCTGCGGGAGATGAAGCCGGAGGACGTTGATGTGGTGACTTCCATGCTTCGCGAATATCTGGTTCGGTTTAAGCTCGCGCCGAGGCTCACCGAGGAGGACGTGCGGCACTGGCTGGTCCACCAGGAGGGCGTCGTCTCGAGCTACGTCGTGGAGGACCCGCAGACGAAGGAGCTGACGGACTTCTTGAGCTTCTACACCCTGCCGAGCACTGTCATCGGGAACCCCGAGTACAGCGAGATGAAAGCGGCGTATATGTTCTACATGGTCCCCGGGAAGCACTCTGTCGAGGAGCTCACGCGGCAGCTGTTGATCCTCGCCAAGAGGTCTGGGCACGACGTGGTCAACGCGCTGGATCTGCTCGACAACACCACCGAGATGTTTGAGAAGTTGAAGTTTGGACAGGGCGACGGGACGCTGCACTATTATTTGTACAACTGGCGCGTGGGGCACGAGCTGATGCCCAAGGAGGTGGGGCTGATCATGCTCTAAATCAACCAGGCCACGTGGCAAGCCGCAAGGTTGGCCAAGCCGCTTCTCAGTTAAACTTCTCAGTTAGACCTCAATTAGACCCATCAAATAAATACAATTAGACTCGAAATATCATGACGCTCGGGGCAGAGCTTTACAACGGCGACGTGTTCCACAGCGCGGTTTCGGAAATTTCGATCGATTCGATCACCCAACGGCCGACCCAGCACCCGGTGGCGGATGGCGTCCCAAAGACCCGTCTCGCTTCGACCAGGCCGGTCAGCGTGCCGGACCGCAGCGCCTTCTCGACTGACAACGCGTACAAGGCATTCGTGGAGCGGACGTTGTCGGATTACAACGTGATGCTCTCCGAGGCCAAACGCCAACAGCTCGGGTACCCTATCTACCACGCGAAAGACAACGTCGAGGAGCTCGACCTGACGCCGCTCGAAAGGTTCTCGGCAGCATACATCAACAACGTTGGCGACCCTTGGGAAAACGCGGGGGCATTTGCCTCGCATTCGCACGGCTTCGAGGTCGGCGTCCTGGAGTGGTTCGCAGAGCTGTTCGAGCTCGGCAAAGAGTCGTTCTGGGGATACATCAGCTCTGGAGGGTCGGAGAGCAAGTCCGTATTGAACTGCCTTCCACCCACGCCGCGCTTACCCTGACGCTCACCCTGACGCTCGCTCGCACTCACTCGCCAGTCTCGAAGCCCTCTGGATCGCCCGCGAGAACCTCCCGTCGGCCTGCACGTACGTCTCAGGCGAGGCCCACTTCTCGGTGTTCAAAGCGCTGCGGGTTCTTCGGATGCCGCACGTCGTCATCGACGTCGACGACAGGGGCGAGATGCGCTACGACGACCTGGAACGCGCGTTGCGGTCGTCGCCGTTCCGTCACGCCATCGTCGTGGCGACGTGCGGGACGACCATGCGAGGTGCCATCGACTCGCCGACTCGAATCGTCGAGTTGATGCGCGCGTGCGGAATCACCTCGCACTTTCTGCATGTCGACGCGGCCCTGTCCGGGATATACGTCCCCCTTCTCGACCCTCATCTGCTCTCCTTCTCCGAGGTTCCGATCAGCTCGATCGCCATCTCCGGACACAAGTTCCTGGGCGTGCCGATCCCCTGCGGCGCCTTCCTCGTGCGGCGCTCCCTCGTGGACAACATCAGCCAGAGCAATGTCGAGTACATCAGGAGCAAAGACTTGCCGATGAGCTGCAGCCGCAACGGCTTGGCGCCTCTGTACCTGTGGCTCATGCTGAGCGAGCTCGGCAGAGCGCGGATCAAGGCCGACGCCCTCCGTTGCATGGAGTACGCACAAGAAATGACCGACACGCTCAAGGCGGCCGGAATCCCCGCCTACACGAGCCCGCTGTCCATCACCGTCGTCATCGACAAGGCCTCGGTCGACGACGACTTTGCCCGAGCCTGGCAGCTCGCCACCAGCGGCGACATCGTCCACGTCGTTGTCATGCCCCACATCCGCAAAGCCACCCTGGAAAAGTTCTGCTCGGCCCTCGTCTCTCACTCGAGTGGAGGAGGGGACGTCGAGACGTACGGCAGGGCCATGAAGCGCCTCGGCAGAGCCCAGCAGCTCTCTCCCACCTGCCTCTCTGCCATGGGCCTCACGTTGGAGGCGGAAGAGCCACCGGCAGCAGCAGGACGTCGCGACGACAGCGCTGCTTGAGCAACCCGAGGTACCGCGCCATGCCCGACGCCGACGACTTACGGAGCTTGAACGGATCGTACGACGCCAGCGTCCCGCCCAGCGCCTGTCGGATCACCTCATCAATCATACGCGTGTAATCGGCGCCCATAGCTTCGGCCCCGACCTCGACAAACACGACGCAGATCCGGTCGTCGAGCACCGCGTCGACGTACCAGCCCTCGTCCACGACCACACGCCAAGCCACCGCGATCGTGGTCGGCACCAGCCGCGCCGCGCGCTCGCTGATCCGATCGAAGTGCAGCTGGAACATCGGATGGACGCGAGCTCGAGCTCGAGCACGCGACGCGGCGGCACCCTCGTCCTTCCCCTCCCGCAGTCGCTCGGCCACGAACCGCACCACGTCGTCCGCCACGGGATCGTCCGCCGTCCCGCCGAGAAACCCAAACACCTCTGCGTTTTGTGCCAGTCGAGCCCGCCCCTCCTCGCTCCCGAGCATCCTCCTCACCTTGACGTCCCAGCTCTTCAGCGCCGAATCCTCGACTCGCATCATGCTCTCCACGTCCCCGAACGTTCGAACGAGCTTCGCGGCCGTCTGCTCCCCGACGCCGACCCCCTTGACTGCCTCCTTCCCTCGCAGCGCCAGGAACGTCCCGAGCTGGTGCGGTCGGAAGTAGTCCCGCCACTTGAAATCCTCGACCCTGGCGAGCGAGCGAAGCGCGCAGCTCGAGTGAGAGTGAGCGTAGGAGTAGAAGCGAGCGTTGCGTCGGGGCGGTCGAAGAGCGAGCGCAGGTGGGCCGAGGTCAGCACCCACCGATGAAGCACCAGTCCACCCGGAGACGACTTGCTCGGGTGCGGAAGGATCTCCAGCCAGTGGGTGTCTGGAGCGAGAACGGCCATGAGATCAGAGTCGCCACTCGCGACAAATGTCTCCACACCCGACAGCGCCGACGCAATGTTCACGATGGTCGCGTCGGCCACCTGACCCGGCGACGACGTCGTCATCATCGTGCCCGGCCGGGACTCGAGGAGCGAGCGGAACGGGAACAGCGCCGAGGCGGGCTTGTTCCTGTTTGCCGGACTGTCGAACACGCCGACCACGAGGTCCGCCTCAACGCTCCAAGCGAGGTACTCGGTCCAAAGACCGAAGACGTGCTTTGGCTGGTAGGTCACGTTGTCGGCACGTGACCGCTCTGACGGCGACCGAGACGCCCGAAAGCTCCGGGCCGCGACGTTACTGCCGTCCAGCAGTAAAACCCTGTGCGGTCGCATCTCTCATCTACTACCTGCGTGTCCGGAGTAGGCCATGGCGTCCGACCGTCGGACGACCAGCTCGGCGGTGCGTAGAAAGAATTAGATATCCGCGCGGACGCAGGGACTTCCTCATGAGCTGCGCGAGGCTCGCGAGGCTCTCTCTCTCGCGAGTCCTGGTTTTGCATCTGCGCTGTGTCCTTCCGCACGAGCGTCGAGTTCCAGTGGTGGTTCTTGACGGCGAGGTCGTCGGTCTGGCCAGGCAGCAACCACCCTCCCGGTCCACCACGCCCCGCTTCGTCAAGGCCATGTCGTCCCTGTCGTCGTCCCCAGACGGGCCACCGAGCGACAATGCTACGTCGTTCAAGGGATCCACGGAGGACGAGCTGCGGGCCTACCTGACGGCACACGGGATCGACACGACGGCGTGGGGCAGGCAGGCGTCGTCCAAGTCGCTGCGCTCGCTCCTTAACGAGATCCTGCTCGGCGAGACGTTCCTTCATTGCGTCGACGGCGAACCCCTCCGGCGCGTCTCTATCATCAGCGTGAACATCAAGAACGAACAGGGGCTGTCTCTCTACGAGGCGGAGCAGCGCTTGCCCAACGGGGTGAAGCGGCGGCGGAACCTCCTTCTCTCGGAGAAGATCCTCCCCGACGAGTCGTGGTGGGCGGCCAGTCGGCGTGGGATCAAGGAAGAGCTCGGGAGCGTGCTGGACGCCGAGTCGAGGATCGAGCTGCTGGACGATACGTTGGAAGTGAGCACGGAGACGAGGACGAGCGGGAGCTACCCGGGCCTGAAGACGGAGTATCGGTGTCACAAGGTGGAGGCGAGGGTGAGAGGTCTGCCTGCAGGCGACTTTGAAACCAGCGAGAAGCGCGGCGATGGGACGCTGCTGTCGAGCTGGCAGTGGAGAAGGCCGGAGGGATAGGAATGAGGATGAAGTTGCCTCCACTTTTTCCTGTTTTTGCTCCTTCGATTGCCGCTATTTCATCGTATGCTACTACTACTACCCCGACGGTTTCCTGGAGCCAGCATCGGGCATTCGGTGATGGATCGGTAGGGTTCGGTCGGAGTCTACTACCATCTCAGAGGAATGGTCGGCAGGACCAAGCTGGCCGCGACGCTTGCCCAGACGGGCAAGCGGTGGTGGGCCGCGGGGGGTACAGGGACAGGGACAGGGACGGTTTCCTCGACCACCACGACGCGCACGTTTGCGTCGAATGCGCAAAGCGCATTGGGTGCCGACACGTCGAAGCAGCTCCAGAAGGCGCGTCGGTTCAGCCCGGGTGTGGGGTTCGTCGCGGGCATGTTTGGATCCATGATCGGGGTCGGCGGGGGCGTCCTGATGAATCCCATGATTCTCAGCATGTGCAACTCGATCCCTCAGCGTGTGCTGACGGGGACGTCCCTCGGGGCCGTGATCTCGACCGCGTTGGCGTCTGGCTCTGTGTTCATGTCGCATGACAGCGTCGACGTGGCCAGTGCTTCGTTGATCGCAGCATCGGCGATATTGACCGCACCGTTCGGGGCGCGGTTGACGAGCCGACTCGACTGCCGGCAGCTGCGGAAGATTCTGGGATATTTTTTGCTCGGCGCTGCGCCGCTCGTTCCGCTCAAGGCCGTGCTCGCGACGTCTCCCGAAGGCGGCGATGGCGCGGCAGAGGACGAAGAAGAGAGATCTGCAGAACCCGACGACGGGATCGTCGCCACCCTCGTCTCTTCCCTGGAGGAACAGTTCAGAGAGTCGCCGCTCGCCGCGGTGCAGATGCTGGCGATCGGGGGCACGGCCGGCCTATTCTCGGGGCTGCTCGGTATCGGAGGCGGGACGATCGTGACGCCGCTCTTGGCCCTCACGACGCAGCTCGACCAGTGCGTGATCACCATCTCTCTCGCTCTCTACCTCGCTCTCTACCTCGCTCTCTACCTCGCTCACTGTTGCCACCCTTGCGCACGCAGCGCCGTCATCCTGGGCACGAGCATGACTGGCATGATCGCGCCGTCCATCGCCGGCATGGTGCAACACTACCGGATGGGCAACGTGGATCCACGCCTGCTGGCCGGGCTCGCCCTCGGGACGAGCGCGGGCGGCCTGGTCGGCTCAAAGATCGTCGTCAGCGACCTTCCGCCGGGCTCCCTCGAGACGCTCTTCTGCCTCGGCATGCTCTTTCTCGGCAGGAAGACGCTCAAGTCGATCAAATGAATACTGTATCTTGATTGTTGAACAACAATAGCAATCAGACGAATCGAGTCACCGAAAGATTTCAGCCAGCGTACACCGGACGCCGCCGCCGCCCACGTGCTCGAGCGTGTCGATCGGCGCGTGGAAGATGGCGTCGACGTGCTCCAAAAGCACAGCCCTCTGCTCGGGACGGAACGCCTCGTACGCCCGGGTCGACATGGCCATCACCGGCCGCCCGTCACGGTCCCGCACTTCGAGCACGTTGCCGCAGAGCGAATTCATCTGGTCAAACGAAATGTCCACGATCTCGTGCGTCTCCGACAGCCGCTCCACCAGACGCCGGCGCTCTGTCGCGTCCTTGACGCTCTCCAAGCACACCACCGCAACGCTCGTCCCCACCGCCATCATCACATTCGTGTGATAGACGGCGTGGCCGTCCGCGTCGGTGCTGTGGAACGCGACGAGATCGCGGTACCCCAGCTCCCGCACCCAGCGCTCGGCCAGGCCTCTGTCGGCCCGCTCCGACAGGGCCACGTACGCGATGCCGCGCACCCGATCGAGCACAAGCGACCCCGTTCCCTCGAAGTACTTCCCGTCCGTTTCCTCGCCGGACAGGTCCACGATCCTGTCGTACGCGATCACCTGCTCGAGGACCGCCTTGATGTCCTTCCGACGCTCGTTCCGCCGATTCTCGCACTTCATCGGGTAGTACACCAACGTCGACTTTCCGACGTTTCCACCCGCCTCCGAAGCGGCATGCGTCGAAAACCAGTTATTGGGAAAGCAGGAATCGGGCGCATTGTGCCGCTCCCCGTGCTGAAAGAGGCGGACGGTGACGCCAGCATCGTCCGCCAGCGCGCCGTAGAGCTTCGAGTATTCCCTCAATACCTGCGTGCGCATGGAGTGTGGCGCGTCGTCGCAGTCGACGTTCATGAACGCGTTGTCCTCCGCGGCGGCTGCGTTGAACGTGAACGCCGTCGGGGCGATCATGAGCACTTCGTTCGTCGACTGCGACGGTCCCTTTTTCGATGCGCTGTAGGCGCTGGCGCTGGCGCTTGAGTTGACCTTGGCGAGGACGAGGCGGTACTCGCTCGAGGCGGGGTCGTAGACGTACTCGTCGACGACGGTGCGCGGCGTCAATGGCACTTGGGCGTCGTCGGCGTCGTCAGCGTCGTCGGCGAGGAACGCCTGGCGGACGATACCAACGCGCGGGGCCGTGCACGCGTGACCAACGACTTCCTCGAGGGTGCCAGAGGCGACGGTGGGCGGGCCAAACTGGCGTTCGAGCGGTTCGAGTAGTTCAGCGACCTGCTGCTGATCTTCAACCAACGACGAGAAGTTTCGTCGCCTGGTCGACGACGACAGCCAGAGCCACCGGAGCGCCTCGTAGACGTTCTTTCTCGTCACGGTTAGCATCTCGTCTTCTTCGACTCGAGGGGAATAGCATCGTTTATGGAAAAATTCAGCGATCCGGGTCGGCGACCCGAGAACCCAGATTTCGGGAACCGATATTTCCCGAGATACACCGCCGACATGCAGAACGAATGAATCTGAACCTTCAACAGGCATCAATATCGCCTATTACACGCAAGCAAGGTAGTGTGCACGCGTATTCGTCCGTCCACGGCTCCGGAAGAATCCGTCTCTCGTGGACGTTTCCGGGCATCTCAGCGGAATTGAACGGGTATTCGTCGCACGCGTCCTTGGTATTCGTTGACTAATCTAAATCCTTATCGCTGCGAAGGAGCGCGCTGGCGTGACCGTATGTTTTGCGGGGCCGAACGCATGAATCGTTGCCCACACGAAAAATCCCCGCAAGCCCTACGCTCGGTCTCGTTGCGCTCGCGTCTCACCCGCTCGTCGCCCCTCTCCCGCATTCAGCAACGCATCTTCAGCTCGCCTGAAGACGAGTAGAGCTCTTGTGTGTCTTGATAACCTGCGTGGGAATTCTCCCGACGATACAGCCGGTCGACACCTCTGCATAGAGCACCACGATAAACAGCACATATACCACGCAGCCAAAGCCAACGAATGAAGCCATGAATACAGAAGGAGAAGACACCGAACCGATGGTCACGACGAGAAGTGGGAAGAAGCAGGGCGTGACCCCCAAGGAGCAGGCGCGGGCGCTGCTCAAGGAGCAGCAGCTCCAGAGCAGCAGGCCCGGCGTGCTCGTCTCTGGGACGACGAATTCGTCCAAGAGGTCGTGCCCTTCCCAGGTGAACATGAACACCATTATAGGGAACAACGGGGAGAAGGTGGACCCCTACCTGTTGAAGCTCCTGCACGCAGACGAGGTGGCCATCGCGAGGGCCAACACGGTAGGTACCATGGGTACGATGGCAAACCGGTCCGGATCAACCGAGTTCCGGGTGCCCGAGCCGCCCGTCAAGAAGGCCAAGCTCGACGAGGCGAGGGCCGACAAGCCCCCGCTCTCGCCACCCATGTCGCCGGCGGCGATGGGCAAGCCGCCGCCGCACCCCAAGCCTGCCAGCCATCCCCGCCAGGCGCAGCCCCACCAGCCCCACCAGCCCCACCAGCCCCACCAGCCCCACCAGTCCCACCAGTCCCACCAGCCCCACCAGCCCCACCAGTCCCACCAGTCCCATCAGGTCGCCCTCCAAGTCCCGCTCCCGCTCCAACAGCCCGCTTCTGCCCCGCCGGCGGCCGATATCCAGGCATCGAACTCGCTAGAGAAGACAAAGACAACGCAGCCGAGCACCGACAAGCTCATCGTGTCGGACAAGGCCGCGAAGGTCTCGGGGGCGCAGTCGGCCTGGGACGCCTCGGACACGCGGAGTGTCCTGGGCGAGGACGTGTACGACACGCTCAAGTCGAGCGTTGTCCAGCACCAGAAAGAGTATCTGGAGCAGTTGTTTGACCTTCACCGTGCGATCGCCGTGCAGCGCCTGCTGGTGCGTCACAGCGAGGATCAGACGAGCCTCATCCGCGAGTACAAGAAGGAAGAGGCGCGGGCAAAGAAGGCCCTGCAGAAGGCCGGCTTGGGCTTTGGTACAACGACAGAGTGGCACAAAGGCCTCCGTCCGGATAGCCAGTTCGCCGCCCTCTCCAGCGATCAGGGCACGGACGCCGGGAGCGGGGACGACGGCTCTGGCACGGACGTCGGCGCGTCGGGATCCGGCGGGAACGGCAAGTCAGGAAACGGCTCGGGCGGCGGCTCAACGTCGCAGTTCGCCCCGCAGCTGGCCACGGCACCCATCCTGCCGGGCATCCAGCGCACGGCGCCGTCTGGCGCCTCCAACACGCCCATGCTTGGCCCGTGGAGCGGCTTTGGTCAGATGGGTCAGATGGGTCAGATTGCTGGATCGTTTGGCGTGAACAACGGCGGATCGTGGAATATGGAGATGCCCCTGTACCCGGCCAACATGCCCTTCGGCGACCCGATGCTCTACTGGTACCAGGACTACTGCGCCCGCCTCCAGCAGCAAGGAAAGTCCCAGAACGGTGCTGCCGCCGTGCCCGGCGCGCCTGGTGCGCCCGGCGCGCCTGGTGCCAACAACACCGTTCCCAACACCGTGGCCAACAACACGACCGCCAGCCCCACGCAGGCGAGGCCCGTCGCAGTCCTGCCCGTGCCCCCGATCTTCAAGGTCGAGTCTCGGAAACCCCCGGGTGGGATCGGGCCCTTCAAGTGGTGGCAGGATCCCAAAGCAGTATTCGGCCCCCCTGGCACGAAGGAAGTCCTGAAACGCGTCAAGGCGGAGACCGGAACCCGCCAAGAAGGCAACGAGGTGGAGTCGGCGCCCCCGAGCGACTGCCCGAGCGAGGACGCCACGGCCGAGGAGGACACCCAGCCGGCGAAGAAGACGACAAGAAAGAACAACACGAAGAAGAACACGAAGAAGAACACGAAGAAGAACACCACCACCAACACGACGAACGACGACGAGGAAAACGCCGAGACCGAGGACCAGCCGGCCGCCAAGCCGACGCCGAGGGCACGGCGGCCCCGAAAAAGGCTGCTGAAGGACCCCGTCGCCGCTGCCAGCTCCGGAACGAGCGGACCGCTCCCGCATTACTCGTCAGACGGGACCAATCCCAGGCAGCACGACGCTGTCGGCAACGTGGCCAAGCTGCTGATGTCCATCTCGACGAAGGAAGCCGGCGGGGGTGCGAGCTCAGGCCCGAGCATCACTCGTCGCCGGACCAGTCGCAAGTCGAGCGGCTGATGTATGTATCATAATCGGGATATTAAATATGATCGCACGCGCCTCATCACGACTTCCTTCGATTTGAGCACTGCTCGCCTTTTCTACCCCCCGTTGTATACATCGCACTGCATCGTCCTGGATCGTAATTTTCGCCTTCGTAGTACTTGAGGTTTCCTGGCTTGACCCTCTGATGCATGCCGCAGATGTACCCCGGCATGGCCGCCCGGGCCATTTCGTAGACGAACCCTTGCATGCTGCTCCGTATGCTGCGGCCGCGTGAACACTGCCTTTCTCCCTTTCTATCTCCAACCAACGCCTTGCACCGCTTTGGATCGGTGTCATAGTCATCTTTTGTAGTCGGGTAGAGCTTGAGAGAGCTACCCATCTTCTTGTGTTGACCACACAGCTCCGATGCCCCAAACCGCACGCATACGTGCATAAAACCGCAAATTCCATCGGCCCTTGGACGAAGTCCCCGTTCATCTGCCCGCGGCCATCAACGTTACACGGTGCCACCACGACTGCGGGTATGGGAAAGAAGGTCGTCGGAGCGCAAACCCTGGTCGAAGAGGGTTCGCCCTCGTCGTTGACAGGAGACAGCAACGTGGAGACAACCCGGTTCAACACAGGAGGCAGTCTCACCGACCTCGATCTCGACGCTTCGCATCTGCACCTCCATCTGCACGATACACACGCGCTGCATGCGACGCATCGGGACGAGCTGCTGCGGGTGCGCGAGGTCATCCGAGCCCAGCAGGCGGAATTCTCGAGTCAAGTCGTGGAGTTGCACGAACTGCTCGCCACCCAGCGGCGCATCGTGAGGGATATCGCGAAGCGTCGCGAGGACTTTGCCGCGGAGGTTGTCGACGCGTACGTTTGTGCGCAGAACGCCGCTAGCTTTGCTGCTCCTTGCGCTGTTGCCGTACGCCGCCGTTGCTTGCGACGGTGCTGATGAACAGGCGGCTGTGGACTTCTTCGCCTCAATCGACACGGACGGTGATCGTCGTATCAGTGCGGCCGAGCGAGATTTCCGGTTGACCTTTTCCAGTAAGTACATTGACGAACATTGTCCCGGTTGCCTTACTTGATCGATCGATCGATCGAACGAGTGAGTAAATACACATTCCGCCTATTTCTCTCTCCCTCGTTCCCTCAGCTCTCTCAGCTCGGTCGACGAAATGTCCTTCCGGAAGGCCGCTTCGCTCATCCCGACGAACAGTTCCATCCCCGCCAGCGGGTCTGGGATGGATATGTCGTTCAGACTCATGTACGCCCCCGTCTCCTTGTCCACTCTCCCGGCCACGAGAAACGAACACCCGCGCTGCACGAGCGTACTAAACTCGCGTACCATCTCAGAGGCGCTGTCGCCGTAGTATCGCTGCTGGACCAGGCGTATGGCGGTGTCGTAGCCGACGACGAATGTGCTGCCGGGAAAGAGTCCGGCTTTCGTCGTGAAGAGCGGTGCGCGGGTGAGGACCACGGGCGAAGGGCGAGGACCGCGGGTGAACTGGGCGACGCGGCGGGCAATCTCGCTCGCGTCGAGGAGACCCTTGTCTGCGTTTTGGACCGAGAGCTCAAAGGCGGCTTCTCGTCGATCGTTTCCCTGGCGTTTTGCTGCCTCAAGCATCTCCGTGTGGCCGTCGTGGAGCGGGTTGAAGGATCCGGGGAGGTAGACCCGGTCGCGTCGCGGGGCGTTGAGGAAGACGTGGCCGCCGGAGAACTCGACCGTCTGCACGCTGCCGTCCAGGAGCTTTCGGATCGCGTCCATGCGGATCGCTTCTTTTGTGTGCTCGTCCTGGATACCGCGATCGACACAACGCGCGATCTCGTCGACGACGATGGCGCTCGCCAGGGTGTCCTGCTCGGTGCGCGAGAGCGCGCCGACGCCCTTCTCGAAGCCGTGCTGCCTGACCGTCACCGTTCCCGAGCTGTCTTTCGTACAGATGAACGCCTGGTCTTCCCCGCGCCGGTCGCGGTCCGTCGCCAGCGCGCACGTCACGCCGACCCCGAGCACCGGCGTCCCGAAGGGCGACAGGTTTGTCGCCTCCCGAAACGCCGCGTCTGCCATCACCTCGGCCATCGCTTCGCTCACGCTCTTCTCTGGCAGCGTCTTCCGCTGACCGTTGCCTCCCGGCAAGAGACTGCCTCGAATGAGCGCCGCCAGGCTCTCGTGGCTGTACGGGATTCGGACGTCCAGGACGGTGCGGGAGGCGCCCGGGACGCTCAGGAGCCAGGTGGGAGCGTGGACGGCGCCGCCCGTGACGACCATGGCCAGCTGCGTGGGACTCGCATGGATCCGTTCTATGACGGCGCGTACCCGGTCGTCCAGTGGCCCGTTGGACGACGTATAGGGCGGATCCATCGTGGCAAAGCTGAATTTGAACTGGGCGCGCTCCGGTCGACGACGCCGAGCGCTGGAGCTGGAGCTGGAGCTGAAGGCGGACAGTCTGCTGCGCCCGAGGATCCGGCTCGCTTGCATTGATCGAGGCTACGAGTACCGTTGGTCGGTGCCACTCCCGTCGATAGAAAATTTCTGGGGTTCGTTCCGAAATCCCGACGACGGTTCCGTCGCCTATACAGCACGCTGGTTCTGTAGTCCCCGTCCTCGACATCGTGGTTGATCGCCCGCATGATCTTGCGCGCGCGGCAGCGCGTGGTCTGGGGTGGAGGCGAAACGGCAGCGACAAGAGCTGCAGTCCTCCTTGCTCTGCCACCCCGACCGCGACGACGACGACCCTCGCCGCCTCGCTCGTCCGACGCCTCTGCTCCTTCGCCTCTTCCTTCTTCCTCGATCCCGCCGTCGGACGATCCGATCGACAGGTTCCTGGCGCGGATGCAGACGTACGTGCGGAACCCGTCCCTGGCCGTCACCGACTTTGCAAGGTTTGCCGTCGACTCGTGTCGGCTGATGGCGCACGTGAGCAAGCCGAGTCTATCCGAGGTGGTGAAGACGTCGGTGATCGTGCTGATGGTGGTGGGGCTTTTCGTCGGCCTGCTCAACGCCTCGGACGCCGCGCTCGTCGGACTGCGCACCGTCGGCGGGTCAGTGCTGTCGCCGAGCTAACGAAACAGACAACGAACGTGTCTGTCTGAAAATTTGTTTACAAAGAAGCAAGAAGAAAGAATGGATGTGATGAATCGCAGCAGATTCAACCGTTCTGCTGCACGTTGTCGATGTCGACGAGGTCGACATAGTCTCGCTTGTCGAGGGGCAAGCCGGCCTGATCCTTCCAGTAGTCGATCTTCTTCTTGAGCTTGACCACCTCCATCGAATCGTCGTGCTTGTTGACTTCGTTTTTGATCGTCGACACCCTGGTCGCGTACTGCAGACTGTTCTGGGTCTCGTCCAGGTTGCCGTCGACGGGTGAGACGTTGACAAACATGAGCGTCTTGGCCGTGCCTCCGATCGAGTCGGACATCAGCATCGTGAGCTTGTGGTCACGATACGGGACGTGTCCTTGCTCGGTTGCCAGAGCGGAAATGACATTTCCGAGGGCGGACAGCGACTTGTTGATGGCCTGCGCCTCCTTGAGCTGCTCGCCCGCAGAGCCGCTCTTCTTGACGCGCTCGCTTCCGGCGAGATCGACGAACGAGAGCTTGCCCCGCGACACGCCCTGTGTCTGCAGGTTGGTGGTCTCGACGTGCACGGTGATGATCAGGTGCGACCTGGACGACTCCCTGTTCATCTGCGTGGACGAGACGTGGCGCCGCTTCTGGCCTGCCTCGATGACCTCCATGAGCTGCCTGGCCGAGTTGACCGGGGTGATCGTGGCGCCCGGGACGGTGACCACGCCCTTCGGGTCCTTCTTGATCTCCAGCTTGGTCTTCGTCTTGGCCTCGCCGAGCAAGTCCTGGAGATCGTCGATGTAGAGCTCCAGCATGGTCACCGAGACCTTGGACGAGGTCTTGCCCGACTGCCGCTCGAGAATCTTGAAGAGTTCGCCCACGCCGCGCGGCGTCAGACCGGGCAGTTCGTCGTTTCCATAGATGGTAAACGTCTTTCCGGACCCGGTCTGTCCATAGGCGAAGATGCACACGTTGTACCCGTCGACGGCGCTCTGGATCAGGTGCTTGGTGTCGGCAAACACCTTGTCCTGGTCCGTCTCCCCCGGAAAGACGGCGTCGAAGGTGAACTCCCTCTTCTTGTCCTTCCAGTTGAGGTTGATGGTGAGCTCGTCCGGCATGTTGACGGCCATCTCCTGACCGCGGTCCTTCTCGAACTGAAGGAGCGGGCGGACGCGGCAGTAGACCCTGATCTTGCCCTTCATGTCCTCCATGGCGTTGTAGAGCTTCTTCCGGGTGATGGACTCCTCCTTGTAGAGCTTCTCAAGCTCGTCTAATCGCTTGGCCTGGCCGGCGATCAGCTCCGCCTGGGCCTTCTCCTTGCGCTCGATGTCCTCCTTCATCTCCCTCAGCTCCTCCAGCTCCTTCTCGGATCCCTCGAACGTCTTGAGCTTGGCGGTGGCCTCGTTCAGGAGCATCTCCTTGTTGCCGAGATCCTCCATCAGCTCGTTGATCTTTCCGTCCTTCTCCTTGACGAGCGAGGCGGCGCCGGCAGTGCCAGCCGCGGCCGCGGCCGCGGCGAGCTCCGCGGCGTGGTTCTCCTCGAGGCGGGCGATCTTCTGCTCGAGCGCCTGCTTCTCGGACTGGACCGCGCGGATCTTGCCTTCGATGGCCTTGATGGCCTCGGGGTCGCCGCCGTCCAGGGTCAGGTTGGACAGGTCGATGGCCGCCCCCGCGCCGCCGCCCATGGCGTTCAGCTGGTCGTTTGCCTCGGCCAACTGCTCCTTCAGTCCGGAAATCTGCTGTTCCTTCTCCCTGATCTCGTCGTTGGCTTCGTCGAGCTGCCTCTGGAGCTCGCCGATGTGGGCCTGGTACTTGGGGCCGAAGTTCGCCTCGGCAGGGGCGTCGGAGTCGCCCGAGCCGGCACCGTCTCCCGACGCAGCCTGCGCCTTCGAGTAGCGCTTCATCATGATGTCGTTGATGTGAGTCTGCAGCGCCATGCAGATGTCCTCGCCTTGCTTGGTCTCGAACTGGAAGATATGCAGGACGCCGGCCACGCGCATCTTGAAGAAGACGGCGTTGGACGACGACCCGAACTGCATGATGTCCCTGAGCTCGGCCGACTGGATGTACTCCTTGGGCACTGGCCTGAAGAAGTGCACGCCGCGCTTGTTGATGCCGATAATGAGCTTGGCCGGCAGCAGGCCGATCGGGTCCTCGATGCGCTTGACCGGGAAGAAGATGGAGTTTCCGTACTTCATCGACCTGACGATCCTCAAGAACTGGAGGCGGGCATCGTCCTTAGAGAACTGGGCCAGTGCCTTGTACCTGGTCATGATGTCCGTGTGCCACTCGTTCTTGGGCCTGCTCGAGAGGATGGACGGGACCATGTACTGCTCGATGGCGGCCTCAAACTCCTTCTCCTTGGCCTCGAGGCCCGGGCCGTGGTCGGCCTGGATCTGCAGGGCACACATCTGCGACGCATCGTCACGGATGACGGGGTACTGTCCGCTGATGTAGTCATGCTGGGCCTGGATGTAGGACAGCGACACGAAGCGCGGCTCAGAGATGGTCTCGTCCGTCTCCCTGAACATCTTCTTCTTGAAGATCAGCTTGATGGACTCTCCCTCCTTGGTCTTGGCCTGCTTGATGTCGTACATCACGTCCGACACGTACTTGTTGTCGTCGAGCGCCACGTGCTCGTCGACCGACGGGATGCCAATGTCGGCCATCGACTTTGACGCCTTCTGCACCGTGAACAGCGAGAAGGTCTGGTAGTTCTGAAGCTTCACCTGTCCGGCAACATGCTCGACAGCCTCGAGGACCGTCGTGCTCGGGTCGTAGGTCAGCTCCTCAAACGTCTCGTCCAGGAAGTAGACGATGCAGGTCTGCATCTGCCCCTTGAGCAGCGAGTCCAGCTCGGTCAGCTCGGGGAGCGTGCGCCTCTGTCCGGCCTTGGCCGTCCTCTTCATGGCGCTCCACGTGTTCTTGGCCAGCGTGCGCACCTCGTCGTCCTCGTCGTCGTCATGCGCCACCCCGTGGATGTACTCCGAGACCATGCTCAGGTAGTCCTTGGTCGGCGGCATGCACGACGCCGTGATGAAGAACAGCTGCCACGCCTTTGCCCGCATGGCCGGGCTCGGGCACCCCCTGGTCTGCTTGACGAGCTGCAAAAAGAGCTCGTCGCGCAGCTCGGTCTTCTTCAGGGCCTGATGCAGGAGCTTCTGTGCGATCTCCAGGCCGGCGACCTGGGAGAGCATCTCCCCATTGGTTCCCATGTACTCAAGGACCGCCGAGAACATCTTGATCCCCTTGCTGGCGTTCTCCGAAGAGTGCTTGAGCAGCGACGTCGGGATGGGCTGGTCGGAGAAGACCAGCATGTCGTCGATGGTGAGCGGCACCTGCTGTCCCTCGGGAGACTCGGCCTTGCCACCAAAGCCGAGCATACGGCCGATGCCCTTGCCTCCGCTCCTGTGTGCCTTGTTGAAGGCATCGAGCTGCATCTTCTCGTTGTGCGAATCCAGACCCTCGAGCACCGGCGTCTGCATCGTGAGCGAGCGAGCGAGGTGAGCGGGATGATCGAGAAGCGACTGCGAGCGGCGGGTCGGTCCGAGCGCGCGGTCGGACGCTCGGATCGTCGGGCGAACGAGAACGAGCAGCGTACCTTAACGCCTCCTGTGCTCATCCTGGAGGGCGGCGTCGCCATCTCTGAAGTCGTCATGGTTGTCGCGTCCTGTCGTACGGTTCGTGTGACGGCGGGTGAGGCACCGGGCGCGCGGAGAACGGGCAAAAGACGCGAGAGATCTCGTTCCAAAATGGAATCGCGTGAGAACGGGACATTCGACACGATTCCGGCCGATACGAGGACCATCCTTGCCTCCATGCGGACATAATCACGACTCTGACGTCTCGACGTGTTCTGTGCAGTCGCTCGCCTCTATCAGCCCGCGTCCAGAAATTCCCAGTCGATCCGTCCCGGATCCGATGCGCCAGTCTCCAAGTCTCGCGGCCCGACTTGTCCGCCACGAGGCTCACCAAACGTACCAAATTCTTCAGATCCTCACGCGAGTATTCACTCACTGAAACACAAACGAATTCCGAGTGGCAGTTCTGCGTGAACGCGTCGAGTGCCTCACTGCCCGAGTCGATCGCGTCGTATGCGTCGTATGCGTCGTATGCCTCGTATGCTTCAAAGGCAGAGACACAATCTGCGCGTCGGAGGAAGGAACGATGTTGAGAGTGGGTGCACGGCGAGGAGGTCGTCGGACTGGTGGGTGATCAAAAGTCAGCGCCACCTGTTCTCCTAAACGATCGCGATCGGGAGGAAATACGCCCCGGAATTCCGCCAAGTGACACAAAAAGGGGCCATATTGGCGGCGAAAGCGGCGTGGCGGTCAATCAGCGGCGTCGGGCGACTTGGGTCAGCGACACTCGGTTTGACCGACGCATACCCAATACGCACACCCAATACGAATACCATGGGGCCTTCCAGACCTCGGTACGTCCCGAAAGGTGGCTACCTGATCGATTTCTCGGAGCGCGTGACGCCCAAGCTCCGGCGCCTTTTGGAGAAGGAGGAGAGGGAGGCCCGTCGGCACACCGAGGCGTGCGCCGACAACGACCCCCCAGAGGAGCGTGGGAGTGGGAGTGGGAGTGGGCGTGAACGGGAGAGAGAATCGAGTACGTGTACGGCGATGGTGTTGTGGTCTGGCGACGAGGGTGCGGCTGAGAAGGGGGTGGTATCTGCCGATGTGCGCCGTGTCGACAGCAACCTACCCACCGCTGCGTTCGTGGCGCCGTTGGCTGGAGTCGGGGCCCATGCCAATCATGTGGGGGCTGTCGGGTCTGTGACTCCTGATACGTCTGTGGCGGCGTCGGCGACTCCCCGGTCTTCGTGGAAGCCGCCTGGGTGCCTGCGCCAGCCGCTGTGGAGGCGACCAAACAAGGCAAAGGCGAGGGCGAAGCAGGGGGAGAACGCGAACGCGAACGCAAAATCGAAAACGACTGCGGGCAGGGATGGAGGCCAGCGGTCTACTACTGCTCCTCCTACTGCTCCTCCTACTGCAACCCTGGCGGCGCACCCCTGTCCCGCCTGCCACCAGCACACGCAGCAGCAGCAGGCCCTCCATCTGAAGGCCATTCGCATCGAGTCTCTCGCGGCCAAGTGCTCGAGAGAGATGAAGGAATTCGAGGCGTACAAGGAGGACGAGCTGAGGCGGCTGGCCGAGATGAAGGAGGCGTTCAAGGCGAAGAAGAAGCGGGACGCGCTGGCGCAGACGGCCGAGGCGAGGGCGTCGTCGCAGCACACGGACTTGGCGCGATTGCGGATCAAGCTGGAGGATATGGAGGGAGCACTGGCGGCACAGCGACTCAAGCACAAGGGCGACAAGGAGAAATGGGCCCTGGAGGGGCAGCGGTACCGTGACGAGATTGCGGCGCTGAAAGAGGAGATTGGTGGGTTGAACGAGCTGATCAGTTCCAAGAACGGGACCAATGGCACGCTTCGAAAGGCCACCGGGTCCGCCAACTTCAACGCCAACTTCAACGCCAACGTCGGGACCGACGTCGACGCGAGCGGGGCGGCGGTTGGGGCCGCCGCCGGTACCTTCCGCAAGGCCGCCGCGGCGAGCGCCGGCTCGATCGGTACCCCGTCGACACCCGTCGACGTCAGCGACGGTTCCACCAGCGTCCACGTGCATCACTACGACAACAATACGGTCGAACGGCGTTGGAACGACGGATCGAGCACGGTGCAGTACTTGTACGAGAACGGCGACGTGAGGCAGTCGGATTCGAGCGGCATCGTCGAGTACCTGTACGCGGGGGTCGAATGCTGGAACACGTCCTACCCCGACGGCGACCACGTCTACTACTTTAAAGACGGGCGCCGCGAGTGTCACGGGGCGGACGGGACGGTGCAGATCCTGGTGGACGGGCACCACCGCGCCTACGGGTGTTGCGACGGCGGGTCGGGGACCGCCGCCGGCATCCCCGTCGACAAGATCAATCCTAAGCTCTTACAACCGTGCCCAAGGAAACTCTAATAGATGTTAATTGTATACACATGCGTTTCATTCGTTGTCATCATCATTCGTCGCCCCGCCCCCATCCTTGCCGTCGTCCCCCTCGTCCTCCTCGCCAACGGCAATATCGAGTTCCCCAATCGCAATCCCGCCCTTTCCACCCTCCCCGTCATCTTCAAAGAACACTAACGGCGCATCCGGCTCCCGGAAATACCCGTTCATATGAACAAAGTGAAATAGCTGCACCACCTTGCACTCGTACGCCTTGACGTCCTTCTCCAGCAACCGCTCTAACAACGTCATTTTCCGCCCTTGCGACGTCCTCGGGTGCCCACGCTGGTTCTGGGTCTGACTATGGTTCTGACTATGGTTCTGGTTCTGCTGACGCGCGCCCCGCTGCTTTTTCGACTGCTGCTGCTGCTGCTGCTTGCCTTCCCGTCCCGTCCCCGCCTTGTTCTTCCCACCCGTGCCATCCCGCTTCCGATACAGCTCCTCCGTCCCCGCCTTCCGCAACAACCCGAGCCGTTGCTGCGTGTCGAGCACGTCCTCGAGCGTAATGCTCCGCGTATCCCCGAGCGCCCCCTCCCCATCACCAGCCCCCTCGCCCCCGTCCTCCGTCTTCGTCTTCTCCTCCTTCTTTTTCTTCTCCACGATCGCCTCTGTCGGCCAGTGCTTCCGCCGCTCTGCCTTCCACGCCTCAATCTCCCGCCGCTCTGCCTCGTTCAAAGGCGCCCGCACCACCGGCTCCTCCGTCAGCGGCTCCACTGGCTGCACGATATCCTTCTTCCGCTTCCGATTGTTCTGCTTTTGATTCTTGTTCTTGAACACATTGCCAGACAGGTAATTCTGTGGCACGCTGTACTGCCCGTTGTGTGCGGCTGCCACATGCAGCGGCGGCGGCGGCGGCGGCCTATCCGTCCTGTGACGGGCCGTGTTGGCACCGCCCTGCTGCCTGTGCGGCGGCGCCGGCGGTACCCCGCCGTGCGAGTACGGCACATGCACACCTGGCGGAGGGTGATACTGATACTGGTACGGAGGCTGATGATGGTACTGTCCCGGCGGATACTGTGGCAGTGGCGGTGCAGGATAGAACTGTCCCGGCGGAGGGTACTGTCCCGGCGGAGGATACTGTCCCGGCGGGTATGGTCCCGGGGGCGGTGGCTGCGAATGGGGATTCCCGCCCTGCTGCCACGGCTGCTGCTGTCGGCCATGGTTATAGTGCTGCGCCTGGAGCATCACCGGGCGGTGGCCCGGTGATGGTTGGGGCCCCGGCGGCGGTGGCTGCTGAGGTGGCGGCGGCTGATTCCCTACCGAACGACCGAGCGAGCACGTGAGCGAGCCAGTGACACACCCACTCAACCGGAACGAACAACGAACGAATCAGACGACGTACTCTGCATGATGCTCCTGCACGGTTTCACACACAGACCACGAACCCTCCCCGCATACGAATCCTGTACGCAACAGTCACCACTGACTGACCACTGACCCACGACGACGGTCGGTCCAGGCAGTCAGAGGTCTCCCTGCCCGAAACTCGGCCTGAAATTTTGTGACCGATCGGTGGCGACCAGTTTATTGAACGCGAACACGCCGTTCCCCCGCCGACCACCCACGCCCAACCCACCTACCCATCAAACACACTCCATACCACATCCCACCTGCGCCGCACCTCCCCATACCCCCCACCGGCCCGGATTCGCTCGACTTTCTCGGGCTCTGATCCGACCGAAATTCGACCATGACGACGCCACACACCCACCCCTACCAGCTCACCGCGACCCCATCTGCCTCCTCCTCCATCCGCCAACACGCCTCCTGGTCCCCCTATGACGACAACGGCGGCACCGTCGTGGCCGTCGCAGGCGACACCTACTGCATCGTCGCCGCCTCCACCCGCCTCTCCACCGGCTACTCCATCCTCACCCGGAACCAGACCAAGGTCCTTCGCCTGTCCGACACGTGCATGATTGCCTCGGCGGGCATGCAGGCCGACCGCCAGGCCCTGCACAAGATGCTCCACACCCGGCACGTCCAGTATCAGTTCAGCCACCGGAAGAGCATGTCGGCCAACGCCGTCGCCCAGCTCCTGTCCACCACCCTCTACCACAAGCGGTTCTTCCCGTACTACACGTTCAACCTCTGCTGTGGTTTGGACGAGGAGGGAAGGGGCGCCATCTACTCGTACGACGCCATCGGGTCGTTCGAGCGGGTGGGCTTTGGCTGCCAGGGCAGCGGAAAGGACCTGATCCAGCCCGTGCTGGACGAGCAGCTGAAGGCCGGCCACCCGCTGGCGTTGCCGCCGCAGCAGTGGCTGAGTAGCCTCGACCTCGACGTGGCCGTTGATCTCGTGAAGGATGCGTTTGTGAGCGCGGGCGAGCGTGACATTTACACCGGGGACACGGTCGAGATGTACATTATGACCAAGGACGGGGTGCGGAGGGAGGAACTCCAGCTGAAGAAAGATTAGTGGTTTTCGGTTTTTACTGTGATGGTCTGGTCTTTACAGGTCGTTCGTTTCGTGACTCGTGGAAACGCTCAGTGCGCCGCCGGCTTGTTGCCCCGCATCATCCGTCCGGCAGTCTGGTCATAGACGACGTAGACGGCGAAGGCCGCGAAGCCGGCTTTGATTCCCGGGACAGAGTACTTCATGGTGTTGTTCAGCAGGGGGTGAGACCGCCATGCGTCGAGCTTTTGCCAGTTCAAGGCCATTGGTGGTGGAGACGTGGAAGAGACGGAGGGACTGAAATGGGCTCGTGCCGCCGAGTGAGACGGTGGTCGTTCCTGGGCGCGCGCGTGTGTATGGATGTATCCGATGTCGTCAGACTGCGGTGGACTGGCGGTGACGAAATACCCCGGATGAGAGATTGAGAGTCTGCGTGAGGATTCTCGCGAGCTGGTTCTTGCTCGAACGCTCAAGTCAGGCCAGCCTTGTCGTCCCCGCCACGCACTTCATATTCTATCCTAGAATACAGATCGTCAGTACATATATACATACATACGTACAGAATGGCTGAGACGTTGACGCTTCGTGGAGAGCTCAAGGGCCACAGGGGCTGGGTGACTGCCATCGCCCCGCCGCTCGACCCGACCTCCGATGTGCTGCTGTCGTCCTCTAGGTATGTTGTTTGCCGGTAGATCGTGCGGGATCCGGGAGGAACTGGGGCGGGGCCGGCGGGCCGGGCCGGGATTTCCTTGTGCGGAATTCGGCGGATGCGGCGGTCGGCGTTCTTTTCGTTTGCGCGGCGTCGTCGGATGGGCGGGCGGTCGTGTGGGGGTATCATCCGTCGTGGCTTGACGGGAGGAGGGAAGCGAAGAAGGGAAGCAAGGCTCGGGAGCCACTGGCCGGATTCGCTGCAGTCTCACACAACTCACGCACGCACGCTCGTCACCACGCCTCCAGGGACAAGACGGTGATCGTGTGGAACCTGACCCGTGAGGAGGGCGAGTACGGATTTGCTCGCCGTGCGCTCCGTGGGCACTCCCATTTCGTCCAGGACGTGGTCATCTCGTCCGACGGACAGTTCTGCCTGTCTGGATCCTGGGACGGGACCCTTCGTCTGTGGGACGTGAACACGGGGGCCACCACGCGTCGCTTCCTGGGGCACGCCAAGGACGTACTGTCGGTGGCGTTCTCCGTGGACAACAGGCAGATTGTGTCTGGGTCTCGCGATAAGACCATCAAGCTGTGGAACACCATTGGGGAGTGCAAGTACACCGTGTCCGAGCCGGAGGGGCACACCGAGTGGGTGTCGTGCGTGCGCTTCAGCCCGAACAACAAGCAGCCGATCATCATCTCTGCCGGATGGGACAAGCTGATCAAGGTCTGGAACCTTGCCACCCTCAAGCTGGCCAACAACCTGGTGGGCCACACCGGCTACATCAACACGGTGACCGTCTCTCCGGACGGCTCCCTGTGTGCCTCCGGAGGTAAGGACGGCGTTGCCATGCTCTGGGATCTGCAGGAGGGCAAGAGGCTGTACAGCCTCGACGCCGGCGACATCATCCACTCGCTCTGCTTCTCGCCCAACAGGTACTGGCTGTGCGCTGCCACGCAGTCCTGCATTAAGATCTGGGACTTGGAGTCGAAGGGGCTCGTGGAGGAGCTCAGGCCCGAGTTCGAGGGCGTGGGCAAGAAGAGCATGGCGCCGTACGCGACGTGCCTGGCCTGGTCGGCCGACGGGTCTACGCTGTACTCTGGGTACACGGACGGGACGATCCGCGTCTGGGTTGTGGGCAGGGCGATGTAAGCGCTGCGGGGTTAAGCGTATTTATCAGCGTCGAGGGGGGATTTGTGATCATGGGACAGGTTCATCGGTGCGCGTGCGCGTGGTGACGTGCGGCGTGTCGCTGGGGCTGGACCCGACATTGCTGAGATGCTCTCCGCTGGGATTTGTTGTTCCCGATACGACCTGTAAGAAGAAGAAGACGAAGGAGACACCCTAGGAAGGAGACAGTCGGGACCATCACCAGCTCTCTTGCGTGCCGCACGCGAAGCGGCTTGCACGTTTTCCCGCGCAATTTTTTTCGCCACATTTCAAATTCATATTCTTCAGACGTATCGCATCCCTGCGAGGGATGCCGCTTGATACAAAGAATCCAAATATGCGGCGGCAACGCGGGTTTATCTTACCCAGGTCGTCGTAATTCAAACTCGAGAATCTCGCGATGGCCTCCCCGGGGGGAGTGGCTGCTGCTGCTGCTGCGCTGACGGACAGGGGCGACGGCACGGGGACCGAGCGCCCGCCCGCTTCATCCCCCGTTGCCTCCTCCACTGTCTCGTCTCAATCTGAATTCATCGATCGCTACGCGAACGAGACCACGAAGCTGCTCTTCTGCGGCGGGTTTGCAGGCGCAGTGAGCAAGACGTTCACGGCGCCGCTGGCGAGGCTAACCATCCTGTATCAGGTTGGCGGCATCTCGTCAATATACCCGTATCGTCAATACGTAGAACCAAATAAACGGCCGTCCGTCCTCGGAGGGCTCCAACACGTGGTGCGCACCGAGGGCGTCCGGTCGCTGTGGAAGGGCAACGGCGTGACCATCGTCCACCGCATCCCCTACTCGGCGGCGAATTTCTGGACCTACGAAAAGGTGAATGAACTATGGAAAGATCAATACGATATCGACGACGACGACGACGACGGAATCAACGAGACGGACGTGCAGTCCGTCTCGCGGCGTCTCGTGGCCGGCGGCACAGCGGGCATGGTGGCCTGCACCATCGCCTATCCGTTAGATCTGATCCGAACGCGTCTTGCCGCACAGTCTGAGAAACTACTGTACGACGGCGTCCTGGACGCCGTGAAGAAAATCACCGCGGAGGAGGGCGCCCTGGGGCTGTACCGAGGCCTGGGCGCCACCCTCCTCCAGGTCACGCCCTCGCTCGGCATCAACTATGCCGCCTACGAGACGGCGCGGTCGAAATATTTGGAATACATGCACGAAACGCAGCCGACCATCGCGATGAGTCTGACGTGCGGCAGCGTGGCCGGCCTCGTGTCCTCCACGGCCACCTTCCCACTCGATTTGGTCCGCCGGCGACTCCAGCTACAGGGCCAGGCGCGCAGCAGCAAGGTCTACGGGAGCTACCTAGGCGCCTTCAAGGATATTGTCGTGACGGAAGGCTGGCGGGGACTCTACTCGGGCATCCTCCCAGAGTACTACAAGGTGATACCCGGGGTCGCCATCGCCTTTTGCTTTTACGAGCTGATGAAGTCGAGCCTCCGGGTCGAAACGAATGCCAAAGACCGATAAATGATGACTTGATACCTATCGAAAAGATCGTCACGACTTGTCATCACCCTCGTCCTCCTCCTCGTCCTCCTTCTCTTTACTTACTCCCAGCGGCGGCCTTTGGTGATGCCAGCAGACCCTGCTTCTCGCCCAGCTCGGCATCGCCCGCCGCCCCCTTGGCCGGGTTGTGCTCCCCGGAGCTCTCCGCCTTCTTCGACAGCGTCTTGTAGTACAGCGCCCCAAACACAACCACCGTACCGCCCCACTGTCCCAGCGACAGCGGATGCGCAAACAGGATGCACGACAGCAGGATCGAGATGAACTGCCTCGTCGTCATCACCGTCGCAAACAGCAGGGCGCCGTACGTCTTGATCGTGTGTGAGATGAAAAGCTGCCCCATCGTGGCCGCAGCAGAGAGCGTCAGAATGCTTCCCAGCGCGTCCGGATGCCTCATCACGAACGAGATGGCGTCCCCGAGCTGTCCCGCGCTGATCAACCCGAGGGTCGAGAATCCAGCCGAAAAGGCCTGCACGTACATAATCTGGTTGAAGATCGTCATCTGGTATCCCTTGAACAGCTTATCCTGGAACGTCGACGTGAATCCGTCAAACGCCAGGTAGCCCAACATCAGCATGACGCCAAACATCGATGAGTTGCTCCCGGCGTGCTTGGACGTCACCTCGCCCGTCATGATGAACACGCTGCAGCCCAGCGTCACCGCCGCCGCCACCACGTAGTCCTTCGTATTGTACTTTTTACGCATAATCACCGACCCCCAGATCATCACCGGGATCATCTTGGCGCACTTACCCAGCGTCTGCACTGGGAACGACACGTGCTTGAGCGCCTCGTACTGACAGAACGTCGCCACCACGTTCGACACCGACACGGCCGCATACGCCTGCGGCGGCGCCACCGGACCGAAATCCTGCCCACCCGCGAGCAGCATCCCGGCAGCCACGGCCACCGTCACCAGCCGGTTGCACAGCACGAGCAGCAGCGAGTACTTGAAGCGCTCGCCGCCAAACGGCTCTTGCATGATGCGTTCCTGCAAAGAAAATGTGGACGTGGACGTGGAAGTGAGTACATCGTCGCACTCGACGACGAGCCTCCCGTCAGCAACAGCAGGGATCCGATCTCGGATTCGCTCGTACCTGCAACACGCCATAGCAGACCAGGCACCCGATGATACCGGACACACAGAATGCCACGTGTGCTTTATTGTTCGCCTTGATCTTGGCCAACGCGGCGTCAAACAGAGCCAGGACCATTGGGATGTTTCTCTCTCGTGTACCGAGAATCTGTTCGAGGCTGTCTCGACCACCGCTCTTTTCAGGCGCGCGCGCTCTCGTCTCGGATGGGGACTGAATTTGAAATAGAAGCCGTGCGAAGCGCGGAGGGTGCACGTCTTTTCCAGACGAGGACTGGAGGCTGTGCTCCAACGAGATCGGTCCCTCGTTTTCATGCAAACGCAAACTTCTCAGGAGACGGATACGGGAGGCTGCCGTCTGTCGTCCGACACACACACACACACACACACACATAGGTACAGATCTCCTTGTGTGTTGTAGCGCGAGCGCCGTCCCTGGAATCACTCGCCAATGCCCACGACCAGGACGGGAACAAGGGCGACGGGCAAGGCCAAGGTGAACAAGCCAGCTTTGGCTTCGAAGACCACGAACAAGACCTCGAACAAGACCTCGAAGAAGGCCGAAAAACGGTCGGAAGGCACGCGGAGCTCCCAGGGGCAGCAGCTGCGGTTGCTCAGCAAGCAACTGAAGCGGGCGTCGGCGGCGAGCGGGGCAGCAGCCGTGGTCTCGCCGAAGAAGCCGGAGAAGTCGAAGAGGGGCAAGTCAAAGTCAGGAGGGCTCGCAAATAAGAAGAAGAGTCGCGAGGCGATCATCGCGGACAACCTCGCCTACCTTCGATGTCTCTCGTAGTCGCGGTCGCGGTCGCGACGCGTTGGGCGCCTCGAAGACGGGCGCCGACGGGAACCGAACGAGGAACGAGTATCCTACCACGGACATCACACGCGGTCGGTCTCGCGAACGCTCGCGCTGGGGCGTTCAACAGCGGAAACGGGAGCGGCAGCGACAGCCAGGAATCCCTAGCGGACGTGATGTCGAACATCTTCTCGGGCCTGGAAGCGCTGGCGAACCAGTCGTCCAAGAAAGGCGCAACTGCGCCCTCCGGGGCGCATGTCGTCGTCGAGGAGCTCACGTACCACCCGCCGTCCTCGGACGTCCCGCTGCTGGATGCCGTCTCATTCTCGATCGAGCCCAACACGATCGGCCTCGTGTACGGCTGCTCGGGCGGGGGGAAGTCTTCCCTGCTCCACGTCCTCGCCGGCCTGTCGGAGGAGACTGCCGGCGCCGTGTCCTTCTCGGGACCCGGTGGTCCGGCGCTCGACTCGACCTCCCGGATGAAGGAGGCCGGGCTCGTCTTTCAGTTTCCCGAGCGGCACTTCGTGGGACGCACGCTGCAGGACGAGCTGACGATCGGGTGGCCGGTGAACGGGCCGGACGCGATGGTTAAGCAGCAGATGCTGACGGCAAGGACGTACCAAGTGCTGGACGCGGTCGGGCTGCGTGGAATGCCGCTGGACACGCCGTTGGAGACGCTGAGCGGTGGGTATAAGCGGCGCGTGGCGCTGGCAGTGCAGCTGATTCGGCAGCCTCGGCTGCTGCTGTTGGACGAGCCGTTGGCCGGGCTCGACTGGAAGGCCCGGCACGAGCTGGTGGGCGTGCTGGAGAAGGTGCGCGGGGAATGCACGGTGCTGGTGGTAAGCCACGATCTGGGGGAGGTGGCGAGTTTGGTGGGCGGGAGGTGGAGAATGCATCGGGGTGGAAGGCTGGCTGCACCCGGATAAGGGCCACCCGCTCAAGCCTGAACCGACAGCCTGAGGCCAGCAGTTTAATTCAACATTTTACTCTGACTGACTGTCCAATTGGACCAAGCTTGACAGCGTTTGCTGCTCAATTTGTGCTCCGCGGCAGTTACGCGTGCGCCAATTTCGTCCAAGGAATTCTTGGAATGGCCACGCAGTCGTCCCTCGCTCAATCTCAATTTCATTTTTGCCACGTATTTGATTTATATCGATCTGAATACTTGTCCGACCTGTCGAGGGAGACTTCGCTGATTTTGCGACATTTGCTGGAACCTGACTCTGAACGAGAACGGCACCATGAGCCAGAGGGAGTCCCCGTTGTCGCAGCCCGCCACTCGTATCGTCGGCTTTGATATCAGCCACGACGACGTGCGGAGTCGTGTCGTCGCCAACAGCGGCAACATCGGCAACATCGGCAACAGCAAGGACATGCACAACGAGTCGCCGACGTCCATCCTCGAGCCATCGCCGACACCGAGAGGACTGCACGAATCGTCCACCCAGGCGTCGATGGCGTCGTCGCAGAGCAAACTGTCTCTGTACTCGTCGCCCAGCAGCGGCGCCTCGATGTCGCAGGATGCGACCGGCGCGAACGACGAGAGTCCGCCAAAGTCGTACCTGGCGGAGGAACTAAAGCGGCACGCGAGCCTGAACCTCGACAACGGCAGCAATGATAACGACCATCATCTCAAGAGAAGGTTGCCCCGGCTCAAGATTCAACGAAACTAACGTGGGGGACGCAGCCTTTCTCGGCGTCTTTGACCGCATTTGTGCGTCGACGCTGTCGTCGACGCCGCGCTCGGCTTGTGCCGAGGGCGGAGTCCAAATTTCATAGCCTGGGGAACGTCCTCACGGCAGACCATTTATATTGCACTGTTTCGACATATCCATCTATAGTTTGTCCTCACAAGAATTGTTTGGGGTGGCCGAACGTCGGCCAGCCGACGAGCTTCGTGAGTTTTTTCCCACTGTCACATTAATATTCCTGCAGACACGATCAAGACGAGACCAGCGTCCTCCGAGCACCGATGGGTGGGACGGTGGGGGTGGGGTGCGGGGGTGGGGAGCGGGGTTGGGGAGGGCGGGCTGGGTGCCCCCTCTCAAAAAAACGATTTTCCATGCCGACGAATCAAACGAAGAGGTACATCCGATGCTGACGATCTGATCAAACGATCTCGTATCCAGCGCGCGGCGCCGAGGCGGTCAGCGACGACCGACTGGAACCGACCGCGAGGGCGACTCGTCAAGTTCTGATTCGCTCGTTCCACCCCGCCACCACTGCCACCGCATCCATCGCAGCGCCGCTCGCTCGTCCACGCCCGCAGGTATCGCCTCCTTCATAGGCAAAACTTCGAATTTATCTTCCATGTCGCGTCGCTGATTCTCTACTCGAGGGTGTGGCTCTGGCACACGACGCCGGCGGCAATGTCGCTGCCGGGGGCCACCGGCTTTGGCTGGTTTTTCCGCTACCTGACCTTCTGCTCGTATACCCTTCAACTCATCCAATTTGCTCTATGCGTGCTCTGCCGGATACTCCCCTCGCAGCGGGCCAGACTCGCGACCTCTATCGCGGCAGACCGTCTCGCCTGTGCGCTCTTCGGCCTCGCCAACATGATCTCGGCCATGTTTTACACGATTGAGAACGCGGGTGGCAAGGGTCTGATCGATGCTGCCGGGCGAGGAGCCAAGCCCTGGTGGCTTGCCGAGACTGTCCACGCGCTCAACAGCGTCATCGCGTGGATCGACCTGTTCTTGGTCGAGGACCGGACGTTCCACGGCCATTCGAAGGTGCTGATCGTTATGTTTATCGTCGGGTATTGCTCTTGGGCGCTGATCGTGAAGCACGTGTACGGGGCGTTCCCGTACCCGCTCATGACGCTTTTGCCGTTCCCGTGGGGCTTCGTCGGCCTCGCGGCGGTCGCGAGCTGCATCATCCTGCTCGTGTTCGAACTCGGCAAGAGACTGAAGGACTCGCAGCGAAATGGCGAAGCGCGGAGACGAGATGCCGCGAACGGTGCAACGACAAGAGCTGCCGCAAAGGCAAAGGCGACATGAAATGAACATTGAAAAATTGAAACTTCGTACAAGTACAAGTACAAGATAAAACACCGCCCTAATCGAGCTCGCCGACGACGTTCGAGCACTGAAGTCTCCCGATGGGCTCACGCAGGCAGTTGTCGATCGCCGCGACGGCGTTGACGATGGCCACGTCCTCGCCGTTGTCCTGCCAGTAGAACTTGGTGCCAAACTTACCCGCCAACTTGGACCAGAAGCTCCGCGGCACCTGGAAGTCCACGTTGTCGCCGACGTTGAAGTTCAAAATGTTGCCCGTGTTGGGGTCCGCCACAAACACGATGGTGTCCCCGTCGACGCCCCAGTAGTCCTTAATGGCCAGGCCAGGGGTGTCCGGGTAGTTCTGCGCGAGCACCCTCAGTTTGATTCCGGTATCGGCCTGGAGCGCCTCGGCGCGCTTCTGGATCCGCTTTTCCTGGCCGTCTGAGAGGAAGCCAGCGACGTCGATGACAAAGGTCGACGAGCCCGGCGTCGAGGGGAGGAGCTCCGGCTTGTTGACTCCCTCCAGCCGGGCGAGCGACGGCGAGGCCATCAGGGAGAGGGTGGCGGCGCCGGCCGCCAGCGCCAGGGCGAACGACCGCGCCGGCGTCGTCTCGGAGACGGAATCCTCGGACGAGATTTTGGCGGACGCGCGCGGGGCCGATCGCGCGGATCGCGCGAACCGCGCCGCTCCAGAGACGGCATGGACCGCGTTCCGTGTCTGGGGGTGAGATGGGGACCAGCGCATGGCCGTCGTCGCAATGCAGGTCTGCTTCATGGCTGAACCGGGCATATACAAACAACTTTTTTTCGAACTGCCGCCCACCCACTGCCTCTATCAAACGACGCACGCACACAAACGGAGCAGCATGGCACCACCGAAGACTGTCGACGCCGAGGGCGCGAAGGACCAGGACGCGAGCCTGAACGAGACGGAAGAGGAGCTGGCGCGTCTCAAAGCCGAGCTCGCCTCGATGGAGGCGGACGAGGGCGCGAACGGCAGCAAAGACCCGGCGAACGGGGGCAACGGCGCCAAGGACGACGCGATGGCGACGGACGACGGGAAGGGGGAGGTCGATTCGCGGAGCGTGTACGTGGGCAACGTGGACTATGCGGTGACGCCGGAGGAGCTCTCGGCCCACTTCAACGGGTGTGGGACGGTCAACCGCGTGACGATTCTGACGGACAGGGGCGGCAATCCGAAGGGATTTGCGTATGTGGAGTTCCTTGAAGCCTCGGCCGTCGAGTCTGCGTGCCTGCTCGATGGCTCGGAGCTCAAGGGGAGGAAGCTCAAGGTGAGCCCGAAGCGGACCAACGTGCCGGGGATGAAGCAGCACCGAGGGCGGGGACGGGGGCGCGGTGGTATGCCGTTCAATCCGATGATGGCGATGATGGCGAGCATGATGGGCGCGAACCCGTACATGATGCAGGGCGGCGGGAGGGGACGGGGGCGGGGCCGGCGCGGCGGAAGGGGCCGAGGTGGCGGTGGGGGGTACTCGCCGTACTAGAGAGAGAGAGAGAGAGAGAGAGCGAGGGCGTGGCGCCGTGAATACTTGACGTATTTGACCGAGATATAACGCGGAAAAACGTAGACATTTGATCGGCTATGGACCGACCTCGAGGTCGTCTGTGCTGTCCGTCTCGAGGAGCTCTTTCAAGCCCTTCTCGAGCCGCGCACAGGCGTCCCGACACGCCTCGGCGTCCACGTTTCCGAACGCCACGCGAACATATCCCGGCGCGCCGCACGACCCCCCCGGAATGACGCACACCCTGTGCCTCCGGACCAACCACTCGACCACCTTCATGTCGTTGCGGTGATTCTCGGGCAGCCTGCAAAACACATAGATCGCCCCTTCGCTCGGGGCGACGCTGTCGGGCCCCAAGCAACTGACGGCGTCCAAGACCATGCGGCGGTTGGCGTCGATCAGCCTGACCTTCTCTTCGACCCACCCTCTCCCTGCGTCCAACGCGCCAAGGCTCGCGTACTGGCTCAGGATCGTCGCGCAGATCGGCACCGTGTCCTGGACCTTTAGCATGCTCCAACCAAGGCCCGGGTTGGTCTCGTCGAGCGACCGCTCCGCCAGCGGCGCGTCCCCGGGGCCCAACCCTGCCTCGTGGTCGTACGCGAGGTAGCCCTGCCGCCACCCCATCATCCCAAACGCCTTTGAGAACGAAAATATGTTGACCACGTGACGTCCTCCCACACACGCGTGCTCCCGTCCGTCGAAGACGAAGTGTTCGTAGGTGTTGTCGACGACGAGCCACACGCCGTACCGGAGACACAGCGCCGAGATCTCCTCCAGTACGTCCTCCCCCAGGAGCACTCCCGTCGGATTCGACGGGTTGACCAAGACCACCATCTTCAGCTGCCTCTTTCCTCCATCCGCCCTCGCGCGCAGCTCTCCCTCCAACCAAGCCACGTCGGGCCGAAGCGTCCCCTCCTCGTACCCACCGATCACCACGCTCTCGGGCCGACAGCACATCTGGATGGCCATCTTGTGATTGAAATAGAACGGTGCAAACAGCACTGCCTCGTCCTCCGCGTCCATCAACGAGATGACGACGTTCGCAAAGGCCTGTTGCGCCCCATGCGTCACAAAGACGTCGACGTTCGTCAGCTTGTTCTCCTTCGCCAGCTTTTCCCGGAGCCGAGCCCGCAGTTCCGGAATACCCTCGTCCGCACCGTACGAGTTCAAGACTTTCTGCGTCGCAGGATCCGAGAGCGCGGCCTGCACGCGTTCCAGGGCGGTCGCCGGCGGCGCGTAGTACACGATGCCCTGGGCGAGCGAGGCCGTGTTGGGGACGGACTGCACGAGCCGCCGCATCTGCGCGACGATCGGGTCGTCCGTGTTGAGGATACGCGACGAAGGGAAGGAAGCAGACGAACACGGAGCAGAAGACGCGCTCCGGTCGAGGTAATTCGGGCCGGTTTCGTTCAGCGATGCCATTTTCTGCGTCAGGTTCGCTCGACGCGGTCGGTCGCGACCTCCAGAGAGACCCCGAGAAGAGTTGGAGGTGATGAGCATGCCCGGGGGTTCACCGGAACAAGTCGAGAGAGCGAGAAGGTTTTGAATGGAGTTTTCCCACTCGACGATTGCCCAAATGACCGCCGGGAAGAACCGTCGTCGAAGGGGCCGGGCGACTCGGAACGGGGCGACTCGGAAGAGCGCAGAGAACCGCGGCGGATCGCCGGCGCCAACGCTCCTGCCATCGCCGACGGAGGACTGTGGCGCCGGCGGGCGAGCCGGCTCGCCCGGTGGGCGGCTCGCCATGCGCTCGACCGGGGCCTCGCGCGGCTTCCAACGCCTCTGAGGAAGGCGATTGCATCAACGAGCACCGGGACCCTGCCGCTGGACCGAACCCGGCGGGACCGACAGCCCTTCGGGTGGCCAGGCCGCGGCGTTGGCGGCCGATTTGAAATTCCCCGGAATTCACCCGACAGAACTTTTACATCTCTCAACCGTGTACGTCTCTGCCTCTGATGATAAATATCACAATACGATTCGGCGGCCACCCGCGCGCGGCGCCGGTCGCAACGACCGGAAGTGGGCCTTTCAATGATTCTCTGTGATTTTGGGGGCGTCTGCCCATCTCGCTCGTCGCGGTTCCGCCGGTCGAAACCGACGGTCAGACTCACGTATCTCGTATGCCTGCGCCAACTAACTCGTCGCTCGCATCGATACCCACGGACAGGCCGATTAATCGAGTGTCGGTCGAGGATTTTTTCGTCTCCACTGTCCGCCCGCACGTCTGTTCACGCACAGCACCTCACTGCTCGCCAAGCCATCAACTTCGTCGTCCGACTACAATAATAACGTTAAACGTGTACGTGCCGCGTCGTGTCGTTCTCTGTAGCTCGAACGCTCGCTCACTCGCTCGCCCCGACCGGCTCGATCACGCAGCAATGGATATCGACACGCAACCTCCCATGGACGCCGGGAACGAGGCCCCGCCCCCCTCGGGAGACAAGTCCCAGGGAACTGTCAAGTGGTTCAATGTCACCAAGGGCTACGGCTTCATCACGCCGGACAGCGGCGGCGAGGACCTGTTTGTGCACCAGTCGGCGATCTTGGCCGACGGGTTCCGCTCGCTTCGCGAGGGAGAGGCTGTCGAGTTTGTGGTTGAGACTTCTTCCGATGGCCGTGCCAAGGCGGTGAACGTCACCGGACCGGGCGGCAGTGCGCCAGAGGGGGCGCCGAGGAGGAGGTTCCAGAACGGCGGCGGCTTCGGCGGCGGTGGTATGGGAGGCTACGGCGGAGCTCCCGGGGGCTACGGTGGCCGCGGAGGAGGCTACGGCGGAGCTCCCGGATACGGCGCCGGCTACGGCGGCCCGCCGAGGTTCGGCATGGGCCCGCCTGGGGGGTACAGCCAGGGTCCTGACTACGGCGCCCCGGGAGGGGCCCCGCCGCCGGGTGGGTTCTACTGACTGGGCTAACGAATGTATGAGGCGCATATGGAGCGTACTATGGTACTGGGAGCATGGGCAGGTAGAAGGAGCATAATCGTCGAGGACCGCGCGGAAGGCTTGGCGGACGGGTAAGAACAAACAATCACGATCGGCCGGTTCTCGGTCTTTCTGTCAGCCGCTAGGGGCGGCATGTGTATGTATGTAAGAACGGAACGACAGATCACGAGCCCCCCTCCCCCCTCACTTACGAGTGGCTCATCGTTTCGGACGAGGTAGAGGGAGCTCCCCGCTTCCCATCATTCCCATTCCCATCATGGCAAAGTCAGCTTTAATCACCGGGGCCACCGACGGCATTGGACTTCACACTGCTCGGAAACTGGCAGCAAGCGGCGACTTCCGGAATTTGATCGTGCACGGAAGAGACACCGAAAAGCTACGGAAGGCCAAACTCGAGATCAGTCGGGTGGCCCCTCCGGAGCTGACAGTCCAGACCGTTCAGGCCGACTTGGCGGAATTGAGCCAGGTGAAGGATATGTGCAAAGAGTTAACGGAGCGGCAGTCGACGGACGATCGGTTGAGCCTCCTGATCAACAACGCCGGCGTCTATAGCCCGGAGCATGTGAGAACGATAGACGGCTTCGAGTTGACCTACCAAGGTACCGCATTGGGACCGACCGACGTGCGCCCACGAGCCGTCTGACTCTCACTCTCGCTCTCGCTCCGCACGGTTCGCTAGTCAACTGCCTGGCGCCCCACATCATCACCAGCATGCTCCATCCCATCGTCGACGAGAAAATCATTCACGTAGCCTCGATCTCGGCGAGCAGTTCGGTCGACCTCGATGCCTACCGCGCATCAAAAAACGCCGCATCGTCACACCGGGCGTACTCTGAAAGCAAGCTGATCAATGTCCTCCAGGCCTGTGCGTATGCGGAGCGGCTCGGGAATCTGATCGTTCAGTCGCTCGATCCAGGCACCGTCAACACAAAGATGCTGCTGGCCGGGTGGGGGGCTTGTGGGATCGACGTCTCGGCGGCGGACAACCAGTTCAAGTTGGCGACCCGGGCCGGCGACTCTGGCGCGTATTTCGTGAACGACCGGCAGGCCAGGTATCCGAGCACCATGTGCACCGACCGGGGGAGCCTTGAAATGTTGCTCAAGGTGCTCAAAGAACACACGGGCGTTGGTTTGTGACGGCCGGCTGCCCTTCAGAACCACGGCGTTGCTCTTACTTAGGGAGATCTCCCTCTAGAGGGAGGGAGACGGAAAGAGGGAGACGGAAAAAAACAGTTCGCAAACTTGAATTTCCAGCGTATTAGGCCACATTACCGACACAATGAGGAAGCACTTACACCCAGTTCTGAAGAGGGTGACGATGGTGGCGAGGAACGGAGCATCTTCCTCGTTTCAGTCCGTCCTGAACCAAGATGCCCCACTGTTCCTCACGGTCGACAAGCTCCTGCACCCCGCCTGGACGGGGCAGCGCGAGGGAGTGAGCCTCGAAGATGAGCGGATGCAAAAACTTCTGAGCAAGTACGAGACCTGGGGCGACGCCCTCAAGACGGACAAGCTCGCCGATAAGTCAGCCTGAAGACGTCCACCCGACCGCTGCTTCCCACCTGTTCGCAAGAAAAGCTTCTCGCCTCCAGGCCTCGAAATAGCCGCTCGTCGACCAGCTTTGAGCGGCTCTGATAGGCCATCAGAGTGACGCACGCGGGGTTGTCCGCAGCGACGCGCCGGATGACCTCAAGGAGGGGGTCGACGAGGTCCGTGAGCCACACGACGTCGGCGGCCAGGACCAAGTCGCACGGCGTGCCCAGGATCTGACCCCGCGCGGGCAAATCCGTCCAGTCCAAAGTCATGGCCTCAACGCGATCCCGATCCCGATACGGACCCCGATCCCCTTCTCGGTGGAGCCCGAGGCCCAGGACGTCGCGATTCCTGGCGAGTGAGCAAAGCAGACAGTAACGCGAGCGAGTTAGGGCTCGCGAGCGGACGTCGGTCGGCACCAATACCTACCGTTCGATGTTAGCCCGGAGGTTCTGCAGGCACGGAGCGACGTCGGTCAGCATCACGTCTGCGTCGGGGAACAGCACAGCGGCGGCGATGCCGGCCAGTCCGCACCCCGCCCCGAGCTCAACGACATGTTTCGGCGGCGTGGTCGGTCGGTATGCGTGTTCGAGGTAGTCGACGAGCACGTCAGAGCCGTCCCAGACCCTTGTGTGGGTGGTTTGCCGTTCTGCCGAATTCGGCTTCAGTCCGTTGGGTTCTGCTTCGCTGATGTAAATTCGACAGCCATTGACTGTCCAGCCTTCATCAGGCTTCCTTCCCTTGTGCTTGGGACCCTCCAACAGAAGCATTTCAGCCTGACAAGCCAGCGAAACAAATGGAGGTTAACAACCTCTGTAGCAAGCCTAGTAAGCTCGCGGCCCAAGGCTGCACTCGTCTATAGGTACATGTAGTATTAGACGACGTGTACACACACAACAAACAACATCTACACCCTAGTCCAGGTTCCGTGACAGGCCCGCGCCGGTGCCCGCGCTCGACAGCTCGACCGAGCTCCACCGCCCGAAGGCGCTGCTCGCATCGTCGCGGCTGGACGCGGCGTCGCCGTCCTCGAGACGCTTGAGCTCCTCCCGAATGAGAATCTCGGTGGTCTTGACGACCTCGGCGCAGCTCGGGCGATCGCGCGCGTCCTGACTCCAACATTTCGTGATCAGACGCTTGAGCTGGCCGGGGGTGTCGGGGTCCATCCATGGCCGCTTGCCCTCCATGCCAACCATGCGGAGGATCTGGAACATCATCGCCGGCTCGTCGTTGGGCCACGGGTACTGCCTTGTCCACATCTCGTTGATGATGCAGCCGAGCGAGTAGACGTCAACCTTCTCGTCCAGCTTGCCTCCATTTAGCTGCTCTGGCGCCATGTACATGATGGTGCCGTTGAAAGCAACGGTGTCGGACAAGAACGTCTTGTCCACCTGTTTGATCTTCGAGATGCCAAAGTCCCCGATCTTGGCCCTGCCCGTCTCGTCCAGCAGGACGTTTCCTGGTTTGAGGTCTCGGTGCGCGACGAGCGGATGCAGGTACGCGAGTCCCTCGGCGATATCTTGGGTGATCTGGAGGATCTGGATGTAGCTCAGGCGCCGGCGGCGCGGGTCGTGGATCTTCTTCGAGAGGTCGCCGCCGCGCATGAGCTCCATGATCAGGCAGCACTTGTCGCGGTCGTCCGTGCAGGCGCCGAGAACCTTGACGAGGCGGTCGGAGTCAAACTTGGACATGAGCTTGATCTCCTTGATGAGCGCCGAGTAGGCCGACTGGCTGCCACCCTGCTCCTCGTCGTCGTTGTTCGAGGGCGGGAGCTTTTTGACGGCCACCTCTTCGCCCATGTACTTCCCTTTGTACACCTTCCCGTAGCCGCCCACGCCAATGACCTTGGTGAGAGTCTTTTCTATGCTCTTGACCGGGACGTGCATGTCGATGCTCGGCACGGAATCGTCCCCGATCGCCGGGAGCTCCATCATGGACGACTCCAACGGTTTCTCGACCTGCACGCTGCGACGCCTGCGAATGGCCTCGGCTGCAATGATGCTGTCATGCACAGGATCCATATAGCCGTCCCACGAGCGGGATCGAGAGAGGGAGCTCGCCGGTCGCTCCAGGACCTCGGCCGACGGCGAGGTCTGCTCGAGCGACAGGTGCGGCATTGACGGGCTCTTTGCGTGCAGGATGGAGCCTTGCGTCTCGCGGTGCAGCGGTGCGACACCCTTGTATCCCACAGGCGCCGACGAGCGAGTTTGTCTGGGCTCGAGCGGGACTTTCGACAGCGTGTCGTCTTCGCCCTGTTCAATGTCCCCTGAGTCGGCAGCGGACGTTCCCGTCGTCGCCCTCGTAGTCTTAGCCGCAGTCCGAGTCAATCCCGGCAGGGTCGCAGCGACCGCAGCCGCCACCGCTGCGAATGGCGAGAACGGCGCGGTGTCGTCCGGTCGGCGGACCTGCTGTGCAGCAGCAGCCCGAGAGGTATCGAGCCGTTGATGGATGGAGACGTGCCACGGGAGGTCTCTCACCGAGCTCAACGCCTCCTTGGGCTCGCTCGACGCCGCGCAGGGGTCCATCCTTCTTCTCGAGGCCTCGCGTCGCCGTCGCCGCACCCACAACCAGAGGCCAGCGGCCAGCAGCACAGCCGCGAGGACTCCCAGCACAACACCAATGACGACTCCCGTCGTGCTCGACGAATTCGACGAATTCGACGAAGACGACGGCGACGACGGCGACGACGGCGTCGAAGAAGGAGGCGTCGAAGAAGGGGGCGCTTCCGTGACGGTGGGGGTCGGGTCGCAGTTGGTGAAGGCCGGCAGCGGCGGCGAAGATGCCGGGTTGCCCCACGCAGCCGTGTCCCCGGCGAAATTTTCGCAGTAATCCACGTCCGCAACGGGCCAGGACGACAGGTCCTGGTCGAACGCCGACGCCAGCTCGAACATGCGAGTCATGCTCGTCACCGCGCCCGTGTTCCATTGGTTGCCAACGGTCGGGATGGCCTGGTTGAAGGCCGAGGCGTTGTAGAACATGTAGCTCATGTCCGTCACCGCAGCCATGTTGGTCCAGGCGAGGGCCTTACCGCCGTTATTGAAGGCGGTGGCGCCGGCAAACATGGAAGCCATGGTCGTCACCGCCGCCGTGTTCCAGTCGCTGACGTCCTGGTTGAATTCACTGGCTTCGTAGAACATGAAACTCATGTCCGTCGCGGCTGCCGTGTTCCAGTCGCCAATTTCCTGGTTGAACTTCGTGGCCCCCTTGAACATGTTGTCGAAGCGCGTGTTCTTCGACATGTCCCACGACCCGAGCGGCTGGTTGAAGAGCGGGGCATCCATGAACATCGCGTAGGCCTTGGTCACCCCGGACATATTCCAAGCGTCCAAAGGCTTGTTGAACGCGAACGCGTCGCGGAACATGTCGCCCATCGTGGTCACCGAGCTCACGTCCCAAGCGCTAATATCCTGGTCAAAGACGGCGGCGTTCCAGAACATGTCCGCCATATTCGTCACCTTGGACACGTCCCAGTCCCCTATCGGTTGGTTGAAGGCCGTGGCACCGCCAAACATGGCATACAAGGTGGTCGCCGAGCCCGTATTCCAGGTTCCGATGGGCTGATTGAACCCAGTCGCCCCGTAAAACATGCCGCTAAAGTCCTTCACCCTGGACGTGTCCCATGCGTCGATGGACATGTTGAAGTTCGCAGCGTTGTAGATCATCCAGCTCATGTCTTCGACGCTGGACGTGTTCCATACGCCGATGGGCTGATTGAACGGCGTGTCGCGGAACATGTACTTCATGGTCGTCACCGCACGCACATTCCAGCTGCTGATGTCCTGGTCGAAGCTCGTGGCCCCGCGAAACATCCCCTCCATCGTGCGCACGTTCGCCACGTCCCACGAGTTGATGTCGGCGTTGAACCCTGCCGCGTCCTTGAAGAGCTCCGAGAAGTCCACATTGTCCGTCGTGCACGACGTCTCCAGCTCGCCCCACGACTCGGACTGAACCAAGGCGAGCAAGGCTTCCCGGCCACGTTTCGTATATGTCACACCGTTCACCACGCCCGTGGCGTTGGGCGGCGCGCCACGGCACACGACCGTGACGCCGTTCGGCGCCAGGCGAAACGGAGGATACTCCTCTTGTGCACCCACCACGTCATTCCGGACGACGAGACTGAAAACAAGGCTCGCCCAGAGCCAGACCGCGACCCGCGGGGGCAGCCCCGCGCCACTCAGATGCGCACGACAATTGCACATCGGTGAAGGGGTTGGGCGTAGCGCAGACGTTCGTTTTGGGATTTCGATTCAGGAGAATAGGAGAAGGGAGCTTTTGAAGCAGCGCGTTCATCCCTCACTCCCCCTCCCAGTCGCCGATGTGGAGCCAGTTCAAGAGCTCGCTGGAGTCCATCCGGGACCAGGCGCTCGATGCCTACGCAGATCTCCAGGGCGCGACCGCGAACCAGCCGGGTGGCGCGTCGACATCCCGAAGAAACCTGTCGTCCCTCGCGTCGTCCTTCGGCGCTGCCCACGGCATCGTGGTCGAGTTCTCCGATCGGTCGGTGCGCGTGATGGAGCAGATCGCCGAAGGCGGGTACAGCACGGTGTTTCTGGGCGAGGACGTCGTCGTCGACGTCCCATCTTCTGCCGCCACCGTCCGGCCGCGGCGGTACGCCGTCAAGCGGATCGCGTGCGGCGGGAAAGACCAACTCGACGAGGCGAAGAAGGAGATTGACGTGATGGAGCGGCTTGGTTCCCATGCGACGACGACGACGGCGACGGCGACGACGACGACGGCGACGACGACAGCTTCGAACGTGTTGCCGCTCTTGGGTTGGACGCGGACACGTGGCGGCGACCTGGACTACGTTTACATGCTGTTCGACCTGTATGACGGCAACGTGTGGGACGTTATCCAGTCTCGCATCCAAGTGGGGCGGTATCTCAGCGAGGACGAGCTGTGTGGGGTCTTTCGGCAGCTGTGTCTCGCCCTGGACGCCATGCACGCGGCGGGCATGGCGCATCGTGACGTCAAGCCGCACAACATCCTGCTCAAGGACGTGGACAGCTATCCGTACGGGAAATGGAGCAAGGTGTCGTCGTCGCCGGCCGTGCTGATGGACTTTGGGAGCGTGACTGACGAGCGGGTCGTGATTGAAGACAGGAAGAGCGCACTGCAGACGCAGGAGAACGCGGAGCGGTACAGCACCGCGCCGTATCGGGCGCCGGAGCTCTGGGACGTGGCGTCGTCGTGCGTGATAGACGGGAGAGTGGACGTGTGGGCGGCTGGGTGCGTGCTGTATTATATGATGGTTGGCGAGACGCCGTTTGAGCGGATCTCCAACCAGGCCGGCGGGTCGCTGATGTTGAGTATTCTGAACGGGAGCTTTACCTGGCCCGATCGGAACAAGGTCGAGCTGTCGGACAAGTACGTCGGCATCGTCGAAGCGTGCCTGGCCGTCGACCCCGCGGCACGGCCGACGATCCGCGAGGTGCTGGCCATGATCGACGGCGGGAGGCATGGTATCGTTCGGCGTGTGCGTACGGTCGAGGAGACGGCAGGCGAGCCTGTGTCCGTAGAGCCACTGGGGGCGCCGTTGCAACGGCCTGACGCTGTGCCGTCTGCGCCGCCGGTGCCGACAGCGTCAGTGCCTGACGCTGTACCGAACTTGATCGACTTGTAATCTGATCACACGTGTAGTATAGAGTAGTATTGAGTCTCAGAATGCTGGAGTTGTCGTTTGTCTCATGGTCCGTCTACACTTGTCGGTCTATCCTTTGTCTCGTCCAGTCTTCTCAGTCGTCGTCGTCGTGGTCATCGTCGCAGTGGCTGACGTGATCGTGGTTGATGCAGACGTTCGAAATGCAGTCATAGTCCGGCGTCGTTTCGGAGGACGATCCGTACGGGCGAGCCTGGAGGTACGTCGTGCTCCCATCGATCTCCGCCTCGATCACCATCCCCCAGACCCTGTCCTCGTATCTGTTCTGGCAGACGAGCGGGACGCTGATCACCTTGAAGGACGAGTCGGACTGCCCTTTCCGCTTGAGGTAGGTGGAGACTGCGCCGTCCGCCCACGACTTCTCGGTGGCGTCGTCGAGCGAAGCGTCACCATAGCTGGAGAACGCCTCGTACCCGCAAGAACTGAACGCTTTCGGCAGGTCGCACGTGGTCGTGGGGGACGCGGTGGAGCTGGTCGCGTGGAGGATTCGCGCGCTCGTGCAGGAGACAGCGAGGGCGGCGATGACGAGAGCGTTGGTGGTCATCATGGTGGTGTGGAGCGTGGGGCGTGGGGTGGTATCGGGTGTGGAGGGATGTCGTGGAGGAGCAGAAGGCGTGAGAGATTATATTTAATGAATGCCGGAATTGCTGACGTCACGCTTTTAGCGGCGGATTTTCCGAGGCCCTCGGAGGACGCGCCTCGGAGGACGCGCCATGGCCATGGCGCGTGCCGTGGCACAGATGGCAAATTCAGTTATCCGAAACGACCCGTTCTGGACTCCTCGAGACGTTCCGTTCAGAGAGAGAGAGTACATCCCGTAGACATCCATTCGTGTGTCTGCTAGCTATTCGCGTGCGTGGATGGGCGAGAGAACGAGAAGGGACAACGAACGACTCGTTTGAATCCCTGTTCACAGGGTCACCCCCGCACACGATGGAGACCCTCGAGGCCTGGTGGAAGAACCAGAAACGCTTCTGGACCAAGGCGCGGAAAAAGACCAAGCAGTCGTGGGTTTCGTTCGTCGAGGTGTTCGACTTCGACCTGTTCAGCAGCCGCTCTTCGAACACGAACGACAAAGCCCAGGCGCCGTCGACGCATGGCTCGTCTCCGCTCAAGACGCTGTTCGGCTACTCGTACGGAGAGCCCCCCGTGAAGCAGAAAGCCCCGGCGCGGCTGAACAAGAACGACATCGCGTCGGCGCTGTGCACCTACGTACGTCGCGACTGGCGCTTCCGCTTCCTTCCCCGGCTCAACGACTCGCTCACTCACTTGCAAAACACACAAACAAAACAAACGCATCCAGTTTCCCGAGAACGCCATCGTCGTCCTATGTCGTCAGGATGGCTCGATTTGCGCGAGCGAGAACTATGCAGCTGGCGGCCTGCCCGACGACGAGCTGCGGAATCTCGTGCTGGCCGTCGACGTGGTCAAGACGGAGGAGACGCGGGACAAGGCCATCACGGAAGGGCTTCAGTTCGCGGGGAAGCGTTTCGAGGTGTTCCAATTCCATCCGCCGCTGGTCTACGGTCGGACGGCGGCGCCCAAGCAGGACGTCAAAGACCAGTGGGGCATTGCGGTGGTCCGACACCAGGTTTCCGACACGGACCACGTTATTTTACGGAGGGACCGGGAGAGGGAGAGGGAGAGGAAGACGGTCGTCGGAGAAGACGACGGGAGCGACGACGGCGACGGTGCCGTGGACGGGGCGACGTGCAAGACGGCGTACCTGGCGGTCGCCTACCCGCTGCCGTACACGTCGGCCTACATACTGACACAGGCAAAAGCATTCTGTTCAAAGTTCCTTTAACACGTGTTGACGTTCGTGAGATCCCACAGCGTGCCAAAGGCCTCGTCGGCAAAGTACTTTCCGTCGTCCCGGGGGCACGGGCGACAGACGACGTCGATTCGCTCGTCGCCCGGCAGCGTGAATGACATGGCGGAGCTGTGCAGGTAGGTGCGATCGTACTCGCTCGCGTCCAACGCGTTCGCGTAGCGCTCGTCGCCGAGGATGGGGGCGCCGAGTGATTTGAGCGCGACGCGGATCTGGTGGGTCCGGCCTGTCAGCGGCTTCACAACGAAGAAGTACAGGCGGCGCCCGTCGTCGGCGACGTAGCTCGTCGATTCGAACTGCGTGACGGCCGGGTCGGTCGTTCCCCTCGTCAGCTTCCAAGAGCCCCGCCGCGACCTTTCCATGTCTCCCGAAACTCGCCCCATCTTCTTCTTGGGTTTCCTGTTCGACAGCGCGACGTACGTTTTGGCGACCCCGTCCGACTTTTGTCTGGGCGGCGCCGAGAAGAGGCCCTGCAGGTGCCGAGCCGTCTCGACGTTTTTAGCCAGGAGCAGAATGCCGCTCGTGCATCGGTCAAGACGATGGCACGGCCAGAGGTCGGTGTTCTGGCGAACACCGATTGAGAGTGAGAGATTCAGGGCGTGCGAAGAGAGAGCGCATGTCGGTCGAGTTGCACACCCACCGGCCGGTCGTCCAGAAGTCGCTGCTTGGTTTGGTGGTAGTAGCCGTCGTGGCTGTCGCTCGAGTTTGCGTTCAGCGACCAATGCGGGTGCTGCAGCGAACGAGCGAAGCGCGTAGCGCGAGTGAGAGAGTCGGGGCGTGCGAGGGCACGTCGGTCGAGGTCGATACCCACCTTGTTCAGCACCAGAATTCGTTCGGTTTCCAGCACCACTCGCGGCGCAGGCAGCGCCAAGCTCATCGAGATACTAATGAGGATATGTAGGATACTCTCCAATACGTATTTTGCGTGTCACGAGAAATGAAAATGAAATGGCGCGTCCGTCCGACGACACGGCGGTCCCCCCCACAAACCTACCGCCACGTGTGGCTCCAGAACGTCAGCACGACGGCCTCGGGGAATTCCTGCTGGCAGTGCTCCTCGACCTCCTCTTTGTACAGCTGCTCCATCGGGCACGCCTCCCAAAGACGCAGGTTCTCCTCGTGGATCTTCGGGTCGACGCCCTGGTCAGTCTCCGCGTGCCAGTCCGACACGAACACCTTGCCAGACTTGATAATCTCGAGCGTCGGGTCCCCGCCGTCGCCGTGGATGCCGTTCCACGCGTCCACGGCCTGCTTGAGCAACAGCGGGCCCGCGATCTGCTCGATCTGGGCACTGCCGCCCTTCTCCCGCAGATCTTCCATCAGCTCGACGGCGCATTTTGAGAAGAAGATCCAAAACGGGTGCCCAGACGCGGATGCAAACCAGGCGTTGGGCAAGTTCTGCGTGAAGCTCGTCTCAGGTCCCATCTCGGCGACGTACGCCTTGCGAGACCCGGGAGAGAACAGCGAGTCGACGGGCCGCAGTGACCACGTATCCATGTCCGCATACACGCCGCCGTACTTGTGCATATAGAGCCCCCGGCAAAAGTCGGCTCTATTGATGTTGGCCGGGAATCGGTCGTAGGTGTCGAGGAACTGGGGGTAGTGCGTCTCGACCAGCTCCCTGTTGTCCTGGTCGGTCCAAAACCAGTACTCGTACCCGGGGTTGTTCTTCTTCCACGAGCTGGACCACATCTTGAAGTCTTCCTTCACTTCAGTCGTCTTCCACGACTGGTGCACGATCTTGGGCACCCCATGGCCGACCTCGCCCTCCATCTCCGCGTACGCCTCTGCATACATTTTGCACACGGAACGCTCGTCGCGCACGTGCTGCAACCAAAAGCCGAACTTTTTCGCAGCGAGCCCATCGAGACACCTGGCGAGCGAGCGAAGCGCAAGAGGGCGTGCGAGTGAGAGGGCGCGAGGGCGAGCGCAGGTCGTCGTCGAGGCGGAGTGAATGATCCGTACGTCTGGAGTCGTTCCTCCGTGCTGATCACCCCCGAGGCATTGGATCGAGGCCCCCGCAAGATCACGAGCTGCGACTGTTCACTAAAGACCGCCCACAAGCTGATGACGACAAATGCGACGGCGAGCGCGACGTAAATCGCTTTTCTCTTCGTCAATGATTTGCTCCGTCCGCCGTTCGCCAGTTTCTCGAGAACGAGCGCATTGGCGGTGCCCGATGCCAGCATGTTTGACGCTGAATATCAAGTTGAACCCGCCGGAGCCGCGGCAGAAGCGCTAGTTGAAGCTCGATCGCCGAAATTTTTTATGAAACCCGTGTCGCTCGCAAACGGGCGGAGCTCGCAGTTGCGTTACAGAAGGAAGCATCGCGACAACGACTACTCGTCCACGATGAGATCGGCCCCGGTGCTGACGTCCGGCACGTAGACCAGGTCCTTCTCCAGCCGGTATGGCCGCCGGGACGCCGGATTCGTCACCGTCGTCAGGACGCCGAGCGCCGCGAACGACGCCATGCCACCCGCGAGCCACTTGAGTGCATACGCCGCCGACACCTGGTTATATTCGTCCAAACACGGCTCCGGGTATGCCGTCCCGCAGTCCCACGTGAGCTCGTCCTGTTCTGCCAGGGGCTGGGTCGGTGCCTGCGAGGGTTTCAACGGCCCGCCTCCCCCTCCTCGTACTGCCAGCGCCACCTTCCTTCCCTGGTTGGCGCTTCGGCGAAGTATGATAGCCGACATCGCCGCTCAATGCCCGATGCAAGCGTGTGTGTGGAGAGACTCGCCGAAAAGAATTCGTGGTGATTGTCGGATGCCCAGTTGTTGCGCCTTCTCTCTACTGGTACCCACGGATCGTGACCTGTGGTCGCGCGGATGGTGCGGCCGAAGATGCAATAAGTACGTTGTGTGTGAGAGACGCCAGGTTACAGCTCACTGATCATCAGTCGTTCGCTAGAAATCCCAGCATGCCTTGGCCCCGGCCAACACGGTCCACTGCCTCGACGTGTCTCTAACGGCCACGACGCCCGGTTGCACCACCATCCCGCTGCCCAGGTCAAACTCGGTGGAGAACTCGATCGAGTCGGGATCGAGCGTCGCTCCCGTGGCCGCGCTCACCTTGCCGACACTGGCGACCCACCTCGACGTGCCGTCCCGCAGCGTGTCGCCGAACGACACGTTCCACGTGGTGGCGTCCGACGCGGCGCCTGTCCGACGCAGCATGGAAGACAACGAGCTCGATGCGGCCCAGCCGTGCACGGCGAAGTTGTCCCCGAGGCTCACGGCCACGGTGCCGGCGACCTCGCCGGGAGACGCCGTCGGCGACCCGTCCAGGATCGGAAGGAACCGCGCGAGCTGCTGCGACAGCATCGAGTCGCCGTTGGGCCCCTCCAGCATCGATATCCCGAACGAAAGCCGCTTGGTCGGCGCCACGATGGCCTGCAGCAGAGCTCTATCGCCCTCGCTCTCCTCCTCGGCGCGGAACACGGCGCCCGTCAGCCACATCCGCGGCATGCTCATGGTCGCGCCCACCGTCGCGCCCCGTCCTCGGCTGTGCATCAGCGGGTTGCCTTCGGCCGTCGCGTCCGTCAGTCCCCGCCCCGCGAACGGGTTCAGCGTGTAGGTCACGTCGTTTCCTCTGGCGCCAAACGGCGCCAGCGACACCCGCAGGTTGTTCAGCAGGCCGCACGAGTAGAGGACTTTCTGGAGGTTGAACTGTTCCTGCGACGCGCCGTCAATGTTGATGTCGGTCAGGATGAAGTCCCTGCCGTTCCTGAACCTGCCCCGGGACTGCAGCGTCAGCTGCGTGCCGAGTTGCACCCCGCTGTCCACGACGGCCTCGAGGTTTTCTGCCAAGCTGGACCACATGAAGCCGCCCCCGAGCGTCAGCCGACCGCCGAGATGCGACGGCGACGAGGAGGAGGACGGGGACGACGACGATGCCGATGACCCAGCGTTTGTCGTCACCCTCGACGCCCCCACGACGGCAACGGCACCGGACGACGTTCCGGACGACGACCCGGCGATGCCCAGTCGCCGCTCCACCTCGGCGAGCCTCGACTGGACGTCGATGTCCTTCTCGAACAGCTCGCGCACCAGCCGCTTGAGCACCGCAGTGGGCTCTTTCACGTCGTACTCAGCCGACCTGAGCAGGCCCAACGACCGCAAGACGCGTTTCGCGTTCTTTCCCGTATACTCCAACACCTTGGGAGCACCGATCACGACCGCCAGCAGCGCGGCGACGATGACGAAAGGCCTCGGGTTGGGGCCTCGCCGTCCGCTGTCTCCCTCTGCGAAATCGTCGTCCCACCCGTCCCCTCCACCGAAGTTGCCGCCGCCGTTGCCCCCGCCCATGCTGCCTCCGTCGCCACCAGCCAGCGCCTCGACCGATGCAGCCCGGCGTGGGACCTGTGCGTGTTGGGCGCCCAGATTGGACTTGTACTTGGAATTTGAACGGGCTGCAGCCGGACGCCGAGGCGCACAGTGCCCCATCCCTCCCACTGGAGCGTGCACTGTGACGATGCCAGCAGCGTACATCATCTTTGGTTATGAATATCACATCATCGAGCACAACAAACGCCTCGTTCTTCGTATCGATCTCGATCCTCCCCTCCCCCCCCCCCCCCCCCTCCCGCCCCGCCGCCCTCCGTCGCTGGCACGCCACGTCCACGCCGGCGACGCATCACCGTAGACGCCGACCATGATCGCCGCCAGCCGCGGATCCCGCCCGATCAGCTCTTCCCTGCTTGTGACTCCGCTCGTGACGTCTCGCCGTCTCGTTGCACGGAACCATGCCTGGGTCATCTCCGCCCAGTATTCGTCGGCGTTTTGCATGCAATAGCTCGTCAGGTCGTATGCATTGCTCCGACGAGCCGCAGCGTACGCGTCCTTGATGTCCTGGTACCAACTGGTCTCCCTGAGGCCCAGGTTCATCACCGTGTGCGCCAGCTCGTGCACCAAGATGCTCTCGTCCGGATACTTCGGGTCCACCAGTCGCCCAGGCAAGAGATTCTCCTCGCCCACAGACATGACTGGGCACGCCACCGTCGCACCCAGCCCACGGGTTCCGTCGTCAAACGTTCGAGCGGGGCCGACCGTGACAGCCTTTCCTTTCAGGTGGCGATGGGCGGCCACGTCTGTCGTCGCCTGCCGGACGCCGATGACGGCAATTTCCACACCGACGCCCCTCATTGCGTCGAGGACGACCACCCTTGACGTTTCGGGCATCGCATCGAAAATGGACGAGACGCACTCGACGCAGGCGGCGATCGACTCGTCGCTGACCTCCGGGTCCGCCGTGACGACGATGGCCCCGCCGTGGATCTTCCCCCGGACGGGCGTGTCGTGGAGGACGTGGTGCGGAATCAGCCGGTGATGGTGGCGGTGGTCGTCGAGATTTGGACCAAGGACGACCGTGCTGTCTCCGGTCGGGGCAGCGAGGAGCAGGATCGGGCGCCCGAGGTGGGCGCTCGTCAGCCTCCATCTGTGCGAGGCGTACGTCTGCTGCGTGTAGATCTGGCGAACGAGCGTGGAGCGTGGAGCGTGGAGCGTGGAGCGAGTGAGAGAGTCGGGGCGTGCGAGCGCACGACGGTCGAGGTCGATACCCACCTGGTCCGGCGCCAGCGTCGCATAGGCCACTGGGTCATTTCCGGCGTCTGGTACCCACACCAAATCGACGGGGAGGGCTGTGCGATTGTGAAATCGCAGGAGCACGGGGCACCGAGACGAGCTCGTCATTCGTCAAACAAACGAACTGTCGATCCATGGCGAACTCACCGGATCCATTCTACGTCGGGTTTGCTATCTCCACGTACCAGTGTTCGGGCGACGATGCCGTGGACCCGGCGAAAGAAAGCAACTGGTTCGTTCGTGCAGTTCCGAACCGATCCGCTCACCACCCGCGCCTCACGACTCACCACGCACCACACGCACCACACGCACCACACGCACAGGG
>Ga0181573_10000304_pt1 | contig 52552 bp, 35 predicted proteins | sample 101ome_25_FD_148643 | JGI IMG/M metagenome (GOLD analysis project Ga0181573, IMG submission 148643) | Coastal salt marsh microbial communities from the Groves Creek Marsh, Skidaway Island, Georgia - 101409BT metaG (spades assembly) | ecosystem: Environmental > Aquatic > Marine > Intertidal zone...
CCAACCTGGAACCTGGACCTGGGGGGCGATCGATGGAAATCACGCGTGGGCGCGCGCGCGATGTCGGCGTTTTCGCGCGATCGATTTCGATCGATCGATCGATGGATGGATGGATGGATGGATGAGCGCGCGTCAATCCGAACCGAATCCTTCGGTGCGTCAGTCGACGACGGACGGACGGACGGACGGACGGCGGCGTCGGAGTGAGGCGGTCGTCACGAGTTTGGGGTCACCGGGTGTGTGTGCGCGTAGAGAGACGGGCCGACGAGGAAGACGGACGGACGGACGGACGCGCGTTTCGTTTCGTTTCGTTTCGTTTCGTGCATCGAAAGTAAGATGACGCGAACGAGGATTCCAGCGGTGTCGGCGTCGTCAACGATCATGGCGGCGCGAACGATGCGAATGACGATCGTGACGGTGGTTGTGTTGGTTTCGGCGTTCGCGGTGGCGACGGTGTCGGCGTCTTCGGTGGTTCCGTTGACGCTGGAGACGCTGGAGCGGGACGTGCTTCGCTCGCGCGAGCCGTGGATGGTTTCTCTCACGGCGGACGCTGACAAGTGCCCGGCGTGCGAGATGATCGAAAAGGAGTTCGCCAAGGCGAGCGTGTCGGCAGGGGAAAAACTCGGGGTGAAGTTTGGGTCCCTCAACGTGTTGTCGGAGGATTTGGACATGGAAAAGTTTGAGAGTTTGGTGCGGTTGCAACAGTTGCCGGCGATTTTAGCCTATCCGACGCACGCGACGCTCAATCCGTACGATGAACGGAGGAGTGTCAAGCTTCCGGAGACGTTTCCGCTCGCGGACTCGACGGGGCGAATGATGGACGTGAGCGCGAGAACGATTGCGGCGTTTGCGGATAAGTCGTTGCCGTCGTACCTCGTGGAACGCGTAGACGCGGGTGCCGACGGCGTCTCAAAGGAAAGCATCGCGACGTCAACGGATGGTGAGCTCCCCAAGGCGGTGTTACTGACGAACAAAAAAACGACTTCGTCGTTGCTCAAGGCGATTTCCCACGCTCTCGAGGGCCGAATGCGATTCGTGGAGGTGTATTACGAGGGCTCGGAGGCGCCGCAATTGCCAGGCGTAGAACAATCGGAGACGACGACGGGCGGCGCTCGTCTGGTGGTTTACCCCGCCGACGCCTCCGCGGCACCGATACCTCTCGAGAGCGATTCAATGAAAAGAGAGGTTGTGCTCGCGTTTTTAACCGAGCACGCCGGTCCGGAGGTTGAGCTAAAGATGGAGATTCGCGGAGCGGGCGGAGACGCGGGCGACGACGCCAAGCAAAAGAAGGATCAGTACGCATCCATGTCCGTCTTGACCCCGCTCAAGGCGAGCGACTTCACCGATAACGTCTTGAAGAAGGATAAGATGCAGTTTGTCGTCTTCAGCAAGGCGGAAGAGCGATGTGCGTCCGTGGTTGAAGCGATTCCGCGTAGGCTTCGATCGTTCGAGGGCGTCTTGCCGATGCACGAAGTCATCGTTCCCGAAAACGAGTCGGACGACGCGTCTAAGTCTTTGATTGACAAGTTTGGCATCTTTGCTAAATCACCGGACGCGTGCGTGGAACTTTTGTTGTTCCCGAGATCGGACGAAGAGGAAGATCGAGAAGTGCTCACGTACTCGCCCGCTTCGTACGACATCGAAGGCTACGCCGAGGAAAAGATTGCCAGTTTCTTTGACGAATCCAGTCCAGACCTGACGATACCAGTCACGGCTAAAAACATGGATCAGTCTTTCTTTGGCTTGGCGTCCACCGCACCTCGAGTCTTACTCTTTGCCGAGGAGAACGATGCCACTTCTCGCGCCCTGTTGCGAGTGATGGCGGCGGTGAACGCAGACTTCATCTTTGGCGTCACATCTGACATGAGCGAAGAATTGAAGAGTCAGTTCCAAGTCAAGCAGTTCCCCTCGTTAGTTTGCGTCTATCGCGAGTCGTCTGGGGTCGACGAGGACGGCCAGATGCGCATGGCTGTGCAGAGATATCCACACCCGTCGCTCATGCAACCAGTGGTGAACATGTGGATCTCTCAGTTGCGCGCGCACATCATGGGCGCGGATGCGGACGTGGAGATTGCGATGCCGAAGACGGTCGATACTTCCGAAGCGCTCGACGAAGAGTGCGCTTCCAAGGGAGGTTTGTGTGTCGTGGCGCTCATCAAGGGTGGCGATTCCGCGCAAGAGAAGATTTTCCACGCAGTCGCCAAGGCGCTGTACGGCAAGCCGTTCCACTTCGCCGTGGTAGATCCCACCACGCAGCGATCCTTCGCGAGCGTGTTCGATGTCAACAACCCAGTCGATTACCCGACTGTCACCGTGTTTACCTCGAGGCAATTGCGATACGCCACTCACAAGGGGGCGTTTGAAATTGACGATGTCAAGGAGTTCTGCGAACACGTTCTCAGCGGCAAGGTGAAAACTTGGAGATTCCAAGAGATGCCCAAACTGATTGAGGGCGGGGAGAAGGTGGAAGAAATCATCGAAGAAGAAATTGAAGAAGAATTCGACCTGAGCGATATCATGGGCGAAGAGATTGAAGGCGACGCTGCGTTGTCTCGCGAGGAGCTCGCGCAGCGAGCAGAAGAGGAAGCTCGCAAAGCGGCGGAAGAAGAGGAAGCTCGCAAGGCGGCGGAGGCGGCCGCCGCGCCGAAGAAGAAAAAGAAGAAGAGCAAGAAGAAAAAGAAGGCGGCAAAGACTGAGCTCTAGACTCAATTAGACACGATTATTAAAACGAAAGAGACAGATTTTTTTACATTGATTTGTGCTAGCGGCGCCCACATCGTCTCAGAGCATTAGCCACAAGCAAAGTCCCCAGTAAGGAATGTACGCGAGAGCTCCCGAGTCCTTATCGATCTTCTTCATGAAGTATGCTTGCCAGATGCACACGAGCGCGATGTCGACGACAAAGGCGACGCTAACGCGATCGGTGTGCATCAGATTATTGAAAAAGGCGAGGCGCTCGGAGAGATTACCGGCGCTTGGATCCTCGAAAAGAGTCCAGTAGACTGACAATAGACCGACCCCCAAACCAGTCGCGCCGAAAATCTTGCTCATCAAGCCTTTGGATCCGAGTTTGCTTTCGCTCCATCCCTCGGCGTCGGTGCTGTTTTCCGGATTCCATCCCTCGACGGGCGTGTTGGCGCGAATTGCCATGTACGGCAAGAGCACCGCGTTGGTCAAAAACATGCCAATCGACCACATCTTCGTCGTTGGCAAGTCTCTACCGCGCTTATCCATCATTAATAGCGGGAGAAGCATGAAAATGTACGCTTCGGCAAAGTTGAAGACGCCGAGAGACACGGGATGCACCTCGGGCGCCTGTCCAAGGAGATCGACGCCGAACTTGTTCAAAATCGGCAACACGAAAAAGAAATCCGTCGAAGACGCGATAACCTCTTGTAAAGTCTCCGGTTTGATAGCGTACGCCGGGTCACCCGGAATCGGATTATCCGACGGCGACAGCAGCAAGACGTACCAGTACGCGGCGCCCGCGAGCCAAAAAAATGCGCTCGTCAACGCGTTCGCCGGTTCATCCTTCACGCCAATCGGACGCTCAATCCCAACACTTTTCGTCTGCACATCGTTCGCACCACCGCCACTTTTTGCCTTCTTCGCCGCAATCTGTTTCTTCACCAGCGGCGCGACAACGCGTATGATTGAAAAACTCGCCTCTCCCAACTTGGCCGGGCTCTCCACCACGTCTCTCGCGTACGCCAATTTCCCCGTCTTCTCACTCACCCGATAAAATGAGCACCCCCGCGCGTTCGGAAACGCTTCTCCATCCATCTCCACGTGCCAAGTCATCCCCACGCTCGCTCCATCCGCCGACGAGCCCGTGCACTCGTCGACGATAAAGTCCAATCCATCCGGTATGCCGTCGCACGACTCCTCAAACAGCCTTCGCACCGCCTCCTTCCCGACGAACGGCTGTTGAAAGTTAAAGTCTTCGTACACGACGTCGTCATCGACGCATTCGAGCGCACCGGCGACGTCTCGCGCGTTGATTCGCCTGTACATCTCGCGCACCGTGCTCTCGGCGTCGAGGTTCGTGGCGGTCGCTCGAAGCGACGTCATCTTTTTTCTCGCGTCATTCGCGCGTCGTTTGCCGACGATACCGCGACCGGTCGCCGAGGTACCGACTCGCGATCGCACGCGCGCGACGCGCGTCGTCATCGTCGTCATCGTCGCGGTCGAGGCTGTCGTCATTCGCGAAACGCGTCGCCGGGGTGTGAGGAAGGAGGGTGGACGCGCGACTTGAAGAAACTTTTTAGTCTTGACTCTGTGCGCTACACAACTTGGAAGAGACGCCTCGGATGGCCGAAACGCCCCGCTCGGTTTGATTAGAAATCGCCGTTGGGCTCGAAAACGGACCACCAACCGGCGGCGTACTTGGCGTACGGCGCGGTCCAGTTGGCGGGCTTGGCGAAAGAGTCCGGATCGATCGGAGCGTTGCTCTTGAGAATGTCGCACGTCGCGCCCTCGACGCCGCCCTTGTACACTCTATCCATGCGAAGCTTGACGAAATCGTTCCAAACCTTATCCGTCGTCACAACCGCGACGCACGGTTGACGAACCTTAGCCTTGACGTCCGGCATCGCGTCCAAGAACGCCGGGTTCGGCACCATCCAGAAATCCTGCGGCTTGGCCTTCTCCTTGTAAAATCGACGACGCTCGCGCAAAATCTCTGGAAAGTGCTCGTTGTTTTCGTCGTTGAGCATAAAGTCGGCGTTCGCGACGCAAAAGTAAAACTGCTTCACCTGCAGACGGAGAAATAAAAAACAAGTCAGTGTGACGCCACCGGGATCGAAACGAACGAACGAACGAACGCGCGCTCTTCGGCGGCGCGACCCCCGACGCCCGCTTTCGCTCCTTCGTCCAAACTGGATAAGAACACAAAACCAACCCTCCGAACCTCACCCGTCCGTTCGTCGGTCCATCCGGTACCGCGCGACCCCATCCGCGGACGCGGGCGAGAGACTTAACACCGATACCGTCGTCGTCGTTCACGACGAAAACCCCGACCGCGCGCGCGCGTCGCGTTCGTCGGCGCATCCGTCGCCATCGTAATCCAATCAGATAGCATAAACCCCGCGAGTCGGTCGGTCTCGAAGCGAACACGCACCTCGGTGGACGTCGCGTCCACTTTCTCCGCCGCCTCGGCGCTTCGGCGCACGGTGGATCCACGGCGGATCGTTCTTCGCGCCGCGCACGTCGTCGTCGGCGCGCGGATCGTCGTCGTTCGGGCAGATGTGGAAGCCATCGCGTCGTCGTGTGTCGTCGTCTGTCGATCGATCGGGCGTCCAGACGTGGGTCGCGGGTCTTTGTGGACCCGAGACTGACGGTTCAGGACTCGTAAAATGACATGGGGACTCAACTCAACTCGGATGCGTGTTGGAAAATCGTGTCGTGTTGACCCGTATGTATGTATGGGTAATTAGTGCGTAGGGTTTTGATTTTGTTCTCCTGATGGAACTTTTCATCAGGAGCGGCGGTTGGTCGTCTGTCCCGAAAGATTGATTATTAAAAGGCGGATTCGTGGGCAAACATGCCGAGGAGAAACGCGGTGATCCAGACGAGATTTAACGCGCTCGGTGCGGCGACGCTGGCGACGATGGCGGGACCGGGGCAGACGCCGCCGAGACCCCAACCGGCGCCGAAGAGGGCGCCGCCGAGCAAGAGACGCTTGTCCACCGACTTGTTCGTGGTGAAATCAAAGCTGTTGTACGAACACGTGGGCTTGTGAAGGCCAGTGTTGGCGCCGATGAGTTTCATGCCGAGCATGGTGACGCCCATGGCGCCGCCCATGACGAAGATGAGCGAGGGATCGAAGGAGGCGGCGGCGACGCTGAGAAAAGCGCTCACCTTGGCGGGAGACATCATGCCGCTCACGGCGAGACCGAGGCCAAAGACGAGGCCCGCGGCGCCATCAACGACGACGTCGATGGCGTGCTTCTTGCTCGGGCTCGGATGGCCTTCCTTACTGAGACGAATGTTGTGCTTGATGTAGGCTCGCGCCGCGGCAAAGGCGCAAACGCTCGCCGCGCCGATGCGCGTCCACAAACCTAAATCCGCCGGTTCAGCGTATGAAGCGCCAAACCCGAGCACGTGATGGGATGAATCCACGCCTAGCGCACCGTTGGTATCGAAAATCGTCGCCGTGAGCGCGCCAGTCACCATGAAGACAACTGTGTACGCCATGCTTCGGACGCTCAGTCTCGAGTTGCCGACAATTCCGTGTCCGCTCGTGCACCCGCGGCCCATCGCGGTACCGAAACCGACGAGCAAACCCGCCGCGAGCGCGCGCGGGGTTTCAACCATCTGTAACGGCAACGTCGGGTCCACCGCATCGATCGCCTTGGCCAACGCACCGGCGCCGAGCAAGCCGCCGATGAACGCGAGCCGCCAAGGTTCTCTCGCCCCGCGAACCAATCCCTTAAACGCCCCGGAAACCCCGAGCACGCGTCCGCTCAGCGCGAGCTTACCGATCACCGCGATTCCGAGCAAGACTCCACCGCCGAGGGCGTGGTGCGGGGTAAAGCTCAGCGTCGACATGACGACGGAATCCAAACTTCAAATTGGGCCAAGGTGCCGACCGACAGGGGAAACACGTTCACCAACGACGCGCAACGTTCAAGCTCGCGAGCGTGCGAGCGTGTCGATCGACGCGCGTAAAAACAAGACTCTTCGTTCCGTCGTCTCCTCGACGCGCGATTTCGCGAGCGGCGGCGGTTACCGGTTCGCTGACTGCGCGTCGACGTGTGCCGAATGCAGCCTCTTCTGGTGCCGACAGGCAACGTCGCCGACGTCACTCAACGCCGCCGACGGATCGAACGCGCGAACGCGCGGAATACATCCGACGCGAACGCTCGTGAACGACCGACCGAGGGCGAGCGCGCGGCGGCGACGGCGAGAAGAGAACGCGCGACGGGCGTGTGTCTGCGCGCGAGAGAGATCGGAGGAAACGGCTTGGAACCATGACGTCCACGGGGGATATGCTCGCGCGCGTGGGCGCGCTCATGGATAGGTGCGCGTGAAAACGACGAATAGATGCTCGTTCGCTTCGGCGTTTGAAGCGGCGGGGAGACTCGCGCGCGTCGAGTGCGTGAACAGTGGTGAGACTGACGAATTCGTTTGACAAACGTTTTGAACAAACAGGTACGAGTCGTACCTACCGAAACAAACCGAGACGAGAGTCGCCGTGGAGGAGCGCGTGTCTAAACTGCACGGCACAGATGCGTTCGCGGCGTTGTTGACAAACTGTGAGTCGGTTTTGGATGAGCTTTTAGAAAAGGCGGCGGGCGTCAAGTCGGAAAAGAGTCGCGCGGCGGTGGCGACGCTCAACGCCGAAGTGCGGCGAGGGAAAAACTACCTTCGAGGGGAGGTGCCAAAGCTTCGTAAGCTAGCCAAGGCCAAGTCGAGCGGGGTGAGCGAAGATGATGTGCGAGCCATGATTGAAATAGTGGATGATTTCGAGGACAGAGTCGAGGCGGTGGCGGACGGCGTGTCGAGGGCGTTGCCGCCGCAAAAGCGCCGGCCGGCGCCGGGTGGGTACGGCGGACCGTCCAAGGTTGTAAACATCTCTGAGGACGCCCAACCCGGGTCGTCATCGAATCCTTTCGTGAACATGGAGAAGAGCGAGACGAGTGAGGCGTTCAGGGCGGAGTTTGAGGCGCGGAAGAAGAAGCAGGATCAAGGTTTGGACAACATTTCTCGCGGTTTGAGCGTTCTCAGGGATATCGGCGGGGAGATGCAGGAGGAGATTCACCGGCAAGAGCCGATCACGGACGCGATCGAAGAAAAGCTCGATAACGCTAATTCGGAGATACGCACGGCGAACGCGAGGCTGAAGCACGCGGTGACGAAGATGCGTTCGACGCGTCGGTTTTGCGTCGATATGATATTAATCATGGTCATCCTGGGCGTATCGCTCACGCTTTACAAGATGTTCACGTAAACACTGTACTTGGTTTTGTTATACACATAGACTACTTAGGCATCCCATCGCCAGTTGGCGACGAGATCAAAGAACTCTTCGCGCCGGCTTTGAAGCGTCAGCGAGTGCCCCGCGCGCTCAAATTTGACGTGTTCCGCCTTACCGCCCGCGCTCACCGCCAATCTCGCGCGATCGATCGCCGCGTCCGGGGGCACGACGTCGTCTCTCCCCCCAGTTATGAGCAAGATGGGCACGTGAAAGCTCAGCCTGACCAATCCGCACTCGACTTCCTTTTCACCCGCGTTGTGACGCGTCAAATCGTACAACTCCACGGCGGTGCGCAACGACACCCCTTTTTTCCACGTGAGCTCATCCGCGTCGCACTGCTCCTGCGCCTCGTCGTCAAAATCTGGTCTATCGTTCTCATCCGCGGCGTCAATCTTATCCGTCGGCCTAGGCGAAACCTCCAGCCACGGCGTCACCCTCGACAACGCCCAGAGCGCCCCGAGCACCGCCTGCGGAAACGCCTTTTTCATCTTCACCAACGGATTAATCAACACCACCCGAACAATCTCAAACTCCCGTTCAGTCCTCAACTCGTTCGCAAAGTACACCGCGAGCGCGCCACCCATCGACGACCCACACACGACAACCTTTTTCGCCCCGACGCTTCGCAACGTCCGCCTCGCTCGTTCCAACGCCGCCTCTTTACCCTTAAATATCCCTCGCGCGTCCCCTTTTTCCCCATCGCACGCCCCGTGTCCCGGAAGATCGAACGCCACGCACCGTTTCCCCCGCGTCGCCAACCCCACGCTCAGCGCCCGGACGTTCGGGTTCGCCTTGTGCGAGTTCAACCCGTGAACAATCAAGTAAAACTCATCATCATCATCTTCCGACGTCCCGCGCTCGTCGACGATCGGTTCGACGCGTTCGGCGCCGAACCCCAACCCGGGGATCTCCCTCGCGCGCGTCCGGTCCGGTCGTTCGAGGACGAGTCTCGGCATCTCCGTCGAATCGGACCGAATCGAATCGAATCGTCATAAAGTGACGCATCAATATCATCATGCCCGTGGTCGTGATCAACGACGATTCGAGCGACGACGACGAGTTCAAGCTCCCGAGCCTGCTTCAACGCGTCGCGAGTCCGGTAAAGGTGCGGCGCGCGTGCACCCGCGGTCCGTTTTGTTTTTCTCGCGCGAACGAACGAACGAACGATTCGAGACGCTGACGCGCATCTTTTGAATTCGAATCCATCGATGACAGCCGAAACGATCGACGACGACGCCCGGGAAAGAAAACCAGCCGACGCCGCGGAAACGCGCCGTGGTGACGCTTCCGTACGACGACGACGACGACGGGGAGAGCGATGAACCGGCGTGGATGGAAAAGTTCCGGTCACCGGAATCGCTGGGAAGGGCGGTGCGGGACGCCGCGGAGACTTTGAGCGAAGAGGCCGGACGAGAGGAGGAGGAGGAGGACGACGACGGGATTGCGCGCGCGAGACGGGCGGGGACGTCGGGGAGAACCGGCGGGGATGGTGAGGATCCGTTCGATGACGCCCCGGCGGGGCGGAGTACGGGAGCGACGGAGACGACGAGGAGGACGGGATTGGACGCGGAGGCGAGGAAACCGGCGCCGGCGCCGAAGACGACGGATGGATCGTCGACGAGCGTCGATCTCGTCGCCACGTCCAATCTCGGTGGGAAATCCAAGGTTTTGTTTGAAATCGAAGGCGCGGGTGAAGCCGTGGATCTCGACGGGGACACGGGCGCCGTCGGGCGTTGGTTGGCGGAGAGCGCGCGTTCGCTCAAGGTTGACATGAAGGGCGTCATGTACAACGCTCGAGTCGCCCCGTGCGCCGGCACCGTCGTCGTCGTCGCCGTCAACGCCGACCAGGCAAAGATCGAGAGCGTCCATCGCGAGTACGTCCAGCTTCGAGAGGACCCGAACGCGATGGGTGGGATGCAAAATCTCGGCGTCGGTTCGCTCTTCGACGACGCCGAAGACGACGCCGAAGACGAAGACGACCGCTTCCCGGATACCGAAACCGCCGCCACCGCCGGGTCGAAGCGCAAGCGCTCCACCGCCGCCGCCGCATCCTCATCCGCGAAATCTCGCGGGAAACCCCGCGGGAGATCCCGCGCCGGGGGATCCGGCGCTAAATCTCGCGCCAAAAAGTCCAAAAAGTGATGGTCGCGCGTTCGAGCTCGTGTTGAAACGAAATTCATTCATTCTTCTCTTTTGCCCTCCTTACACCGCGACGCCGACGCATCCGAACCCGATCGTCGGCGCGAACCTAACGCGTTTCGTTCTTTAACTCCACTTTCGTCGTCGTCGTCGCTCTCTGACGTCGTCGTCGTTCTCTGTCGTCGTCGTCGCGGACTTTGAGGAAGATCCCGAGCCCGCGCTCTGGACGAACAACAACGATAAATGTCCGCCGGTGAAGCGCCGAGAGGACCGGCGCGCGTGCTCAAACTCGCCCTCGATGGGGCGACGAAAAAGCGGAGGTACGTCATCGAGACCCGGGTCGTGGGTGGGGGGCAGCTCGGGGTGATTTTGATCGGGTTGAAGAGCCCGGATCGGGTGCTGGTGTCCAAGCGAGCGACGAGCGCGCGGTTATCGGCGGAGGAGTTCGTGTGCGCGGACGAAGAGACGGAGCGGGCGTTGATCGAAGCGGGAGGGATACGGGTGGTGAGGACGGAAGGAAACGAGCGGGTGTGCGCGCTGTGGGACGGGGAGGAACAGGTGGTGGAGGAAAAGGGCGGGGGAAGTTCCGGCGGCTTTGTCGCGGACGTTCCGGGGGAAGTTCCGGCGGGCGAGTCGTCGAGGGGCGTCGTCGTCGGGAAGGTTCCACCGAAAACGATGACGAACGCGAGCGATCAGGATGTTTTAGGAATGCTCGGTTCGATCATGAAGGGACGGAGTCCGAGGATTCTGAGCGGTGGCGGTGGTGGTAACGCGGGCGGCGGGGCGAGTTCGCCGAGCGCGTCGCGGGCGCCGACGACTTCTCAGGGTGAGAAGCGAATGTCGTCCGTGTTGACGCCACGAACGACGAGGGGTGGGCAGGCGCATCGCTCGGCGGCGTCGAGCGCGTCGAAAACTCCGCCGGGGACGGGTGCGGGATTGGACGCCACCGAGTCGCGGGGCGGCGGCGCCTTTGGTTCCACGCCGCCGAATTATTACTCTTCGGCGTTTTCGGGAGAAGCGCGCCAAGCCGCCGATGGAGCGGCGCCGGTTGACGACTACATAGAGAACATGATGTCTGATTTCGCGGGTCTTCTCGGCGGAGACTTGGCCAAGGCGCCGAGGGCAAACGCGGGATTACCGCTCGGATTTGACCTGAGCGCGAGCAGTTCGTTTACGAGCGCGGATTTGGAGAAAAACACGCCGCAGGGTGCGGACAGAGGGTTGAGTCCGTTCTTCTCCATGGGTGACAGTTCCGGCACCGGTGCGTTGGCTGGCGCCCTCGAAGACGGCGTGGACGTGGCACCGATGGAAGATACCTCTGGTTTGTACTCAAACGCCGACGAGGTGAACATCGACCAACTTAGAGATGACGGTGATGACGGTTCGAACGCGCTCGGTCTCGACGCGACGCCGAGCGAACTCAGAGACTTGCTGAATCGTTCGAACATCGTTCGGTCGGTCGAGCAGACGCTTGTCGACTCGGCGTTCGTCGACGACTACGATCACGACGCGCACGCCGCTGCCAAAGCACAAAAGCAACAGCTCAACGCGCCCGCGGGTGAGATTTGCCAAGCTTTCAACCTTCGTAGGGATAGCGTCGGGTGCTCTGGGTGCGTGAATAGACACGTGTGTGAGCTCTGCGAGTCGCCGCGTCATCCATACGGTAAGTGTCCAATGCTCTACATGAATGTGAACAAGCGTACCGAGAAGCAAGCGTGCGTCGAGTACTACCTCAACTCTGCCGACAACTCAGGCGCAGCTCTTCGAGCTGGCTGGAATCAGGTGGATCACACGTTAAATATTTGTCCACGCGGTTCGGAGTGCATGTTTGAACACGTTTGCGCCTCTTGTGGCAAGGTTGGAACGAACCAGCACCTCAAGACGTGTCGCCTATACAATCTCTTCGCAAAGCCGGCGCCGATTGATTTGTGTCGCAAATATTACTTGCACTCGTGTGGTGATTATTTCAAAATGGAGAGTGATTCGCAAAAGTTCAAAGTCGGAGGCGCCGGTGGCTGGACCCTCTGCGGCAAGGGTGACCGCTGCCACTCGAGGCACATTTGCGGCTTGTGCGGCGAGGAGGGACGAGGCAAGCACAAACCAGAATGCAAATTGCACCCAATTTGCACGGTGATCCCGCCGCCGAACAAGACGCCGTGCTTCTTGTACTTCATGAAATCAATGTCTGGGATCAGGGAGTTCGAGAAGGGGCTGTTGGGAGGCTCATCGAGAGGATTTTGCTCGACGAAGAAGGGCTCAGAGTGCTCGGGATATCACGTGTGTGGTTTCTGCAGTCGCGAAAACGTCTCGCCTTACAAAGTGGAAGGCCACGATGCCTCTTGTCGCATGCGTTCAATCGTTAACGAGACCGATCCAACGCTCAACCCGAGGATGAAGCAGCTCCTGAAGGATTACGAAGACGAGATGGCGCGTGTTCGAGAAGCCGTGGCGGCGAAAGCCACTGCTTCCGCGGCAACTGCAACCGGCACGAAGGCTGCGAGCAAAGCGCCCGACGCGCAGGTGGATGACGTCGTGCCCGTGGATGTCAAGCGGTGTCGCGTGTTGAAGACGGAGATCGACGCAATCATTCGTGGAATAGCAGACGAGATTGACACGCTGTGCTTTGACGCCGTCGAAAACGCCGGCAAGGAGATGAAAAAGTCAGTCAATCCGACGTCGAAAATGGAAAAAATTAGAGAAAGTCTCGGATAACAAAAAAGTGCAATACATCGATTCGATTCATAATGTCAATTTTCGCGAGCTAAGCTAAGCCGCCGAGGTGGCGAGCGCCTCTTTGATGAGGCTCTTTTGTTTCGCCGTAAGCTTGCCGCGCGGAAACTCAACCTTGCCTATTTTTAGTAGCAAGTTGCCTCGCACGCCCGTCTTTTGATTCGGCATTCCTTTGCCGCGCAAGGTTCTGATAGATCCGGGCGACGTGCACTCGTCGAAAGCGGCTTCAATCTTCTCCCCATCGACATTGACGAAGGACATTTTGAAGCCCACCAGAGCGCTGCGGAGCGAAATGGAAGGCACCTCGTATATCAAATCATCTTTTTCGCGCCTCAACCAGGCGTGCGGTTTCTCTTTGATGACAACGACCAAGTTTGCGCCTTGACCCGGCTCACCCGGTTCTTCGTTTCCGCGTCGCTCGAACGTAATCTTCGTCTCAGCCTTCCATCCCGGTTTGACGTCGATGGACATTGTTTCCTCGCGATCCACCAATTGGCCGCCGCCGGCGTTCACCTTTCGCGTCAACTTGAGCATCTTTTTCGTCCCTCTGAATAACTCCTCGAGCGTGCATTCCAAATGCACGATGTTTTCAGGTCTCCTACGCTTTCGAGCTGCACCTCCCCCACCGAAATCAAAGCCTCCGCCGCCATTTCCAACGCCGCCGAAATCAAAGCCTCCGCCGCCATTTCCAACGCCGCCGAAATCAAAGCCTCCTCCCGCGCCGCCAGATCCAAACGGGCTCCCGCCTCCACCGAAGAACGATCGGAACAACTTCTCCGCATCGGCACCGCTAAACTCTTGATACCCAGCGCCACCAGGAAACCCACCACCACCCGTGGTTGTCGTCCTAAACGTCGTTCCACCACCGTTCCCGTTCCCAAAGCCGCCGCTCGCCGACGCCCGTTCCTCCGGCGGGACGAATCCCGCCTTCAACCCCTCCTCCCCGTATCGATCGTACACCGCGCGTTTACTCGGATCCGACAGCGTATCGTACGCCAGCCCGACCCGTTTAAACCGCTCCGCGTTCCCACCTTTTCGATCCGGGTGCGACTTCATCGCCGCCTTTTTGTACGCCTTTTTCAGTTTCGTCTCATCGCTCGCATCCGCCTTTGAGATTCCGAGCGTCGCGTAAAAGTCCGCCATTTTCACCGCGCGCGTCGGTTCGGTTCGCGTCGACGATGCCTCTCTCGTCCGTTCGTCCGCGCGTTCGTCGGGTTTCTCTCTCTTCTCGTCGTCGCGCGCGTCGCGCGTCGTGGAATGCGGAATGTGTGCGTTCGCACCGGTCGCGTCAAAGTCGGCACCCACGTGGGTGCCTACCTTCTGGAAACTTCTACTTACGCGCGCCAGAGGAAGGACGTCGAGAGAGCACGGAGAGCGCGGAGAAAACGCGGGAGAACGGTGGTGATGATTAATTAAAACTACCCATGGATGGATCGCCTAGATTGATTGGTACATGCGTAAACGCGCGCGCGCGCGTCGAAGGTTTTGAAGCGCGTCGCTCGCGTTTACTCGGACGAGTGGTCTTGCTCCAACGCGGTTAAACCGTTGACGAGCTGCACCTGGAGGAAGCGCTCGTTTTCGATTGAAATCCAGACGTCTCGTGAGAGACGATCGCGATGTTTGGTTGGGATGCCGCGCTCGAGGCGGAGCATGATTCGGGCGCGTTGGAGTTGCCACTTGGCGACGGCGTTTTCGCTCACCTTGGCGTAGGTGTCGCCCATCATGGCGATGAGGAGGTTTAATAGGACGACGCCGCCGAGAATGGTAAAGGTGGCCATGAGAACCGTCATTAAAGTTTCGCCACGCTGGACGGATGCGACGACGTCTCCCTCGTATCCGCCGTTGGTGAGCCACTCGAAACAAGACAAGGTTTGCTCGTAAAAGCTCGACAAGCTTCTCGACGACGCGGGTTGGATGGTGACGTACATGGCGGTGGAGAAGGCGACGAGAAAAAAACCGAGAATGAGGGTGAAGGGTGCGACGTCATCGATGAGGATTTCGTAAACCATGATGACAAAGTGACCGGTGGACTTGAAGCCCATGAAGAGCCAGACAAAGTGGAACCAGGCAAAGAGGAAGGAAACCGCGAGCATACCGTCGGAGACGAGCTCGTCCTGAATCAAATTTCTCGCGGCGATGGAACCCAAATATGCGACACAGAATAACGTTGAAACCACGCTCTGACCGCTCGCGTTCTTCCTATGCGACCATTCGTACGCAAGTTGCGCGACGACGACGCCGAGTATCCCGGTTTTCGCTGTCTGTGCGGCGGTAGACACAAAGCTATCGAGTCCGGTACCGGCGTCAAAGGTGATGTGAATGCACGTCATCGTCATCAAAAACAAAAACAAGTGCCACATTCTTCTGTAGAAGAGTTTCCCGATGAAGCAGTCCCACTTGCGCTGAAGCAACTCTTGTACCAGCGGCAAACACAATAAATTCAAGTGTCCTTGTTCCACAATTTCCTCCAACGCCCCCGGTCTCTCGCGCTGCTTCGTATCAATCTCCATCAATGGCATTCGCTTGCACGTGACTGGCCCGTACGACCACTCGGTGACACAAATGCGTTCGAGTAAAAAATTGAACATTTCCTGGTAACCGCTCCTCGCGGCGAACAACAATGGTGTGAGTCTATCGCCGTTCTCGCACTGCTCGAGTTCTTTCGGTTTCGCACAAGATTTACACAACTGATCGTACATTTCGGGTTGATTATGGATCACAGCCATGTGCAAACACGTGTTTCCATGCGTATCTTGCGCCAAAGCGTCGGCGCCCGCTCGAAGCAAAATGTCCACGATGTTGCTCTGACCCGTGCTCACCGCAAAGCTGAGCGCGTACTCACCGTAGTAACACGGCTGACCTTTTGAGAAAAACCTGCCCGTCGCTCGCGCAGCGAGCAAAGCTGGCGTGTCCTCGCTCGTTTGTAATAGCCACCGAACTAATTCGACGTTTCGGTTCACGACGGCGATGTGCAAAGCGCTCTCACCGTAATATTCCGATCCCACATACACGTCATTCACCGCCGCAGGGCGCGTTTCACCGATGAACTTCGCGCTTCGAAGCTGCGGAGAATCCGTAAACGACATTCCACCCCCATACAAGAGCATCAAATGCAACGGGGTCTCCCCCACCGGACCTCTCTCGACCAAACACTTTGGTCGCGCGCCAACCAACCGCTTCACACCCTCCTCGTCTCCAGTCTTCAAAGCTGCCCAAATCCCTCCAGCCGACGCCGCGTGCGCCGTTTGCATCTCCACATCTCGAGCCGCGGACCCGCCAATCTTTGACAGTTCGTCCTTCGCTTGTTCCAGCTTGCGCGAAGCGAGCGACACGAACAACGCGCACGACGCGCTCAGCGCCAACTCCCAAGCGAACCGTCTCGTCGACGCGCTCATCAAAACCCCAGACACCGTAAATGATGCCATCGACGAAACTATTTCCCCGCTCTCGAGCCTCGCCAACGCCCGCGCCGCGCACACGAGCGCGACGAACCCGAGGAGCGACTTTACTAAATTCAATTGTCGCACCCTCCTTCGCAATGCCACGCGTTCGAGTTTCCGTCTCTCGTCGACGCGTTTCGCCTGGTTTTGAAGCTCGAGCCGTTCTATGGCGTCATCATCGATAGATGAGTTTCGACTGAGCGGGGTGAGCGCGGCGACGGCGGCCGTCTTGCGTTTGTCGCGGTCGACGGTTTTCGCCTTACGCCACGCCATGTTGTGAAGTCATTGCGTCGTTGCGAATGAAACATGTGTGGCATCAAACCCGGAATGGCTAACGATTTTACGTGTTGTTACAGCAGAATTCTATACTTTTCTTCCCGGGGAACCTCGGCAAAGGTGACGACGCCAGAGGCGGAGCATGAGGCGTACGTCCACGGATCGGACGAGCTCCACGCGCACGCGTGCACGGATTGGGAGTTTCTGGCTATGCGAGCGCCTATCGGACGAACGACGCGAGACGACGACGGCGAGTTCTTTCGTGTATGCCCAGAGAGTAAGTCGACGGGCATGGCGTCGTCGTCGCACCATAATCGAACGCTTCCGTCGCTACTGGCGCTGAGTAACAAGGCGTCGTAGACTGGGTTGTACGCGCACGCCCAAACCCAATGCGAATGCCCTGCAATCACCTTAACTGGGCGCTCATGCGATCTCGCATCCCAAATCTTGAGTAAACCATCGTCCCCGCACGTCATGAGTTCGTGCGGACGGTTCGGGTTGTACTGCACGTCTCGGGTCTGACGTGCGTGCGCTCGCTCGACGACCGCTGCTCGTTTTGCCGACCGCGCGTCGAAAATCACAACGTCCGCATCCACCCCGCACCCGAACACCTCTGCATCGTGCGGGTCCCAAGACCCGCCACCGACGCCGTCTTGCGTCGTGTTCATCCCACCGATGGTTTCCGACCTCGACGCGTCGCTTCGGGTCTCCGCGCTCGTCGACGCCTCAAATCCGCCGTCGTCGCGACGCTTCCAAAATCTCGCTTTAAACTCATCCATCGTCACCAAACCCCCGATTTTCCCTCGATTAAACCGCGACAATTTTACTGTTTCAAACTCCTTCGTCCCGCTCTCACCCCCAGTCGTCGCTCCGATTCGCAATTCCACGACGCTCGATCCGTCGTCCTCCGTTTGCCCAACCTTCTTCGATACATCCACGACGCAAACCCCACGCCGGCGTCGCGTCTCCGTTCCCCCATCCTCGTAACTCACCGCGCACATCGTACCATCCACATCGACATCGATATCAAACCCCGCTCGCGCGTCCAACGTCGCGTTCACCGTCGTCTGCCGAACCGTTTTCGTCTCGGGTGTGAACTCGATCAACCGCAACGCATTCGTCGCTCGAAGAGACTCTGTCGCGACGTAAAAACCCGACGGCGCGCTCACCGTCGCGCCGGCGGTCGATTCGAACGTCGGCGCGGCGACGATGGTTCGCGCGCAGGCGTCGAGCGCGACGTCTGTCGACGGTACCGCGACGCCGAGGGTGTCAATCATGATCGATCGATCCTGATTGAGAGTCGCGTTGTGAAGCTCGCGTCGCGTTAAGCTGTGAGAAGTTTCGAGATTACACATCGATCATTCATCCGTCCGTCCATCCGTCCGTCCGTCCGTTCGTCAATCAATCAATCACTCTTCCCGTCGAGTCTGACACTACTGTGGATTCTAATAGTTTTAACGTCGCGACTGACTCGCTAAATCTCTGGCGGCGTCTCTAGGCTTGCCTAGCGGCGCCGCGCGGCGCGTTCCTTGTCTCGTCGACTGACTAGTCAAAGTCGAGAAGATCGCTAATCATACCGAGGTGGGGGAATTCCTCTTGGATTCCCGGAGACCACGTCGATGGGTGTCCCATACCCGGCGGAGGGTTGATACCCTTCAACGACGGGGGCGTGCCGAGCGGGTTGACTCGAGCCGGCATGCCGGGCGGCGGCGCTTGCTGAGCGTAACCATTCATACCCGGAGGTACGCTTGGTGGCTCTGGTGGGCGCGCGCCGGCAGCCATGGCGGCAAAGGAGGGAACACCGTTAGCGTGCTGCGGCGAGGCTGGACCGGCGTCGGCAACTCGAGCAGATCCCGGCGGCGGAGGGCCGCGAGGAGGAGGAGGAGCGGCTGACGTCGCGTCTCCGCTTCCCGGCGGCGGCGGTCCCGGCGGCAGAGGCGGCTGAGAAGACGACTTGGCCGTGGTCAACACCGGCGGTTGTTGCATACCACTCGATGTGGACACGGCTCCGCCGCTGGATAACAAGCTCGAAGACGAGTTCATGTGCACCAAGTTGGTGGTGTCGCCGAGCATGGCGGAAGCCGCCTGCGCCGCTCTGGCGACGTCGCCGAGTCCTTCTGTGGACGTCATCCTTGCTGGCATGGATGAACCGCTCGCCATATCGCTTCGCAATCGCAAGATGATATCCTTAGCCTTTTCCAAGTCCGCGTTGAGCTGCACGCACTCGCTCGTCTTCTCTTCGAGTTGAAGCTCGAGTTGAGACACGCGAGAGCGAAGCATGCTCACTTCGTTGGAAAGCGGCGCCGGTATAACCTTGGACGGAGAAGAAACTTGAGACGAAGACTTTGTACGCGTCGGTGTCGACGGGCTATCCGCCTTTGGCGACGGGATCGACTTGGCCTTCTCGGCGGCAGCCTTGGCTTCCGCAGCCGCTTTCTCAGCCGCAGCCTTGGCCTCGGCTTCCTCCCTGACTCTTCTCGCCTCCTCCTCCTTGGCTCGTTCTTCAGCTTCACGCTTTGCCTTTTCGGCAGCCTTGGCCGCAGCCTTGGCCTCGCGAGCGGCGCGAGCTTCTGCTTCAGCCTTAGCCTTGACGGCAGCTTCTGCTTCTTGACGCTGGCGCTCCTCTTCTGCGGCGGCAGCCTTGGCGGCAGCCCTGGCGGCGCGCTCCGCCTCCTTGGCAGCCTCCGCCTCTTGTCGCAATCGAGCCTCCTCAGCCTCCTTTTCAGCCTTTTCAGCGTCTTCGAGCGCCTTCTTTTGCCTTTGACGTTCCTTTTGCTTTTGCTTCTTGCTCTTCTTCTGCCCTTCGAGCTCTTGCGCGAGGCGTTCAGCCTCCTCTTCCTCGGCGATGAGCGCCTCTTGTCTCATGAGCGCCTCAGCCTCTCGAAAGGCAATCTCCACTCGGCTGACAAAGACGTGAGAAAGCACATACATCTCAATCGTGCGTCGACCGAGCTCAGCCAAGCGCTTTTCGTCTCGCTCGACGGCGTCAGTGGCGGATAAATCATCCGTAGCGGACTTTCTATCCTCCTCGTCGGCGTCAAAAGCCGTGCCGTCGGCGGCGCGCTCGAGGGCGGCGACGAAGTCGCCGGTGAGCATAGCCTTGTTCTGCAGCACGCTCAAGGCGACGGAACACGTGTTCGAGGAGCTCACAGATGCGGCAGTCGACAAAATGTCGCCTTCTCCGATATCGAGCGTGCGGCAACCGCAGTAGAGCGCATCCATGACGAGCGTAGAGGTGACCTCCTTTTCGTTGAAAAAGCGCTTGACGATACCCTTGAGCAAGACGTCAGACTTCTCCATCGTGAGCTCAGCTCGCTCCTTACCCTCGCGCGAATTCCAAAATTGGCGGAGGTTGTTCCACTGCTCTTCATTCTCCCGCATGCTCATGAGCTTATCGCGCTTCTCATCTAAAAATCGTCGGCAAATACCCTGCAAAAAAGAAGAAAAATTGTGTCGCATAAACGTCAGTCGACAAAGCTCCCTTTCACGTGGAAACGCGCGCGCAACCCGAAGAACCATCGTTCAGATTCTATGGGTGTATAGATGTTCATCAGAATATATTGCTCAGAACGAGAAATGCTTGATATGGTTTTTCATCAGCACGATGGTGCGCGTTTCAAAAAAGAACAAGGCGATGTCGTCTTCAGGCGCGCACCTCGACATTGGTGAGATAGACTCGAACGAGCTCGCGTCTGTACTGTGGGTCTAAACATCTAAAAGGTCTCGCCACCTTTTCATGAATAACCTGTACTTGCGCCTTGATTACCAGCGTATCCGCGACGGTGAACCCGTCGAGAACCTTTGTGAGCTCCATAAACTTTTTCCAGCCCCAATCGTGCTCCTTTTTGCAAAATCTGTGCAACGTATCGCTGTATTTTGACTTTTTCGGGTCCTTATTCACCACCGCAATCGTAAACTGCGCGAAATGGCTCCATCCCGGAAGCAACTTGTCGTAATCGGCGACGCAAAGAAACAACGACAAGTGATTGCTCACGTCGCATCCTTGCGGGTACACCAAAATGTACCACTTGTACCCGCCAACCTCAAACACATTTGAGCGAAGCTCCCGCTTGGAAATTTCTGAAAAGTTTTCAATCTTCCACGTAAACTTCCCGTACATGTTCATCGGTTGCGGTCCTGCGCGTTTCATCGACGGGACGAGATCGTTTTCTAGTCGTCAGTCTCCTCTCGTCTCGCGTTTCGCGCGCGCGTCGCGAGCATCTCTTCCCATCTCGATCTTCTCGACACTGTATACCCATACATACGTCGCACCACACCAAACCCAGATCCATCACCACTAGGTCCGTCCGACCAGCCGCGTCGTCGCGCTCGCGTCGCGTCGTCGTCGCTCGCGTCGCGTCGCGCGGTCGTTCGCGACGCGCGCGAGAGAAAAACAAAGCTATTCACACGCACCCGCTGCGTCCTCGCTCGCCCACGGCCCACCCTCGGCGGCATCCAGCGGCCCGCGTCTCTGTCGCCACTCCGAATCCGCCGGCGAGTCGGGCGTCACGCTGAGCGTCCCGTCCCCGTGCGCGGCGTCGCGCGCGCTGCTTCCGGAGCCCCCGGACCCGCCGCCGCCGCCGCCGCCGCCGTTGGATGCGTTGGATTTTGATTTATCCGCGCCGCCCTTGTTCGACCCCGAACCGTCGACGCCGGCGGTGCCGTTCGCGCCGTTCGCGCCCGTGGGTTCGGTCGCGCCGGTCGCGTTGTCGGACGCCGCGCCGGTGTTCGCGATGGCATCTTTCATCGTCGGTGCCGTGTCGTCGGCACCGCCGGCGCCGCCGACGGTGTCGGAATCGGCGTCGCGCGCCATTTCGTTTGGGTCGGACGCGGTGTCCTCGCGGGCGGGAGAGCGGTCCCGCGTCCGCGCGCGTCGGTGTGCCGACGTCGAGATGATGCGCGCTGGTCGCCCGGTGCTTCGGGCGAGACGGAGCGGGACGTGCGAGTGTGTCTAAACCCTACGGGGTCTTTTTCGATTCATGACTCGACGTTTACAACATCTAGGGTTTAATACTAGTGGACTACTCGACGAGTCACGATTCGTCGTCGCGTGGGTGACATTTGGGGATGACATTTGCGGACGCGCCGAACGCGAGAGACGAAGCGCGTCATCCGATCGCTCGATGCCGTGCAGCGCGACGCACGACGGTACCGAGGAACATATTTGGAGAGTCGTCACTCACGTCGTCGATCGGGGCGGACATGATGGCAAAGGCGTGGTTGATGCGGGTGCTCGACGCGTCTCGTTCGTCTGCGACGTCGCCGGCGCGGGTGATGTACACGGTCGCGCCGACGTCTCGCGCGATGGATACCGCGCACGCGAGTTTTGTGGCGACGCCACCGGTGACGTCGTCGACGTCTGAAGATAACGTGAGATTGATGCGCGGCGGTTCGGGAACGTCGGCGTCGATGCGTCGGCTCGGATGCGCGACGTTTCGCAGTCGAGCCGCCGAAACGCACGTCCACGACTCGCTCGGGGCGTCCTCGACGATGATTTCGCGAATCAACGTTGCCGTTTCTTCTTCCGCGACGCCGATGGGTGTCGTCAAATCCTCGTCGTCTCTCGGTAAGAGGCTGCACGTAGGCGCCGCGTCGTACACTCCGAAGACGTCGCTGAGAAAGACGCATCGAACGCGTTCCGCCGAATCCACCAATCCACCATCCACGACCCACCTCGCGCACCACCGCACGATATCGTCCCCGCTCAACACGCTCGTTCCTTGTTTCTCATCGAAAACGACGTCGCCGTGAATCACCGTCACGACGCCTCGTCGCGCTCGATCGACCACCGCGGATTGGCGTCCGCTCGTCGACGTCTCGTCCTCTACCCCGACGCCCCGCGTCTTCCAGCCCTCCAACGACGGTGATATTCCAACGGCATCGATACCACGTTCACGAAGGGCGGAAACGACGAGGCCATTCAACTCTCGCACTTTACTTCTCGTTTCGTCGACTCCCGCTCTGAAACGCGCGTCAGTTCTATAGTCGCCTCCGTGCGCGCACCCGCACGCCTTTGCTTCGGCTTTAATAAACGACGTCAGTCGGACGTTCAAGGCGTCAAACGCGGAAAAAACAAAACGAAGGTAACAAAAGCGATGCAGCGCGCGTGGACGCACCGTGTCCAAAGCCCCCGGCGCCGTGTACGACGATAAATCTGTGCGTCCCAAGGGCCACCGCTCGCGCAACCGTTTCTACGCAGTCCTCAAACCCACGTTTATCCACGCGTCCACGCGCGCGTTTATCCGTCAACGCCGCCCCGCCGAGTTTAACGACGACGACCCCGACGCCATCGCCCGTTCGCGTCGTTCGCGGTGATGTCATCGCGACGCGGACTGACGCGGGCTGTTCTGTTTGCGTCATAAAGCGTCACGCTACTTCCTTTGGTTCAACGCACGCAGGATGCGCATCGTCGCCGTCGCGTCGACATCGAACGCATCGGACGCATTGACGACGCGCATCAACGACGTCGGCCGTCTTCGTCTTCGACGCCCATCGCGTCGTCCATCGGTCTCGTCGTCGCGTGCGCTGTGGGCTGCCGGTGACGTTGCCGATGCCAAAGCCAAAGCCTCGCGTAGACGTCGTCGTCGCGCCCACGCATTGTCGTCCGTTCGCTCAAACATCACCGCCGCCACACTCGGGCTCTTCATCTCCGTCGGAGTCCACGCCGCCGCCCTCCCGGCGAGTGCCGCCGAGTTTTACATCGAAGACGTTCCGCTCGGTCTGAATGCTGCTGAGGACGCTTCAACCAAACGTCCGAGTCTTCGCGCGCTGACATCCGGTAAGAATGGAAAGGCTATCGAAAAGTGCGCCAACAAGTGCATCGCGACGTGTTCGAGGGGCGGGAGCCACGGCGGGGCTCCAGGGTTAGGGCCGATGAGCGTGCGTAGGGATCCAATCGTGTTCAAAGAGTCGTTTCGGTCGAGAAATTATTGTTTATTCGAGTGCGCGGACATTTGCGCCGCCAAAATCAACGGCGCCGGCGATAAGCGTTGATTGCAATGTAATTATTATTTAGCGTTGTCAAACTCGGTGGTTTCGTGCGATCGCGTTCGTCGTCATTCAGCTTTATGAATATCGTGAACGGGCGGATAAGGACGCGCGTTAGCGAAAAACAAGATGATTTCAACGCACGCACAGCCGCCACACGCCGCCGCGCGTCCATCGACGGACACAAACAAACGCCCGCACCCGACCGAAGAAGGATGCGCGGACGCACCGTCGCCGTCGCCGTTCCGATCGCGGTGACGCTCGCGGCGCTCGCGACGCTCACGACTCGCGCCGACGCTCTGGAGACGTTGACGTCGCACGCCGCCCGCGCGCTTCGAACGACGACGAACGAAGAGACGCTCGAGCGCGTGAAGCGCGCGGCGTTGGAGTTTGAAGGAAAGATTGATGGGGCGTTCGCGAGCGTCTGGGCTCGGGTCCTCGAGCGGTTTCACCCGTTCGTCATCGCCGGGCCATTGACGTTTGTGTACCACGAAGTTGTGTACTTTGGCGCGTGGTTGCCGTGGTTGGCGCTGGATCAGCTCGAGTGGGCTAAAAGGTGGAAGATTCAGCCGGATAAAACGCCGAGTAAGGAAATGGTGGCCAAGTGCTTGAAAAAGTTGCTCAAGTCGCACGTGTTTATTCAGCTTCCGATGCAAATGTTGTTTTACTTCGTCGCGCCGTATTTTGGATTTTCGTTGGAGTTGAGCGCGTTGCCGAAAGCGAGAGAGTTTTTGTGGCAGATCCCGACGTTTTTCGTCATTGAGGACTTTTATTTTTACTGGATTCATAGATTTTTACACCACAAGCGCGTGTACAAGTATGTGCACAAGATTCACCACGAGCACAAGTATCCGTTTGGCATCGCCGCAGAGTATGCGCATCCCGTGGAAACCTTCTTCTTGGGCATCGGTACGCTCCTCGGACCGCTCTTCTTTGCCAAGCACATGGTGACGCTGTGGGTTTGGCTCTTTTTCCGTCTCGTGGAGACAGTGGAGGATCACTCTGGGTACGACATTCCCTGGAACCCGACCAACTTGATTCCGTTTTGGGGCGGCGCGGTGCACCACGATTTCCATCACAAAACATTCGAGGGGCCTTACTCGAGCGTCTTCACCTGGTGCGACTGGATGTTTGGCACCGACAAGGAGTTTAGGGAGCACCAAGCCAAGCTCCGCGGCGGTAAAGGTTCCATCGTTTACCCCGCGGCGTTCCGCGGCGCTCCGAACGAAAAGGCGCTGCTCGAACGCAAGGCCCGCGGAAAAAAGGTTGACTGATGAGCGCGATGAGTGAGAAGTTTTAATTTTAAAGAATGAAATTGACGTTTAAATCATTGACGTGCTGCCTACGTATTTTTTAATTTTAGAGTTCGTCGTGCGTCGTCTGCGCGGTGGCGTCCTCGACCGTCGCGTCGGCGGCGCCGGCGTCCGCTGCCGCTTCTCCATCGACGACGGGCTCGGAATCGTCGGAAGACGCCGTCGTCTCATTTGTGTCCGCCTCCGTCGTCGCATTCGCCGTCGTCGTCTCGTTTGTCTCGACAACCTTTGGCTTTGGCTTTTTCTTGGACTTTAATTTGCTAAATTTTCCCTCGATCGGCCGCAAGCTGATCTTAATCTCGGCGGATTCAAGAGAAGGCGGCTCCGTGATGGCGAGCGCTTCTTGTGCCTCCACCTTTTCGTTGAGCCAAGACTCAAACTGATTGACTTCCTCCAACAAGTTGGCGACGTGCGTTTCGTTCAGCCACGGTTTCTTTTCCGGCCAGGACTCAATCTCAGGCCGCGCCTTGCCGATGAAGGTTCTCGCCTTTTCAATTTGAGCTGGACGACGCGTCAATTCCTTGGCTCGGAATTCCATGGCGTCGCCCTTCGCCTTGAGCGCCTCGTGCGTCTTCTTGAAAACCTCCGTGGTGGAGTCGGCGCCGTCCATGTAAAGCCAGTCCTCCTTATCCATGAGTTCATCCTTGAACGCTTCGCGCTCTTCCTCCGTGGTGACGGTTTGGATGTCCTCGTCTTCGAGCTTGGAGCGCGTCGAGTAAATGTACGCCTCGAGGTTGCTCTTGGCAGCCTCTTGCGCTCTCTTCGCCTCATCCTTCTTGCGAAGCTCATCGAGGACGTTAATAGAGGCGTCGAGTTGCGCTTGGCTCATCGGTGCCATCGGAAGACCGGTCACCTTGACGTCGAGCGCGGTGCGGAAGACGCGGCGGCGCTCGCGCATCTTTGGTTCTTCTTCAACTTCCTCCGCCGCCTCTTCTTCCTTGTCTTCCGTCGGCTTTTCGGCATCAGCCGACTTGGCGGTTTGATCGTCGGCAGCGGCGGCGTCCGCAGTCGGCTTGGTCGTCGCTTCCTCGTCGTCGCCGTCGGTGGAGTTGCCGTCGGTGGAGTTGCCGTCGGTGGAGTTGCCGTCGTCCGTCTCGTTCTTCGGCTTTGTGATCTTTTTTGGCTTGGCCTTGATCGGCACGTAGTCGATAATCTCAACCGCGTACTCTGCCTTTTCAACGTCGAGAATACCGTGCGCGTCGTAATCGAAGTGAATGTTGAGCTTACCCACGGTGTCGTTGTACTTGGCCATGGCTTCCTTCACCTTGGTGATTTCGATGGTCATGACTTGGTCCGACGTCGCGCCGGGCGGCAAACGGACGCCGTCTGAGACGTCGAGCTTCACGGTCATCTTGACATCCTCGGTGCGGTTGCGAAGAGAAACCATGCGATGGTGCGGCACTTTTTTAAAGGCTGGCACCAAGACTGTTGGTTCGGAAGACGTGAATTCGTCCGCAGGGGTGACCTCGTACGTCATCCCGTGAGACGCGGCGTCGGCGGCGCCAAACTTGCGCATGCGAAACGTCGTCGACATGTTCGCCGCGTAAAGACCAGCTCCCATGGCGACAGCCTCGTCCGCGTCCAGATGCACGTCAAACTTGCGACCGTTGATCGCAGCGGTGATGGCATCCTTGACGCCCGGCACGCGACTGGAACCACCGATGACTTCGATGGCTTCAATCTCATCCAGGGTGACGTTGTACTCGCCCAACGCGGCGACAATGTCGCGCAACGGCGCCGTCATGCGCTCGAAAACATCCCCAGCGAGCGCGTTAAACTCATCGCGAGTGATTTTCGAGCGAAGATCGATGTCGTTGTGCAGAGACTCGACGCTGAAGGGCGCTTCCCGGTTGGCTGACAAAATTTCTTTAGTCTTCCGAACTTGTTTGCGCATCTTTCCGACGGCGCGCGGAATCTTTGTCAAATCCGTCCCGTGCTTTTCCTTAAACTCCGCCATAAAGTGATCCATAACGAGCATGTCGAGCGTATCGCCGCCCACGCTCTCGTCCCACTTCAAAGCTTTGATTTCAAACTGTCCGTATTGCTTCTTCTTGGCAGCTTTATCCGCAAAGGATGAGTATCGCACGAGCGCCGCGCCGCTGCTCGTGTGTCCGACATCCACCAAAATCATCCACTTTGGCTCTGTAAACTCCTTATCGATCCCCCACTGCAAAGCCGCGCACGACAAATCGCTCTTCATCGCCAAAACGTTCAACCCAGCAATCTCAGCCGCGTCTCTCAACGCTCTTCTTTGGCTTTGGCTCCAATACGCCGGCGTCGCGATCACCGCGTCGCGAATCTTCCCCTTGCCCGCATCCGTTCCAATCTTCATCGCGTACTCGAGCAGCATCGCCACCATTTCTTCCGCTTTATACGCTTCGTTTCCTTTTTTTAACTTGATCACCACCGGGTGTCCATCTCGCGTCGAATCCCCGGTCGTTTCGTACGCCAGTTTACTCCCGACGCGCGTTTCACTCCAAAACCCATCCGTCGCCTTCCCGTCGTTCCCCAGCGCATCTCTCGCCCGCGTCACCACCAATTCCGGCGCTCGCGGGTGTAAATCATTCGCCGCTTCCCCGACCGCGCGTTCGCCGTCGTAAAACGAAACCGCGGCGGTGGTTTTCCGTTTCGAAACTTCGTTCAACGCGATCGAAATCGGAACTCGACCCGGGGCGACGAGGGAGACTTTGAGGTACTCCCCGCCGTAATCGATCCCGATCACCGCCGCGGAGGCGACGGTGCGCAGCAGTAGCGTCGCGATCGTCGTCGCGAGGACGACGAGGGGCGGTGCGCGGCGTCGCATGGCTGGTGGCGCGTCGGGGTGTGCGGTTTGGGCAATCACAATCTCTCCAGATCATCTCATCTTGTTTTCGCGTCGGCTGCGCGCGGGTGGTTGTGTCATTAGGAATACAACAAGTCGAGGATGGCTAAAAGAACTCGCTCTGAATGCACGCGCGCTCGCCGTGATCGGTGAACGACGACTGTTACCTCCGCGCTGGGATGACGGCGATGCGTTGACGATCGATGTCGACGGAGAGGACTTCGACGTCGACGGATTGGCCGACGGAGTACGCGTCGTGCGGATCGACGGTTCGGTTTCCGCCCAAAGTCTTCGCGTCAGATCCGTCGAGTCTTTTCTTCATGTGGGTGACGTGTAAGAGGGCATCGCGACCGACGCCGAGGTCGAGGAAGACGCCGAATGGGACGACGTTGCGGACGACGGCGGAGGGGATGGTGTCGCCGGGTTTGAGGGCTTGGATGGTGCGCGCTTGCGTGCGGAGGACGTTGTCGCGATGGGCGTCGGAACGGCGCGCGCGCGCGTCGTCTCCCGGAGCGGCGAGCTCGTCGGCGATGTGTTTGAGGGTGAGGGCGTGGCATCCAAGACGTGCGCTGGAGGATGCGAGCGCCGAGTCGTCGCTGGCTAGCTCTCGAAGCTTTGGCTTGAGTTTCTGCAAGGCTTGGATGGACGTCGACGACGACGAAACGACTCTGCTCGATTCAGCGTCGGCGAGATTGATGACTTCAGCAGCGTCGGCGGAGAGAAGGCTTAGCAATCTTCTGGCGACTGCATAACTCTCTGGATGTACCGACGTGTGTTCGAGCGCGTCCGCGGCGTTTGGCACACGAAGAAATCCGATGATTTGCTCGTACGTCTTCGATCCGACACCAGACACCGTTTTGAGCGCCGCGCGGTCTGAAAACTGTCCGTGCTCGTCGCGGTGACGGACAATCTTCGCCGCGAGCGCCGGACCAAGACCTGGGATTCGCGAAAGGAGAGACTGCGACGAGGTGTTGAGATTCGCGCCGACGACGGCGACGGCCGATTCGACAGTCTTGGTGAGCTCGTCGGCCAATTCCTTCTCCTTGACGTCGTGTTGGTACAAACCAATGCCAATGTTTTCGGGAGAAATCTTCACCAACTCAGCCATAGGGTCTTGGAGTCTGCGCGCGATAGAAACGGCACCGCGCAGCGAGACGTCGATGCTCGGCAGCTCTTTCGCCGCGAGCTCGGACGCGCTGTACACAGAGGCGCCGGCTTCGGAAACCACCCGCCAGCCCACGCCGGAGACTCCAGACATGGACGACGCGACGAAAGCCTCCGTCTCTCGGCTCGCCGTGCCGTCGCCTATTGCGATGGCGCTCACGCCCCACTTTTTCACCAGTTGTCTGAGGTTGTCGGCGGCGTCACCGCTCGCCGATGCCTTTGTCGATGACTTCGACTCGAGTTGCGGCAAATACACGACGCCCGTTTCAAGCAAAGTACCCGTCGGGTCCACCACCGCGAGTTTGCAGCCAGTTCGATACGCTGGATCTACCCCAAGTACGACAGCCGCCGGCGTGAGCGGCGGTTGTAAGAGCAGCGCGCGCAAGTTGGCACCAAAGTCGGCAATGGCGCGTTCCATCGCTTCCACTTTGAGTTTACTCTTTGCCTCGCGTTCGATGGACGGCGCGAGCAAGCGCTTCATCCCGTCCTCCACGGCTTCGCTGATGACGTTGTACCGTCCTCCGCCCAAACGACGAGACCCAACCATGGCTTTCATCGCCGCCGACGCCGCCCATTTGGAATCAAAGTCAATCTTCACCCGAAGCACCTTGGCCGATTCCGCCCGAAAAATCGCCAGCGTCTGGTGTGGCTTCACCCGACGCAACGGCGCGTTAAAATCATAATAATCACGCACGGCATCCGCTATCTTCTTCGCTCGTTTGTCGTCGCTCTTACCCTCCGCCGCCGCTTTCCCGTTCGCCGTCAGCGCGCACGACAAACGACCGCTCGTCCAAATCGTTCGTCTCGCCGCCTCTCTCGCCGTCGGTTCGTTCGCCGCTTGGTCCGCCAACACATCCCGCGCGTAGTTCAACGCCTCGTCCACATTCTTAACCTCTCCACCTCGCTTCGCATTCACGTATTTACGCGCCAATGCCTCCACACCCCCAGGACCATCGGTTAAAATCTCCCGAGCCAACCCGTCGCATCCGAGCGCTCTCGCTTTGTCCGCCCGCGAGCTCGTCTTTGTCCTATACGGCCCAATCAAGTCCTCTATCGCCTCCACCGTCGTCGCCTCCCGCAACTTTTTCGATACACGCTCAAAGTCCTCGCGCGACGGTGGCGGATCCGCTCTTTTCAACGCATCGAGCGCGGACTCGCGTTTCGCTTCCAACGCTTCGCACGCCTTGGCCGCCCGTTCAATCTCCCGCAGCTCATTCTCATCGAGTCCGTTCGTCCGTTCCTTCCGGTACCTCGCCACGAACGGCAGCGTACACTGCTCATCCAACAGCAGCGCGAGCGCGGCGTCGATCTGCGACCGCGTGACTTGAATCTGCGTTTTCGAACGCGCGAGCGCGAGTTCGACTTGTTCCACTCGAGCGGTCGTTGACGATGTTGACGCGAACGCCCGCGCGCGTCCAACGCGTTTAATCGTCCCTTCGATCGTTCGTTTCATCGTAAAAGACTAGAACCACGACGCGCGCGCTATTTTATCGACATTCGTCGCGCGTTGAGGACGTCGACGGCGGCGCGATGTGTTGTGACAAAAATCAGTTTCAGTTCATTTACACGTTGTTACGCAAAGCCTCCTTGAGCCCCTCCTCTTGCCTCGAGTGCGCGTTCGGCGTTCTCGCGTCTTCGCTCACGCCGTACGCGGCGTCATCGAACGCAGCCTCGCCGCGTCCAGACTTGGCGGAGGCTTCCGCGGCGGCGCGAAGCGCGGCTTTTCTCGCAGCTTTTTCAGCCTCCATCTCTTTGAGGTCCTTTGCGAACGCCGCGTCGACGTTCGACGTCGTCGAGAGCGCCGCGGCGGCGAAGGCGGCGAAGGCGGTCGCGGTGCGCGCGACGGCATCGCGACGCGTGATCGGCGCGGCGGAATCGGAATCGGTTTCGGTATCGGCGCGAGCGCGCGCGGATGTCGAATGCTGACGTAAGCGTGCGCTCACGGTTTGGCGACGCGTTCGCGTCCCGCAGACGCGCGTCGGGGCGACGCGAGAGACGGACGCGGCGAAGACGTGCATGACGGACGTCGTCGTGTGCGTGTGCGTGTTTGAACGCGCGCGGGCGGTGGTCCGACGGGACGAGGTGTGACGCGAGGATTTTCCAACCGCCCTCTTGTCGCCACTGCATCGCGCGCGAACGATTCGATACCGACGGTATCCCGACGCGATCGGGATGACGCTGTCGATGACGACGACGACGATGACGATGACGCGCGCGCGTGGATTGCCGACGCCGTTCGACGGCGCGACGGCGTCGAAACGAAGGACAAATCCACTGCTTTTCAACAGAAACAGGTGGATGAAAGCAGACGCGTCGAGGGTGGCGTCGACGTCGTCCGAGCGATCGAATGAATCATCGACATCGACATCGTGTTCGTCGTCGTCGTTGTCGCCGCCGTCACCGCCGTCTTTGTTGACGTTTCGGCGACACGCGGCGTTGGTGACTGAAACGCTCGAACGCACGTGCGGCCCGAGGCGAGAGGACGACGCGACGTCGTTGGATGACGCGTTTAAAACGCGCGTAAACGCGCGGTTGGGGGTGACGACGACAACGGAGGTTTGGAAATCGTTTAGACTGCGACGGGTTCGCGCGACGTACGTGGACGGAGGCGATGCGGCGCAGATTTTTAATTGCGCGGCGTATCCGGCGCCGAGCTCGCCAGATGCGCCCGTGTTGGGCGTGGATTTAATCAGCCTAGGAAAAGGCGCGGCGCGTAAGGTTTTGATTGGGGTGGACTTGCAGCCCATGTGTCGAGATGCCGGGTATGCCGAGGCGTACGTGCCAAAACTCGAGGCGCTCTTCGCGCGAGGTGGAGCTCTGAAGGGCGCAGATGCCACGCTTGGAGCGACGAAACCGTCGAAGAAATTTTACGAGGATGCAAAGTTCTTCTCTCAGGGAATGTTCTTCGCTCGACCGACGTGCCCAGACGAAGATATTATGGAGATATCGCTCGAGGTGGTTCGGGCGTACTTGGGCGTGTGGCTTGACCGGTTGGATGAGGCGGAGCGGGAAGCCGAGGCGATGCACGGAGCGTGTAAATTTGGATTGGCTTTGGAAGACGTTCGACGATGCGTTCTCACGGAAGAATCGGCGAGGGCGGGGCAGGACGCGCACGATGCGTGGCAGCTGGAACACGATCCAGCAATTCCGATGTTTGCGAATTGGTACGGCGAGGAATGGGCGAAGAGGTTCGCGGAGGAGGTGTTGTTTCCAGGGCCAAACGCCACGTCGTAGTGACGCGTCGTCGTCGCATTAGTGTGCATTGCGTGGTTTGTGCCGTGTATCAATTATAGATTGAAGGGTAATTCTTCGACTCCACCGTCTTGGTCGTTCTCTCGAAGTGCGGATATTCTAGATAGCTTTTGTAACAGCTTTACTCTCCACTCGGGATCTCTCGCATCGCGCTCCTCGACGAACGCGCTCGCCTCTGCTGACGAGAGCGCGCCATCCATTAATAGGATCGCGAGCACTTTACGACCGATTTCACGCGTGCGTTCGAACGTTCGACGCTCCTGAGGTGTTCCAAGCGTCGGTACCATTCTTCTTTTGAGAATTTGCAGCGCGTCCTGCACGCAAGCGGCGAAGAGCGCACTCAAAACGTTCGACGGCACGGGATTCACTCGCGTCGACGTCTTTGAATCGCACTCCGCGAGCGGCATTCTGATTGGAGCGCCGTCTTTCAGACGAGTTTTCAACCCTGGGGCGACCATATAATGAATCGTCAGACTTTTCAGGCGCATCACGCTTTCGATGCATCCGTCAACGCGATTCGTAAATCGAAGTACGTGCTCCACATTCGGCTCCATGATGCCCGGCAACACATCTTCAAGAGCGAATCGATCCTTTACGAGCGCGCCAAAGTTGAGAAGCCGCTCAAAAAGAAAGAATTGCTCCATCCAAGGTAAAACCGATCCATTGACACACGCCTGCGCCCATCCGTCATCATCGGATTCCTCGGAGCTTTGACTCTTTGGCTCCAACGTCAACGTACACACGGCGCACCAATCACCGATCCCCGCGCAAGATCTCCTCATCGACGACACCACACACATGCTCGATAACGCCCGAGTCCGCACCCGACTCTCTGCGTCGCCGAACAACGAGACGCGCGCGCCATCGAGGAAAATCGACGCTTCGCCGACGCGCATCGGCCAAATCATCGAACTCCACGCGCGCGACGCACATTCAAACTGACGCATCAAACACGACGCGGACACGACGCCTAGCGCGGCGTACACGCAATGTACCACCATTTCCGTTCCGTTTGCGTCCCTCGTCACGAGCTCGTGCGTCCACGCGTCGTCGTCGTCGTTTCCATGAGTTGCTCCCCGAAACGACTTGACAAATTTCACAGACGTCTCGCCCGCCGCCGGCACGACAATCTCAACGCATCCCCGCCACGCGTACGCCGTCGCCGCTTCATCGACGCGATCCATGATGTCTTTCGCTCTGCTCACGACGACGGTACTAAAGAGACGGAGTCGCATGGTCGGTGGAGACGAACAAATGTTACCGGTGACGTCCATGCAATGTCTCGAGTAATCGCTTGGATACGACGCGAGTGCGAGCGAAGTGACGCACCGCGCGAGGAAGAGGTACACCACGACGGTGGCGTCATCATTGCCGTCGTCGTTTTCGTGTTTATCGCCGTCGACCATGTCGATGCGAGGGGGAGAATGTCGTCGTTCAAGCGAGGAATTTTGCTCCAAGGAATTTATTACACATCGCGCGCGAGGCAGAGAGAGAGAGAGAGCTAGTCAAATATCAACTCGTCATCCGCGTAAGGGTCGTCGTCGTCCGCTCGCACTCGACCGAAGAAGGAAGTCTCGCCGACAATGCCATCTTGACCATTATCGCCAAAAGTGACGATACCCGGACGTCCCGGTCCGACCTCCCAAGCGACGGCTTCGGCTTCAATGTCCTCCACAGATGGCTCGCCGAGCGCCTCGCTCAGCGATTTCAACTCTTTCGTCGGCGGTTTGGACGATGCGCCGGTCAAGTCGTCCAAATCTGGAAGTTCCGGCCATCCCAGCTCGTCGAGTTCGATGCCTTGCTTCTTTTCGCCGTACTTGCCCTCGCTGAGAATGTCGGTGAAATCCCGCGCGTCTTGACTGTCGAAATCGTCTACGTCGTCGAAATCGCGATCGTCGCCGCCCCAGAACGCGCCGTTATCGAAGCGATCGTCCAGGTCATCGTTAAATCCACCCAGACTCTCGCCCTCGAGCGTCTCGATGAGCACGAATGAATCCGTGAGCGCCGCTGCCAACTTGACGTTGGCGCCCCCGGCGCCGATGGCGCGTCGAATGTCGTACGGAGTGACGAAAGCGGTGAGCTTTGGCTTGGCTGAACCTTCTGGGAAGCTTTGCTCGACGCGTTTGACGTCCGCTGGGTACAATGCAGCCTTGATGACCTCCGCGGGGTCATCGCTCCAGTTGATAAAGTGCACAACCTCGCCGCCGGCGCGCTCACGAATGACGCGAAGTCGCTCCATATCCTGACCCACGCATGTCTCAATGGCGTCCCAACAGCTCGATCCCGGCGCCACCTGCACCGCCACTTTCGTCGTACGACCGGGGACGCGGGCAATAGCCTTGATTTCAATGTCTCCCCTCGCAACTTCTGGGACGACGCTCTTGACGATGCCGACGACGAGATCGGGAATCGTCATGGAGAGCACCACGGGGGTGCGCTCGCGACCCGTGTACAAGTTGTTTTCAACGTCGAGCACGTAGGCTGTCACCGTATCGCCTTGCTTGAGCGGCTGGTCATTCACCAACTGAAGCTGTTCGTTCTCTGGAATGACGCCCGCGGCGCCGCCGTCGATATCCACCATCCAAGCGCCCGTTTCAGAGCGGAACCGCAACCTGCCGTCGCAAACCGTGCCAATCTTCTCCACGAAATCCTCCGTAGCCTTTCTGGCGACACCCTGCTTAATCTCCTCGGACAAGTACCGAATGAGCGTTCGCATTCTATTTTGACGCCTAATGTTAAACGTGAAAAACTTGGTATCGTCGTACTCGCGCTCAACCGTCCCCGCGCGCCCGACGACTTGCGCCAACACGGCGAATCGGCCGCGCGCCACGTCGATATCCACGCTGACATCAATCCGCCGCTTCGACTCCTTTTGCAAAATATTCAACGCGCTCCCACGCATGTCACGATACCCCCGTTCGATCGCTCTCGCGATCGCCTCGAGGTGCAACCCAGTATCCGCCTCGTATCCCTTCTTCTCCTTGGCCAACGACCGCAAGCCGTCGACGATTGCGATGCGTCTCGCCAAATCATCTTTACTCACCTTGGCATCCGCACGCACGAGTTCTGGGTACCTCGCCTCGATATCCTGAAGATACGCCATCGATCCTTCGACATCATCCGTTCGATTCCACTCCGCACCCCACGCGTCGTCGTATCTATCATCGCCTTCCTCGTCCTCCTCGTCCTCGCCTCTACCCCAGCCGCCGGCGCTCGCCCGTCTTTCACTCTGCGCTTTCGCCCGTCTCTCCACCGCCGCGTTCGCCTCTCCGTCCACGGCCACGATCCGGGTCGACCTCCACGCCGACGCGCGCTCCACCACCGCCTCCATCGGCGCCATGTCCGCCTTGTTCGCCACTTCGTGCGCCAACACGCGTTCCAACAGAGCCCCTTTGCTCCCACCGAGTTTTAAACCGTACCCTCTACACAGCGGTTTCAGCCCCTTCTCCACCGTCAGCGCCGAGAGTTCCGCGCGTCTCGCCGTCGTCCACGCGTCCTCGGGCTCGCGCGCGTCTTCCCCGGGCGCGGTTTCCGCGACGGGGTCGTCCGCGGAACCGGTCGCGGCGGTTTTGAGCGCGCGGGCGAGAGGGTGTCGAAAAAGCGCCGCCGCCACCTTTTTGGTGCGCGCGCCCGTCGTCGGACGACCCCGACGAGCGCGGGCGTGGACGAGGACGACGCGCGACGACGACGACGATGCGAACATTGTTTCCGTGCGTTTCGTTCGGACGGTGGGTTCGTGCGCGACGGTTCCACCGCGCCGACGTGTGTGGAATGAACGAGTCTGTTTCGCTGAGAGAGAGTCTATTACAAGGCGCGCGAAGGATCGAGGACGATGTTGATGCGATTGATAACGCGCGAAATCCCGCGGTATTTACTGCCCCGGCGCCACCTTGCGCGGTTTCTTTAAAAACTGCAAATTCCCCGGCACGAGCTCCTCTTGTTGATCCTCCGGAAGGGACATGAACGGATCGAACGCGTCGCCGTACGCGTCGTCAAACGGCTGCAACGCCCACTCCACGCGTTCATTCTTAAGCTTTGGATACAACCGCTCAAAGTTTTCGATGAGCAACTCGGCGCGTTGGGCGAGGCACACCCGCGCGAGGTTTACGCTCGCGGATTTATCCCCCGCGTCCGGGGTTTGAAGCGTGCCGACGCCGTTCCAAACCATGTTCAACGGACCCACTTTTTTAACCATCAGGTTCACCGAAAACGGATCGGTGTCCGACTTGACGAGCGGTGGGAACCCACCGGTGGCGTCCTCTTCTTTTTGCGCCTGCTTGGCTTTTTCCTCCGGCGTCGGTTCCGGGCCGAACTCTTTCAAAAACGCCCCGCCCTTCTTCGCGCGCACTCGAACGCCACCGCGACTGAGCGTTCGCTTCTTATCCGCCGAAGTCGATGACGACGACGCGACGTGGTGCGCACCGCGCACCGCCGAGGACGCTCGACACGCGAGGGGCGCGAACGATGACATTCGTTCGTCGGTATCCGGGCGCGCGTATCGAAAACCGGTCGCGTCTCCGTCGGTCGTTCCGACGCGCGCTCGTGAGTGAAGAGATGACGTCACGACGCGTGCACTTTTTGCACGCGCGATTGATTGACTCGCGATTGACGCGCCACTCGTCGTCCGTTCGTCCGGAAGGTATGAGCGCGTTCGCGTCTGCGTCGACGATCGCGGCGGCGGTCGCGACGCGTAGGAATGGGTGCGGTCCCGCGTCGTCGTCGTCGGCGGCGTCGGCGGCGGCGGCGGCGGCACGTGGTTCTCGAGTCGCGTGGAAGCACCAACGGCATCAGCTTCGTTTGCGCGAGCGCCGCGGCGACGGCGTCGTAACGAACGCGGTGACGATTTACGGATCGCAAGGCTCGCGCTCGCCGCTCGTGAATTGGTTTTGCGCGGAAATCGGGCTCGAGGTGGCGAACGCGGCGCCGTCGGACGCGTCGAATCCGCACCCGTTTAAGCAGGTGCCGGCGCTGCGAGACGACGACGGCGACGTCGCAATCTTCGAATCCGGAGCCGTCCTCGGGTACTTGGCGGATAAGTACGGCGGTGAGGCGTACGCGACGCCCGAACGTCGCGCGGCGCACAACGCCTGGATCGTCTGGGCGAACGCGACGCTCGACCCGGTGCTATTTCTCGAAAACGAGCGCGGAGGCGTCGTCGACACGGGCGCCCGAAGAGAAAACAAACGTCTTCGCGTCCTCGACGACATTCTCGCAACGTCCGACTACCTCGTCGACGACACATTCAGCGTCGCCGACGTCGCCGTCGCCTCATATCTCTTATACGTTCCGCAATTCTTTAGCGACGTTTCCTTCGCGCGGTATCCAAACGTCGCTCGGTACATGGGTCGGTGCGCCTCGCGAGACGCCTACGCCACCGCGTTCGGCCCCAACGTCCAGGCGTACCTCGTCGATCGATGCGTCTCCTTCGTCAAAGAATCCCGCGGGGCGCTCTAGCGCCGAAGCGGCGTCGATCCGATCGCAATCGGACGAAAAACGCTCGTAAATGCACCACCAGTGAAAACAAAAAAAACGGTTAAAACCCGCCAGCGTCACAATTGTCCCCCTCATTCCCCCGCGCGGAGCCGCCCGGACGACGCGCGCGACGCACGAAGAGCACGACGACGCGCGGAGGAACACCACCCGGGGGAACGGCGACGACGACGCGTCGAGGCGTCGTCGTCGTCGTGCGCGCCGCGCGTCGACATAGACGACAGAGCGGTGAGTGTCGACCGCAACAGAAAAAGGAGCAAAAAAGCAGCGAGGAAGAGAAGCCGCGGGTGGACCACCGGGAGACGGTGCGCGCGGCGTCGAGACTGCGACGAACGATGACGACGCGGGGACGGATGGATACCCGGGAGAACGCGGAGGCGACGGCGTCGATGCCGAGGTCGCGGTCGACGGATGGCGAAGGCTTCGCGGGGGACGGGCAAAGAAGAGTGAGCGAGTCGCGCTTTTTGTCCGAGGACGACGCGGAGGAGGAGACGACGACGCCGGCGCCGTATCAACAGTTTTTCACGGCGGCGATATTGGCGGCGGTGCAACGAGCGGAGATTTGGCGGGATAGGGATTCAAAGGATTTCGTGGATACCCGGGCGAGGAGCCCGCCGGGGAGGGTGATTGAGGCGTTGCGCGAGTCGAGGGCGAGGGAGTGTTCGGTGGCGGCGAGGGAGTTTTTGAACGAGCACTTTGAGAGCGGGCCGAGGGAGCGATCGAGGGCGACCGAGTTGAAGGATTGGAAGAGTGATCCGGCGATCGCGCGAGGGGCGAGGAATGAGGCGTGTCGGGCATTCGCGTCGCACGTGCACGAGCTGTGGAAGGTGTTGGCGAGGTTGGACGCCGATGATTACGCCGAGGAAGAAGCGGCCGAGGCGGCGGGGGCCGAAGAGGTGGCGAGAACAACGTCGAGTCGGATTCGTCTGCCGTATCCAGCCGTCGTTCCGGGAGAACGGTTCAGAGAGACTTATTATTGGGACACGTATTGGATTGTCCTCGGGTTGCTCACGAGCGAAATGGTGGGCACCGCGCTGGGAGTCACGAATAATTTGCTCTATCTCGTCACCACGTACGGGTTCGTTCCCAACGGTGCGCGAGTGTACTATTTGAACCGCTCCCAGCCGCCGCTGCTGAGCTCGTGCGTGACGACTGTGTACGAAGCGACCAAGGATGTGACGTGGTTGAGACAGGCGTTGCCGTTGCTCGTGGAGGAGTACGCCTATCTCACCCGAAGCGAGCGCACGGTGACGGTCAAGGACCCGGAGAACGGAGAAACGTACGAGCTGTCGAGGTACTTTGCCAACACGACTCGACCGAGACCGGAAAGCTATCGCGAGGATGTCGAAGTGGCGCGGCGAGCGACGAGACACGTGGAGGACGCCGTCACCAAATTGGAGATGAAGCGTAAAATTTACCGTCATCTCGCGAGCGGTGCCGAGAGCGGGTTCGATTTCAGCTCGCGATGGTTTTTGGACGGTGGTGGGCTGGAGACGATTCGCACCTGCAACATTATCCCGGCGGATCTCAACGGGTTTATGCTTCGCGTCGAGACAGATATCGCCGCATTAGCTCGCGAGGCGCTGGCGTCGCTCGGCGACTCGGAGGAACTCTTTGCCGAGCGCGTCTATCTCAGTCATCTCAACGAAAAGTTTTCCACCGCGAGCGCGGCACGTAAGAGATCCATTGCAGCCGTGTTGTGGGACGGAGACACGAGCCGTTGGCGCGACAGAGCGTTCGAGTATATCACCGGCGAAGATCCGCGAGGCGTCGTGCGAGACATTGGCGAGCTCGTTACCGCGTCTCAGTCTCCTTTCACGAGTGATTACGTCCCCATGTGGTGCGGCGCGATCGAGAGAGACAGCGAACAGGCGTACGCAGTCGTGGAATCGCTCCGAAACTCCGGGCTCGTCACCGAGAAGGGCATCGCGACGTCTCTCGTGGAGAGCGGACAGCAGTGGGATTTCCCAAACGCTTGGGCTCCGGGCACGCACATGATTATCGAGGCTATACAAATCTACGCCCCGGAAGAGGAGGAGTACGCCAAAGAGCTCGCCCACTCGTGGATCAGAACGGCGCATCAAGTTTGGCAAGCGACGGGTTTCATGCACGAAAAGTACGACGTCCGCTTGGAGAGCGAAGGCGTCGGCAAGGGTGGCGAGTACGTGCCGCAACGCGGCTTTGGATGGACCAACGGAGTCACCCTTCGTCTTCTCGAGCAATACGGATGGCCAGACGATCACAACCGGGGTTCCGGAGCCGATCTTGCCAGGAGTTTTGGTTCCGAGTTCCGCCTCGACGAAGTTCCCGAGAATTTAGACGGGGATGGTAAATAAACAAGGCGACAAAGGCCACAGACGGAAGCACAACTATAACAAACGCGGATACATTTTTTTGGCGAACCCGCCCGTTCGTGAACGGACAGGTTCAACTTTTGCACGAGTCAAAAACAAAACGATACTCGAAATAAACAATCACTCTTTCCGGCGTCGCGCGACGCCGGGACGTCAATTCTAACTCCAAACTTGTTGTAACAAAAACGTACCGTAAGTAAAAGCTCTTCACGGGAAACTGTCCACACTTCCTGACGCACGCGATGGACGTCGACGAGACGACCCCACGACCGCAGACGTCGACCGCAGAGGATGATCTCTACGTCTACGACGCCGCGCGCGCGCGCGCCATCGCGGAAGATAAACCGTGGATGCGCAATCCGCAACACTTTAAGAGGTTCGTTACACGAATTCTCACTCGACGCGAAACGACTCGATACGATACGCGTCGCGCGGCGAGACGAATGACTGACGGATCGGATCGAATCGTATGTACGCACAGGGTGAAAGTATCGGCGCTGGCGTTGATGAAGATGAACGCACACTGTCGACGCGGTGGGGAAATCGAAGTCATGGGCATGTTGCAGGGCTACGTTCGCGAGGACATGTTTGTCGTCACGGACGTGTTTGAATTACCCGTTGAAGGCACGGAGACGCGAGTGAACGCGCAGGCAGAGGCGTACGAGTACATGGTAGATTACGCGCAGACGTGCAAGGAGGTTGGACGGCACGAGAATGTTGTGGGGTGGTATCACTCGCATCCTGGGTACGGGTGCTGGATGTCGGGCATAGACGTGAATACGCAAATGTTGAATCAGAGGTACGCGGAACCATTCTTGGCAATCGTTATAGATCCGACGCGGACCGCAGCGACCGGTAAGGTGGAGATTGGGGCGTTTAGGACGTTTCCGGAGGGGTACACGCCGCCCGAGGAAACGTCGACGTCGAAGCATCAGCGCATACCGTTGAATAAAATTGAGGATTTCGGCGTGCACACAAACAAGTACTACTCGTTGAGCGTGAGCTTTTTCAAGAGCTCGCTCGACGCGCGAAACTTGGATTTGTTGAAGAAGCAGTACTGGGTGAACACGCTCAGCGCGTCACCGCTTCGAAACAACAAGCACACGCTCGCCGGACAGATTGCCGACATGGAGGGGAAGATTGTAAACGCCGAAAAGGCAATGAAAAGAAGCGGCGGGAGCGATGACTCTCCGTTGGAAGCCTTGACGAGAGACGCGATCGCCATAGCGATGGAACAGACGAAAGGTTTCACGACGCAAGCTATCAAGAGCGCGCTCTTCGATTGCCTAAATGAAGCAGACGACGCTAGAGAAATCTCCAAAGACGTCGAAATGCGCTCTTCGGATTGAAAAGAAACGCGTGTACACTGAAGCGACGACCACTTAGCGCGCGTTAGAATGATGAACTCATCGTCGTTGTCACACGAATCGAAACCCCTTCCTAATACGTACATTAGATTACACTCTAAGACTTTTCAATTAGCTCTTTGCCTTGGCCGCTCCCGCCGTAACTTTTTCCTCCAAAGCCGCTGCCAGCGTCGACAAATCGTGTTCCATCGCCTTGACCCAATTCTCAAAATCCCCGATATTCTTCAACTCATCATCAAATTCCTCCAACGCGTTCGCCCACGCCCGCGCTCGATTCTTAAACGCCACCGACGTCTCGCTCAACTCGCGCGCCGCATCCTCCACTTGCTTTTGGTTTTCAAACACCTCTTGCACGCCCGCGTTCACCGTTCCCGTCAACGATTCCGTCAGCGACGACACCGCCACGATCGCGTCCCGTCGCACCGCATCTATGTGCGCGCGCGTGCGTTGTCCATCGTCAGTCGTCGTTCACGAAACGAAACAAAACCGAAATTCGATCGCAAAAACTCAGTCAGTCAAAACGTACCCGCCTCGCGTCTCGCCGTCTCTCTCTGCGCGCGGTGCGTCTCGTACATCTCACGAACTTCGCTCATGATGGTACGTGTATTCGTTCGTTCGTTCGCTTGTTTAGTCTGAATTCGTCGTCGCGTGGGAACGAGTGAGGAACAATCAACCAATCAATCTCGCTAACGCCAAGTCTGTTACAAAACCAACAACCTTTCTCCTTCCCGTTTACATCAACCCATTCTCCTGTTGCACGACGACGTACAACTGCATGAGATGCACGATGAGAATGAGCACGTGCCAAGTCTCGTGCGGACCCCACACGCCCTGAATCTCAAACCTACTCTTCCGTTTCGCATCGAATCGGGTGCAAAGCATAAAGTACGCCGGCGATACGATTTTGGATAAAAACTGAATCGCGAGCATCCAACGCACGTCGCGAATCGCCCTCGTTTCCACCACGGCGAGGAAAATAATGTTTAATAATATCAAAGTCAACCTCCGACGACGCATAAAATGTAGCACGCGCTTTTCTTTAGAGGTGAACGCGGCAATTTGCATGAGACACATGCAGGCAAACGTTGCCACGGCGCCGATTTGCGAGACCCCGTGCACGCCACCCGTCCAGAGAATACTGTGCGAGGTGAACCCCCAGGATATGCCTATGAAATCGAGGGCGAGCGAGACGTCGTACCCGAGCGCGGTTTTCCACGGAACCATGTGTAGGGTGACGGAGAACAAGTAGGTGAGAAGCGTACACTGAATGAAGAGCGTCGCGCGTTCGGGGAGCGATTCGTGGTAGCCGAGCGCGCGTCCAGTCAGCGCGACGAGTATGGATGTAAAGTGTACCCATCCACGCATCAGCGGTCGGATCTGCGAGATAATTTGAAAAGAAGACGAACGAAACGCGCGGGCGACGGCGCGTTCCGAACGAAATGCGATGGATGGGTCAGTCTTCTGTCCGTCTAGAAAAGTCGATGCGAACCCGCGTTGACTCTGACTCGCGCGCGCGCGCACCTGTTCGCCACCGGCGTACGCGTCGTGTCGCCCGAAATTATTCACATAGTGCACCAAATCCTCCGACGACACGCGCACGGATGTCAACTTTGGTCGAAGTTCGACGCCCGCGGGCGCGATGGACGTCGCAGGCGCCCCCGTCGGCGTGCGTTTCGTCGTTCGACCACTCGGTGGTTTCCCGACATTGCTCGCGCCGCCGGCGCCGTCATCGCGCGTCGTTTTCACGCTCGATCGTCGAGTCGCCGCCATCGAGAACGTTGTTTCGGTTCGTCGAATCGCGCGTCGGTGGGCGCCGACCCGCGCCCGCGCACGTGTGACGAATGACGACGATCGAGCGCTTTCGAGTGAAAACGGTTTTTCACCTCGCTCTGCGCGACACAGACTGTCCGTCGTCGTTCGGGCCGGACAGTCGGTCGCATGGCGCGAGGAGACGCCGGGACGTCGACGCTCGGATGCGCGGCGTTCGAACTCGCGTCGACGGATGCGTGCGTCGCGTCGATCGACGTCGGTGCGACGCTTCGGCTCGTTGAGAAACGAAGAAGCGCGCACGAGTCGGTGCGACGCTTGGATGACGCGAACGGTGGCGTCGCGACGACGCGATGCTTCGATTGCGTCGCAGAGGCGACGAATGGCGATGTGGTGACGTTCGTCGCGACGGCACGAGGGCGGTTCGCGAGCGGTGTCGCGGCGTTCGGTCGGGAGTTTGGTCGAGTGGAGGTGCTCGCGACGAGACGTGACAAAGGCGAAGGAGGCGCGAGGTCGGAAGATGCGGCCGAAGAGGGCAAAGAGGAGAGGGTATGGTTGGTGTGTTTATTTGAGGCGTGCGTGCCGGGGACGTCTGGGAAGATTCCGGGTGGGATATCAAAGGCGGAACGCGTTGCGGTGCTTTCTCATCTTTCGTCGCGAAAACGTTGGGCGGATGAAGACTCCGAAACAGGGTCTTGGATGGATGCCGAGGCGGGTTTTTGCGGCGTTCTCGGGTGCAAGGTGCACGTCGGTGATCGCAAGGCAACGCTGAGCGCGGCTTTGGATGAATTACGACCGGAGATGCGAAGACGTCACGAACCAATAAAGCCGGCGACACCGGGATATCTCTGCGCTGGGGATCTTCCAGAGGATATTGTCGTGCGCATTTTGGGATTTCTCGACGTCAAGTGCGCGTGCACGCTTGCGGCGACTTGTCGAGGGTTCCGTTCGCGCGTGGATGAGACGTCGCCGGAACTCGCGTTGACGCTACATCCGCACCAACGCGCTGCGTTGGGTTGGATGCGCAGGAGAGAACGCGCGACGCTCGCTCCGGTTCCGGACCCGCTGTGGAAGCGCATAGATTGTGAAGAGGGCCACACGCTGTGGTTTAACACGCTCAAGGGGGAGCTGAGCGACACGCACCCAGAGGTGTATCAGGATTCGCAGGGTGGAATGTTGTGCGATGAGCCAGGATTGGGGAAGACCGTCACTGCTTTGGCGCTCGTGCTCGCTCGGCGCGGTTGGCGGCCATCACCCCCGCTCGGGCACACCGCTCGCAAGATGGGGGATTATTGGTGTTACGAAGAGACAAACTCGAGCGGTGAGATGGGGTACGCGTCAGTAGTGCCGACATTGCAGTCAGACTCGTCCGCGACAACGCCTTCTAAAGCCGTCGTACCGAATGGAAGCGTCGCGCCCGGGAGCTCGTCTAGAGGTGGTTCATCAGGCTTGCGTCGCAGCAAGCGCTCGGCCGGTAACACTCCCGTCGGTTACTTCGCGGCGGTATGTAAGAATGGCTTGTATGGCATAGCGAACAGCGCGTCGAAGCGGTCCAAATTAGAAGAAAAGCAAGCGTATGAAGCGCTCGCCGCCGCGACGGTGGAGAATCCCGACTGGCGGGCGCGTTTGGAGTGTCCATCGAACGCAGCCCCGATAGGTTTCATCGCACGTAGTGGATTGAGAGAAGATTCAGCGAGATTAGCTCGCAACACGTCGCATTTCGAAATGGTATTGCGCAACTGCGTGATGTACATTGGCCGGGCGGCGACGTGCGACGTCGTCGACTACATTTTAGAGAACACCATCGAGGTATCTCACGCGATGCCGCTATCGATGCCCCCGTTTCGTCGCAACTCAGATCAACCACCTCTCTTTGAGGCTTTAGGTTTAGTCAAGTATTCCGGCATGGGCAAGGTGGAAAACGCCGCTCCATACGGCCCGCCAGGACAGGCGGCGGAGGATCTTATTCTAGATAGGCAGGCGTTACACGACGCAATTCGAGTCGTCGACAATCGTGCGACCGATAGCGAGCCAACTCGTGTGTGGCTGTCAAGCGCGACGCTCATCATCATTCCGAGCGTGCTCATCGAGCATTGGTTGCAGCAAATTTCATTTTGCACGGGGGAAGCGTTGCGTTGTCTTCCCAGAGTCGCCGTGCTCGATCGCGCGCCAAAGCCTGACGGTGACGAATCGGAACTGGAACTTCTAGAGAATAGCAAAAAGATTAGACCGACGTACTTGCACGACTTGTCCGACGTCGAGTCGAAGGAATTGGCGAATAATTTCGACGTCGTCATCATGCCCATCAACAGGCTCTCCACCGAGTTTTCAAAGATGGACACGCCCATTTTGCGTGTCATGTGGCAGCGCGTTATTTTGGACGAAGGGCACCAACTCGGTGCGTCGTTATCGCTGACCGCCAAGCTCTCGGTGGCTTGCGCCCTCAAGGCGCACTCGAGATGGCTCATGACGGGCACCCCGACGCCGACCACTCTGAAGGGAGCGGGCACGGCGCATTTACAACCATTACTTGGATTCTTACGCCAGCCCCCATATGGGACGAGCGCGATACTTTGGACCACTGCAGTACAGCGTCCACTCGAAGGGCGTAATCGCACGGCGCAGGCGGAGGCTGTGGTTCGGCTCGGAGACGTTTTGAAGCGCTGCATGGTGCGCACATGCAAGTCTCACATTTCGCTCCCGCCGTTGAAGCGCACGACGACCTTGCTCGGCTTTAGCGATGTGCACGCCGAGTCTTACAACGACTTGGTGAGTCACGTGAAGCGTTCTCTGCTATTGGCGGATTGGGGAGACCCTAACCACGACGAGTCGCTCATGAATAGCAAAAATGTTCGAGAGGCGACCGCCGCCGTCAACAATCTTCGAGAAGCGGCGTGCGTCGTCGGCAAAATGCCAACCACGTTCGACGCGGACGAGTTCGACGAGACTATTCGAGACCTTCACACAATGTTGAGAGAGCGAGGTTTTGGGGAAGAGGAGCGCAAGTCGCGCGTCCGTCGCGTTTCTCCGATGTTGATGCAATGCAAGGGTACGTGCGATTTGTGTCTTCACGAAGCGGTGCTCCCGCTCGTGACTCCTTGTGCGCACCTCTTGTGTTGCGCGTGTGTATTGAAGGGACGACGCAAGGGTGAAAAGTTGGAAGAGAGTAAAGACACGCACGAAGGTGAGCCGCGACGCGAATTACCTCCGGGAGTCTCTCCATCGCCGCGAGGATGTCCGGTGTGCGGCTTGAGTTACAAAATGCAAGCCGCGACAAAGCGCGCAGACAATCCGTGTCCGGCGCAGGAAGTGCCGCAGGATTTGATCGAGCTCCAACCTTCTTACATTCAGCACGCGTGGAAGGTAACCGAGGGGAACGCTCTCGTCAAGCAAGGCGAAAGTTCCAAGGTTGATCACCTACTTGAGGTGTTGAGAAAGATTGGCGCGGCAGCGGATGAAGAGCTCGTTAGCGTGCAAAACGAGCGAGACGCATTCTTCGCTCGCGAAGCCGCCGGTGTTTCTGAACAGACGCCCGGTTGGAACGGGGAAATCACGCTCGCGATACCGCAACATGAGACGATGAACGGCCGCCGGAGGAACCGAATCGTCGCCCAGGCGCCCATCAAGCCGAGGGATCACAACCCGACGGCACCACCGCCGAAAAAGTGCATCGTTTACAGCAACTTTCGCACGCATCTCAACGCCATCGATCTCGCGCTGACCGGCGCGAGAGTTCCCTTTGAGAATTTTGCGCGTCTGCATCAGAGTAGACACGATAAGGAGGAGGCGCTCAAGAGGTTTAAAAAGGACCCAGACGTCGCCGTATTGCTCCTCGATCGCGCCGCTGCGGAAGGCTTGGATCTCTCCTTTGTCACGTACGTCTTCCTCATGGAACCGCTTTCCAACATGTCACTCGAGGAGCAAGTGGTCTCTCGCGCGCATCGCATGGGCCAAATGGACACTGTGCACGTAGAAGTATTTGCCATGCGCGGCACGGCGGAGGAAACGTTGCTTGATGTTCAGACTGAACTGCTCAGCAATCCCAAACCAAAGGATGAAAGCGTCGATGACGACGGAAACGAAGTGGACGTCGCACCTACCATGGCTGCCGAATCGCTTTCAAGAAGGCGCGTGCTCGAGCGACTCGCACTCGTTTCGTCCAAACGGTCAGATGAAGCCGCCGCGAAAAAGGCGCAGCAGGTGCGCGAGCATTTCGAACGTCTCAAGAAGAGCGACAAAAAAAGCGGCGGACGAGTCCTCGGTTCGTCATACAAAAAGTACGAGGAAGAAGAGGCGCAGTGGATGCAAGACGCCATTCAAGCGAGCAAGATGGAGATGTACGTCAAAAGTGAGAACGATGGAGAAGAGGAAGTCGCCGCTATCGAAGCGGTGAGCGGAGAGAACCAGCAATTATCTGGTTATTGGATCCTTCGCGTACGCGATCCGACGGATCACGGCGCGGTCAAAGATTTGACGCTTCCAAATGGCGGTGCGACAACCGTAGAGGAGATGCGTTCGCACATCGCGGCGCGAATCGCGTCGACATTAGATGGTTTCGTCGTAATGTGTGGATTTCCTCCTCGCGCGCTGACGGAGAGAGACGCGTCGACACCGATTTCTTTACTCGGCATTCGGGAGAACGATTTGATAAACGTGCGTGACGCGCTCGCGACGGACATGCGCCAGGCAGACGCGCCGGAAGCCCTGCCGACGCAGAATGTGACGATTGATCTACCCTCGTCTCGACTCCCGGGGCCGTGCCGCGCCGGAGAAGCGGCGCCAAAGAAACATCGCGTTGTTGACATCAACGTTCTCAACGCTCGCGTGACAAAGCGTCTCTCCAGCGTTCTCAAGGATGCCGAGACGAGCACGGCGATGATGCTCCAAGATCCCGACGCCGAGGAAGGCGGAATGAATGGTGGTCAAAACACCGCTGGTGCGATGTCGATCGATCTTCTGCGCGCTGCTGAGGGCGTTTCTGGCGGAAAGTATGCCAATGATCCAACCGTACGTTCGCTCCAGGACGCCTTCAAGGCAATCATCGACGAACGAGCCAAAGAAAACGAGGGCAACGCCAAGGTTTCCGCCGCGCTCTCCGGCGCTTGCTCTTTTTCCAACCTCCCGGACGGCCGTCTCGTCGTCAAGTACTCCGCTCCAGACGTCGCCGCAGGCAAGGTGTCCGCCACGGAACGCTCCGATTGCGTCCAGGACATCCCGCCCGCCATGCTCCCCTTCATCATCGCCGTCGTCGCCGCCGACAAATCCACCGCCCGAGAAAACCTCGCCCCAGCCGCCATGGCTGTCGCCTCCCCGCGAGTCTTCTGGGCCGTCGTTCGCCACGGTTCCGTCGGTCCTGACGGTCGAGATTTCGCTTCGGCGCTTCGGTTTCTCGCCCCATCCGTAGACGTCGACTGGTCGTCCGTCGCCCTTCGACATCGCACCCCGAACCCAAAGTACAAGGATTTCACCCCGCATTAAATACCATTCGAATGATTCATTTTCATTGACGTCGCAGCATCCACGCGACGAGCGTCAGACCGCTCCCTGTCCGTTTCCGTTCGTTCAAACAATAAATGTAACGACCGTCAGTTTCAGGTGGACTGTTGGTATCGCTTCGCTTGCGATCGCGCGGAGCGCGGGCTTCCCCGCGCAGGCGCGTGCGAACGAGTCGACGCAAGCCCCCCTTCAAGGCGAGCGGCGAAACGACGTCAGATTCGCATCGAGGCGGAGTCCCGGCACCTTTCGAGGAAGTCGTCGCTTGAAAAAGTGCAAAAAATCCATCCAACCAACTGTTAGCGACGACGCACGCGTTTTCCGTTCCAATCCAAACGACGATTCCGCCGCACACGCCCGCGCGACGGCCGACCCGACCCCGCGACGCGCGCGTCGCCCGCGTGAAAATTATGTCCTCCGCCCCATCCACCCCGCGCGGGTGTTCCGACGTCGACGCGCTGTCAAAGGCGTTGACGCACGAACGCGCGCTGCGTCACGCGTGTGAAGAAGAATTGCGACGCGTGCGACTGAGCGCGGAAAAGTTTGCGCAGAGCGTCGAGGCGGAGGAGGAGTTTTTGGTGAGCGCGTTGAATAAAAAGTTGGAAAAGGTGACGCATGAAAAGATGGAGCTCGAGCGGAGCGGTGGACGGACGACGGGAACGACGGACGGTGGGGTTGCGTCTACGTTGACAGATGCTCTGGAGGCTCGATTGGCGACGTTGCAAGGAGAAAAAGTTGCGTTGGAAAACGCGTTGGAGCGAGAGCAAGAGTGCATGGTGAACAAGTTGACGACGGTGTTGGAGAGTTTGGGACGGGAGAGACAGACGGTGACGAGGGAACGGGACCGGTTGCGAGGAGACTTGGCAAAGGAGAAGGACGAGGCGACGAGGCTCAAGTTAGAAAAGGTGAAGATTGAAAACGAAATGGAAAACGAGGAGGAACACATCGTCAACATGCTGCAAGGACAGTTGAAAATGCTGATGAGTCGGAATCGGGCGTTGGAGCGACAGGTGCGGTCGTTGGGTGGGACGGTGAGCGATTCTGAGTTTTCCGACGACGGGTATTATCACGGGCATCACGGGTTGGCGTCGCCGACGCGTTCGGGTGCGAATTTTACCCCGTTTGGCAACGCTAGGGACGCGTTTGCGAACCGCAGATCAAGACCGGCGAATTCGAGTGCGGCAAATTCACCTTTCGCGTCCGATCGTGAATCCGTATCGCCGAGCAGGCGTCGCCTCTCTCTTCGAGGAGACTCGCCGGCGAACCTCTCCATTCGCAGCGTCTCTTCCGAGCCCAGATCTCCGCGCACGAGCGGTTAGAAACGTAATTTTCTCGCATTTGCTGGTAAATAATATACACAAAAAACACAGATACGCGCTCTTTTAACTTAACCGCGTTTCTTCGCCGCCAACACGGCGAATGGATTTCCCGAAGCGTACTTTGGCGTCGAAATCGACGATTGTTGTTGTTGTTGCTTCTTCTTCTTCATCCCCGTCACCGGTTCTCGCCCATTGCTCGTTTCCACCCGCCAAGACTCATTCTTTCTCTTCTTTTTCGACTTTTTCGTCTTCAAGTGTTTCTCCACCGCCAACGGATCGTCGACGAAAGACTCTTTTTTGGGCTTCTTCTCCTCTTTCACCGCTTCTTCTTCTTCGCCCCACGCGACGCGTTCCCCCGTCTCCTTCTTCGCCCTACGTTTACACCGCGCCTGCCACTTGAGCCCTTGCGAATTTGGATTCTTCCCCTTCATCACTCACGTCCCACCCGTCGGCACACTCGCCGGTACCTGCGTCGTCGCTGTCGTCCCTTCGTTCGACGACGCTCTCAAACACCGCTCCAAGTGCCACGCAAACCTCTTCGACGCCAACTCCCTCGCACACCTCGGACACCGCACCGTCGGACACGCCTCGGGTGGGTTCTCCCGCTCAACCCGCGCGTTTCGCGCGTCGCGCGCTGCGCGATCCCCCGCCGCGGCGTCGTCGAGCGCGCGTCGACGCGCTTCTCGCAGCGCGCGTTTGAGCGCCTCTTCGTCCGCGCCCTCGACGACGGTCGCGTCGGCGTCCACGGCGGCAACGGCGCGCGCGAGGATTGAGTTCGGGGAATCCCTCAACGCCCGCGCGACGCGTTCGATCGTCGCTCTCGCGTCGGCGTCGGCGTCAGCGATCGGCATGCGACGGGACGGCGAGTGCGGGCGGGGCAGTGTTCGTTACGCGACACAGCTCGGCGCGCGACCGAACCGAACCGACGCCGCGCGCGACCGCGCGACGGGCGTGACGACGACGGAATCGCGCGCTGAGAAATTTTTACGTCCGATGCTCGACGCGCGCGCGGAAGAACGCCGCGGGGTCCGGTCCGAGCGACGGGAGCTCTCGATTCGTGACTGCAACGACCAAATCTTATCGTTGGAATCCGACGATGACGTCGATGCCGCACTGATGACGCACGTCGACGTGCGGTACGTGTACGAAAACCTCGTGACGCAACGGGCGCAGGTGGTCGATTGTCGTGGGTCGGCGCTTCGACGCGTTCCCGGGGCGACGGTGGTGTCGTTTGGGAAGTCTTCGACAGAGTCTGTCGCGTTGGATAAGTGCGGCGTGGACGTCGGTCGACCGGTGGTGCTCGTGGATGAAGGCTCAGAGCTTCGCGAAGAGGCGAAAAGGGCGTTTTCGGAACGGATGGAGGCGAAAGTGATGGTTATGGAGGGTGGGATGCGGGCATGGGTGGAAGCGGGGTATCCGACGAGCGGAGAGACGTCGCCGCAGGCGAAGAGTTTGTCTAAACAACGGTTGTTGATTTGGGCGCCGCCGCGTTCGCGATCCACGGCGCTGGAGCGATCGTTGTCGAAACATTCCCAAGCGATGACGATGCACGAGTTGCTTACGGAGCCGTTTTTGATGGAACGGAGTCCGCATAATTATCAGAAGATTATCGACGGGCAGGACGCACAAGGCGTGCAGGCGAGCTGCGGCGTGAGCTACAAGACGGCGCTCGAGGTGCTCGCGACGGACTTTTCAGCGCAGAGTAAACCGTTTTTGGTTGCCAAGGAGCTCTCTTGTTATTTCGATCAAGAAAAAATCACCGACGAGTGGTTGTTGCGTTTCAGACACGTCGTCCTCGTGAGGGATCCGCTCAAGACGCTCAAGTCGTTTTACAGGGTCTCCGTCGAAGGTGATGAGCCAAGCTCCTACTTTGACGTTTCCGAGGCTGGATTCAGAGAGTGTTTTATGATACTCGACCGTCTGCACGCGATCGGTGCCGAGTACGAAGCGCTCGATGCCGACTCTGATTTGATGAAGCATCCCGAAGAGACGTTGCGACGCATCTGCAATTTGGTTGACGTCAAATTTGAAAAGTCAATGCTCGCGTGGGAGGCGAGAGAGCTAGCGTCTTGGGAAAAGTTCCGCGGTTGGCACGACGATGTTTCAAACTCCACAGGGTTTCAGGAGATCAAGAAGCCACCTCTGGAATACCCAAAGGAGGTATTTACGGGCGCTGCGTGGTGCAGGCCGTTTTACGACGCGATTCTTTGGTCGTCGATGCGTACGATGGAGACGTGGCCGACGGTTCGCTCGCTCGATCCGTCAGCGCACAAGTATAACGTCATCATCAGTGCAAGTGACGATCACCTCGCTCGGGACATGCACGCAAAGTTTCTCGCCGCCCGTTTGCCCGGCGCGAGTGTACACATATTTCAGCCAAAGTGGGTACTCGAAGCCAAAACAAATTGCCTCGACGTCTTCGCATCGCCCTTTGTCCTGTGTGGACCAAAGTCAAAGGTGGAGGAGATGCACGCGGCGATTCAAATTGCGACGACTGATGACGCCAGGCACGTGGCGAGAGGTTTAATTTTGGGCCGAGACGTACCACGCGAAGATGTTGAACGTCTTCCATTTCCGTGCGTCGTCGTCGAGCCTACGCTGAGCGTCATCGATCAACCTGAGTTTATTGAAAAATTGGAAGAGACGATTCTGTCTGACCTCC
>Ga0181573_10000305_pt1 | contig 52534 bp, 84 predicted proteins | sample 101ome_25_FD_148643 | JGI IMG/M metagenome (GOLD analysis project Ga0181573, IMG submission 148643) | Coastal salt marsh microbial communities from the Groves Creek Marsh, Skidaway Island, Georgia - 101409BT metaG (spades assembly) | ecosystem: Environmental > Aquatic > Marine > Intertidal zone...
TAATGTCATTTTTAGATAAGTTAGCTTATAAGTCCACGCAGGCTCTTCTTATAAGTGGAATTGTATTGTGGCTTTTAATTATAGCAGCTGCTTTATATTCTGTCTTGGCAGAAGATCCTATTATTGGGTATACTGAACATGGTGTACCTGTTTTAAAAAGTGAGGTAGAAAATAATGAGTAGAATGAGAACTGCCCATATCCGTAAAGAAGCGGTGACCGGGTCAAATGATTCAGGTTCAGATGGTCCTGATACAATGTATGTTGTCGACCTGCTTGAAAATGGTCAAGTAGTTGAAAGTCGTAAGCTGCCAGGAAAGAGTAGCTCATACGCACAGGATGTTGTTGAAAATTGGGAGAACGGAATAATTCAATTGCTCGTTGACTAATAAATATATCAAAAGAGGTATATTCAATTGAGTAGATTACAAGGTTCAGGTACAATTTCTATGAATGACATTCGTAACCAGTTTGGTGCGAGTGGCAGTCCTGACATGGCAGAATACTACAGAGGTGGTGTTAATGCTTCAAGGGTTCATAGTTATGGTTCCGGTCACAACACAACAGTTCCCACAAGCGGAACAATTGATATGGCAGACTTCTATAATACACATAGAGGCTGGCATTTGGTGTGCGGTCAAGTTAACTTCGGTTCAACAATTTCAAACTGGGGTTATTCAAACGGAAGTGTTATTCCTGCGATAGGTTCAATCAATCCAACAAATTATCGAGGAGCAACAATACTTGGAATGTACCGTGTAAGAACAACCTTTAAAGGAACACAACACTCACAAGTAATTTATATGCAAGGTGCTTTACCAAGAAATTGGTTTAACCGATATACTGATGGAAGCTTTACATTATACACGGCAAATGCAAGTTGGAACCGTGACTTTAGCCGAAATAGAACAAGTTGGATTTGGGGTTCTAACTATGTTAGCTCCACAGCCCCATATTCAAACGGAGCAGTAATTTCACCAGAAACTCCACAATAGGATTATATAATGGCAATCAGATTTGATTTAATAACTGAAATTAACGATACAGATTTCAACCGAATGTTTGATGACTGTATTGATAATTTAAATGGCGGAAGTTATCCTTGGGAAGATACACCAGTTGCCCAAGGCGATAACGAAGCAAAACGTGCATATCTTCGCACACAATTTCAATCACACCTTGATGCAGAAGACGGGGTTCTTTTTGTTTGCTCTGAAGATGGATACGCTCTCACATTAAGCTCGGGGTTTGTAAATGGTACTCACTTCCTTGGAACGATGATACTTATTGGTCGTAATCAAGCAGGAAGTAAATCATATATGTATGATGAAGAATATCATGCAGCAAGAGAAGCGTTTTGGGACGAAGTGAATTATGTAACTTGGGAATTTCAAACACTCGGTGCAGGTACTGCTTTCTTTGACCATATAGCAAATGTTTATAATGATACAGTAGCAAATAATCCGGAGTGGATTCAGAACGCCCGAATGGCACGAGCACGAGACGGAGACATGGCTGGTGAAATTGTAGCAGCTGAAGCAAACACAACTATTATTCCTGCTCATTCAGTACAAGAAAATCAACTCGGCAATTCTGGACTCAAAATGGTTGTGTCGGAATTGATACCTGACGACACAGGAGCTGATGATGAATTTGAAGCTGAAGATGACCCAGAAAGATTACAATGGTTAGAGGGTACTCACCCTGACCAACAACCAACCGCCAATACGGCAGAATAAGGAAATACATAATGGTAAAATATAAAGGCAGTAATGTCGAAACTTTAACCCCTTCTAAGAAAGCAGTTTTAGACAGGGCAATGAAACCTTATGACGGTCTTTCCGATGGGCCTTTTAAAAATGTCTTTGACAAAATGGAAGGTACATTCAGAAAAGAAGTCATTAATTATAAAGTTGAAGATGGATGGTTAGTTAAAGAAACTGCTATTCGTGACTTTAGAGATAATGACTATCACGATACTACAACGGTTCAAAGAATCGCAAGAGTAGAAAAATAAAAAGGGGCCTAAGCCCCTTTCGTTGAGATTAAGAAGAATCTACTTTTTAGTCCAGGCTTGTGCTCCAAAGAATGCAGCAACAATACCAGCAACAGCAATAAAATAAACTCCCGCCATATCTCCAAGAATATCAGCAGCCTTTTCATAACCGACTACATTAGAACCGATTACTAATACAGGATAAGCTAACATTCCGTATAATGAGAACCATGCCATTTGTCTTTGAGCATCTCTCATAGCATCTGCATCTTCAAGTTCTTTTCTCTTGAACTCCAAATACATTGCTTCTTCAGCTTTAGAAACTTTACCGTCTCCGTTTGTATCAGCAGGATGATGTCCGCTGTTTTTCAATTCTTCTTCCATTTGTTATTCCCCTTTGATTAAGGTCCAGATACCCCAACCCAAACCGGCCCAAGCCGCGAGTTCAACGATACCTCCGAATAATAATATAGATCCGCATATAGCGATTAGGACTCCTCCATCCAAAGACGTTCTTTCGCCTAATCTATCTTTAATAAAATCTAACATATTTCTTCTCCTTTTTTATTTTTAAATTACTAAACTATATGTTCAACTCGTGATTTCTTAGCGGTATGTTTAACACCACTCTTTGTCACGTAAGGTTTAGTAATTCCTTTACTCCCTTCCTTAATGAACAGCAAGCTTGCCATACAATAAGAAACGGAAACTAACATAACTATCAATAATACATATTCTATCATTATGAATCCTTAAACTGTATTGATACTCCGCACCCACAGGATGCTTCCTCTTTTGGATTGATGATTTTAAATGATTCGTTCAATCCTTCCTTTACCCAATCTAATGTTGAGCCGTTTAAAAATGGTACTGAGATTGCGTCTATGACTAACTTAAACTTTCCGTAATCTTCTACAAAATCAGTGCTATCAACCTCATTAGCGTAATCAATAATATACTCCCAGCCAGCGCAACCACCAGGATGCACACCCAATCTAATGTAGCTTGGATTCGAGCCTGCCGTTCTTTCAATCGCCTTAGATATTGCTGCATCTGTTAACTCTACCATTTATTTTTTCTTCTTTTCTAATACTTCTAACCTTGCTTCAATTGCATCAATTAAATTCTTAAGTTCAGTAGTACCACCCGGAGCAACAGGAGGATGTGAATCATCTTCAAGTAAACGAATTCTACCTTCGTGCTCATCAATCTTTCGAGTGATGTGTGGATACTTTTGTCTCCAAAGTTCAGGGTCTTGACCAAACCAAGTGAATCCCCATCTCTCAACTAAGTATTCCATAAAACTATCAAACTTACCTACTGCCCACAATGCTGCTCTTGTATCTTTAAACCAAAACAAGAAACCTGCACCTGCGATTGAACCAAGGATTGCTGTATAAATCCATAGAGTATCAGAAAATAATCTCTCTATAATGTCCATTAATTGTCCTTAGTATATTTTGTATAGTTATCCATTGAATGATCTGCAAGGCCGTCAAAAGGCTTTAAATTAATCCAGGAAGTAAGTATACCGCGGACTTTATCTTTTAACTTTCTCCACCAAGCAAGGTTCTTAATAATACCATTATAGTTAAAATACATAACTTGACCGTGATGACGATACCCCATAAACCAAGGTGGTATGACAGTTACTAAATCATTGTTATTTACAAAACGATAATGTTCAACTTCTTTAAAGTTGTTTATGAATTCTTTGTTTCCAACTCTTGGTGAACCAAAAGTAAATAATACAGGCTTATGTACTTTCAATCTTGAAGCGGCAATCGTTGCCATTGCTCCACCGAGAGAATGTCCACATATTCTGATTTTCTTATCTGAATGTTTGCCAAATACTTTTATGACATCTTCCCAGATATCATCAACTTCGTTTTGGAAACCGTTATGTACCCAACCACCAACTTGAGCTTTATCAGGCCAAATATTTAAATCAGCCTTAAGGTCGTTGAGTTCTGTAGGTTCAGTACCTCGACAGCATAGAACGAATTCTTCTTTATTCCAAACACAATGGGCTTGTGCTCCGTCATGGTCAATAAATTTATGACCGGTATAACCTAATCGTTTGAAGTGTGGCTTTGCTTCCTTACCATCTTCATAGGCAATCTTTGCCATTTCTGCGAATTTCACAGCATCACTTTTTACATCACAAAATTGTACTTTCTTATTCATGATTTCTCCTACTGAGATATATACAATTATGTTCAGCAATTATTTATAAATAACTTCATATACAATATGAATTAAATCATGAGGTGACAAATGGCAAACAATTTAAAAGAACTAACAAGGCAACATCACGATAACGCAGAAAGAACCGAATTCGCAGACATGTTGCTTTCAGGACAAATCAGTCCAAAATTATATCAAGAATATTTACACGCCCAATTACAAAATTATATGGTATTGGAGTCAGCAGTTGAGGTTCCGATGGAACTTGAACCTATCTTTAGGTCAACATTAATTGAAGAAGACTTACAAGAATTAGAATCAACATATGAACTTGACGAGATAGAGGATAACTTTGAATCTGTTGTGGAATATAACAAACATATTCATGCTCTTCTTGAAGATGGTAATAATGAAGGTTTACTTGCTCATTTATATGTAAGACACTTTGGAGATGCTCACGGTGGACAAATCATTAAACGAAATGTTCCTGGGTCAGGTCTTATGTATGAATTTGAAAACAGAGCAGAATTAATTAAACAAGTAAGAGAACTATTACATGATGGAATGGCTGACGAAGCAATGATATGTTTTGAATATGCAGAAAGACTATTCCACGAACTCATGGATAATTACAGAAGTAATCCTGATGAGTACGAGCCAGAAAATTACGCAATGGCAAGGAAGATGGGTAGTTGGGAAGACGATGATTGAGAGTCCATTATTTGATAGGTTAAGAAATTTATCGGAGGAGATCCGTGGTATATTTGACGCATACATGGATCCTGTTGATAATCCAAAGCATACGGCAGATTTAAATGGATGGTCAGATTGGTTTTGGGATAGCGAAGTAATTCGTAAAGCTCATTTAAAAACTATTGAACCTGTTGGTAAAAATAAATTATGGTTAATGCACATTAATGTATTTCCACATTTTGATGTCGACCTTCCAATTTTAGGTTTGGATATTGTTGCGAATCCTAAAAAGATTTCAGGTTGCTTTTGCGATTACTCTCCTTTACACGACCGACCTCATGTATACTTAGAGAAGTTTCAATTAGAAACAAAAGATCTTACTTGGTCAAGAGATAGAGAAATGCCTGACTGGGCAAAAGAAATCTTTTCTGAAAATATTGTAGGTGCAGGTTCAATCCGAGAAGGATACGAAACAGACCAACTTTGTAATATGGCAATGTCCATTATTCAGTTCTATATGTTAGAGATGAACAATCCTCAGTATCAAAAATTAGATTGCTTAGATACAAAAGAAGCACAGAACAAATATTGTCGTAATCAGAAAATGAACAAGATGCTTCATTCCTCAATACTCGCAATGGGTGTACCTGAAGAAAGAAAGAATCAATATGTAGAAGAAGTTTTGTTCGAAGAAGTATAGACACTTTTGGTGTTATACTTTTGTTCAAATATTCCATTCATGAATATAATAGTTTCCTCAATTTTAATAAAAAATTAATATAAATCAAGAAAAAAATTAAGTACTCCGGTATATATAATGGCTGTTACCAACGGTAACACATTTCAAAATCACTAAAGGAGTTTAAAACTTATGAATAAGTTAGTTGTGGCCGTATGCCTGGCGGCCTCAGGAATTGCCACCCAAGCAGTTGCTGATGAAAAAGATTATGTTGCACGTTTGAATGATAATGGACTGTATTGTGCTCGAGTAGAAATCCAAGGTATCAATGGTTTAACCACACGCAAGACTCGCTGCCGTACCTTAGAAGGTTGGGAAGCTGCTGGTTATATCGTAGGTGCTAAAGAGGTAGCAGAGGTAGAATAAAATGTTAAAGACAGTCCGAAACTGGACCCTTGCTGTTTTATTTTTTGGAGCTTGTATTACTGGGTTCTTAGCACCTATTCTTTGGCCTCATTTATACATGCCCTTTCAATCACCAATTTATGGTATCCCTCTCGTTCAGCATCATGTTGAACTTTGTGACCGACAATCACTCAGTGTCATCAACTTTTGCGAGCCGCTCGACCCCCTTAGAGTGGCTTAATAAATAGATTGACATCTAGTTAAAACTTTGTTATAATAGACCTAACCAATTGATTAATCAGTTGGTTGGGTTTATACACATTACAAAAATTAACTATTGACATATCACCCAAACTAGAGTATAATAGACGGAATACATGACAAAAAAAGATTCTAAGGAAAATACTGATATGTCCGTTGTTGCTTTAACACCTGATAAAATTCACCACGAGATTAGTAAACATATTTCAAAAGGGGTTCCATATATTGACGCTTTAGTCGACTTCTCCGAGAAGAATGGAATTGAAATTGAAACTATTGCTCAAATTGTTAAAAAGTCGTCAATCTTAAAAGAAAAGATTCGGACTGAAGCAGTTACTCTGAAGATGGTGAAAAAGGAAGATGAACAAGATATCACAGACTTTAGCAAGTGATGATAGCTTTAATGCTTACGTTAAGTTCCTTGCTTTAAAGAAACATTTTACAACGGACAATTACGATTACTTCAAATATAATGGAAAGGTTCGTGCGAATTACGAAACTTTTATGTCAAGAAGTGATGCTTACTCATTCGCAAAATTAGCGAAAAAAGATGACTTCGAAGGACTGATTTTAAGTAACATTTTAATAAATAAAAACATCTGGGTTCGAGATTTACTCGATAGTGAAGCCGAAGCCAGACATATGAATTGGAGAAAGAAGATAGAATCATTAGGTTATGTCTTCAAATCCGAGCTTGCTCATCTTGACGATGAATACAAGCGAAACTTTATATCAAGAGATGGACAACATCCTTTGGTAATGACTCTGTTATTACAGAAGAAGATTAGTTTAGAGACTTTTACTATTCTTGCTTTCATATCAAATATATTTTCATATTGGAGTGAGAAAATAGTTGACAAACATGTATCTTTTGATATAATAGACAAATCTAAAAAGTACAAACCCTTTTTGGATTTTGAGCCGAATCGTTTTAAGACAATAGTTAAGGAACGGTTCGATATTTAATACGACGCTATATAACGCTATACATAAGGAGAAAAATTATGGCACTAACTGACTTCTCTTCTCTGAAGAAGAATCGTTCGAAGACTCTTGACAAGTTGAACTCTCAGCTTGAGAAGATTTCTTCAAAATCATACCAAGACCCAAACGCAGGGAAATTTTGGAAACCAACAAGAGACAAAGCTGGTAATGGATTCGCAGTAATCCGTTTCTTACCTGCGCCTCAAGGTGAAGAAATGCCTTTCGTAAGGTTGTGGGATCATGGATTCCAAGGACCTACAGGTTTATGGTATATCGAAAACTCTCTAACCACATTGAACCAGGATGATCCTGTATCAGAGTTTAATTCAAAACTTTGGAACAGTGGTGTTGAATCTGACAAAGACCAAGCACGTAAACAGAAGCGTAGACTGAAGTATACTGCTAACATCTATGTTGTTAAAGATTCAGGCAATCCTGAGAACGAAGGTAAAGTATTCCTTTATCAATTCGGTAAGAAAATCTTTGATAAGTTGAATGACTTAATGAATCCAACTTTCGAAGATGAGGATCCAGTAAATCCGTTTGACCTTTGGGAAGGAGCAAACTTCCGTCTCAAGATTAGACAGTTTGAAGGTTATCCTAACTATGATAAGTCTGAATTTGACCCAGCTGCTCCATTGTCTGATGACGATGCTGAGTTGGAAAGAATTTGGGGAGAGCAACATTCTCTTGAGGAAATTGTTTCCGAAAAGAACTTTAAATCATATGCCGAGTTGAAAACAAAACTCTATCGTGTTCTTGATTTACAGAATGATGAACCGACTGCTTCTGCACCGGTTGCTGAAACTGCAGATGAATTGGATTTATCCGATATGTCTAACGACACATCTGTTAATGAGCCAACAATGGCAACAGCTGAACCTAATGTAGGTTCCTCTGTTAGTGACGATGATGATGACCTTAGTATCTTTAAGGAATTGGCACGTAATTAATAATGAAACGGCGAGAGGGATCTTCGGGTCCCTCCTTTTTAAGGAGATTATATGTCTATAGAAAAAGAAACCACAATACTTGATTTTGATTTTGGTTTTACTGCTGTTGATGCTGATGAACTTGAAGTTGTTAGAGAAGCAAAGCAAGTAGCCGAAACTACTTCTGCGACTGCAGAATCTAACGCTGCTAAGGCTCAACTGATTTACGACGCAGTTGTTCCTTTATTAAATAACTTAAAAGCAAACCCAGAAAAGGATTACATATATTGGCCAAACCGATATGAGAAACTTGATGCGTTCGCTGATAAGTTGTATTCTATATTAAGTGGAGAATAATATGAGTTTACTCGATAAAATGTTAAAAGCAGGTTCGATAAAACAGTCCGCTGTTCTATCTGATTCTGCATTCTTCCAGGATAAGGATCCTATTCAAACAGAACTACCTATTGTAAATATTGCATTCAGTGGTTCGTTGAAAGGTGGTCTTATTCCTGGTCTTACTGTTGTGGCAGGTGAATCAAAAAGTTTCAAAACTTTACTTGGTCTCTACTGCATGAAAGCTTACTTAAAGAAATACCCAAAAGGTGTTGCTTTGTTATATGATTCTGAATATGGTATTACACCTGAATATTTAGAATCTTTTGATATTGATACCAACAGGGTAATTCATATTCCAATTGAAGATGTTGAACAATTAAAGTTTGATATTGTAAAAAGATTGGATGAAGTAGGTAAAGGTGATAATGTATTCTTGATGATTGACTCAATCGGTAACTTGGCTTCGAAGAAAGAAGTTGAAGATGCAATGTCTGAAAAATCAGTTGCTGATATGTCGAGAGCAAAAGCGCTCAAATCATTGTTCCGTATTATTACACCAAAGCTGACTACAAAAGATATTCCTTGTATTGCTGTTAACCACACATACAAAGAAATCGGCTTGTTCCCAAAGAATATTATTTCTGGTGGTACAGGTATTTACTATTCAGCTAACCAAATCTTTATTATATCAAAGGCTCAGGAAAAAGAAGGTACTGACTTGGCAGGTTTCAAGTTTACTATCAATATTGAAAAGTCAAGATATGTTAAAGAAAAGGCGAAGTTGCCGTTTAAAGTATTGTATGATTCTGGTATTCAAAAGTGGAGTTCATTGATGGACCTTGCGATTGAAGCAGGTATGATTACAAAGGCAACACAAGGATGGTATAATTTGACTGACCTTGAAACTGGTGAAATCATTGAACCAAAACGTAGAGGTAAAGATATTGAAACTGATGACGAATTTTTTGAACAATTAATTCTGAATGAAAAATTCAATGCCTTTATTGAAAAAAGATATAAGCTAACAATGGTGGAGGAACAAGATGCTCGAGAAGACGATACTGTCGAATCTGATACTGAATGAGGATTACTGCCGAAAGGTATATCCTTATCTTAAATCCGATTACTTTGATGATACCGTTCTTCGTAAAGTATTTGAAACGGCTTCTGATTATTTAGAAAAATATAAGGAGCCGCCATCTATTGAGGCACTTAAGATTGCGATTGACCATCGTAAGGATTTGAATGAAGAAACTTATCAAGGCGTTCATGCATTTGCCGATGAATGTCAAATTGATAAGGAAACTGGAATTGATTTCTTAATTGATGAAACAGAAAAGTTTTGTCAAGACAAAGATTTATATAACAGTATTCGTAAATCTATTCTTATCCTTGATGGTCAAGACACTGTTAATGGTAAAGGAGAAATCCCAAGGCTGTTATCCGATTCGTTAGGTATCAGCTTTGACCAATCAGTAGGTCACGACTTTCTTGAAGATATTGATGATCGTTATGAACATTATCATCGTAAAGAAGAAAGAATCCCATTTGATGTTGACATCTTAAATAAAATTACAAAAGGTGGTATCCCACGTAAATCTATGACTGTCCTCCTGGCAACAACAGGTGGTGGTAAGTCATTATTGAAATGTCACATGGCAGCAAATCATTTGATGTATGGAAAGAATGTTCTGTATATTACAATGGAAATGGCTGCTGAAGAAATCGGCCGTCGTATTGACGCAAACATTATGGACATTACGCTTGATGAAGTTGTAGAAGTCCCAAGAGATGTTTACGAAAAACGCATGGCAAGATACAAAACAAAAACAACAGGTAAGTTGGTAATCAAAGAATTTCCTACAGGATCTGCACATAGCGGTCACTTCCGTCATTTGCTAAATGAACTGAAACTCAAAAAGAACTTCAGTCCTGATGTTATCTTCCTTGATTATTTGAACATATGTTCATCATCTCGAGTTCGAGGTGCAGCTGCTGCGAATAGTTATACTTTAGTAAAATCAATTGCTGAAGAGGTTCGTGGATTGGCAATGGAATATAATTGTGCAATCGTTACTTCTTCTCAATATAACAGAGATGCTTATGGAAACTCTGATGTTGATTTGACTAATACTTCTGAATCTATGGGTATCACTCATACCGCTGATGCGATCTTTGGTCTTGTCAGTTCAGAATACCTCGACGAAATGAATCAATTGATGATTAAACAATTGAAGAATCGTTGGGGAGACATTAGTTATTATCGAAGGTTCCTAGTCGGTATTGACCGATCCAAGATGAAGATTTATGAGCTTGAGGAATCTGCTCAGCAAAATATAAATCTTGATGGTCCTGGAGGTGGTCAGTCGCCGGGAAAGAAACAGAGTTATGACGACGGTCCTGTATTTGACAAGACCGACATTGGACTTAGGTTAAATAAACGTAAGTCAGGAAAAAATGTATTTGGTGATGTAGAACTGCGATAAGTTATCTGTATAAATAAACTAAAGTAAACTAGAATTTATAATAGGTAATTTATGCGCAGGTTCAAAACATTCGTTGCTGAAGCATCAATACTTAAACCCGACTATGTTGTCGGTCATAAGGTTGTATTCAAAGGCAAAGATTTTCCAACCCTTGTCAAGATGGGTTATAAAGAAGGTGACATTTTTGAAATCGTTGGTCCTGGTTCAAAGGTTGACGCTTTTGATGGAAAGGAAGATGGCGAATTTGAAAAATTCTTAAAAGCACCTGACGGTAAAATTATTCATGTTAAAGGAGGCCAAGGAACTCGTTCTTCGGCCTTTACTCATTATAAAGAAGGCGGAGGAATGCCTTCTGGTGCAGAATGGGAAGACCTTATTGTATTTGCCTATAACGAATTAAAAGGCCAAGATACCGACGCTGAAACAAAAAAAGTCGCCATGAAATATTGGGGATCCTATCAAGAACAAGCAGAAACAATTGCCAAAAACTTTGAAAGAGGTTTATCGGCAAGAGCATTAGTTCAGACAGGACGCGGTGGTGCAGTAGGAACTGTTAGCCTTGGTCCTATATGGCAAAAACAAGGTGCAAGAGATAAGACTCCTAAAACAGATATTGCATCTTCTGATTTCAAAGAAAAGATTTCCTTAAAGAAAGGCGGTGGTTCTCAATTAGCATCTGCGAAAAAGAAAGAAGCTATTGCTATTGTTGAAGCTGCATTATCTGAAATGGGTAATGAAAAGAAATTTGCCGCGAACTTAGTTTCAGAAATGGAATCAAAAATGACAGAACTCATATCAAATGAAACTGTCACTAACCTAAAGAAACAATCAAAAGCTGGTGCTAAGACCGCTGAAGTAATTGACTTTCAGGAAAAAGATAAAAACAATAAACAACTTGGTGATATGCTTGCGACTTATCTTAATCAGGATAACGAAACAAATGCTTTATTTAGTAAGTATGTAGTTTTAGAAGCAAGTACGGGTAATAATAAATTTGGTTCTCCTGATGCAAAAGCAGCTGCTAACTTATTAGGTAAATTTGAAGTAAGCGGTAAAGTTGACCTTGAGCCAATCGGTTCAATTCACGATCCTATTATTAAAAAGTATGCAAGTACTGTAAAACCTTATGTTGCATTTAAAAAAGGTGGTGGAAACAGCCCTGCTTATTCTGCTTTACGATTAGGTATTAAAGAAGATATACAATCATTTAGAGATATTATAGTTGAAGAACTATCTAATGTTGATGGTTTATTAACAGAAGATTTCCTTTGTGAAGGTCCTCTTGATATGTTAAAGAAAGCTGCAAGTAGAGCAAGAGAAATTGGTTCTGCTTTAATGACAAAAGTTAAGTCTGCTGTAATGGCAGTTATTAAAAAGGTCGGAGCAATGTTAAAGAAGATTGCATCTTTAGGACGAAAGATGTTCGGCGCATTAATGAAGTTTCTTGGATTAGATATAATGTTTGCTAACAACATTCCTGGTGAGGTATCGTTGTGAGAAAGTATAAAGATTTTGTAAACGAAGGACCAAACGATCCTGCGATCTTTAAAGCAATCTTTTTAGCAGGCGGACCAGGTTCAGGTAAATCATTTATGGTTGGTCAAACATCATTGGCTGCTCATGGATTTAAAATTGTAAATTCTGATATTGCATTTGAAAAGGCAATGGAGAAAGCAGGATTGGCAATGGATCCTGAGACTATCTTTTCTGCTCAAGGACAAGCAATAAGAGATAAAGCAAAACGATTAACTGGTATTCAATTTGAAAGATATGTTGAAGGTCGATTAGGTTTAGTCATTGACGGAACTGGTAAAGACGAAGAGAAAATCAGAAATCAAGCAACAAAACTCAAATCATTAGGTTATGATGTAGCAATGATTTTTGTCAATACAGATTTAGATACGGCAATTGCTCGAAACGAATTAAGACCGAGAAAATTACCGACAACAACAGTAGTGACAATGTGGAAAGCAGTTCAGAAAAACATTGGTCGATTCCAAGGATTCTTTAAAAACAATATGTTAATCCTTGATAACTCTGAAGGAACACAATGGACAAACTCTGCACAGGTCGGTTATAAGTTTGGTAAGGCATTTGCCACCAAACCCGTAACAAATAGAAAGGCAGTTAATTGGATTAATTCTTTTAAACCTTCAATGGTTGAGTCAACATTATCCGCTCCTAATATTGCTATCCTAGATGCGTTACTTGCTGATGTTAAAAAGAAATTAGAAAAAGATTTAAAACGCGGAAGTAATCTAAAAGATTTGGATGATATTGCCGCGATGGTTAACAAACGAGTTGAGAAAGATTTTAAACACAAAGGTTATGCAAGATTAAAGGATCGTAAATGAAGTCATATAATCAATACATTGCTGAAGCTGCGCAGAACCTTCATATGACTCACCTTGAGGATGCTGTTATTGATGGTGGTGTCACAGGAACAAGAAACGTAATTAATTATATTCGCAATATACGCGATATGCTTTCAGGAAATACTTCTGCACCTGTTAGCTTAACAACAAAATGGGATGGAGCTCCTGCTATCTTTGCTGGGATTGACCCGAGCGATGGCAAGTTCTTTGTCGCAAAGAAAGGTGTATTTAATAAAACACCAAAACTATATAAAACAAATAAAGAAATAGATAATGACCTATCAGGAGACCTCAATGCAAAATTTAAGACTGCGTTGAGCGAATTGTCGAAGATAGGAATTGAAGGAGTAGTGCAAGGTGATTTCTTATATTCAAAAAGCGATCTTAAAACAGAAAATATTGATGGAGAACCGCATATTACTTTCCATCCTAATACCATTGTTTACGCGGTACCTAAATCATCAGACCTCGGTAAGAAAATATCAAACTCGGAAATCGGAGTGGTCTGGCATACAACATACGGAGGACCAACTCTTGACAAAATGTCTGCAAGTTTTGGTCAGGCGATCTCAACTAAACTTAAGGATGTTAAAAGCGTCTGGCATGTAGACGCAACCTTTAAGGATATATCAGGTACAGCAACATTTACTGCGGAAGAGAACAAAGCAATTACAGCGATGTTATCAGAAGCAGGTTCAATGTTTAGAAAAATTGATGCAAAAATTTTAAATGAGTTCGGAAAGAACGAAGATTTAAATCAAAAAGTAAATACATATATTAATTCAAAGGTTCGTGATGGTCAACGTATAGGTGCAGTTAAGCCTTTCGTATTAGGACTTCAAAAATACATACAAGATTATTATAAAAAACAAGCAGATGCAAGAAAGACTCCTGCTGGTAAAAAAGTTCAAATGGATAAAGCAGCCGCCGCACTATCTGTTTTCTCAAGACAAAACATTAGAAAGATTGAAGAAATCTTTGCTTTATACGATAAGCTTGTTGATATTAAATATGTGATTATAAATAAATTAAATAAAGTTCAGGGTATTCGTACTCTGCTCAAAACAAATAAAGGATTTGAAGTGACAGGTCAAGAAGGATTTGTTGCGATTGACCAATATGGAACAAACGCATTGAAGATTGTTGACCGACTTGAATTTAGTAAAGCAAACTTCAGTCCAGAATATATTAAAGGGTGGCAAAAATAATGGCATTCGTAACAGTACCAGGAAGCAACGGAACATGGGAATATGACAACGCAGCAACTGCAGCAGATACATATTCTACAAGTCCAGGAACAGTCACAGCAGGTGTAAGATCATTTACAACACCGGGCGGAGTGACAACTCAAACTTATATCAAATGTAGGAAGCCAGGAAAGACTTTGGTGAACGGCGAAATCAATAAAGACTTTTATGATTATCGTAATTCACAAGGTACACCATAATAGTTGACATAACCTCCTAACTTTGTTATAATATAAAATCTTTTACATAATGAGGAAGTGATCTTGAAAGACGTCACAGTCATAAATTTTTACGGCGGACCTGGCTCAGGCAAATCAACTGCTGCAGCAGGTCTTTTTTATAACATGAAAATCGCAGGATATAATGTTGAGCTTACAGACGAGTTTGCTAAAGAATGCGTTTGGGAAGGCAACATTCCAATGCTCCAAGACCAACTCTGGGTTCTTGGTCATCAACACCGAAAGATATTACGATTAGCGGATAAGGTAGATTATATCATTACCGATAGTCCTGTCTTATTAAGTCCGATATATCGTTGTCGTTACGGTGAAAGTTTATATTCAGAATTAATTGACAAGATGGCTTTAGAGTGTTATAATTTATATAAGACAAATATTAATTTTATGTTAGGTCGTCAAGGTAATTTTGAACAAAAAGGTCGCGCTCAAGATCTTGAAGAGTCATTAGAAATTGATGCTGCCATTGTGAATCAATTTGAAACTCTGGATATTCAATATATAAAATTAGAATCCGAAGATAACGCTCGAGCGGCAATGAGGTATATACAACGATTATGAATACCGAAAAGATCGTAGAAAAATTTAAAGATATAGACCCTAAACTTAGAACTTATTATATTATGAAGTGGGCTCAAGAAAAAGGTATTGACGAAGATCTTGCGATGGAAATGGCTGGCTATGTAAAAGATAGTTATATAGGCGCAGGCGCGTGGATGTGGAGATATGAATATTAATATTGAAAAGAAGATGACGCATATATGGATTGGTCCTAAGGATCCTCCATTGAAGTGGATGAATACTTGGAAAGAGAAAATGCCTGACTGGGAATATAGTATCTTCACTGATGAAATGCTTCATAATCGTAAATGGTATAATCAACATTTAATAGAAGAATATTATCGAAGAGGTACTTGGGCAGGTGTTGCTGATTTAATTCGTTATGAGTTAATTTATGAAAGAGGTGGATTTTGGCCTGAAGCAGATTCAGAATGTTTACATGATGTATCGGAATTATTTGTTGAGGATCCTAATTTAGCATATACAGTATATGAATGCGAACAAGTATTACCAAAATCAATATCTCCAATCATGGCAGCAAACCCTGGAAACAAGTTCCTAGATTTAATCCTACGAAATTTACATACACTTAAACCAAACCAATTACACGAAAAGCCACATGAATCTACAGGAAACTTTTTCCTAGCAAGAATTTTAGATTTTCATAGAGATAAGCTGCATATCTTTCCGTCACATTATTTCATACCTCAATGGTATCGCCACGGTTGGCCTAGATATAATGGACCTGATAAAGTATATGCAGAACAACATTGGGGTTCAACCGCGCTTGACGGTGGAATGCCTTGGTTAAAGGATTATTCACAAGGAGTATAAATGTACTTATCAAAAAAGTATAAGTTATTATTTTTAAGAACACCAAAAACTGGAAGTAGCAGTACATCAGAGTTCTTAATTAAAAACATCGACGACCCAGATGCAATCTATACAGAGATTGACGACACAGGAATTCCTGGCACATTAAACCCTCATATTGTAAATAGGAATCGTCCTTTTAAGTATTTTCATTTTAGTTTAAATGATTTAATTCGCGAAGGAGTAATTACACCTGATATTATAATGAACTATCGCTGTATCAGTGTATTAAGAAATCCTGTAGATAGACAAAAAAGTTTTTATTACTTTATGAAAAAGTGGTGGGCACCAAATACAGTTGCTACACTTGAGGAATATAAATCATTTTCTCCTGACGGTTATTCATTAAGAAGAGAATACAATACAATGCTCAAACAAACTGACTTATTAATGTTTGAAGGCAAACTACGTGGTGAGTTTTGGTTATATGAAAATTTAGAAACAGAACTCCATAAATTAATGGACGATTTAAATATTGAAATTAAACATCCATTACCACAACACAAGTCAGGATTTAGAAAAGACCGAGCAACAGAAATACAATTTGATGATGAAGTAATGACTAGTTTACGAAATCATTTCAAATTAGATTTTGAAACATATGAGAAACTATCAGGATGAAAGCATACATTCTAAAACATGACCATCCATTGTCACACGAGTACGCAGCCGTTTGTGCAGAGACTTGTGATGCGATTGATTTAGATTGGGAATACTTTATGGGTTGGTCTAATTGCACAGGTCGTATGGCTTGGTGCGAAACAGGCATCAAGATGAAATTCTATGAACCTATGTTGCACATAGAGAATCCTAACCAACATCAAAAGGCAAATGTTTGTTCAGCAGGACATGGAGCAATTTGGAAAAAGATTGCTGATGGTGATGATGAAGTTGGTATTGTATTAGAACATGATGCAATAATGTATTATAAGCCTGATATTAAAGTACCTGATAATTATATTATTGTATTAGGTTATAAAGTACCTGACCATTGGAACTATAAATTTTTGGACGCTAAACATGAACCAAGACAATTAATTCCTATTGATGGTCATGAAGGTGCACATGCATATATGATGACAAAAAGAACAGCGCAAAATCTTGTATGGGAGATTGAACAAAGAGGTATATTAGGTGCTGTGGATAATGCATATTTTATACGAGGACAAAGACAAACAAGTATTCCACTTTGTATTATGTCTCCTACACCTGCTTTAGGTTATTTAAGAGAATCGACGATTTGGAACTCTTCAGCACATAGGAACTATAAATTTATCGACTCATTCCAAAAATATTATAAATAAAAACACTAGCAAACTAAATTTAGGAAAATATTAATGTCACGCTTATTAGAAAAAGATACGACATCTCAGGCCGCTGCGTCAATTGACGACTACAACGACCAAGATAATATCAAAGACGCTGATAATAAAAATATTAAAAAGCGCAAAGACTCCAAGAAGGACCAAGATACAGGTAAAGGAATTATTAAAAAAGATTCCAAGAAGTCTTTTGACGCAAGCAAATATGTCGATACCGAACCTACAATCAAAGAGGCTGTTTCAGGAACCGCAGTTATCACATTTGGTAGAATGAACCCTCCAACGGTAGGCCACGAAAAACTTGTAAATAAGATTATCTCTGTTGCTATTGATGAAAAAGGTACCCCGCTAGTATACCTTTCAAAAACACAAGATGCAAAGAAGAATCCTCTAACATACGACCAAAAAATCAAATATGGACAATCCCTGTTCGGCCGGAAATATGTTGTTAAATCTAATGCAAGGACAATCATCGAAGTAGCAAAGGAATTACAGAAAAGTTATTCAAAGCTCGTTGTGGTTGTAGGTTCAGATCGCGTTAACGAATTCAATACTCTCTTACAAAAATACAACGGAAAAGATTATACATTTGATGATATTAATGTTGTATCTGCTGGTGACAGAGATCCCGATGCTGACGATGTTTCAGGAATGTCAGCGAGTAAGATGAGAGGTTATGCCGCTGATAACGATTATGTAAATTTCAAAAAAGGTGTACCTACAAGAAACGAATCTATTATTAAATCTTTATTTAATGATGTTCGTAAAGGAATGGGTATTAACGAACAGTTAAATTTTGCTGTAGACCAATTCCTTGCTGAAAGAGTTAAAGATGGTAAAGTGGATCCTTTATCACCTATGGGTAAAACAAAACTAACAGGTGCTGAGGTTGCTCAATATTATAAAAATAATCCTAGAGCAAAGTCTGCAGCCAATCGCGATAAAACAGTTAAGTTAGGAATTGAGATTGCGTTAGACCTTTCAGGTAATATGAATTACGCAATTAAAGAAATTGATAAACTCAAAAGAAACCTTTCAAAACATCCCGAAGTTCAAAAAGCATTAAGACATGCAAATGAAGAAGTTAATCCAGATTTATATCGAGCAGCTTCTATTCAAGAACGTTTACAAAAAGAAGACGATAAAGAATCAAAGAAACAAAAGCAGCAGCCTGGATATTATAAAGGCCTAGGTGGTTCTACAAAAGATAAAAGACAAGCACAATTCGCAAAGCAAGCCAAGATGGATGATGACAATCCTAATGCTTACAAACCTGCTCCTGGCGATGCAACTGCTGATACAAAACCATCCAAGCATTCAAATAAATTTAAGAAAATGTTTGGTGAAGCAGTTAAAGGCAATATGGAACGCGCAGGTTTAAAAAGACCTCACCAATTACTAAGACAAGATAATACTGTAAATTTTGATTATAGATTTAAAATGTACGGCAAAGCAAAAGAAATGGAAGCTGTTGAAAAACAAAGAGCTGAAGTTGAAGCCGAAATTACAGAACAAAAGATTAATGAATTATATAATTTAATTGAGCAAATAGAATTTGTAAATGAAGATAGTAGCCCAGAGAAAGCTTTAAAAGATAAAGCAGAAAAGAGTGGAATGCCTTTAGCAATTTTAAGAAAGGTATTTGACCGAGGTGTTGCTGCATGGAGAACAGGTCACAGACCTGGGACAACTCCTGTTCAGTGGGGATTAGCAAGAGTAAATAGTTTTGCTACAAAATCACCAGGAACTTGGGGTAAAGCTGATAAAGACTTGGCTGATAAAGTTAAATAATGGATGATATAAATAAATTAAACGAAACTGGTGGAGCCGGAGATTGGGGAACTGATAAGGCTCGTGCAAGATTACAAAAGGACACTCCGGGTCAAGAAATTACCAAAGGGAAAAAGATGAAAACTTTTAAAGACGTATTAACAGGTATAGACGAAGCATATCGCAAACCTACCGCAGCTGAAATCAAAAAAGATAAAGAGCGTGAACGTAAAGCTTCAGGTAAATCACGTTCAAGCATGTCTCATAAGTCTGCCAAAGGAAATATGTATGGCAAAATGATGGGCGGTCTTAAGGACGATGTTCAAGAAGCAATGTCTCCTGCTGAGAAAAAGAAAAGATTACTATTAATCAAACAAGCAGTTGAGAAACTCAATAGGGCAAATGCTGAAAAGGTAAAGAAAGATGCTCTTGCTCATATGAAAGCCTCAGGTATGTTTGATGAAGATCTTGATGAATCAACAATTGATGAAGCATTAGGAAATAAAAATCCAAGTCATAGAGAAAAATTAAAATTAGACAAAGATGGGACTATCCACAATATCCCAGGAAAGAAAATGGGTTCTGCTTATAGTATTAAACCAAGAATTGACGGCGGTGTATTAAAGTTTGGCACAGTTGATGAGTTTGGTAATATTAATACTATGACATTAGCTGATTTAGCAAAGGTAATAAAATAATGAAATCATTAAGAGAAGCATTAAATGAGGTAAGGAGTTTAGAAACTCATCCTCTAGTTAAAAAGGCAAGAAAGGCTCATAAAGACGGAGTCTGGGACGGCAACGTAGATAAGAATGGTAATCCTATTGTTCATATCAACGGTAGACCTCATACTGTTGTTGTGGAAAATTTAAATCAGGATTTAACGCTTGCTTATAAAAACATTGAGCGATTGGCACGCCAGGAATCAGGTCAAAATAAGAAAGATTATTTAGCTCTTGCTGCTGCACTAAAGAAGAGAGATATCGAAGGTGCAAAGAAAGTAATGCGAGGTATTAGTACCTTAGAAATTCAAGGCGATTTACTAAATGTTGTCGTTGGATATAACGCGTTATTAAAGGCAATGTATCCTAAAGCAAAACAAGGCGATAGAGTAAGTAAAATTGTTAACGAAGATTTACAAGAAGCTGACATGTTTAAGGTCGCAAAAGAATTTGAAAATTATGCAAGAAAGCATGGCGGTATAGATAAGAAGGACTTTCTGAGAGTTGCCGGATTCCTTCGTGATATCGGTAAAAACTCTAATGTAAATAAACAAGACCAACTGTTTATTCAAATGAAGTATTATATTGACAAATTGGACACTGACGTTCGTGACGGTATGATTACTTTATTCAACAAGAATGGAATGGTTAAGAACAATCGTTTAACTCGTGAAGGTCTTAACGAAATGCGTCATAGATTTGTATTTGATAAAGCAGTAAATCTATCTAAGGCTGAAAAGATTGCACAACAACTAGGAATGAAAACAGATAGTGAAACAGGAAGAGATTATTATTACCTAAGTGTTGATGATGGTGGTAATAGTGGAAATCTATTAAAGTTTCTAAAAGCAACTGATGGATTGCACGAAGAATCCATTATTGAAATGAAATTTAATCGTGACGGTAGAAAGATTGAAATTACTAAATCAGGTCCTTCTACAAAACCAACATTTCATTTAAAAGTTAACGGAAAAGATCACGGCAAGTTTGACCAAGAAAAGAAAGCAATGCAATATTTAGCAAAGCTTAAAGAAGAAGAAGACAATTTAAACGAAGCAAGAATAGTTATATCTACATTAATGTATGATGCCATTACAAAATTAGGATTGGCACAATTAATGAAAAAACACGATGCTTATGTTAATAAACAACAAACGGATAAAGAACATACAACGCTTTCTTCTCCAAGTCCTATGTTTGGTCGCGATTTATCAAATCTGATTAAAAAGAATAGTGATAAGCTTATGAAGATATTGCCTGAAGAAACACAGGTAATAGGAAACGAAGGCTTACAAGAAGCAAGAATACCTCAGTATAAACCTACTAAGTTTGAAGGTAAAGAGTTCGATAGAAAGAAAGAACTCAGAGCTTTAAAGACCATGCATAGTGCAATTGTAAAAATAGCAAAGATGCAAGACGATATGCAATACACTGCTGAAACAGGTGGAACACCTAGAATTGGTAATCCACATGCAATACATCAAAGTCTAAGAAGTGCTGAAGATGCAATATTTGATTACATGGGTGGTATCGAAAGAGGACATTATGACGGTATCATCGATATGGATAGAGATTAAATGAAAACGTTCAGAGAACTTTTAGAAAATTTAGAAGAAAAGTTAAAAGTCTCTGATGGACTCGGAGCTTGGATTGATGACTTTATGAAATCAGATGCTCCACAATTTAAAGATGCAGACAAAGAAAAGCGTCGAGATATGGCAATCGCAGCCTTTACCGCTGCAGGTGGTAAACTTGACGAAGGATCCGAATCGTGGGAAGATGGATTCAAAAGACGTGTTGTAAAAACAACAAAACCAGAACATAAAAAGGACGGCTATAATTGGCGCATTAAAGGCAAAGATAAAGACCACCTTTCTATTAAATTATATAAATCAAAACCTGACTTTGCTGAATTTAAGAAACAAATGAAGCGAGTCGCAGGACACGAATTCGGAGGATAACGTGGATAGAAAAGAAAGAATGGATGCGGAAATCAAAAAGACTATTGACGGCCGCACCAAAGAATTTAAAGAAAAGCTTGCTAAGCTAGCTTACGAAAAGGCTAAACAAATACTTTCGCCTGAAGCTGAGCCTTTAAAAGGTAAAGGATATCCGTATCAGGACAAAGTACAAGAATCTCTTGAAGAAGCTAATGTAGGTTATTGGTTTAACACCATGCCTGAAGCTAAGAAATTTTATAGTAAAGCTAGTAGAGTTGTAGATGCTAATCCGCCTACAGGTATTAAACTAGGTAGTTCAACAGTCTTTACTGTAGAATTAAATGGCGAAAAGAAAGATTTATTAAAAGTTTCTAAACTTGCAGTTGATTCTATTATGGAAGGTAATATTATCGAAGATGTTAACGAAGAAGCATTTACACTTTCTTTGGACGAATCGGTTATAACTGAAAAGTTAAGAGTCAAAAAGCCAAACGAATTAGCAACGATTGATATTGACTATATCGGTAATTCAAGTGATCGTTCACAGTCAGAAAGAAAGCATAAAATTAAAATTAAAATGACAGGACGTCAAATGGCTGATGTCACTGGTAAGAAAGGCGATATTGTTAAGTTCTTACAAGGTGATGCATATGCAATGGACGATGAAGATATCGAAGATCTTTTCCCAGAATTACTCGAAGGTGTTAGAGAAGTTGAAAACATGTTTGGTTTCCGCGCATCTGAGTGGCGTAAACTTATTAAGAAACATGCAAGACATATTGACGCATTCCAAAAAGGTCGTAAAGATTTACCTAAAAATGTTGAAGATGAATTATTAACTTGGGCATTGGATAACGGTGAAGTCCGTAACGACGATGAAGATATGGAAGACTTTATTGATATTATTCTAAATGCAAGTTTTACACCAACAAGAAACGATATTATTGCTGAAGAAAATCTTCTTAAAGAATTGAAAGCAAGATACGATTTGTCTGATATGCGTTCATCTAAAGACCCAAAGGTTAAAAGAGAATTCAAAAAATTAGAAAAGGTACAATACGGATCCTTACAATATATCAGGCAATATAAAGAAGTTGAAAAAGCATTAGACGATAGCCTTCCTGCGAATAAGCGTAAGAAGTAAAACCTGTTGAAATTAATATTATGAAAAGTATATCTGAATACAGAAGTCGCCTATTAGAGGAAGAAGCCAGTTCTGAACTAAGCTTTGACGAATTACATTGTGTTGTATTAGGTACAGGTGAAGGTGAAAAAACTTTCGCAGGCCTAATGGAAGAAGTATGTACTAAAAGAGATATACGATACGACTTTGTTGATGTTAAGAAAGCTTGGATTGCTGGTTCTGATATTGACATCGGTTCTGTAAAGATTCGTAATATTGACGGAAAAGACAACGACTGCGAAGCAGAAATTCATAATTCAATTATCTTTGTTAGAGCAGGAGCCATTGAGACTTTATCCTCCCAATCAATGGTTTCTTCTTTACAAGATATTGGTTTCTTAGTTGTCAACGATTTGGATTCAATGTTAGTTTGTGATAACAAAATGTCCAATGCTTTAATGATGGAAAGAAACAATATTCCGATTCCAAAAACATCAATTATATCAAACGAACAATCTATTCAAGATGCGCATAAAAGAGTCGGTGGCAAATTTCCTGTTATTGTAAAAACCTTGAAAGGTACACAAGGTGTTGGTGTTATGAAGGTTGACAGTGAATCATCTCTCAAAGGTGTATGTCAAGCTTTATGGAAATATAACGCTGATTTGTTATTACAAGAATTTAAAGAAATGAATTCTGATATACGTACCCTTGTAATTGGTGGTAAAATATTGGCATCAGCAGAAAGGATTCGTGAAAAGGAAAACAAAGACTTTAGAAATAACGTTCACCTCGGTGCAACAACAGAACCATATAAATTATCACCTAAAGAAATTGCTGTAATTAAAGCAGCGGCTCGTGCAAGTGGTGCAATGTATTGTGGAGTTGACCACGCAATGGTTGACGGCAAACCTTATATCTTGGAAGTAAACGGTTCACCTGGTATTCGTTCTCACTTTGAAGGATATGATCCTTGGACTGAAGAGAGACAAGGTAAAATTACAGATAAAGAAGTATTAGAAAGAATAATTAAATTCTTTGCTAAAGATGTTAATCGTAGGCCTGTATTTAGACAAGAAGCAGGATATATAGAAACGATTATATTTAAAGGTATGGAAAAGAATCCTGTCCGTGCAAAGTTTGATACGGGTAATAGTGCACAAGCAAGTATGTTGCACGTTGATAAAATGGAAATGAAAAACGGTAAAGTTACTTGGGAAAAGAACGGATACAAGTTTGAAGATAAGATATTATACATCTCAAAACCAATGAGAGGTCAAAAAGCATTTGATGAAAGACCAGTAATTGAGCGCGAAATATTCTTTAATAATAAAAAGCATATTGCTGAAGTTGGATTGTCTTTAAAAGATACCGCATCAGAGATGTTAGTGAATAGAAAGTTAATGACAAAATTTAAAGTTGCTGTGAATCCAAATAGGCGATTTATATTATCAAACAAAACAGCAAGAAACGACCCATCGGATCACTAATGAAAAAGATAGCAGATTGGAAATACGAAAACTTCGGACTATATGAAGGAGTGACCGTTCCTTTAGAAACTCCGATGATTGAACTTGACGAAGAACCTGAATTAAATAAACCAAAGCGTTCAAGTGGAGATAAGAAATATGTTGTCTATGTTAGAAACCCTGACACAGGTAATATTAAAAAAATTGAGTTCGGTGATGAAAAAGGTGGACTCACTGCTAAAATTAATGATAGAGAGGCAGCGGCGAACTTTGCATCAAGACATAATTGCGATACTAAAGATGACAAATTCAGTGCAGGATACTGGGCATGTCGATTACCGAAGTACGCAAAAGAATTGGGACTCAAAGGTGGCGGAGATTATTTCTGGTAAGCCATATAAGGATATAGAAGATATTCGTATATTTGATGTTGAACAATCCGATGAAGAGTTTGTTTGGCATAGAGATAATGAAGATAGAATTGTTGAAGTATTGAGTGGAGATGGTTGGCAATTTCAACCTGAAGGCTCTTTACCTGTATTATTAAAACCCGGTATTGGCTTTACAATAAGAAAAGGTGAATACCATAGATTAATTAAAGGTGTAAACAATTTGGAAGTTAGAATAACCAAACTGTTATAAATAAACATATTAAACAAGAATTAGGAGTCCAAAATGGATTGGAAGGAAATTATTGAAAGCAAGATTGAGCAAAAGGTTATGGCTAAATTAGAAGCCGAATCTGGCGACAAGGAAGAATATGAAAAGTTTTTCCAAGCTGCTTTGAAAAAGTTTGGAGTTGAATCTCCAGCAGAGCTCGACGATGAGAAGAAGAAAGAATTCTTTAATTACGTTGATGCAAACTGGAAAGGAGACAACGAAAAGGCAGAAGACCTCGATGAGACAGAAGCATCTGATACTCTCGAGCCTGATGCAAAGAAAAAGAAATTAGCTGCTAGCAACTGCGGCAGTTAATTCTATTATATAATAGGAGTAAATTATGTTTTTGATTGATTGGATTAAAAAGCTTTTTGGTGTTGAAGACAAAGCTCCTGCTAAAGTACAACCTGTAAAAGCAAAAGCAGAACCTAAAAAGGCTGCTGTTGCTAAAGGTCCTAAAGTTACTAAAGCTGCGTTAGGTAAACTAACAAAAGCTGGACTTGAGGCTGAAGGTCGTAAGGCAGGAATTGAGTTGGACAAACGTAAAAAGAAAGCCGACTTAGTCGATGAACTATATAAAGTTCTAAAATAAAAATTTATTATTAACGTTAATAAAATAAAACAAGGAGATAACAATGGCACTATGGGGAAAAACAGACGCGGCAGCTTCCGTACCTAAGTGGCTCGAAGACAGTGCAGATAACACTAACAAGTCTCATGATAAAGACAACGCAGTATTCGTTGACTTAACAGAGGCAGGTGTTGCTGCTAACAGAGCTAAAGGTCTCAAAGGTCCTGGTTGGTGGTTATACCACACATCAAACGGACGTCATTATGCAGAATGCTTGGTACCTATGAAGGTATCTGCAGTTGATGCTGGTGACTTAGGTGTGACAGGAACTGGTGACGATACAGTTGTAGCTGACAGCTAATTCTAAATAGTTAGCCTTTTATTGTTATGAATTTGACAGAATCAACCTTTCTGCTATATGCGATGAAACACTATGACAATCCTCAGTGTACTGAGATGTCGGAGTTCGAAGAGGATATTAAAAGATTTCAATATCTTCGTAAACTCTTCAGTCGTTATAGGCAAGATTCTGAATTGAAAGAAAGGTTGATTTTGAACCATCTCATTGTAATATTCAATGTGTTTGGTCCAGGCGCAACGAACATGTTATTCATGAGGTTGCACGAATATCACGAGTATTTAAAACCATTCGTGGAGTATTTAAATTTTATGCCTGAGGTATTAGTATACGATGATATGATGATAAATTCAGATTCTATTAAAGGAGATGAACTTATCAAACTAAGGCTTAAGGAAATATAAATGGTAGATTTATTTTTAGCTTATTCTTTTATTAAGAGGTTGGTAAAACCTTTTAATAAGTGGCCTGCTTATAAGTTGGGAATCATTGATGAAAAAGGCAATATTCTCATTAAGCGTAAGGACTTTGGTAAGAATGAGCAAAAGAAAGCTTTTGGTGTGTTTGACCAAATGATATTAAATATCAAAAAGCTTTTAAGTAAACTACCTGGTGGTCAAACAAAACTGGCAAGTTATGCAGCAGCTCTTTGGTTAATTAAAGAGCAGCAAAGAATTGAAGCTACAAATTATTTAACAGAAGAATCTGTTGATGAAGATTTGGAATTGGCTTTAAAAAGATTCTTGGATGAATACGGCGCGGTTATTGCTGAAATAGCAAAACGTGAAATGGAAGAAGAACCTGTAAATAGTGTAGGTGGTGGAAACATTGCCGGCCTAGGAGTAGGTCCTCAAGGTGAACCCGGCGTTTCTAAAAAGAATCAAAAGAAACACAAGAAACGTGTTCGTGATTTGATTGGCGCAATAATGGTTGATGAAGATGCGGTTGCACAAGCTCAGCTAAAAGCAAGGCAAGCAACTGAAGTCGAGTTAATGAAACAACGTCAAGAGAAAGAAAAAGAAAGAATTAAGTTAAAGCACGCTGCTGAAGCCGAAAGGCAAAAGAATCAAGACGAAGTCGAAAAAGAGCGTGAGAAACGTAAACAAGAACGCGATAAAGAGCGTGCTGCGGCAAAACAAGCTATGGGTTCAGCTGCAGGTTAATTAAAAAGGAAGAGTTATGAAATCTTTTAAACAGTGGGAAGAAACAATAGACGAAAAGTTTACACATAAGCCGCCGTTTCGTGATGCACCTCTTACAGGATTTAGAGCACAATTTAAAATCAAGCAGGAAGCAATGCATGCAGATAATGTATCAGCACCTGTTATTAAAGATGTTAAAGCCGCTTTAAAAATTGTAGAAAAGCATTTCAAAAAATTAGGAATGAGATTTAAAGAAGAGGAAGTTTTAGTTGGTCCTATGGATGTTGCTAAAGACGAAAGATTGAAAGTCGGTGGTGGTAATTTAGATTTTGCATTAGATATCTATCCTGGCTTTTCAGGTAAAAATCCACAACTCCCAAGAGGCGTTGAGCCAAAGGAAATAGATTTTAGCGATATGGTAAACGAGTTGGGTAGATTAAAATCTTTTGCTAATTTCCCAAGAACTGATTGGGAAGCTAATTACGGTTAATTATGCCAACTTATGATAAGGTATTAGAGTTAGCTGAAGTACTCAAGTTTGACTCTGATAACACAATTAAGAAAGTAACGCTTAATATTAAAACTTATGATGTAGCAGTCGGAAGTAATATTTATGCAGTGTCACCTATGGTTGCTGTATTAAGTTCCGAGGATTATTCCAATACATCAATCTCAAAAGTCTCTACAGCAAACACAGCAGTTGATATTGCGTTGTGGGGATATGAATATGCAGGCGGTGATACTTATTATGATAACACTATTAAAGAAAATGCAGAGAGTATCGTAGCAGGACTTTTAGAATTCCAAGGTACATCTGCAGTTGATATTACAACATTAACATAGAGGTAAAAATGTTTTTTAAAGATACGAAATTGGACAGAGAAGCAGTATTTGAACAATTAAAAATTGACGAAGGTGTAGTGAATGAAGTATATCTCGACCACCTTGGTTATCCTACATTTGGTGTAGGTCACTTAGTATTAGAATCAGACCCAGAACATGGAGCTGAAGTTGGTACGCCTGTCTCGGAAGAAAGAGTTAAAGAATGTTTCGAGAAGGATTTAGATATCGCAATCAGTGAATGCGAATTATTGTATGAAGAAGGAGTCTTTGGAGACCTACCTGATGAAGTACAACAAATCTTAGTTAATATGATGTTCAACATGGGAAGAACGCGTTTAAGTAAGTTCAAGAAAATGCACGCAGCAATTCTTGATGAAGATTGGAAAACGGCTGCAGTAGAAGGTCGTGATTCAAGATGGTACAAACAAGTGACGAATCGAGCAGAACGTTTGATGTCACGTTTGGAATCAGTATAAATAATTTTTTTAAATAATGAATGGAGAATACAAATGCCAGTAAATGATATTATCGCGCAAGCGTTGGATAACAATCCACTTAACCTCAAGAAAGCTTTTGATGATGAAATGACAACTCGAGTAAGAGCTGCATTAAATCAAAAGTATCAAGACATGACTCAGGAAAACCCTGAAGTAGCAGAAGTAGAAACTATGGCCGCTGACCTAGCAGCCGAACCTGTTGCCGATGAAGCGCCTGAAGTTGCTGAAGAGATTCCTACCGAAGAAGACTAAAATGTTTAACCAATTATTCATAGGAATTATATTGGTTCTTGGTCTAGGTTCATATTGGTTATATAACGAAAATGTGACTCTTAAAGAGAACGCAGTCAAATTGGAAGCTGCTGTTGAAGAACAGAAAGCAACTATGGCTGCTATGCAAGAATCTTATGAGAGACAAGGACAATCGTTAGCAAACCTTCAACGTAATTATAATCAAATAGAGCAAGAGAAGGATCAGTATCTTGCTATATTTGCTCGACACAATTTAAATAAACTTGCAGTTGCTAAACCAGGATTGATTGAACCAACTTTTAATAATGGAACTGCTGAAGTATTTGGAGATATAGAAAATGACAGCAAAGCTATTAGCGAGCTTAACGCTCCTGACATTCCTTAGCGGTTGTAGTACATTACAGAATATCTTCGGCGAAAAAGAAGTCGAGATTATTACGAAACCTGTAAAAATAGAAATTATACAACCAACTTTACCTCGTCCTATTGAATTAGAAAATCCTAAATGGTATGTTGTATCTGAAGCAGTAATTACTAATCCTTGTAAGGCCCTCCCCACAGGTGAATATAAGGACGATGGAACACCCAAAACTAAAAGGCCGAAGGATTGTACCTTAGAAGAAAGAGAGCATCCAGAATGGCCTGTAGGATATACGTATCTTGACCGTTTCCTTGATGAAATGAAAAAGCTCAACAATGGAGATGTTGTATTTGTCGCAATGACAATCGGTGACTATCAAATGATGGCTAAAAACACTCAGGAGCTCCGTAGATACATTCGCGAACTTGGAGAGGTTATTGTATATTATCGTAATGTGACGATAGATGACGAGCCTGCGCAAGGCTTAGCAATTGAGAGAAATAATCAGAACAATAATTGACATATCTCTCCGTTTAACCCCAACTTATTAATAAATATCCATTGACATATAATGGATTTAGTGGTATAATAACAAACTAACTGGAGTAAATATGTCTGACGACCTTAACCACGTTAAGACCGATATTGCCCTTATTAAAAAAGACATCCAATCAATTGGAAAATTCTTTGATAAGGTTGATGAAGCAGTAGATGGGATGGCAGACATTGCCAAGTCCCTTGCTGTGCAGCAGCAAATCATGGAGAACTTTCAGACCAAAATTGAATACATGGATGAAAGGCTTGCCGACCAAAGACGCATGAACATGGAAGCTCGTCTTGCTATGAAGGAAGAACTTGATGAATACAAGCAAGCTTTCAAAGAAGAAATGTTAAATGCAATGGTCGAAGGCAAAGAACAACATCGTGTAATGGCAGAAGAAACAAAAGCTGCACACGAAAGAAGACATACTGAAACTTTGGCAATTATTGATAATATAGTACGTGACGTTAAAGATAAAGTAAACATACAAGAACAACAAATCCGTTCTTTGGAAAATCTAAAGTGGTGGATGCTAGGAGCATTCGCAATTATCACTTTCATTTTAAACTATGCTGACCTATCGGTTATTTTTCAAAAATAACCATTGACATCTCACCTATATTAGTATATAATAGCCTGAAAGATTAACAAAAATTGGATTTTATATTATGCTTGACTTTGTGGATATTCAGTACGCACAGCATTTAGCTGGTCGCCTGGACAGATACAAAATAACGAATCGTAACCCTTACAAGATTAACTTTCGTTGTCCCATTTGTGGTGACTCAAAGAAAAGTAAATCTAAAGCTCGGGGTTGGCTGCTTGAGAAAGAAAACAACTTTTACTTTTACTGTCATAACTGCGGTGAAAGTCATTCCTTTTCCAACTTTCTTAGAGCAGTCGACCCCATTTCCTACAATGATTATGTCGCAGAGAAATTTATCAACAATGCAAACAATGCTCCAAAAACAGAAACATCAACTCTAGATGATACTAAATTTGAGCAACCAAAATTCTCTCACAGTGATGTCTTAAAAAACTTAAAAAAAATCAGTCAGCTCCCACATAATCACCCAGTAAAGAAATATATAGATAAAAGGAGTATTCCTTCTAAGCATCATTACCGTCTTTATTTCGCACCAAGATTTAAAGAATGGATTAACGGAATCATTCCAAATAAGTTCGAGAACGTAAAGAAAGACGAGCCTCGCTTAGTTATTCCTTTTTTAGACAAAGACCGAAAATGTTTCGGAGTCTCAGCTCGAGGGTTTGACCCTGAGGGCCTTAGGTATATTACCATCATGTTTGATGAAGTACCTAAAATATTTGGACTCGACAAAGTAAACTTTAAAGAAAAGTATTACGTGGTCGAAGGTGCGTTGGATAGTATGTTTTTATCAAACGCTGTTGCGATGGCAGGAGCCGATGGCAATACGAATGCACTTGACCATGTAGGGAATGCCGTCTTTGTGTTTGACGCTGAACCTCGTAATCGCGAGATTCATAAGCGTATGGAAAAAATTATTGACATGGGTCATCAGATTGTAATATGGCCAAACGATATACCTGGGAAGGACATCAATGAAATGGTTCTTAGCGGTAATATAAAATGTGTAGAGAGTTTAATGAGAACAATTACTTATAAAGGTTTAGAGGCTAAATTGAAATTTCAACAATGGAAAAGGACATAGATAATGAAGGTTAATTTGATTAGTTATAGTCAATCCCCTGAGTACAACGAATCAGCTCAGGACTTAATTGCTTACTGCGCAAGAGTGAGTAATCCATCAAACCAAAATAATAAAGAGACATCGGAAAAACTTTTGAAGTACCTTGCTAAACATAAGCATTGGTCTCCATTTGAAATGGTGAGTGCTTGTTTAGAAATTGAAACGACACGAGATATTGCTCGACAATTATTGAGACATCGTTCTTTTTCTTTTCAGGAATTCAGTCAAAGATATGCCGACCCGGTTGATGATTTAGAATTTGTCGCAAGAGAAGCAAGATTACAAGATCCAAAGAATCGTCAAAATTCTATTGATATTGATAGAGATAACGAACAAGAAAGAAGAATCGCTGAAGATTGGCGAATGAAACAAATGGCGTTTATACGCCAAGCAAAAGAATTATATAAATGGGCAATTGATAAAGGAATTGCGAAAGAGCAAGCAAGAGCAGTTTTACCTGAAGGAAATACCGTCTCTCGTCTGTATGTAAACGGTACATTAAGAAGTTGGATTCATTACATCGAACTTCGCAGTGGTCATGGAACACAATTAGAACATATTGAACTTGCACGAGCTGTTGCTGAAGCCATCGCAGCTATCTTTCCTTTATCAGAACAATATGTACAAGAATAAGGAGAAGACATGCAGCACTTAGGTATTGAAATTGAAACAAAGAGAGATAAGGATCTTTCTGAACAATCATTTAAATTGTTAAAAGATTACTATTGTCGTGACGATGAAAGGTCACCTCAGATGGCATATGCTCGAGCAGCAGTTGCTTTTTGTAATGGTAATTTAAAACTTGCACAGAGAATTTATGATTACGTTTCAAAAGGCTGGTTTATGTATGCATCTCCTGTCTTATCAAATGCCCCAATTAAAGGAGAACCAATTAAAGCATTACCAATCAGCTGCTTTCTTACTTATGTTCCAGACACATTAGACGGTCTTATAGACCATACCGCAGAACTTAGGTGGCTATCTGTTAAAGGTGGTGGAGTAGGTGGTCATTGGTCTGATATTCGTGCTGTATCAAAGAAAGCTCCAGGACCTATGCCGTTCTTACATACTGTTGATGCTGATATGGTTGCTTACCGTCAAGGAAGAACAAGAAAAGGTTCTTATGCTGCATATATGGATGTTGACCATCCTGACATTGTAGAATTTATTAATATGCGTATTCCTACAGGTGATGTAAACCGTAAGAATTTAAATTTACACCACGCAGTGAATATTACAGACAAATTTATGGAAGCGGTTGAGTCAGGTTCTGATTGGAACTTATTAGACCCAAATGACAAATCAGTCCGTGATACAATGTCAGCTCGTAAACTATGGGAGTTGATTTTAGAAACACGTTATAGAACAGGTGAACCGTATCTTAACTTTATTGATACAGCAAACCGTGCTTTACCTGATGCACAAAAGGCAAAGGGTTTAACAATTAAGGGGTCTAACCTATGTAATGAAATTCATTTAGTGACCTCTGAAGATAGAACAGCAGTATGTTGTTTATCATCGGTTAACCTTGAAAAGTATGACGAATGGGTTGGCACTCCGATGGTCAAAGACTTAACTGTATTTTTAGATAACGTATTACAGTTCTTTATTGACCATGCAGGCGACGAAATTAGCAAAGCAAGATATTCAGCACAACAAGAAAGATCATTAGGTTTAGGTGCGATGGGTTTTCATTCGTATCTACAAAAGCATTCAGTACCATTTGACTGCGAACAGGCTGTTGGTATTAATGAAGCAATATTTAAACATATTAAAGATGAAGCATTAGCAGCTACTTTAGAAATGGGTAAGCGTCGAGGTGAAGCTCCTGATATGAAAGGAACAGGTCGTCGTAACGCTCATATGTTAGCTATTGCTCCAAACGCAAATAGTTCTATGATTGTAAATACAAGTCCAAGTATTGAACCTTGGAAAGCAAATGCATTTACTTCTAGAACAAGGGTGGGATCTCACCTAAATAAAAATCCATATCTCGAAGCAGAATTGGAAAAAATTGGAAAGAATACCGAAGAGGTATGGTCAACGATTATTACAAACGGTGGTTCAGTGCAACACCTAGATTTTTTACATGACCATGTGAAAGAGGTATTCCAAACAGCAATTGAAATTAATCAGTTAGCTCTTATACGATTAGCAGGAGAAAGACAAAAGTACCTATGTCAAGGTCAGTCGCTAAATATCTTCTTCCCTGCTGGAGCTGATAAAAGAACCTTACATCAAGTACATTACCAAGCTTGGAAACAAGGATGTAAAGGACTATATTATTTAAGAACAGAAACATCTAACCGCGCAGAGAATGTATCGCAAAAAATCGAACGTGAAAAGTTAGATGATATTATTAACCCAGACTCAATTAAGTTCAGCAACGGCTCGGAGGAACAACAAGATGAGTGCATCGCCTGCGAAGGATGATAGAAAAACAGGAAAGAAAATGGAAGTACTAATTTATACCAAATCAAATTGCCCTTTTTGTGAAAAGGCAAAAGCATGGTTTACACAACATGGATTTGGTTATACTCAAGTGTTATTAGATGATGAAGAACAAAGATTAGCTTTTTATCAAAAACATAGTAATGGTAAAGCCGTTAAATCTGTACCTCAGATTTGGATTAACGATGAACATATCGGTACCTATAATGATTTGATGGCAATCTCTGATAAACTTGTAAAGAAACAAGGTGGCTTATTGGAATTCTCTGAAACATATAAACCGTTTCATTATCCTTGGGCTGTTGAAATTACAACAAGACATGAAAAAGCTCATTGGATTGAAGATGAACTTGACTTGTCTGAAGATGTAGCTGATTGGAAAGGTGGTAAGATCACTCCGATTGAAAAAGAATATATTACAAACATCTTAAGATTGTTTACTCAGTCTGATGTTGCTGTAGGTCAAAACTATTATGACCAATTTATTCCAAAGTTTAAAAATAACGAAGTCCGTAATATGTTAGGTTCGTTTGCTGCTCGAGAAGGTATTCACCAAAGAGCGTATGCATTGTTAAACGAAACTTTAGGTTTACCTGACTCTGAATACCACGCATTCCTAGAGTATTCTGAAATGGCAGACAAGATTGATTATATGAGACAAGCAGATACAAACACTTTACGTGGTCTTGGACTGTCTTTAGCAAAATCTGTATTTAACGAAGGTGTTGCTCTCTTTGCTTCTTTCGTTATGTTACTTAACTTTCAACGTTTCGGTAAAATGAAAGGTATGGGTAAAGTAGTTGAGTGGAGTATACGAGACGAGTCTATTCACGTTGAAGGTAATTCTAAATTATTCAAAGCATTTGTAAAAGAACATTCTCGTGTCGTGGACAACGATTTCAAACGCGAAATTTATGAAATGTCAAAAGATATTGTTGACCTTGAAGACAAGTTCATTGACCTTGCTTACGAGTTAGGTACTATTGAAGGTCTGGATAAATCCGAAGTAAAAGAATATATAAGATATATAACAGATAGAAGATTACTTCAGTTAGGCATGAAAACTAATTTCAAGGTAAAAGAAAATCCATTACCTTGGTTAGAATGGGTACTGAATGGTGCCGACCATACAAACTTCTTTGAAAACCGTGTGACGGAATATGAAGTTGCTGGTTTATCCGGAAAATGGGATGATGCCTACGCAGCTTAAGGCGTAGATATGATAAACAAACAAATCTTTCAAGATTTAATTGACTCACTTAAAGACGATGGTCGATATAGAGTCTTTAATGATATTGTAAGGGAGAGGGGAAACTTTCCTAAAGCAACATGGTATTCAAAGTATTCACCAAAGACAATTGTGAATTGGTGTTCTAACGATTACCTATGTCAAGGACAAAACAAGTATGTCATCGATGCGATGGCAACTGCACTTGAAAAAACAGGAAGTGGTAGTGGAGGTACACGTAATATTGGCGGTACCTCTCATTATCATGTCACTCTTGAAAGAACATTAGCAAAACTCCACAAAAAAGAAAAAGGTTTATTATTTACATCAGCATATGTTGCTAATGAATGGACGTTAATTGCACTGAGCCGTATTATACCAAATATCTGTTTTATATCCGACAATAAAAATCATGCTTCTATGATTATGGGTATTAAACATTCAAGAGCTGATAAGATTATTTGGGAACACAATAACATGGACGAACTTGAGCTTGCCTTACAAACAGCTAAAATGAATAATCAAGTTCCATGTGTTGTATTTGAAAGCGTATATAGTATGGATGGAGATGTTGCACCAATCGAACAAATATGTGATCTTGCTGATGCTTATGGAGCAATGACATATATTGATGAAGTTCATGCAGTAGGACTTTATGGTGACACAGGAGCTGGGTACTGCGAAAAGTTAGGACTCTCTGATAGAGTAGATATTATAAATGGAACACTTGGAAAGGCGTTTGGTTGTCACGGTGGTTATATTGCTGGTGATAGTATTGTTCTCGATGCCATTCGCTCCGTAGCCTCAGGATTTATTTTTACAACTTCTTTAAGTCCTGTTATGTGTGCAGGAGCAATTGCTTCAATAAGATGGTTAAAAGAACACAACGAACTTAGAGAACAACATCAAGAACGAGCAGCAACATTAAAATCTTTGTTGATTGAAAATAATATTGAGATACATGATAAAGCGTGTACTCATATCTTACCTGTAATGGTACGAGATGCAAAGAAATGTAAAGTAATGTCAGATAGGTTATTAAATGAGTATGGAATTTATATTCAGCCAATTAATTATCCAACAGTCGATGTGGGTACAGAGCGGCTTAGAATTACACCAACACCATTACACACCAATGGTATGATGGACGATTTAGTAATTGCGTTGAAGGAGACGTTTAAAGAATACGAATGAAGGATACCGTAGCAAGAAGTATGACAAAGTTTTTTCGGTTCTTTGCCGATACATTCTTTGCTAAAAGATATGGACATAGAGCAGTAGTTCTAGAAACTATAGCAGGTGTCCCAGGTATGGTCGCAGGTATGTGGGTTCATTTGAGAAGTTTAAGACAAATGAAAACAGGATATGGACCAATGATTCGCGAATTGCTTGAAGAAGCTGAAAACGAAAGAATGCATTTAATGTTCTTTATTGAAATCGCGAAACCAAATTTATTTGAAAGGCTATTAATATTAGCAGCTCAAGGTATCTTTTGGAATTTTTATTTCCTAATGTATGTATTCTTTCCAAAGACCGCTCATCGTATGGTACATTACTTTGAGGAAGAAGCAGTTAAGAGTTATACGGAATATATAAAATTAATAGACAAAGGAATATTACCTAATCCGCCTGCACCGAGATTAGCAATAAATTATTATACAATGGACAATGACGCAACTTTAAGAGATATGATATTACATGTCCGTGCAGACGAACAAAAACACAGTGATGTGAATTGGAGGTACTCACAATGAAATGGTTAACACTATTTACATCATTATCACTCGCAGGAACAGCTGCGTATTTTAGTATTATAGGACTGATGACAATATTCAGTGGTGCTGCTTTATCAATTGCTTTCATGGCAAGTATATTAGAATTTGGTAAAGTTGTATCTGCAGCCTGGCTCCATTATGAATGGGACAGAATCAATAATTTGGTCCGAGCATATTTCACCACCGCTGTCGTGGTACTTATGTTAATTACAAGTATGGGAATATTTGGTTTCTTATCCAAAGCTCATATTGACAGCGCGGTGACTGGAGATACTTATTCACTCGAAGCAAGTATTGTTGATAAAAGATTAGACGGTAAACAATTACAATTAGACAATCTCACAGGAAGATTGGAAAACTTAGATTATGTTTTACAAACAAGTAAACCTGAAGATCGTAATTATGTCAACAGAGTTCAGACCACAGAGAGAAATGAAATCAATGAAGCAATTGATGTTTTAGTAGCAGAGATTGTAGAATTAAATGAACAGAAGATGCCTATTCAGCGATTACAATTAGAACAAGAAGCTGAACTAGGTCCTGTAAAATATATTGCTGATATGATATACGGTGAAGAAGCAGAGTCTATGTATGACAATGCTGTTCGTTGGGTTATCTTAACTATCATCTTTGTATTTGACCCTCTTGCGATTATGTTGTTGATTGTATCAACCGCAGCATTCAAAAGAGACCGTGAACGCCCTACGAAACCTCTTGTTGATGAAAAACAAATTATGAACATGGAAGTTGAAGAACAACGTAGTGGATTAACTACAACTATAAACAGAAGACCAATATGAACTTAAAAAAATTATTATGGATGGCGGCAGGATTTGTATTATTAGGAATTGCATACATAGGTGTTATAATGCCTGGTATACCTTTTAGTATTCCGGCTGTATTCTCCGCTTATTGTTTCGCAAGAAGCTCTGAGCGTATGCACAAGTGGTTATATGGCCACAAAATCTTTGGACCATTTTTAACAAACTGGGAAACAAAGAAAGTATTTCCTTTAAAGGCAAAATATGGAATGTTAGGATTTATGGCATTAGCTTTAATCTTAATGATTGTATTTACAGGAAATTGGAAAGCAGTCCTTTATTCTGGTTCCTTCATGGCATTTGGTGCCTGGTGGGGTTGGCAGTATCCTTCAAGCCCAGAAGAATATGACCAAAGAATAAAAGACGGTAAGAAAATTGGATTATTTAGATAAATAGATTTATGAGTAGAAAGAACGACGAGATGCCGTTCGATAAGGACGGAAAAATTGATTATCATAAATGGATGCAAATCAATGCTTTCATCAAAAAGCTACATGATATGCACTATTTGGAGCAAGAACGAATCAGAGAAGAAAAGCTTCAAGATTGGATTACTCGAAGAAATGATATGTTATTGGATTTGGACATGATTGATAAAGTAGTTGATATGATGGACGAATATCCTGAAGCCGAACTCCTACTCCATAAAATTAAAAGAAGATTAGATAATGACAAAAAGTACTGAAGAAAAGATTCTTCAAGCAGTGAACCTTTCTCCTGATGAATCCATCGTGGAGAAGTTAGTTGAAATCCATCCAATGAAACAAGTATTTTACGCAAGTATTATACAAGTATGTGTATTGGGTTTTATGTTAGGGTCAATGGCTCTAATTGATTTATTTGTATAAGGAGATATATTATGCCAAAGATTTACGAAAGTCCTGATAAAGGAAAGACAGTATACGAAAGGGAAATAGGCGCTCCATTTAATACACGTCGTCAAATTAAGCCAAGCGCCGTAGAGGATGCCGCAGATGCAATGGCAAGATCGGCCTATAACGATAGAGTACGTAGAGAAAGGAACTGAAACACCTTACGGTAAAGACTTGTTATTATTTTGTTCACTGGGACTCAATGTTGGGTTCTTAATTGGACTATTATATGTTTAGAGGAAATTATGAAAAGCGAATATGTAGTAATTGATACTGTCTCAATGTTCAGGCAGCGTTATGTTGTTCCAAAAAGCGAAATGCAAGAATGGAACGAAGAAGTAAAATTAACTGATAAGCTGGCAAAAGAATGGGCAGCTGATGCAGTGACAACCGAAGAAGTCAAAGAGTTCAGTCAAAAATGGTTAGGTGAAACAATCACTAACATAGATTTGGTTGATACTGAAAAGATTCTTTCTATCTTTGCCGAAGACAATCCTGAAATCATTAAGGAATGGAGTCAGGCAAAACAATTAGATTTCATTAACAAATGGAAAGACGAATCTCCTAAACCGTGATATACATATATGGTACAAGATCCTGTGCCTTTTGTGATAAAGCAAAGAAATATGCACAAAAATGGTATGGAGAGTATAAATTCCTTGACATTGGAATCGAAAAGTATTATAATATACTCAAAGAAAAGAATGTAAGCACTTACGTTCTCCCACAAATTTTTGAAGACAATGAGTACATAGGTACTTATTACGATTTTATTAAACTAAATCAATATAGGATGGAAAATTTATAAATGTTAGACGATAGGGTAAATCGAATTTATCAGCGTGAGCTTGCACGACAAAAAGGCACAGTTGAATTAATTGCTTCTGAAAACTTTGCTTCAAAAGCTGTTATGAAAATGTGCGGTTCTGAATTTACAAACAAATATGCAGAAGGCTATCCTGGTCATCGGTATTATAACGGATGTGATTTCATGGACGAGATTGAAGAGTTAGCAATCTCAAAGCTGATTGATATCTATGGATGTTTATTTGCGAATGTTCAACCACACAGTGGAGCAAATGCAAACCTTGCTGTCTTTAAAGCATTCCTGAAACCTGGTGATACAATTCTTGGAATGGATTTGGCAAGCGGTGGTCATTTAACTCATGGAGCTCCTGTCACTATTTCAGGTAAATGGTTTAATTCATATACCTATGGTGTTGATGAATGGGGTATGATTGATTACGATGAAGTTGAAAGGTTAGCACAAGAACATAAACCTAAAATGTTAATCGCAGGTGCCTCGGCATATCCTAGACAAATTGATTGGGCAAGAATGAAAGATATCGCAATTGATTGTGGTGCTTACTTATTAGTTGACATGGCTCACTATTCAGGTTTAGTCGCAGGCGGTGTATATGATAGTCCTGTACCTTATGCTGATATCGTTACTTCTACGACTCATAAAACACTTCGTGGTCCTCGTGGTGGAATTATATTATGGAATAACCCAGATTATTGTAAAAAGATTAATGGTGCAGTATTCCCAGGAACACAAGGTGGTCCGTTGATGAATATCATCGCGGCAAAAGCACAAGCATTTATTGAAGCAGACACAAAAGAATTTAAAGAATACGCTGCTCAAGTTGTTCGCAATGCAAGAGCATTCGCTGAAACATTAGATAAAGCAAAAACATTAGAAGTACTAACAGGCGGAACTGATTCACATATCATTCTTGTTAGTTTAGTTCAATCTGAACTGAGTGGAAGAGAAGCTGCCGATACATTAGAGATGCATGGAATTACCTGTAATAAAAATGGTATTCCAAATGATCCGAGAAACTTTAAAGAAACAAGTGGTATTCGATTGGGTACCGCAGCCGAAACAACAAGAGGCTATAAAGAACAAGATTTCGTTGAACTGGGGGAAAGAATTATTGACATCCTAGAGGATCCCACAAAATGGAAATGATAGCACTTAAACAGTTCTTTGAAGCTGGTATTGGACAATTAGGATTACTTGCTATATTCTTATGTCCTATGGTATTTGGTGGAATCACCACTTATTATTGTTTAAAAAGACAAGGACCGATAACCGAGCAGGTTTGGAAAGAATGGAGAGAAGATCCTAAGTTCCAAAAACAAAAAATAACAACAAGTATAAATTATAACGAATAGAGGTAAAGATGGCAAAAACGAGCAGTGCGTTCAAGTCAAGCCACAATGGTATCAAAAAAGGTACCTCAATTGGTCGACGACCAAGGTCAATGGCGACGATGAACAAATCAAAGAAAAGATCATATAAGAAGTATCGTGGACAAGGGAAATAAGACTTGCATTATATTAGGTAATGGAGAATCCCGTATGGGAATCAATTACCGAGAAGAATACCCAGATGCATTTGTGTATGGGTGTAATGGCGCATATAAAGAAAAGCCTGATGCGTTAGTTTGTGTTGATGTATATATGCAGCACTTGATTTATAAGTCAGGATATTGTAAAGAAAATCTTTGTTACTTTTCTGAATGGGAAACTCTTCCCGGTGACGAAGGTTATATGTTAGCAAAACAATTAGGCAAGCCTGTTATTTCAAATGATAGAGAAGATCGTCAAACTTGTGTTGTTTCAGGTACTGATGAATTTACTTATGTCACTTGGACAGACGATAAAGATATGGTTAGGACAATGCCTGAAATGTCAATTAGTTCTGGTTCAAGAGCACTGTTAAGAGCATGTGAATCTGGTTGGTTTGATACAATTATATTATTAGGCTTTGATGGTATGGGAGCCGAAAACATATATCAGAATCATGAAGGCTATGAAAGGTCAACTCCTAGACCTGAGTGGTCGAGAGAAAGAAATGAAATTATGTCAACTCATAAAGGAATCCTTTTTGTTCAAAAATGATTTATAATAGATTGGCATCTGCCGCTTATGGTGAAGGCAGAAAATATTTTAAATGGTGGGTAAATGTTTGGTGTAAAAGACCTCGTTAAAAGAACAATAATTTTATCACTTGTTATCCTTCCCTGGGAGATTGCTTTGGTGTATGCATTTTATGAATTTATATAAATAAACATATGCCTTATTCCAAAAAAGTTATCGAAAGATTTGAAGCAGTAACTAATAATCCACAAGCACATGGAGTCGGAAGGTTTGACCCTAACGATCCTAATGTTGCGACTGGGTTAACAGGTGCACCTGCTTGTGGCGATGTTATGAAATTGGATTTAAAATTGAATCCTGAGACTGAAGTCATCGAAGATGTAAAATTTAAAACTTATGGTTGTGGTTCTGCTATTGCTTCAAGCAGTATGTTTGTTGAAATGTTAATTGGTAAGACGATTGAAGAAGCAAAGAATATTAAAGATAAAGAAATAGCTGATGCTTTGGAATTACCTCCAATCAAAATACATTGTTCTGTATTGGCAGAAGATTCAATCAAAAGAGCAATACAAGATTGGGAAGAAAAGAAAGCAGGCAGAAATGAGTCATGGTTAGAAAAGATGACTAAAAAGGAAGATTAAAGATGTATGAGTATAAAGCAAAATTAATTAAAGTAGTAGACGGAGATACCGTAGATGTCGATATTGACTTGGGTTTTGGCGTTTGGCTTCGCAACGAGCGTGTTCGTATTATGGGAATTGATACACCAGAGTCCAGAACTAGGAATAAGATTGAAAAATTATTTGGCCTCGCAGCAAAGAAAAGATTAAAAGAATTATTAAAATCTGATGTGGTATTAAAAACATTTAAAGGACGAGGAGGAGAAGATGCTAAAGGTAAGTTTGGTCGTATCCTTGGTGACTTTAATGTATATTATCATGCTGATGATCGTGTCTGTCGAGTAACTGAAATCATGGTCAAAGAAGGTCATGCAGTTGAATACCACGGTGGAAGTAAGGACGATGTTGAAAAACAACATTTAGAGAATCGTAAAAGGATTCTTTCCGAAGGACTTATTAACGAAGATACATATAATAAGTATGTAGCTTCTGGTAAATATGAGTGACATACTGGCATTTTTCGGTAATCCTTTTATTTGTCATTCCTGTCGCAGCATGGTATGCAGCTGTATGGATGACCGACTATTTTGATGGTAAAAAATAATTTCATAAAAACTATTGACATTCATAATGAACTATAGTATAATATACGGTATATGAGATATAATAATAACTTTAATAATGGTCTATCGGTCGACTTAAGACCTAGGAAAAGACATCCTAAAGATAAAAGACCACCTACACCAATGCCATTTGATGTTGCATTAAGGAAATTCAGAAAGAATGTTGAAAAGGCAGGAGTTCTGAAGGAATTGAGAAAAAGAGAATTTTACGAAAAGCCTACCGCTAAAAGAAAGAGGAAAAAGGCTGAAGGTATTAAAAGACATCAGAAAAGAATCTCTATGGAAAATAGAGCATTCAATGCAAGAGGAAAAAGAAATTACAGATAAACTATTGACATTCTTATATCAATAGATTATAATTGTTTTGTTCAGTGGGAATAAACCATGACGGCGAGATCGTAAGATTTAGGACCCACGACGGCTACCGAGTCCGGGAGCAACTTTTGAACTACCAACGGACTTACCAAGTGACTATGGTTGCGAGGTAGGACAACTGAGTAGGAATCTAACGCCAAAGGACCAACCACTGAACGACCTTTTTGAATGGATTTTATATTATGGCATTAGTTCGTGGATTATCAACGCTTAACACTCGAAAGCGTAAAATAAAAATCACAAAAGCAAAACTTGCCCAATACGAAATTGATTGGCGTAAACATAATAAGTGGGCAAAGTCAAACGGTCTTCATGACCTTCGTTACGATACTGTAGAGGAATATATAGATTATTGCTTAGGTAAAACTAAGTTAAATCGTGACGATTTCAAAAATTATTCTCAACCAAAAACTTATCGTCGTGAAACTCCACATTATCCAAGTATGGAGATGTCGATGACAAGTGCAGGACAAGGTACAAAGAAAGAATCACAAAAGTACACAGGTACATTAGTTAAGGGTATTGCTACAATGCATAAGTCTAACGCTGTTCCTGTGATTGACCAAAAACAAGCTGAAGAAATATCAAGGATGGCAAGATGACATTATATTGTGACTTTACATTTTCAATCGACCAATACGGTCTCAAGTTAACTGATAAAGACAGGCCCTTAGAACCGTATTCACAAGTTAAAATTGACAGGACTCCACTACAAGTTGGAGATACATTCACATTAGAGTTGGACCCTGATGGTTGCATATTCTTTCGTAAGACAGGCAACGAATTTATGGACCACCAACAATTGGAGTTAAACTTTGGGTAAGAACGATATTACCGGAGATAACCTAACAAGCAAAGCGCCTAATAAGGCGTATGATGATGGTTGGGATCGTATCTTCGGAAAGAAAAAATCAAAAGAAGCTCATGCCGAAGAGTTCAATGGTGAAAGAGCTAATTGGTATGGATATGCTGATGTCGATGAAGATACAGAATTAAGTTCTGAATTTGCACACCCTGCATATACAAGATACCCTCACCTTAAAAATCAAAAGATGAAACAAAAGGCAATGACTGAATTAAATTATGACGGCAACGAAGATCGTGGTCGTTACGGAGAAGATGAATCGAATGACTGAACCTTGGAAAATTATACAACAATTAGAATCTGACAATAGTAAACTTTTTAAAGAAGATGTTATCAGAGCTAATGTTGATAATCCGGAGTTCGTAGCAGGTTTACAACTTGCTCTTGATAATATGGTGACCTTCGGTGTTGCTCAAGTTCCTGAAAAGAAAGATCCTACAGGAGAAGGTATTACTCCTGAAGATTTTGTTGCTGTTGCTTCTAAACTTGAGAACAGAACATTAACAGGAAATGCTGCTCGAGATGCAATCCTTGTATTAATGGCAAAAGCAACACAAGAACAATGGAACGATTGGTATCGTAGAATCTTAATTAAAGACTTTAGAGCAGGTTTCTCTGTAAGTACAGTCAATAAGGCAAAGCCAGGAACTATTCCTGTGTTCAAATGTATGCTTGCTCATAGTGGTGATAACAATCCTAAAAGGATTACAGGAGATGTTGTTGTTGAATATAAGTACGACGGTGTTAGGGCAATTGTAATTGTTAAGAATGGCAATGCTACTATTTACTCTCGTAATGGAAAACAATTAACAAACTTCCCACATATTGAAAAAGCATTCAGTAAGAAGATGTTTGATAATCTAGTTTTTGACGGTGAAGTTATGTCAGAAGATTTTCAATCATTAATGAAACAAGTACATAGGAAAGAAGGTGCTCAAACTGAAGATGCGTATTTTGCATTATTTGATTTCCTACCTCTTGACGAATTTATGACAGGAGGAAGTACCTTACCTCTCGATAAAAGAAAGTCCTTATTAAAAGGATTTTCAGAATCCGAGTATTTTGAAGATTGTATTCGTTTATTAAAATATTATACTTTGAACATCGAAGATGATGCTGATAAGTTTAAAGAAATTAATAATGAAGCAATTGAAAACGGTTATGAAGGTATTATGGTTAAACCTATAGGTGGAGCTTACGAATGTAAACGAAGCTATGGTTGGTTGAAAATGAAACCTTATATTGAAGTAACACTTAAAGTCACCGATGTTGAAGAAGGAACAGGAAAAAATGAAGGAAGCACAGGAGCACTTGTCTGTGAAGGTACCGATGAAGGTAAGTTTATCAAGGTTAATGTTGGCACAGGTCTCAGCGATGATATGCGGGATGATATTTGGAATAACCTTGACTCTGTGGTTGGTCAATTAGTTGAAGTAAGAGCTGATGCCATTACAATAAGTCAAGATTCCGAAGACGAATACAGTTTAAGATTTCCAAGATTTAAAACATTTAGGGGTTTCACTCCGGGAGAAAAACTATGACGCAATATGATGACGTGGTCGAAAAACAAAAAACTTTGTTAGAAGCTGAAGATTGGGCAATGCAAGTCAAGTCTTTACATGTACATTCTTTTGATTCTATGTGGTATGACGACCATCCTGAAGATACAGAGAATGGAAAAATGGTTACTGACGTAGAATATAATTGTGGTTTAATTAAAAGGACACAAGACGGAAAACTTCTTCGTACTTTTGGCAAAGAGCTAAAAGGACAAGCGTTATATGACCATTACTGCCGAAGTACATGAGAACCTCTTTAATTATATTTTTGATAGGATTGACTTTTGTCTCTCCTCTTTTTGTAATAAACGCACAACCTCAGGCAGAACCAATTCAGCTTGAGGTTGATTACGTTTTAACTCGTGCTGAACATTGTATGGCACTTAATGTATATCATGAAGCAAGATCCGATAACCTAGCAGGCAAGTTTGCTGTTGCTGATGTTGTCTTAAATCGTGTATATGACACTAGATACCCTTCTACTGTATGTGATGTTATATATCAGGGTAAACACAAACCTTCTTGGAAGGACCCTAATGTGCTTGTACCTATTAGAAACCAATGTCAGTTTAGTTGGTATTGTGATGGAAAATCAGATGATCCTTATGATTCCGATTCGTGGAGAGAAGCTGTTTTAATATCAGTTCAGATAATAAACGATGGAAGGTATCGCGGTTTAACTGAAGGAGCAACACATTATCACGCTGATTGGATTGAACCATATTGGGCTCCAACATTACAACAAGTTGGTACTATAGGCAGTCATGTTTTCTATAGAGCTGAAATGAATAAATAACTCTATAATTAAATTATGGAGTACATTATGAAATTCGCAGGAGTGGACTATAGTTTATCAAGTCCTGCTATTTGTGTTCATGTTGGTGATGAATGGAAATATGAAAATTGCACGTTTTATTATTACGTAAAACAAAAGAAGTTGCTACAAGGTGAAAAAGGTCAATACGTAGCAACAATGTATCCTGACAATTGGACAAGCGACCAGGAACGATATGATATGTTAGGTTCTTGGTCTTTAGAGAAAGTACTTGATGCTGACTTTGTTGGAATTGAAGGATACGCATTTGGTGCAGTAGGACGAGTATTTCAAATCGCAGAAAATGCAGGTTTATTTAAACACAAGCTTTATGAACAAGAAAGAAAGTTTGGAGTATTTGCACCAACAGTGATTAAGAAGTTCGCAAGTGGTAAAGGAAACGCAAATAAAGAAAGAATGATTGAAGCGTTTGAGGAAGAAGTTTCTATTGACATTCGCGAAAAATGTGGTATAATAAACAAATCATGGAATCCAATTACTGATATCGTAGATGCCTATTATATTTGTAAGTATGGATTCTATCAAGAAAACGGTATAACAGATGATAGTAATATTTAACGGACCCCCGGCTTCTGGGAAAGATGAAGCAGCAAGCCTCTATAAAGAAATGTTTGGTTTTGGAAACCTGTCTTTCAAATATCAACTATTTAAAGAAACAGTAAAACACTTTAATGTTGATGAAAGATGGTTTATGCAAGGTTATGAAAACAGAGAAAGTAAAGAAAAGAAAGAAGTTGCTTTAAATATGATGTCTCGTAGAGAGGCAATGATTCATGTATCCGAAGACATTATTAAACCAAAGGAAGGATTGGATTATTTCGGTAAGTTAGTTGCCGAAGAAGTTGAAGAAGGTAAACATTACGCAATCGCTGATGGCGGTTTTGTTGAAGAACTTGAACCTTTGATTGAAAAAGTCGGAGCAGAGAACATTATTATTGTTCAACTTACAAGAGAAGGATTTGATTATTCTACAGATAGTCGTAGATATTTCAATGGTAATTTAGTTAAAGAATATTGTATCAATTTTGAGACCAAGATTGATAAAGCATATGTACTTAATGAAGAAATGGATATAAGAACTTATAGAGTACATAACAATGGCGCAGTAAGGAATTTCCACGCAACCCTTATTGAGATTTACAATGAACTTAATGAAGAGTTTAAACTTGATAGCACTGACGGACAAATTACAGAATCTACCGATACCGAACATAATCAATCTTAAAGAGTGTACTGACCGAGCAAGCTGGACAACATCAGAATTTGAAAGGCACGGTGTTAACAATATAAAGATTCATCGGTACGATCGTTATGAAGAAGGAAAAAGTATTTCTTTCGTAGGTGACCAAACAGCAATTGAGCAAACAACAAAAGGTGTCACATCGTCCCATCTTCTTACAATTAAATGGTGGTATGAAAATACGGACGAAGAATATGGTTTGTTCTTTGAAGACGATTTAGATTACGAGACAGTTCAATATTGGAACTTCACATTAGAAGATTATATTGAAAGATGTAATCAATGGGATTGGGGAGCATTACATATGTGTAATGTTTTTGAATATCCTTATGATTTTCAAAACGAATACATTCCGATGGTTCCTAGAAAAAGAGAACTCTGGGACCACGGTTTACAAGCATACGCAATAAAAAGAGAGTATGCAAAAAAATTAATAGAATATTATTTTGGAGAAGATCCAAGTAAAATTAATTATCGTATGCCATTAGGCAGTCCGATAACAACAGAAAATAATATATTACACGGATTTGGATTAGTAATTACTTTTCCGTTATTCAATCACAATGTGACTGACTTCCGTTCAAAGAATATATATTATTATAACGAACAAGCAAGTTCAGCTTTCTATTCTTACGAGTTCCTTGATGGATGGTGGGAAAAGAAAGGTCAGTGGTTATCACTTGATGGTATATTTGACAATGAACGAGAATCACATAAAATTTATGGAGAATTATAATGAGTTGTGTTTATAAAGGCGAAATCATTAATTCAGAACAATCTGCCAACGCAAATGGTGGAACTGAAATGATGAGACAACGTTTGATAGATAATATTGATAAAGAAGTATTAGAAAAAGTAGCAGTACATTTATCAAGACCTAGAGAATTATACGATGATGTCCCAAATGTACTTTGGTGTCATGACCTAGCAGAAGATCCTGAGAATCAAATCTTAAAAGATGGCGGATGGCAAAAGTTTAATCATTTTGTCTTTGTGTCAGCTTGGCAGCGTGACCAATACGTTGTAAGATTTGGTATACCATATAGTATGTGTTCAGTTATTCACAATGCGGTTGAAAAGAAATACGACCCTAAAGAAAAAGATATGGAAACAATTCGTTTCGTCTATCATACAACTCCACATCGTGGATTAGAATTGCTTGTACCTATTTTTGAATCCCTTACTAAAGAATTTGATAATATTCATCTTGATGTATTTTCAGGTTTTGAGATTTATGGTTGGGAACAACGCAACGAAGCTTATAAAGAATTATTTAAAAGAATTGAAGACCATGAACAAATGACTTATCATGGAGTTAAGTCAAACGACGAAGTTTTAGAAGCATTAGATAAATCTCATATTTTCTTATATCCTAATATATGGAAAGAAACATCTTGTATTGCTTTGCTTGAAGCAATTAAGTCGCAAATGATTTGTATTCATCCAAATTATGGAGCACTACCTGAGACAGGAGCAAATGCAACAATTATGTATGATTGGAATGAAGATATGAATCATCATGCAAATTATGCTTTTGCTGTGACAAGACAAATACTAACGCAAATGAAAAATGATCCTAACTATTTCCACGGATTTACTTTTTCTGACCGTTTTAACTTGGCAAGAAATTCAATTGCCTCATTTGCCACTATGTGGTCAACCTTATTAAGGAACTTAGGAGATGCCTACCAAAAACAAGGATAACTTAATACAGTTTCCTTCTATACATTCAAATCCCCCAATTGACCAAGTGTCAGTTCAACAAAGGATTAAAGAATATAAAGAATCTTATTCAACAGAGCTTGCTGAAATTATTTGGGAAAATGTATTAGGTGAAATGGCAAGGGCAGGTTGCGATTTTGATTCTGACATGGAAAAATACTTTCCATCGATGATTTTAATATTTGAAGCAATCCGTTCTTTACATCTACAAACGATGGGAGAAGAACATCAATTACAACCTTTTGCTGAACATAACGTTCTCATATTAGATTCTGACCCGGACCGTATGTCTGGAGGACTGAAAAAGAATTTGGAAGAAACTATTGACATTGACTCTGATTTAGATTAAAATGGTACATTGAAACAGTAAATTTGGATAAATTATGATATTAGTTGACTATAACCAAGTAATGCTTGCGAGTCTTTTCGCAGGTATTGGAAACCATACAAATGTCGAGCTTGATGAAAATCTTCTCCGACATATGTTTTTAAATTCTATCAGGTTCAATCGTAAAAAGTTCTCTGGTGAATATGGAGAAATTGTTCTCTGTTGTGATAATACGAATGTTTGGAGAAAAGATTACTTTCCATATTATAAAGCAAATCGTAAAAAGAATCGCGATGAATCAGAACTCGATTGGAATGCACTCTTTGATGTAATTCATGAAATCCGTAGAGAGATTGAAGAATTCTTTCCATATAAAGTATTATACATTGACCGTTGTGAAGCAGATGATATTATTGCTACATTGGTCGAGGAACACGGTACTGAACTTAACACAGGCGCTGAAAAGATATTAATCCTTTCAGGAGATAAAGATTTCATTCAATTACATAAGTATGCGAATGTTGACCAATACAACCCTGTGTTGAAGAAATGGATAAGACATGCAGATCCTAATAAATATTTACAGGAACATGTATTAAAAGGTGATGTTGGTGACGGCATTCCAAATATTCTTTCTGCTGACAATTGTTTAGCAATCGGTGAAAGACAAAAGCCGATGACAAAGAAAAGGATTGAAACGTTCACAAGTACACCTGACCAAATGGATGAAGAAACTAAGTTAAGGTTCAATCGTAATAAGCAAATGATTGACTTATCTCAGATTCCTCAGCAGTATAAAGATATTATACTGAATGAATATAATAACCAAGAAGAAGTTGGACGATCTCATTTGTTTAACTACTTCGTAAAGAAAAAGTTGAAAAACTTGATTGGAGACTTACAGGATTTTTAATTATGATTAGAGATGCAGTATGCGACGTCATTGACGGAGCAGTAAAACAAAAAAGTGTAAAAGACAAAGTTGCCTTTTTACAAAAATATGCCTCAGTGCCATTGAAAGGAGTTCTTCGTTTGATTTATGATGAAGATATTGAATTCATGGTACCTGACAGTAAACCCCCATATAAAGAAAATAATTTAATTGACCTTGATACTATGTTGTATCGAGAAGCAAGACGTTTAAGAATTTTCTTTAAAGGTGGTGGTTATGACAACCTCAACCAAATGAGACGTGAAGCGTTGTTCATTCAACTGCTTGAAGACCTATACCCAGGAGATGCAAAATTGTTATCAGAGAATATGATTTCTCATACTCCAGTTAAAGGACTTACAAGAAAGACGGTTGAAACAGCATTTCCCGGACTCTTCGAAACAGCCCTCCCGGAACTCGGATTTAAGTAAAAGGAAATTAACATGGCTAGGCGCGAAAAGCAAAGCGCTAATAATTCCGATTGGAATGAATACAGAAAAGTTGATAGTAAACGCAACAAAAATAAGCAAAAAACGAGAAATACTCGAAAACAAAAGTTGACGGAAAAACGAAATTTTCTTTCATAAAACTATTGACATTCAGTCGTTTCTTTGTTATAATATAATCTGAAATGGAAAAAGAAATGACAAAAATGAACTATCGAGCTGAAAAATTAATACTTGTTGACTGTGATGGTGTTCTCCTTGATTGGAAATACGCCTTCTACGGTTGGATGGCCGAAAAAGGTTATATTATGAAAGTTCATGGAGCCTACGAGGTTGCTGAAACTTTCGGTATTACAAAGGCCGAAGCAAAGTCGTTAATCAGACAGTTCAACGAATCTGCAAGAATTGGGTTTCTACCCGGTCTAAGAGATGCAATCAAATATGTTAAAAAATTACATGACGAAGGTTATGTGTTTCATTGTATTACTAGTCTCAGTACTGATTACTATGCCGGTAAGCTGAGAGAACACAATCTTGAAACTCTGTTCGGAAAAGGAGTTTTTGAGAAAGTCGTCTGCCTTGACTGCGGAGCTGATAAGGATGATGGATTGGCTCCTTACAAAGATAGTGGTTGTATTTGGGTTGAAGATAAACCTGAAAATGCAGAGTGTGGCTTGAATCTAGGTCTGAGACCTTATTTAATCGCTCACGATTTCAACGATGATTACAACCATCCTGACATACCAAAAGTTAGGCTTTGGAAGGAAATCTACGAAGAAATTGTATAAATACAATTATGCAAGTTTGGATTGGATATTAAATGCCTACATATACGTTTGAAGATACAAAAACAGGCGAGCAATTCGAGAAGTTTCTCAAGCTCTCTGCTCGCGAAGATTATCTAAAAGAAAATCCCCATTTAAAACAAATAATTTCTAGTGCGTCAACTTTGATTGATAGCGCACGCTTGGGCCGTATGAAACCGGACCAAGGTTTTCGTGATTTGCTTACATCTATGAAAAAAAATAAATCATACACAGGAAACAAAATCAACGACTGGAAATAATATACATTATCTCCATAGTTGATGCAAAAGGAGATTATATATGTCAAGACAGCGTCGTTTATCACCGAAAGAGAAAAGGTTATTGAAGAGGAAACAAAAAGGGACTTTAGATACAAAATTCTCAATGAGAAATATTTCCCCAATGACAACGACTCAAGAGGATATGTTCGACAGCTATCGTGCTGGATATAATATTGCTGCTATCGGAACGGCAGGCACAGGAAAAACAATGTGTGGATTATATCTTGGTTTGAGTGACATTTTAAATGATGATAATTATGACCAAGTTATAATTGTCCGTTCAGCAGTTCAGACAAGGGAACAAGGTTTTATGCCAG
>Ga0181573_10000309_pt1 | contig 52227 bp, 28 predicted proteins | sample 101ome_25_FD_148643 | JGI IMG/M metagenome (GOLD analysis project Ga0181573, IMG submission 148643) | Coastal salt marsh microbial communities from the Groves Creek Marsh, Skidaway Island, Georgia - 101409BT metaG (spades assembly) | ecosystem: Environmental > Aquatic > Marine > Intertidal zone...
GCCTGGCGCAGGTGGACCCGCTCGTCGAGCGTCTCCGGCTTAGGGTTCGAAGGGTGGACGACGAGATCCTCGCCGCGGTGCGATCGCAGAGCACGGGAGGGGCGCGCGCGAAGGCGGACCTGGACCAGGCCAAGCAGGCCATCGTCGAGCTCAGCGGGAGGATCCAGGAGATCAAGAGCAAAGCCGCGCAGAGCGAGCACATGGTGGAGGAGATCTGCAGGGACATCAAGAAGCTCGACTTCGCGAAGAAGCACCTCACGTCGACCATCACCGCGCTGCGGAGGCTCACCATGCTGATCACCGCGGTCGAGCAGCTGGAGACGCTGAGCATGCGACGCCAGTACAGGGACAGCGCCAACCTCCTCGAGGCGGTCGACGAGCTCCTCACGCACTTCGCGTCCTACGGAGACATCCCGAAGATCGCAGATTTGCAAAAGCGGAACACGACGGTGAAGCAGACGCTGCGAGGCATGGTGTTCGAGGATTTCCACAGCACGTGGATGCCCACGACGATGGAGCAGGACCCCGCGGCGGCGGCGCGGCTCGCCGACGCGTGCCTCGTCGTCGATGCCCTCGACGCGTCCGTCCGCGAAGAGCTCGTCGGCAACCTCACGAACAAGGAACTGATGAACTACAACTCGTGCTTCGACGAGCTCGTCAACAAACTCACGCTGGAGAACGTCGAGCGGCGGTACGCGTGGATCAAGCGGAACCTCAAGTCCAAGGAGGCCATGTGGCGGGTGTTCCCGGCGCGGTGGAGGGTACCCCAGCTGCTGTGCATGTCCATGGGCAAGCTCACCCGGACGCACGTGTTGGAGATGCTCGACACCTCCGGGCCGCACGAGGTCCAGGCCACGCTGCAGGCGCTGCACCGGACCATCGAGTTCGAGCGCGAGATGGACGAGTACTTCGGCATCGACGACGCCGTCGTGGGGGGTGCCGAAGGGGGTGCCGAAGGGGGTGCCGACGGATTCGACGAGGACGAGGACGAGGACGCGGCTTCCGCGGCGCAGATTCGCGAGCGGCACCGACGAGCGGTGAGGGAGCGGGAAGTCGCGGAGCAGCGTGGCGGGCGCGCGCTGCCGATGGACAGCGCCGCGGCGGCGTTGGCGAGGACGTCGTTCCGCGGTGTGATATCCGGGTCGTTCGACGATCACATGGGCGCGTACGTGGACATGGAGGAGAAGCAGCTGATGGAGTTTGTCGACGAGCTCGTCGCCGAGGAGACGTGGGGAGGGCCGGAGCCCGAGGACGATTCGGCGGATCCCATGAAGGCTCTGCTTCGCAAGCAGCAGACGGCGAAGAGTCGCACGGACGCCCTGCGCGGTGGGGCGACCGAGGGCCAGACGCTGCCGAGCGCCGCGACGCTCTTCCTCAACGTCAAGAAGGTGCTGCGGCGGTGCTCCAACCTGACCAGAGGCAAACCGCTCTGCGCGTTGCACGCCGTCTTCGTCAAGGTGCTCGGCGCCTACGCCGACAAACTGCGCAAGAGATGCGACGCCGCCGGACAGCTCCTGCGCACGGACTTGAAGCAGAAGGACCCGGCGAAGCTATCGGCGGAGTACCGGTGTTTGTGCCTCGTCGTCAACACCGCGGATTGGTGCGCCGGCACGGTGACGCCCCTGGGCGACAGCGTCCGGCGGATGCTCGCCGACGAAAACCTTAAATCGCGGATCGATTCCGACGTTTCCCTCGAGGAAACGTTCCAAGCGCTCGTGACGCACGCGCTCAGCACGCTGGTGAGCGGGGTGGAGGCGCGGACCGAGGTTGGGACCGGGGTGGCCAAGACGGATTGGTCGAAGGTCGAGAGCACGGGGGATTCTTCGGCGTACGTGACCCACGCGCAGGCGACGTTCGCCACGGCCGTGCCGCCCGTGCGACAGACGGTTCGCGACGACTACTTCCTCTTCTTCTGCGAGAAGCTCGCCGGGAGCATCGCGCCCGGCGCGTACGCGGCGGTGTTCCGGTGTAAGAAGTTCAGCGACCACGGCGCGCAGCAGCTCCTGCTGGACGTGCACGCGCTGAAGACGCTCTTGTGCGAGCTGCCAAAGGCGGGGGCGCTCGGGAAGGATGAGAAACCGCGCGTCGTCCCGACGTCGTACGCGCGGATGGTGGGGCGGGAGATGCAAAAGGTGGAGTCCCTGGTGAAGGTGATCTTATCCCCGCGGGAGGGCCTGGCGGAGACGTTCAGGGCGCTCCTCCCGACGGGATCCGGGGCGGAGTTTAAGAAGGTGTGCGAGCTGAAGGGGATGGCGAAGAAGGAGGCGGAGGCGACCGCGGTTCGCGCGTTCGGCGCCGCCGCGCTGGCGCAGCCGAAGGCGACGGCCAAACCCGTCGTCTCGCCCGCCGCCGCCGCCGCCGCCGCCGCGACGGGTCAACCGGCTTCCTCCCATTACGGCCACGCGTCTTCTTCGGCGCAGCAACACCGACGCACCGGGAGCGGCGGCGGCGGCACAGCCGGCGGCGGCCTCGGCGGCATGAACTCGTCCATGTTCAAGGGCATGAACGCCTCAATGTTCAAGATGGGCGGCGTCGGCATGAGCTCGAGCGTGTCGGGGATGATGGACCGCGCCAAGGATTTCAGCGCAAAAGCCGCGAGCGGGATGAAGGAGGCGGCGGACAAGGCCAAGGAAGCCGCGTCGAGGGCTCGGTGATTGACGTCGTGATGATGAATGCGATGATTATGAGTCGTTCGATTAAAGTTGTGACGCCCCTGATGTCACATGATGGGCGAGTGGGCGGCGACGACGTTGTTCGAGCGCGACGCGAGGGGCGGCGCGCGGGGTCGCCCAATCGCGCCTCTCGCCTTGGCTCGCCCAATCGCGTTTTCGTCGTTCCTCCCCATCCGACGATGCCCGCCTTTAACCTCGAGGAGCGCGCGCGACCGCGCCTTCATCGTGGCGCGTCCCATGACCCGCATCCCGCGGTCGTCATCCCCGTCGCTCTCCGACCCGGAGTCATCGTCGGAGGGCGATTCGCCGCCGACTCGCATCCCCCGAAACGCGCCGGTCAACCCTCTCGCGTCCGCGTGCCGGTAACGCCCGTTCCCCCCGAGAGATGGGCCGAGATTCCCCCCGCGCCGCGCCTGGTAGGCGGCGAGCGCGCGAATGTACTCCGCGGGCGCGAGCGGCTCCGGCGGGTTGCCGAACTCGTCCTCGTCCGCGCGTCCGCCCATCGACGCCGCGCGTGATCCCCCGCGTCGACGCGCAGCGATGAGTGCCGCGAAAATCGCGCTGCTGCTCCGAGTAAGAGTTAGACTATTTTTTGCGTTGGGACCCCTCCGACCCGGCCCTCGTCTCTACGTCTCTACGTGCGCATTCCGAGCGATTCTAGGGCTACTCGCGTCTCAGCCGTCCGCGACTACATGCTCTTCTGCCGCCGCTTCGTCGACCCGAACAGCGGCGCTCGGTCGTCCTCGTCAATCTCGACGATCTCCCCCGCCCGCGGGCTCCTCTCGTCTTCCGACGGCATGTCCACGACCCTGACCTGCGTCGGGGATGCCGACGCACCCGCGCCCCCAATCTCGGACATCTCCAAGCTTCCCCCGCGCCCCTCCCCCCTCGCGGCCGCCGCCGCCGCCGCCGCCTCCGCCCGCTCGAGTTCCTGCCTCTCCAGCTCCCGCCGCGCCAGGCGACGCGCGTCCCGCTGGCCCAGGTGCAGGTGCTCGCCGAGCGCGCCGTCGAGGTGCCGCTCCCGCTCCGCCCTGCGCCGCTCCATCTCGTCGCTGTCGCCGCGGCGCCGCATCCAGCACCCGCACAGGACGGCGAACGCGAAGGCCAGGATGCCCAACGACGCCACCGTGCGCACCACCGGCCCGTCTCCGTCCTCGACCGAAGCGTCCGTCGGGGAAGGGGGAGGACCGGACGATGCCGACGACGACGACGACGACGACGACACGGCCTCGTCGCTCGCGCCCGCGACGCACAGCCTCGCCGCGACGCACGCCGCGAGAAGCAAGAGGCACCGCGCGCGCGTCGTCGCGGCCGTCGCGAGGGGCGCGCGCCCCATCCACGCTGGCGCTTCGACGTTTGAATTCGCGGGTGTGCCACGCAATGTTATTTCATGAACGAAGGATACTTTCACAACTCGTCGTTGAGAGCCTTGGCGTCGCACGCCTGCCCCGGCCCGAAGCAGTACGCATCCTGGAAGAACCACTTCCGCCCCGTGAACGCCCCAGCGCCCTTCCACCACGTCTCGTACAGCCCATCCTCCGCCGCGGCGTCGCTCAGTTCGTCGCAAACCCTGCGCAGATCGTCGACGTGATCGTCACCCGTCGCCGTCTTCTGGTCGTGATCGGTGGGCGACCACTCCAGCCCCGCGCCCGCGAGGACCACCCCGCCCGTCTCCAGCGCGAACGACTTGTAGTGCGCCCAGTACTCGGTGTCCTGGCACGCGCCGTGCATGAACGCGGCGTACGTCTCGTCGGGAACCTTCGTCTTGGTCAGTCGAGCGGCTTCGACGTGGGTTTGGTTATTGGAATGGTGGTGACGGTGCGCCGCGGCGAGCGCGGTTTGCAGCCTGTGCGCGGCGGACCTGCAGAAGGTGCACGGGCCGGGGTGCTGGTTCGGTCTGGCGTAGAGCACGCGCTGGACCTTCTTCTTGACGAACGTGGGGTCGCGGCCGGTCGACGAGGGGGTCGCCGATGGGGTTGCCGACGTGGACGCGTCGGATGCATCGGATGTAGAATCGGCGGTTGTCGCAGCCGCGGTGGAGGCTCCCGTTTCCGTTGATGACGAATCGCCGTCGGCGGGGTCGTCCTCGGTCGGGGCGGCGACGTCGACGGCGCCGTTGGACGTCGCCTCCGGGGTCGCGTCGGTGGGCTCGGGGGTGGCGTCGTCCTCCTCGGACGTGTCCGGGACCGGTTCCACCGCGGTTCCCGCGGCGTCGTCGGCCGCGGCCCCGTCCGAGCCGGGCTCCGCCCCAGCGAGCTCACCCGCGATTTCGTCCACGTCCGAGTCGGGCGCGGCGTCGGGTTCTGCGGTTCGCAGCTGGCGCCCGGAGCCGTAGCCGTACCGCTCGCGGCCCTGAGCGCGGACGACGCCGAGGAGGGCGAAGAGCAGGAGGGCCCAGAGGAGGGCGCGCGCGGGAAGGGTGCGCATCGTCCGTGCGTGTTCAAATGAATGCTGGGGTAGAGTTAGCGCTTTTTGGGAATTTTCTTGGAAAACGGGGCGGTTTCAACTCGAAAGGTGGGACAGTTTCAATCGAGTCGATCGGTGCGGGGTCAAAAGTCGATGAAAAGGGGAGGTTTGAAACCGGCCAATAGCTAAGCTCGAGATCCACCCGTGTGTCTGTGTTCGCAGCGCCGGCGGACGCAGCGGAGCTCGTCGCATTTGAAACGGAAAAATGGAAGACTACGATCCATTTGAGAGGTAACGCGCAGGGCGTCAGTCAGAGATGATCCAGATCATCCTCTCAAATGGACGGTGCACCGTTTCAAATGCGACGAACGCCGCTCGCTTCGACGGCGACGGTCAAGAACGCGGTGACGCTTCCCGTCCAACGCCGGACAAGTCCCGCTCGAAATGGGACTCAGATATTTGGATGCACAACGACACATCCAAATAGCACATCGAACTTGTCCGGCGCTGGACTTGAACCTGGAACAGTCTTTTCCACCGCGTTCTTAACCGCCGCCGCTGCCCCCCGCTCCGCGCCCGGCGGATCTCCCCGGGCTCGTCGCATTTGATCCTTCGATGCTTCGCCTGCTGGACGTTTGATTTCACGTCAAACAGGCGAAGCATGGATGTCGATGAGTCATATCTCTCCAAATGCAACGAACCCGGTGTTTCACCCGGGGTTCCACCTCGGTTTCCCGCAAAGTCGCCCCTTCGCCCCTTCGCCCCTTTCTTCCCCTTTCTTCGCGTCCCCCTCTGTGTCCGTCCAACGCGCCCGCCCGTCAGATCCTCTCCAGGTCCGGCATGTCGTCGTCCTCGTCGCTGTCCTCCTCCTCGCCGTAAAAGTCCTTCTCGTACGTGCTGTGCTCGTACGTGCTCAGCTCCCGGAGCTGCGCCAGGTCGAACGCCGCGTCTCGATCGCTCTCCTCCTCCTCGTCCTCGTCGACCCACTTGTTAAAGTCGGTCTTGACGTGCGGCACCTTGCCCTTGGCCCTGAGCAGCCGCGGCCAGTGCTCGCCGGAGAACTGCGCGTGGACGGATTCGGGTGGGCGGGTGGGTGCGGTGAGTCGCGTGGTGCGTCGCCGAGGCGAGGTCGGAGGCGGCGGGGAAAAGGAAAGGACGGGACGTCGCGTCTTTTTTCCTCGGAGGAGCCGACGGGTCGACGGGTTCGCCCCCCGGGGAACGGCGCTTCGACGCGCGCGTATCGCGATGGATACGCGCCCGGGGAACGTCCAGTCCATCGCGTGGATCGCGGGGCGGGGTGTAAACCGTGGGGTCGGGTCGATAACACGGGGCGCTCGCGCGGGGGGGGGCATCGGCTTTCGCGGGATGGGTTCGCGCCCGCTCACCTCCTCCGTCTTCATCACCACCACGAACACCTGCCTGTTGCCCACGCTGATCTTGCTGTCCTTCGCGTTGACCGGGTGGAGGAACTCGAGTACGACCTCGTACTCCCTTCGCTCCTCGCCGTCTTTACCCGCGGTGGCGCTGAACGTGAGACGCCCTTCTTCCTCGAGGTTGACGCGGGGATGCTCGGGATTCGGGAGGTCGATGGTGATCAGCAGCCGATCTTTGCGCTGCGCCCACAGCACCGTCGGCGTGAGCTTAACGGCGTCTTCCGGCATCGCGTGCGTGTCCCGCGCCGTCCCCTCACGTCCGCTCGCGATCGCGCGCTCGACTCCGGTTCGTGTGCCGTGCCGCCCGCGCTTGCGAGAGTGAGGTTCCCTCTGTCGGCTGCACCGAAAACGCTCACTCGAGTCTTCCGGCGAAGGGAATCATTTCTGACGCGACGTTGGCTTTACCGGATGCGCCTTCGCCACTTCGCGCGGGCGCTCGGGGTGCGAGATGGAGGCGCCGTTCCAGCCCAGGCGGTTCGCCGTCAAGTTCAACCCGCCCAGGTTCCTCCTCGAGTACTCCGACGGGGTCAAAACCAGGGTCCGCTCGGTGCGTCCCCGGTCCCGACCCGCGTCTTCTCCGTCGGCCAAAAGTGCCGTCTCTCTTTCCCCCTTTCCCCCGCCGACGCCGTCCCGCCCCGCCTCCCCGCGCAGGTTGGAATCAAGGTCCCGGAAGGCATGGACGCGGATGCCTTGGCGACGGGGGTCATCGACACCTTCCCGCGCAGGCTGGACAGGAGCAAGGTGCGGCTCTCGCAGGTCACCCGGCTGGTGCGACGTCTCGTGGATCACGTGCGCGGCGTCGGGGACCCCGCCGACGCGGACGGTTTCGGCGAGGACGTGGATCTCAACCTCGTCTCGCCCGAGGCGCTGGCCGCGGCGAAGTCGAGGATGGACGAAGGGTTCAGGAAGACGCAGAAGCTGCCGGGGGACGAGGGGTTCGTGTACGACGTGCGCAAGGAGTTCAACCCGACAGAGCCAAACGAATGGGACGAGTCAGACGAATCAGACGACGACGGCGCGATGAACGCGGATGGCATCTACGGGGACGACGACGACGCGCACGTGGACATGCTGCCGTAGTAGTAGTCTCCGAAGCGATAGCGTAGCCGAGGGTCGGGTGGCGGGCCGAGATTGTGAAACCTCATTGTACTCTACTGATATTTTCAAAGCGCGGCGGCCGCGACGGATCATTTCGACGTGTTCACCATCATCGTTATGTTGTCACCCTTGAGTAAGATCCGTCCGACCGTCTTCCGCGTCCCCTTCTTCTTGTTCACCTCCTCCGCATCGTCCAGCACGAGGTTCATGTACTCGTCGAAACCCTGTGAGGGGGGGACGGGGACGTCCGAGGTTAGCGACGCGCGACGCGGGTGAGAATCCAAAAAAACCAAAAAAAACCAAACGCCCGCGCAGCCCAGGAGACTGACTGCCGTTTACCCTAAAAATGTGATCGATCGGTTCGTCGGGCGGGCTCCCTTCGCTCGCGCGCGTGGGAAGATACGAAACGCGGGGGCGTGTACTCACGATGATGCGACCCTCCACGACGGTATCGGTGTTCTCGTAGAGCCAGATCTGGATCCTCGCCTTCGTCTGCAGAAACCTGAAGATGAGGTTCTGTGGGGATGGGAGGAATCGGTTGGGGGAGGCTCGGTCAGCAGCGTTGGTTGGGTCCGCACGCCGGATCACATCGGGGATCCGAGGCGCGCGCGGGCTCTTCGGGGTGGGCGCGAGGTCCGGAGGGGTCGACGCACGATCGGCTGGGTCATGATGCGCTGCACTTTAGTCGCCATGGTCGCTGAGTTTCACTCGGTGACGGTGGCGCTAAGTGGATGATTTGCTCTCTTGCCGCGCGGCGAGGTGTGGGCGGTGCGCGCGTCTATCGACCTCGGGGATGCGTCCCTCGAGTCCTTCCCTTGGCTTCGTCTCGCGTCGCTCGCTCCTCGAGGCGACGTGCGTGCTGTCTTTTTAACGCTCGGAGATGCCGTGGCGGCGCCGCGCGTGGGGAAGTGAGCGCCCCTCCCGCCCAGACTGCCCGCCATACCCTAAACCGAGACCGAGATCGTGAAGAAGCCGCCAGGCGCGTCGCCGGCACTTCATCACATTCCCGGGCGCCACCGCCGCCTCACTCGCTGGCGTATCGGGACATGGGCGGGGCACGCAACGCGGGGAAGGGGCTGAAGGGCAAGGGCCTCGGCGGCTCTCTGGCCAAGCGCGCGCAGAGGCACGGCGCTCACGTCGGGCACGTCGCGCAGACGGGCTACATCAACTACGGCACCGGCGACGCGGGGCGGCACACCACCGACGTGAACCCCGACGGGGGCGGCGGGCGCGGCGGGCGCCCCAACCTCACGTCCGTCATGGAGCGCAACGACATGGACGAGTTCTTCGCCCTCGCCGATCTCGCCAACAGGGATTTCACCACCGAACGGTCCAAGGCCAGGGTGCTGTCCATGCCCGGCGGCGGCAACGCGTCCGGCGTCGCCAATCGCGTCGCCGAGGATGCGCACGCCGCGGCGGACGCCGCCGCGCAGGCTGAGGCTCGAGCCGACGCGGAGGCCCTGCACTCCGACTCGCTCAAGGTTCCCAGGCGCCCGCCGTGGACCAAGGACATGTCCGTCGACCAGCTGGACCGCAACGAGAAGGCCGCCTTCCTCGAGTGGCGCCGCGCGCTCGCCGCGGTCGAGGAGGACGAGCGCCTGACGCTCACGCCGTTCGAGAAGAACCTCGAGATTTGGCGACAGCTGTGGCGCGTGTGCGAGAGGTCCGACATCGTGGTGCAGGTGGTGGACGCGAGGGACCCGCTGTTCTACCGGTGCCCCGACCTCGAGGCGTACGTCACCGAGATCGACGCCGCCAAGCGAACGCTGCTGCTCCTCAACAAAGCCGACCTGCTCTCGCCCGAGCTCCGCCGAGCGTGGTGCGATTACTTCGACGAGAGGCGAATCGGCTACCTGTGGTGGTCCGCCAAGACGGCGACGGAGGCGGTGGACGCGGAGGCGTTGAGGATGAAGAAAGTGAGGGCCGCGGAGGAGGCGGAGAGGGCGGCGGCGTTCGGGGATCTGCCGGACGACCTGCGAGGGTTACCGTCCCGCGACGACGACGGGACAAACTCCGACGACGATTATTATTCGGGTTCCGACGATGAGACGGGATCCGAAGAGGACTCGCTCGAACCCGTCGCGCTGCGCCGCAGACCGCGCGCCAGGGAGGACATCCTCTCCCGCGAACAGCTCCTCGAGGTGTTGGAGCGCAGGGCGGAGGAGGCGGCGGGTGAAGGCGCGAGGCTCAGGCGCCGCGACGGCCGCGTGTGCGTCGGCATGGTGGGCTACCCCAACGTCGGCAAGTCGTCCACGGTGAACGCGCTCGTCGCGGCGAAGAAGACGGGGGTGTCCGCGACGCCCGGTAAGACGAAGCACTTCCAGACGTTGGAGCTCGGCGCGGGGCTCCTCCTCGCGGACTGCCCCGGACTGGTGTTTCCGTCCTTCACGGCTTCCAGAGCCGAGCTGGTGTGCAACGGCGTGCTTCCCGTCGACAGGCTCACCGACGTGCGCGACCCGGTCGGTATCGTCGCTTCCAGAATCTCCAGACGGCTTCTGGAGGCGACGTACCACTTCAAGCTCCCCCTGCCAGCCCTGCACGAGGACCAGTCGCGGAACGCCACCGCGGGAGAGCTCCTCCGAGCGTACTGCGCCGCGAGGAGGCTCACGGTGCAGCAGGGCCGACCGGACGAGCAACGCGCGGGTCGCGCCATCCTTAAAGACTTTATCAACGGGAAGCTGCTGCACTGCGTGGGGCCGGACGGGTACACGGGCGAGATGGGGGTGCTGGGCGACGCCATCAAGGTGGCGATGGACGCGTCAGAACACGGTGAGAGGGCGAATCATCGGCTCGTGGGCGACGACGGCGTCTTCAACGACGGGGGTTTTCGACGTCGCGACGACGACGACGACGACGACGACGACGACGACGATGACGCGGACGCGGACGATGACGCGGGCGCCGCGCCGGACGATCCCCTCGCCGCGCAGCTCCTGGAGGAGATGATGAACGAGCTCGGCGGCATCGGCGCCTCCACGGCGCCCGCGAAGCCCAAGCGCGCGGAGCACAAGTTTCAGAAGAAGGGGGCCAAGATCAAGGGGAGGATCAAAAACGCGACGGCTGGGGTGGACGTCACGGCGGGCGGGCAGGGGTTCAAGATGGGCAAGCGCGGGGGACTGATGCCGGCGTCCGCGCAGGCGATGATCCGGTCGTCCAAGGATGCGGAGATGTGACTTTTAGACGCGAGTCGCTCTGAATACGATGGGCTTTGAGTGCGTAAATCTTAATCGAATCGTCGACGACGACGGATACGACGGAGGCGCGTCAACACCTGCACCGCTTTCGACACTGTTCAAAGTCGACGCACGGCCCGGTGATGCCCGGAAACGCCGGAAGGTTCGCGTTGACGATCATGATCTCGTCCACCATGTACCTGAGCTCGGGGCTGATGCCCACGACGCACGTCTCCCCCATCCACGGGTCCGCCTGCAGCGACGCGCACGCTTTGGCCACGATGGCGCCCATCGTCTGGTAGGACGTGTCCGTCACACCTGTGAACAAAACACGATGTCAGACTAATTGCCAATACGAAAATAAAAAATAAACTCACCCCCCACGTGCGGGGTAAAGTACGCGCGTTCGTGCGCCACCAGCGGGTCCGTCGGGTCCACCGGCTCCTGCCACGCCACGTCGGACGCCAGGTACCCCAGCCTTCCGTCGTCGAGCGCCCGGAGGACGTGTTCCCTGTTGAACAAACCGCCCCTGGCGATGTTCACCAGCACCGCCCCCGGTTTCATGTGTCCGATGAAGTCGTCGTTTATCATGCCCATGTTCTCCTTGGTCTGGTTGCAGCACAGGACGACGGCGTCGGAGTTTTTGATCCACCTGAGCTCGTCCAGCGGCCTGACTTCCTCGTCGTAGAGGAGAAAGTCCCACTCCTCCTTGGGCCACTCCGACTTGCGCACCGCCTGAAGTTTGCACCCAAACGCGCGCAGGCGTCTGGCCACCTCCTTGCCAATGTGTCCCCACCCCACGATGGTCACCGTCTTGCCCTTGAGCTGAACCGTGACGGGCTCGCCCAGTCTGCGATCCGTCAGCGATTTCGCCAGCTGGTTCACCCTGCGAAGCCCGGCGAGGAGGAGGAACACCGCCATCTCCGCGGTGCTGTCCGCGTTGCCCGTCTTCTCCGACGGGATCCGGGCCAGGAGGATGCCCCGCTTGGTGCACGCCTCCTCGTCGACGCCCTCCAAGCCGACGCCGAACTGCAGCACCAGCTTCAGGATCGGCGCCTTCGCCAGAAGGGTCTCGTCGATCTTGGTCATCAGGGGCACCGCCACGTCCGCGTCGACGATCTCCGTCGCCACCTGCTCGCGCGCGCATGCGACGAAACGAAACTCGCAGTTGCCCACGGCGTCGTGCTTCTCGAGAGCCTTGCGGGTCTCCTCGGCGCCCGCAGGGAACTCCTTGCCGCAGAAAAGCACCTTGAAATGCTTCCGCTCCACGTGGTGCAGCGCGCCGGGGGGTAAACCTCGCTTCTTCTTAGGCGGCATCGCGTCTCCGCCGCGGTCCGGGCTCGCGACACTGTGTGATCGGGTTGGGGCCCATTACCCGAGAGGAGGAGGTTTTCACAGACTTGGAATCTATAGAATAATATTGCGGTGTGACACGCGCGCTACTGCTACCCCGGGGGTCTCTCAGTCGAAGCCGACGGGCACCTTGACCGTGGGCAGCTTGGCGTTCCCCTTCATGATCACCCTGAACTCGTCGAACGTGATCCCGCCGCCCAACGAAGGCGAGGACCGCCCGTCGTCGCCGCCCCTCCCAACCCCGGTTTTTTTCCGCAGCTCCGCGAGCTCTCCCATGGCGCGAGTGATGAGCTCGCCAACCTGTTCCTCGTTCAGAGACGAGCCCACCAGGTGCTTCACGATCGTCTCCAGGTCGGAGAACGAGATGTATCCGTCCCTGTCCACGTCGTACACCTGCGTCGGTCGAGAGATTGGGAGTTGGACGCGCGGAGAGTCAGTCTCGGCTAACTGGCGGGACGACGACCACAAAAAAAAAGATCGGCGCTCACCCTGAACATGAAGTCCAGCTTGTCCTCCCTGGTCGCCCTGTCGCTCATCGCCGCGAGCACCCTGCAGAAGTCCTTAAAGTTCAAGTTCTGGAACACCTGCGTGACCCGCGGCGCCAAGGGCGAGATGGCGAGCTCGGGTATGGACATCAGCTCGTCCTCGCTGATGTACCCCTTGTGCCGCTTGTCCAGCGTTCGGAAGCGCTTGTAAAGGCACTGGATCTCGCGGCTGTTGAACTTGCCGCCGCAGTGCTCCTGCACCTCCTCGACATCGTACTGGGTCAGGTTCAGGCTCGACGCCGTGAGTCCCTGCGAGCGGAAAGGAGGGGAGGCGATCGGTCAGACGCGTCGGTTTTCTTTACCCTAAGGCTCCGTGATCGTCACGAGGCGGGGTCGCGGCGCGCGCGGGTGGCACGCCGGCGGGTGGCACCACGGGGGTTGCGAGCGGGCATCGCGGGTACCCGTCTCGCGCGTGACTCACCATGGCGCCGGTGCTCGGATCGTGCCTCGGTCTCTTACTCTCCCGCGGGGCGCTCGCGCGGGCCGAAGTGAACGGGTCCTGAAGGGCAGGGTGCCGCTTGCTGACTCGGCCGTCCCAGTCTGTTTGGTCCAGCCAGTGGAGATCGTGGCAGGCGAGCTGGCAAAAAGATCTCGCGCCCCTGAAGCTCATCGAAAGGGCCCAAAATTGTACCTTCGTATGACGAAAAGCCAAAAAGGTCCCAAAAGAGGTTCCGATGAATAACGTTACCTCCACATTGAGACGTCAGAGCCGCCGCTCGGTGCGGATCGAGCCATCGTATCGGCGAGCCACTTCGCCTCGCGCGTTGATACGATCCCCCATACACCGCCCCGGCGTTACGCGTCGGCTCGCAACGCGCGGATACGTCCTGATCCTCAAGTTTCTATCGAGCGCTGCCTCGCAGAAAAACGAAAAGCGACGACATGCCAGACGCGCGCGGGAACGTGGTCGCGATCCTTTCGAACTCCGGCAAGGAGAATCCCCGGGCTTTCGCGGAGGAGCGGCTCGGCGTCCTCGCGTCTAACCATAAGAGCGCGGGAAACGACGCCAAGGCGCTTCGATGCGAGATAACCGTCCCCGAGGGCAGCAACGGCGGCGGGTGCGACCCGCGCAACACTTGAACACTTGTTGATAACGTTATTCCACAAAAGCCCCGCCTTTTTTGCAGGTTTCCCGCCCCGCGACCTTGAGAACCTCGAGGAACTAACAATCAGCCTCTCCCCGTCCCCAACGCGCAGCGTCGTCGTCGAGGGTCCGGACGCCGTCACCCTCCGCAAACGCACCGTCAAGGCCACATCGTTCGGCACCGCCGGCATGCACTGCGCCGCCGTCTCCCTCCTCAAGCGCACCGCGAGACTCTCCGACATCCTGCGGCACATGGGCCACGGCAACTCGGGGCAAGACCCGGATTGGGTCCCACCATCCGACGCCGAGATCTTGGCCGCGTACTACCGCCGCATGATGGCCAAGCAGCGGTGGACCAAGGCGCAGTCCGCGCTCAGCTCCATCCGCGCCATGCAGGGCGGTTTACTCGGCGCCATGAAGGGCGGGGCGGCGCAGAAGGCGAAGGCGTTTCCGGCATTCGGCGCCATCCCCGGCGCGGATCAAAAACCTTCGCCGCCGCCGCCGCCGCCGCCGCGGCCCGTGACGCCCGAGGACCCGGACTCCCCGCGGTCGCAAAGCCCCGCGCCGGTCGTCGTGATCAAGCCGAGGCGCACATCCATCACCGAGCTGACCTCCGGCGAGCAGGCCAAGGCGAAGGCGTCGGCGGCGATGGGGAGGATGCCCAAGGAGAAGGACGTGCGGCGGATGCTGCGCGAGTTCGCGGGCGACTGGTTCGTGGTCTTCGTCGACACCAAGTTCGACATGATCCTCGCGGCGATGTCCGGCGAGTGCACGTCGAAGGTGTACGCCGCGGTTGGCGGCGACGGGACGCTGTACTTCGGCACGGACAGGGCCTCGATGCCGAGCGGCGACGACGACTCCGAGGTTGTCGAGTTTCCCAAGAGTTCTTATTTTTGCGGCCGGTGCTCGGGGCCGTCGTCGAGCCTCGTGTTCAAACGGTTCACCGCCCGGCTGAGCATGAGCGTCGAGACGACGCCGTCGACGACTCCCGAGCGTTCGCTTCCGGTGTCGCCGGAACCCCCCGAGGAGGAGGTGGCCTCGTTGTCGCTTGGGGACGGAGCGGGGGCGGGACCGGTCGTCGAGAGCAAGACGCCGCCCACCGTCGTCGTCGACCCGGGGTCGACGGCGGCACCCGCGTGAGTCCCCGTCGGCACACGCGCTGACGTTCTGATGTATGTACACGTCGTAGCGTGATGTACACATTGTAGCACTACAAGCTGGCTCGTAGCTAGCACTGCGAGACGTTCTTAATGTACACATCGTCGCAGCTCACGTCGCCGAACATCAACACCTTAAACCCCGGGTTCACCTCGGCGATTTTCAGCAGCCACTCCTTGCACGCGCCGCACGGTTTCAGCGGATTAAGATCTCCGCGGCCGACCCCGCCGCCCGTCACCGGCCGGCACAGCGAGAGATCGTCTCCGCCGTTCCCCGCCGCGAGCTGCGCCAGGTTGACGAACGACGACTCCCTGGACATCGCCCCGCCTCCCGCGCCGCTCGTCGTCGCGCCCACGTCACCCTTACCCAGCGACAGCACCGCGATGCCGAAGAGGTCTTTCCTTCGAAGCGCCGGGTCCGAGGCGAGCGCGTTTCCAATCGCGTTTCGCTCGCTGCACAGCGACCCGGTGGGCATGGAGACCTCGAGATTCACGCCTCGGAAGTACTGCGGCTTCGCGTCGCCGTGAGCGGCGTCGTCCGGGCCGTCCCGTCGCCTGCGGACGCACAGCACGGCGAGCACGGGTTTCCGAGTCTTTCGCAGCCAAAACTCTCCGAGCTCGTGTTTAGAGTGCGACATCGAGAGGAACACGTCGCGGTGCTTCTTCATCTCCTGCACCATGCCGGTGACCAGTCGCGCGTCCTCGTCCGCCACCTCCTGTTCGTGTCGCGTCAAGCCGCCGGGCGCGAAGAACGATCGAAGAGCATCCGGCGTGGACCTCGTCGGCGGCGCCCCTTCCGCCCGCTCCCACCGTTGCATGTCCACGTCGTCCCTTCGGAGCAACCCCTGGTGCCAGAACGTCTTCAGCCGCCACACGTGCAGCAGGTACGGCTGCATGTCGCGGAACGCGGCGGTGAGCGCCTGGAGCCGCGCGGGCGCACCGCCGCACAGCGCCATCGTCAGCTTGAACCGCCTCGGCCAATCTTCGCCCCACCTTCGAGCCACGGCGTCGCGCTCCCTCTCCAACGCGGGACGCAGGTTCGTCTGCAAGAAACGCACGTTCTCGTCGTACCGAAACACGCCCGCGCCGGAGTCCACCAGCTTGACCTCGACGGTGGGGTGGGTGAGGGTGATGAACGTTTTCATCAGCCGAGCAGTCGCCGCGGTGGAGTTGGCCTCGGGCGAGTGGGACTCCAAAACGGGGTCGCCAAAGCCCGTGACCAGGTAGACGACTCTTCGAATCTTCGGTTCTCGGGGCGGGCTCGAGGGGCCGCGGAGGTCGTTCGCGGAGGGGCGCCGCGCGGGGGTGTGCTCCGGGGACGTCGCGAGGCTGGGACCGGGCCACTGATGAGATTGGGACGCTCGGGGCGGTCCGTGGTTCGCGGCGGCTGCTGCGGCGGCGGCCCGAAGGGCCTCCTCGGGAGTCTTGGTGTTGAACCCGGTGAGCCACTTGTGGAGCGTCACCGTGAGCAGCGGGAAGCACGCCACCGCAAATGATGGATCTTGATGCATAGACTTACGCAGTTCCTCGTGGAAGGGCGCTGACTCTGGGTGCCAGTGGAAGTCGTCAAAGCACAAGTCTTCCTGCCTTATGCGCGTGTCGATGCCCAACGGGAGACCACCACCGAGGTTAGTTTGATCTTTCGTGGACAAATCACCGAATGTGAGATCCGCATCCTTCTCTGTCCACCATGGCAACCATACAAGTAGTGGATCCGAAAGACAGCCTGGATCCGAAAGACAACCTCTCTCCAGGACCTCGGCGACTTTGCTCTGCGAGGGGGTGAGCGGGACACATTGTCAAATCTTGTTTATTCTTTTGTGGGAGCAAGGGGCGAACGCACCTGGCTACTGAACTTTGGCCTGCACAGCGATCTCTGCAGCATCATACGTCCACTCTTAGCTTCCACGAAGTCACCGGCTTTGTTGGGTCCTGTATCAATTTTGGTGTCCATGAAGCTAAGATTATGCAGGCTAGAGCTCGGAGCATCGTCTTTTTGGTTGAACCCGTTCAGCCAGACCACGAGATCCGCGTGGCTGACGTTGTAGATGCAGCAGTGCGTGAAGTCCGGATCCTCATTGGGAGGCTCGGTGTTCTTCCCCTTTCTCTGCCTCTTCGCACCAGGGGCTTGCTCCTGGCCGGAAGGTGACTCCATCGTGCGTCGGATAGTGATAGCGTGATGCGGATAGGGAAGGTGCCCACAAATATCCCGCGGCTCGGAATCTTCTGTTCGCTCAAATATCGATGAGCTGGCATCGTACCGCCGGCCACTGAGAGAAGCGCGCGCCCCGCGTGCTGTACTCACTGGAACGCACCAGACGAGCGTACCGCCACCTTCGACGATGTCTCTCGCATCGTCGTCCGTGACCATCCTCCCCCGCGTGCATGGCGCGACCCGCGCGACGCGACGCGCCTCCCCCGTCACCAACGCTTCGTGGGCGAAACCGGGGCTCATCGTCAGGTCCGGGGTTAACTTCGATCCCCTTCGCGTCCTCGCGCATCGCCGCGCTTCGCCGCGTGCGCTCGCGATCCGCGCTTCCGCCTCCGAGCCCGCATCGAAAACCAGGCGCCCCGCCTCTGAGCTCGAGAGGATCGCCGGCGACGACTCCACCGCGCCGTGGTGGAAGGGCGCCGCGAAGGGCGCGGCAGCCTTTGCGCTCGCCGCTTCCCTCGTCCTCGCCGCGCCGTCCGACGCTCTCGCGGCGAAATCATCGGGGCGCATGGGCGGGTCGTCCTTCCGATCCGCGGCGCCGTCCAAGAGCTACTCGTCGCCGTCCAGTAGCTACTCGTCGCCGTCCAGTAGCTACTCGTCGCCGTCCAGTAGCTACTCGTCCTCGTCGACGATGTCCACGGGCCCGTCGATGACGTCCCGGAGCGTGATCGCGCCCACAATCGTCGTGCCCATGGGCGGCTACGGCTACGGCATGGGCATGGGTTACGGCTACGGCAACATCGTCACGTTGGCGTTCATCGCCATTATCCTCCTGGCTTTCCTCGACAACATCAAGGAAATGCTCGGCGGCGGCGGCGTCCAGCTCGGCGGCGACGCCATAGCGGTGGTCAAGGTGCAGATCGGTCTCCTCGGGATGGCCAGGGATCTGCAGCTGGACCTGGAGAAGATCGCGGACAAGGCGGACACCAGCACCGTCGAGGGTTTGCACTACGTGCTCGAGGAGACGGTGCTGGCGCTGTTACGAAACCCCGAGTACTGCGTCTACGGCTACGCGACGAGCACGAGCGCGAGGGGGCCGGAGGAGGCGGAGGATACGTTCAACGAGTTTTCGATGGACGAGCGAGGTAAGCTCGCCGAGGAGACGCTGGTGAACGTCAACTCCCGTAAGCGATCCTCCTCGTCGTTTACCGCCGTGGGTAAAGACGGCGAGGACGGCGGGATCAACGAGTACATCCTCGTGACGATCATCGCGGCGTGCGACGGCGGGCTGAAGCTGCCGGCGGTGACGGATAGCGCCGAGCTCCGAACCGCGCTGAAGCGGGTGGGCGCGATCCGCGCGGACGCGCTTCAGGCTGTCGAGGTCATCTGGACGCCGCAGGAGGACGGGGACACGCTGACGGAGGAGGAGCTCCTCGCGGACTACCCCATGCTCAACGTGTTGTGAAGAGACTCGACGAGTTGTAGCACTATTTTGAACCATCGTACCGCTTCGATTGTAGTTAGCCGAGCCGGGTCAGCGCCCCGACGATCATCGATCGCCGCGAACGACGGACGACGTCAACGCGAGTGACGCAAGTATCGAGACAGCACGCCCCGGACGCCGCCGGTGCACCCGCCTTCCTCGCCCGCCTCCGCCACCGCCTCCCTCGCCTCCGCCGCCGTCGCGCAAACGTCGGCGGCGAGCAACACCGCCGCGGGCACCACCCCCGCGCCCGCCGCCGCCGCCCGCGCACACAGCACCTCCGCCCGCGGGACCCGTCCGTCCCCGCCGAACCGCGGGTCGAACTCGTCCCCGAGCACGGACCGAACGATCGCCGCCTTAGCCCTGTCCTCGCCGCACCCCGCCGCGACGGCCACCGTCCGCGTCGCTCGCGCCAGCTGTGAACAAAACACGATGTCATACTAATTGCCCATACGAAAATAAAAAATAAACTCACCGACTTTTCGTTTTGAACGAGCGAACAAATCGGCATCCCGCCGTGCGACGTCCGCCCGAGCAACACGCCGCATCCCGCGACGATGGCGTCGATCGCGTGCTTGACGTGCACCTCGGCGAGCCTCGCGCACCACACCGCGCGGAGCACGGACGACGGGGGGGCGGGCGGGCACAGCTGTGCGCACTCGTACCCGGGCGCGACGACGACACCGACGCCGACGCCTTGGGTTTTATTCGCTTCGGCAACCTCCGGCCACCTCACCGCCGCTATCCCCGCGGACGGGAAACGCTCGATTACATCGTCGAGGGTGAGGTCGTCCGTCATGACCACCGCGCACGGCGTGTGACCCGCCGCGAGCTGCACCACGAGGTCGTTCGCGCGAAGCTTCGGGAGCGTCTCGTCGACGAAGCGTTCCCTCGAGATGTCCCTCGCGCCTTCGGGGGGCGACGCGGGTGATCCGTCCGTTTCGTCCGTTTCGAACGCGGGGTCCAGCGCGCCCCATCCGCCCTCGGTGCCGAGGTGGGCGACGAATTCGCTCGGCGACGCGCCGAACGCGGTGACGGCGTCGGGGACGGCGATGAGGGCCATCGCGCCGACGCCGCCGTGGCCGACGAAATGCACCGACCCGCCGGATGCGACACAGCTGGCGGCGCGTTCCACGACGCTGACGAGCCCGCCGGCTAGTGTCGCCGCCTCGTCCTCCCCACGTTTCGTCCCTTCCTTCTCGCCCTGCTCTTTCTTACTCTTACTCTTACCGGTACCCTTACCGGTACCCTTACCGGTACCCAGCGCCGATCGGTAAAAGTGCTGGGTCACGCCCGACGCCGACATCAGAAACGTCGCCACCATCTCGAGCGCGCACTCGCTCGCCTCCCACGCGATCGGGTACGGCGCGTCCGGGGGTTGCGCCAAATTCGCCGGATCCGCGTCCGGGTCCGGCGCGTCGTTCCCCCGGTTTGGGTCCACCCGCTCCCGCTCTAAACCCTCTCGCACGTCGTCCTCCGCCATTAAAATCCCAGTCGTGAACGCGGCGTCGAGGATAATCTTCGTCGCGGTGCCGCACTTGAGCGCGTCGCACGCGTGCACGCACTCCGCGCCCACCACCGGGTTGATGATCTTTCGCTTTCGAACGCGCATGGGCATCCGTCGTTCCCACTTTCCCTCCGCCGCGTCGACGGGACCGTACCCGGGCTTGAACGGCGCGATGTTCCACGGGTGTTCCGTCAACAAACCCCCGAGGTCGGGCTCGATGCGCCAGATCACGTCGCGAAAGGTGGGCGGCGCGCCGTGCGGGGTCCCGGGGGGTGGACCCCCGGGCTGCCCGTTCGCGCCCCCCTCCACGGCGGACCGCGCCACCGATCCGGGCCCCTCGTCGCTCGCGTGCTTTCCCGCGCAGTACCCGACAACGACGGCGGAGAACCGACGCTTCGGGTCCCCCATCGCGCGGTCCAACGCCGACGCCACGTACCGCTCGCGAAAGCCGTGCGCGATGCCGATGATCGCCGCGTCCACGACGGTGTCGCCGCCGGCGCGCGCCAGCGCCGCGTCGAAATCGTCGATGGCGCGTCGCTGGTCGTCCTCGGCGGTTTCCGGCGCGCCCGCGTCGCACAGCCGCGCGACGCCGCCCGGGAGGATCGGGTGGAATATCGGCTGGAAGCCGCGCATGACGGCGACGTGGTTGGCGTGCGTCGCAGCGAGGAAGGCGACGCGCCCGGCGTACCCGCATCCGACGACGAAGACGGCGGCGGTGGGCGGAACGTCCGGCGCGGGCGGGAGCGTGACATCCTCCCCATCCTCCTCCTCTTCCATCGCGTCGTCGTCGTTCACGTCGGCGTCCGCTCCTCCTCCTCCTCCTCCTCCTCCTCCTTCTCTTCTTCTTCTTCCTCCTCCTCCTCCTTCTTCCGGGTGATCCATCCGCGGTTGTGGATCAGCGGTCGTCGGCGCCCCCGTCGCCCGCGCGGCGCCCTCCTCCGAGGCGAACCGGTCGAAGTCGTACTCGTCGAGTCTCGTCTCGTTCCCGGTCGAATTCGCGTCGTCCGTCTTTGTCGCGCGCCGAATCTCCCCGTCCGCGCGTGGGGCCCCACCGTCCGCCGCGGCTTCCTTCATCGTCACCTTGGCGTCCTCGAGGCTCCGTCGCAGCAGCTCCGAGACGACGTCCGCGAGCTCGCCGACGTCGTTCAGGATCTTCGGATGCGACAGCGCGGGCTGCGCGCACGTCGATTCGGACGCGTACAGCTCCTTGTCGGACGCGCCCAGGGCGGCGAGGATGCCGCGCGCGTCGAGGGATTCGATGCCGACCGCGTGTTTGCACACGCGTTCCGTCGCGGGGACGTCGTCCGCGGTGGCGCCCATCTCGCACCAGCGCCCGCCCCCAGGCCTCTCTGATGTAAAAATGCTGCGTCGCTTCTTCTCGGTGCCGACGAACGGCGACGGGCCAGGCAGTGGGCCGAACGTGCACAGCGGGTCAGTTGGGAATTTCAGTGGAATTTCCATGTTTTGCGTTAACTCTGGTCCAGTCTAACCAAGATTCAATACGACGGAATAGAGGAATCAACAGGAAAAGCGCTCCCAGCAGTCCGGAGTCGATATCCCGTAGCGCTACTCTCAGATTCCAAATAACGGCCGCCAACCGAACTGAAAAACGTGGGGGAAGAAACGTGTCCCTCTCGTTCACGTTCGTTGCCTTCGTGCCGTCCCTGCTCCACCTTCACAACGCGCCGCCCGACGAGCCGAAAGCGCCGGGTTCAATTCGAGCGTCCGTGCAAATCGAAGCGCCGCCACGCGTTCGCAGCGAAGGCACGCACGCGCGCGGGGCGGTGTCGCATCGACAAAAAGTCAGGACGCGCGCGGAAGGGCGTAGGTTTAACGAAAATCTGAACCATGGCTGCGCTGGAGGGCGACAAGCTCGGCGACTACGTCGCCGTGCTGCGCGCCGAGGCCGAGGCCAACGGCGAGCTGCCCAAGGTTGAGATCAAGTGCGACCTGAGCTACACCCTCAAGCTGCCCGCCAGCAAGGTGGACCGAACCATCGTCACCGTGCCCGAGGTGTTCGCCAGCGCGGCGCTCGCCCCGATCCGAGGCGTCGCCGGCGCCCTGGGCGCGGCCCCCAAGGCGGACTCCGGCGACACGATCCAGCACTTCAAGGTGCTCCAGAACGTCACCGGCACCTTTCGCCCCGGCGAGATCACCCTCGTGCTCGCCCCACCCGGCCACGGCAAGACTTCGCTGCTCAAGGCTCTCGCGCATCAGCTTCGGATGGGTGCGATCGGATCCGTCGACGGCGCGGGCGTCACCTACAACGGACTCACCGCCGAGGAGCTGCACGAACGCGGCGTCGACGTCGCCAGGCTCGCCGCGTACGTCGAGCAGGTGGACACCCACCTGCCCTTCATCAACGTCGGCGAGACGGCTAAATTTATCCACGACAACGCCACCCCGACGCCCACCGATACATCGCTCCACGCGCGCAAGCTCGAGGCGGTGACGAACCTCCTCGCGCTCGAGGGATGCGTCGACACGATCGTGGGCAACGATTTGGTCCGGGGGGTGTCCGGCGGGGAGAAGAAGCGCGTCACCATCTCCGAGGCGCTCGTCACGAACGCCAGGGTGCTCTGCATGGACGAGATCTCCACGGGCCTCGACGCCGCGGTGACGTTTAACATCGTCGCCGCGCTCAAGGCGTGGGCGAGGACCACGGGCGGATGCGCGGTCGTCGCCCTGCTGCAACCCACGCCGGAGGTGTTCAACCAGTTCGACGACCTCATGTTACTCAGGGAGGGCGCGCCGGTGTATCACGGCCCTCTGGACAAGGCGGCGGGGCACTTCAAGTCGATTGGGTACGCCCCGCCGCCCCCGGACGGCGGCGAGGACATCGCGGACTGGTACGTCAACCTCGTCGCTCAGCCCGGTAAGATTTACTCCAGGTCGGGTTCGAACCCGGGGGCGAAGGACGCGCCGGTGACGACCAAGGCGCTCGCCGCGGCGTGGCGCGCCAGCCCGCTGTGCGGCGAGCAGGAGAAGACCGCGCGCGACGCCTCCGAGCTCGAGTTGAAGACGGATTTCGCGATGAAGCAGTACGGCGTGGCGGGGTGCCACTCCCAGTGGCAGCACTTCAAGTGGGTGCTCGACAGGCAGCTCAAGGTCACGATCCGTAACAAGCTGTTCGTGACCGCGAGGCTGGGTGCCGCGGTGATGACCTCGCTCGTGCTGGGCTCGGTGTGGTACCAGCTCCCGAAGGAGCAGGGATTCGAGAAGCTCGGCATGCTGCTGTTCTGCATCCTGCACATCTCCTTCTCCAATTTCTCCGAGCTGACGTTCTCGGTGGAGCAAAAGTACGTGGCGTACAAGCACGTCGACGGGCGGGTCTTTCCCGCGTTCACTTACATCGCGGCGTGGGGTCTGATACACCTGCCCATCGCGCTCTTTGAGACGGCGGTGTTTTCTCTGGTCTTGTACCCGATGGTTGGACTCGTGCTGGAGGCTGGCCCGTGGTTGTTCTTCTACTTCAACCTGGTGCTCGCCAACGTCGCGATGGCGTCCTTCTTCCGCATCGTCGCGCTCCTCGCGCCGAACATGGAGGCGGCGCAGACCTTCCCAGGGCCCGTCATCGCCGTGTTTATCATCTTCGCCGGCTTCCTCATCACCCCGACCAAGATGGGTTTCCTCTCGTTCATGTACCACGTCTCGCTGTTCGCGTACGCGCTCAGATCGCTGTGCCAGAACGAGTTCCTTTCCTCGTCGTACGACGAGGTGGTGGCGAAAAACCCCGCCGAGTACATCCTCTACATGCAGGCCAACCCGGGTATGAATGCCACGTCGATTGAGACTCTCTGCGCCAACGGAGCTTTCGAGTGCAGCACCATGGGCGAGGCCATCATGAATCAGATCTCCATCGACGACGACAGCTCGTACTATTGGGGCGGTGCCATGATGTGCGCCGGGTTCTGGGCCCTCTGCTTCGTCGGATCGCTGCAGGCGCTGAAGAAGGTTCGGATTCAGATGAACATCGGATCGTCTCGAGCGGGCACCGACGCCGAGATCGAGGCGGCGGCCAATGAGACGGCCGTCACCATCCCCAAGTCCGCCTCCAAGGCCTTACTCGCCGCAGAGGACGTTCACATCGACCAGAAGAACATCGAGTTCGTTCCCATGTCCATCGCGTGGAGAGATCTCGAGTACACGGTGAACATCGCGAAGCAGGCTGGGGGTGGGACCAAGCAGCTGCTCCAGTCCGTGACGTCGGCGGCGCGCCCCGAGCGCCTCCTCGCGCTCATGGGCGCGTCCGGCGCGGGCAAGACCACCCTTCTCGACGTCATCGCCGGTCGCAAGACCGGTGGCGTTCGCAAGGGTACCATTAAGCTAAACGGTCACGAGGTTGAGAAGCAGACGTTCGCCAGACTCACCGCGTACTGCGAGCAGATGGACCTTCACAACGAATTCGCCACCGTCGAGGAGGCCCTGGAGTTCTCCGCTAAGCTTCGCCTGGGAACCGAGGTGTCCGCGGCGCAGCGTCGGGGCTTCGTCGAGGAGGCGCTCGACATCCTGGAGCTCAGGCCCGTCGCCGGGCGAATTATCGGCGTGAGCGGTAGCGCCAACGGACTCTCGCCCGGTCAGCGAAAGGTGCTCACCGTCGCCGTCGAACTCGTCTCGAACGCGCCGGTGTTCTTCCTCGACGAGCCCACGTCCGGACTCGACTCCCGCGCCGCGCTCATCGTCATGACCGAGGTGAAAAAGGTGGCCAACATGGGCCGCACGGTCATCTCCACCATCCACCAACCCAGCCGCGAGATTTTCCTCATGTTCGACGATCTCCTCCTGCTGCAGCGCGGGGGGTGGCAGGTGTACTTCGGCCCGCTCGGTCCGTCCCCGGCGTCGACGTTCGTGGCCTACATGGAGTCGCTGGAGTGCACGCGGGGTAAGAAGCTTCCCGCGGGGATGAATCCGGCGTCGTGGATGTTGGACGTCCTCGGCGGCACCGACTCGAGCCAGACGGAGGAAAAGTCGGACAAGGCCGTCACCGCCTCTGCGGGGCTTCTGGACGGCGCGGAGCTGGAGAGGCTGTTCAAGGCGTCCGCCGCGGGCGCCGCCGCGAGTGATCTCGTGGATAAGGTGGCGACGCCCACCCCGGGCGAGAAAATGTTCTCGTTCGCCTCCCCTTACGCGAGATCGTTTGGCACGCAGCTGTGGACCATCCTCGTCCGCTCTCACCGGGCGCACCTCCGCGACGTGGCGTACAACTGCGGTCGCATCGGCGTCCTCCTCGTGTTGTACATCCTCTTCGGCATCATTTACTTCGACCTGGACACGAGCGACGAAGGCGGCGTGCAGTCGATGGTCGCGGTGGTGTTCATGACCACCATCTTCACGGGCATCATCTGCATGAACGGAGTCATGCCGGTGCGAGTTCGCGAGCGGTCGGTGTCCTTTCGGGAACGGTCCAGCTTCATGTACGACGGCGTTCCTTACGCCATCGCGCACGCCGTCATGGAACTCCCGTGGGTGGTGCTCATATCGTTCGTCACCACGCTGCCGCTGTATTTCCTCGTGGGGATGGTCCCCACCGCGGGTTCCTTCTTCTTCCACGTGCTCATCAACGTCTTGGTCTCTTACGCGTTTCTGTCGTTTGGGCAGATGGTGGCGTGCGTGTGCTCCACGATCCAGACCGCGCAGGCGGGGACGAGCGCGTTCATCCCCATCGCGTTCCTTTTCGGCGGCCTCTACCTGCCGTTCCCGCAGATCCCGGTGTACTGGCAGTGGGCCTACTTCATCAACCCGGTGGCGTTTGCGATCCAGTCGGTGATTGCGCCGCAGTTTGAGCGCCGCGGGTGCACCGGCCCTTACCCAACCGGAGACTGCCCATCGATCACCGCGTTCAGGGGCACGTACTTCGAGCAGATCGACACCTTGAACTACGTGGAGACCAAGTACGACATCACCTACGAAGGCCGGTGGATGGCGGCGGTTTACCTCGTGATCTTCTGCCTCGGCGCGCAGGCGCTTCACGTCCTGGCGGGCAAGTACGTCAACACGGTGAACCGCTGACGCAGACGAGGTCTAACCCGCGGTCTAACCCTTACGAGCGAGTACCGATTATCATTAGACTATTATTACGATGAATCGATTGATTGATTTTCTTAAGACCTTAGTCGTGATGATAACAAAGTGATGTCTTCACGGCTGAGCTATCTCGTCGCTTTTATACTTCAAAGTCTGGACGCCGGCGGTGAACACGAACATACGACATCATTCGACGCTTAATCGAAGAGGTCGAAGTCCATGCCCTCCTCCTCCTCCTCCTCCTCGGGTTCGGGCTCGGGCGCCTTGGCCGCGGCACCGCCGCCCGCGGCGGGAGCCGCGGCGGCGAAAGCGCCGGGGTTGGCGAGGTACTCCTTGACCTTGTCCGCGAGGGGGAAGGTGTAGTCGGTGCCGACGGCGATGGCGAGCACGTTCTTGTAGCCGTTGATGATGGCGTGGGGAACGGCGGCGATGGTGGGGTAGTTCGCCTGGAGCGAGAGCGCCGCGATGTTCTTGACACCCGCGCCGAACATCGCCGCGATGGCGTCGTCGGTGATGTCGAGCACCTTGACGTCGAAGACGTTGCCGTTGTCGTAGACAAACTGCGCCTCGAGTCCGTAGGTGAACGGGGTGAAGCCGAGCTTGCCGAGGAGGGTCGCCGCGGAGGAGGTCACCTTCTCGCCAGCCTTGACGACGGTCACGTCGGAGAGGATCTCGATCGAACCCTTGTTGATCTTGGTGGCGATGTTGAGAGTCTGGAAGAAGTTGGTCTGCGACGGCTCCATGCCGGTGGGACCAGCCGGGACGGTGACGTCAACCTGAGCGACGGCGCCAGACTTGGCAGGCGCGGGGACGACAAACTCCTTGATCTTCTCCTTGACGTCGCCCATCTCACCGGTGGTGAAGATGACGCCGACGTTGCCGATCATCTTCTCGGCGAGGGCCATCCAGGTGTCGTCGCCCTTGCGGTCGCAGTACTCGCGAATGCACTTGCGGATCATGGTGTTCTTGCCCATGAGGACGGTGGACTGGGGGCGGAGCGCCTGCGGGGAGGAATCGAAAGAGGGCGACAAAGGTGAGCGACGGGGCGATGAACGGGCGAGAATGCATGGGTATCGCGAGTGGTGAGCCCGAAGGGGGCGCGCGGAGATGCCGGGGGACTCCGCGCGCGACCCTCGGGACCCGCGTGCCGCGCGAAAACCCTAAAAACCTCTTATTTTTTCAAGCCCGGAGCCACCGGGTGGGGAGTTGACGGGGAATGCGCACGCACCGCGCGGATGTCCATGAACTGGCGGGAGCCAACATTGTCGGCGCCGACGATGAACGCACGGGTGTGGTTATCGAGGAGCGCGCAGAGGCGATCGTTGTACGCCTGCTTGGACTTGAGAGAAGCAGCGGAAGGCATCTTTGCTGATTAGAGTCTTAGGAAAGGTGGTAAGAACGGCGGTGGCAAGCGGATCTTTGTCGCGCAAGCGTGGACTGCAGGTTTCAGTCCTTTTAAACCGTGTGCCGTTACGGTGTGCTTCTTTAAAGAAGCAGGAAAGCTATTACACGCGTGTGGGAACACGCGAGAAGAGGGAGAGCGCCGCGAGGGCCTGGGGTTTTTATCATGGGCGTCGAGGAGGATTTTTTGGTCGGTTGTGATATCATATTGTCCGACCGATATGGGCGAATCGAACCATGGAATTAGACCGTGAAAACGACTCCCGTTTCTGTGCCAAAAACAGCTTGCCATCGCTCTGCCGAGAGTCGGACAGAATCGGGCTCACCGACGACGACCATGGCAGCGGCCGCGTCGCGTATTGAGCTCGCGCTCTGCTTCGAGGATGTCGCCAAGAACATCTTCGGCAACGCCGACGGCACCATGACCAGGTGCGCCCCGTGTGAACCCGGAGTTCCCCACCGATCGAACGCCCGAAAAGCATCATCGAGCCCCCCCCCCGTTTTCCTTAACAACGACGCGTCGGTCGCCCCCGTCTCGGCCGCTCACCTCGTCCCTCTCTCCCGATGCGCAATCGCAGGGCCCAGCTGGCGGCTATCCTCGCCGCGGACACCGGCCTCGGCCTGCAGCAGTGGGAGCTCAAGATGTTCCTCGCCGAGTTCGACCTCACCGACAACAGGGTCACCGCGGATAAATTCTGCTCGATCTACTCGTACCTCGCCTCGCGTCCACCGACGCCCGCGGCGAAGGACGCGCCCGCGGTGGTCGCCGCCGCGGCCGCCGCACCCGCGTCTGACCCCGCCCCGGCCGCCGCCGCCGCCGCCGCCACCGCCGCCGAGTCCCCCGCCTCAAACGTCGCGGTCGATCCCGCCCTGGCCAAGAGGGCGTCGGAGAAGCTCTCGGGTCCCGCCGCCGCCGCCGTCGCCTCGATGGGCGCGACGTTCCCGCCCGATTTCCTCCTGGACCCCGCGGGCGCCATCCCCGCGGAGAAGCTCCTGGCGAACCTCCCCGGCGACGTCTACGTCGACGCGGACGCCAAGTTCCGACCCTTCGACGGCGTCGGTCAGTACGCGAAGATGCCCATCCTCGGCGGGTGCGGCGCTCCGTACTCGGTGTGCGTGAAGAGCTCGAGGGAGTACCTCCGGGACCTGCCCCCCGCGCGAGACGTGGTGCGTGCGCTGCACCTGAGGCCGAGCGACGACGCCTTCGTCCCGCATCCCAACGAAATCTCGTGCGTGCTCCTCGCCTTCGCGAAACTCGTCTGCGCCGACCTCGGCCTCGGCGGCGATTCCCTCGCCGCAAACAACCCGATGAGCTCTTACCTCGACCTGCAGGTGCTCTACGGCACCAACGCGGGGGAATGCGACGACGTGAGGGGTGGGGAACCCCGGGGTAAGATCCTCCCGGACGCCGCCGCGGGCCGCGGGCACGTCGGCGGCGGCGCCGCGACGGAGGCGCTGCTCACCGTGTTCTCCCGTAACCACAACGACTTGGCCGAACGCATCGCGGCGGAGAAAAAAGACGCGGACGACGACGCGGTGTTCCAGATGGCTCGGCACGCCAACATCGCGTGCTACCGCTCGGTGTTCCTCAAGGACTTCGTGCCGTACCTCGCCGCGGGGCAGCACACGCCGGACGTGATGCCAATCGCCGACGCGGCGCGCGGGAACGTTCGCGGGGTGAACGGTTGCGTCGAGATGGACCTCCTGATGCGGACCTTCAACGCCATGGAGCCCCCCGGCGGCGTGGTCGAGGGCGACGGGACCGGGGACGCGTGCGCCGCCGCGCTCTTTGAGGCGAGCCGCGTGAGATGCGGGTTGGTCGCGCGGTGCAACCTCCCGGGCGGGCTTCACGCCGAGGAGGTGGCGGCGGTGAAGCGAGCGCGGGCGAGCGGCGTGTGCACGCTCAACGAGTTCCGCGCGCAGCTCGGGCTGGCGGCTTGGGAATCTTTCGAGGAGATGACCGGCGGCGAGACGTCGCTGTGCGACAAGCTGACGGAAGTGTACGGCGACGTGGACAACTGCGAGCTGTACACGGGTTTGCTGTGCGAGTACAACGTCGGCAACGTCGGCGCGATGATGCCGGCGACGTCGCACGCGTGTTCGCTGCTGTTGAACGTCGTCGCGGCGGATAAGTGGTTCCAGGAGGACGTGCTGAGGGACGAGAGCGTGATGGGCGGCGCCGTGGGCGTGGGTATCGCGGAGAAGGCGAACCTCGCCGACCTGCTGATGCAACACGCGGGGGTCGCGGTGCCCGAGGGTGGCGAAAGCCCGTTCGAAATTGGTGTCCCGGAATTGGTGTCCCGTACCTCGGAGTGAATGAGGGCGGCGGGGGGCGTCTGAAGTGTACATACATAACGCATCGAAACTCGGTGGATATTATAATCTGTAATGAAATGTACTCCCTTTTCAATCCTCCATCGCGTCGTCGTCGTCGGGCACCTCGTTGAACATGAACTGCTCCTGGTACTCCACCATGAACTGCGTGCTTCGCTGCACGTCCAGGAACATGGAGTACACCTTGCTGATGTCCTCAACCTCCACCTCGGCGCTCTTGCGCTTGTGCGCGACCAACGCGGCGGCTGTGATGAGGTGTATGGAGTAACGGAGCGACGTCTCGTGCCCAATCTTGCACAGCAAGTCCTTCGCATCCTCGGTCATCTCCACGTCCTCCTCCTCGCACCGGATGTCGAGGATGAGCCGCAGCTCGCGCTCCGTGTACGGCTGCGTGGTGACGATGAGAAGCCGGTCGAGGAGGTCGATGGGGATCCCGTGCGGCGACTTGTAGTTCGTGCCGCGGATCTTCGTGATGCCGCGGTTGGTGGCCACCACCAGCACCGGCGCCATGTCGTTTTCCAGCGCGCGGTTGAGGTAGGAGAAGCACTCGATGTCGAGCATGTGAACCTCGTCGATGAAGAGGACGCCGGGGACGATGTCCGCCTTACCTTCCTCCCGCCACTCGGCGACTTTCGTGTCAATCTGCTCGCGAACCTCCGGGCGGATCTCGCCGGTGTCGCCCGCGAAGAGCGCCAGGAAACCCTGCGTCCGGCTGTTGATCACGTCGATCTCGTGCAGGGTGACGACGTGGACAACCTCCTTTCGCTTCTGAAGCTCGCCCTCGGGGCACTGCACGAATTTGGTCTGCGCGCCCATGGCGTCGTAGTCGCGGCTCCTGGCGAACGACCTGCCCAACTTGGTGATCCTGCCGCTCACCTTATCGATCGTGATGACGTCGCCGGCGCTGACCTTCTCCTTGTCCAGGGACTCGATCATCTTCTGCCCGAGGTCGTACACCGTCTCCATCTCCGTCGTCTTCAGCGTGAGCTTGCCCATCTTCGGCGCCGCGCCGGACGTCGCCGGCCGGTCGATCTCGATCTCGACAACCTCGCCCTCGATGATCTCCGTCTCCTCCTTGATCTTGACGCCGATCGCCTTGCGGAACGCCTGGGTCAGGGCCTCGGTCTTGGACATCTCCATCGAGAAGATCTCCGAGCCGGCCATCATGGCGAAGGGCGTCTCCTCGCCGAGGGCTTTGGCCATGCCCATCGCGATGGCGGTCTTGCCGGTGCCGGGCTGTCCCGCGAGGAGGACCGCGCGGCCGGCGATCTGACCGTCGCGGATCATCTGCAGGATCTGTCGTCGTGACGGGGAGGGAAACGAGGGGTTCGGGGCACGGTCAGCGAGCAAGTCGGGGGGCGGGAAAACGATCTCGCCAATCGTCGGTCGTCGGCGGGATTAATTCTAATCGACGCCGCGAGATCGGGAGCGCGCGCGGGGGCTTTTGGGCCGCCGACACGCGCGTGCGTCCCTCGTGAACGGCAGCGACGTGCGGGTCGGGCGATGAGCGGAGATGGGGCGTCGGGAAGACGATCGTCGCGTCGCGAATTCGGGCACGCACCACGCCCGCAGCTTTACGCGCGTTGACCTGGCCCACCATTCCCTGCGACACCTTCCTGGCCTCGAGCGCATCGTCGAGACCGAGACCGCGGATGTGGCTGTGCGCGCCGATGCGCTCAATGCGCGTGAGATCTTTGATCTCCGCCACCTTCACGCCCTCTCCTCCCTCGGCCATCTTCTCTCTCGCTGATCGTGGGACGATCTGTGATCGGGCACCATTTCGCGGCCCTTCCTTTTTGGTTCTCCAGATTTCTGGTTCTCGTTTGGTCCCATTTCTGTAAGCGGATCAGTTACATCGTTAACCACTAATAATTCCCTCGTTTGTAAGGGTTTGCGTGTTACCGTCATCGGAGTTTTCAACCCGAAACGTAAAAAGCCAAAACACCCGGCCGTTGCGAATCACCGTCACATTGGGGGCGGGGAGACCGCAGGGGAGACCGCGGGTCGTCTCCGGGGGGGACGGGTTCGCGGAATCGGCGGCATGGCGGACGACGAGTCGTTCTTCGTGTCCGCGGACGAGGTGGACGACGACGGCCGACGCGCCCCCGGTCACGCCCCTCCTCGCGCGACGCCCCGCGACCCCGGGGATGCCTCGACGACGACGACGACGACGACGACGATGGCGCATCGACGTCTCGGTTCGGACTCGGACGACGACGACGCCGTGGACCGCACCGCGAACGAGACGATGGAGGGTTCCGACGCGTCGTTCGTGTCCGGGGACGACGCCGGCGGGGACGCGCTCGGTCGGGGCGCGCGCGACGCAGGGGCGGAAACGACGACGACGACCGAGACCGCGATTGCGTTGGTTGGGGGGGAGGCGTCGGGCACGGACGGCGAGTTCGTGTCCGGCGCGGACACCGACACCGGCGTCGACGGCCGCGCGAGGCCGACCGCGACCAGGGCTCGGGCACCGGGGCGCGCGCCGCCGCCGCTCAGGACGAGGCAGGCGACGGCGCCGGCGTTGTCCGAGGGGGAGGAGGAGGCGGCGACGCATTCTAATCACAAAAACTCCCATTCTCATCAGCCGGCGTCGCCCGGGACGATGCTCAACGAGGCGTGGGAACTCGCGATGCGGGCGCAGGACGACCCCGCCGGAATCCTCGACGAGGACGACCCGCCGACGCCGTTGACGCTCTTCAAGGATGCGCTCGAGGGTCAAGGGGACGGCGACAAACATCGTGAAGAAGAAGACGAGGACGAAGAGGAGGGCGGGTTCGCATCCGCCGGCGGCGACGGCGCGGGGGATCCGGCCCCGGGACCCGCGGAGGACGACCACCAACCGACAGGACCCGGTGACGCGTCGGATCCCGATCGAAGCTTCGGCGCCGACGACTCGTTCGCCGACCCGGCGCTGGATCTCGACGACGACGACGGCGCGGGGGAAGGCGACGCGTCGACCCCTTCGAAGTCGGTCTCTTCGAAGTCGGTCTCTCTTCTTCGAAGTCGCCCCGCGCCCTTGTCCCCGCCCTCGCCGCTGATCGCGCCGTCCGATCGCGCGTCGTTTCGGCTCGTCAGGCAATCGTCGGCGGGCGTTTCGGCGGGCGTTTCGTCGGTCGCGGCGCCGCAGCCGTCGTCCGGCAGGGACAAGGTGGGCGGTTGGGGCGAGGGCGTTACGGGTGACGTCCAAACGCGGAGAATGTCCAAAGCCGAGGAGGTGCTCAAGGCGGCGACGAGACATTCGAGCGACGACGACGACGTCGACGAGCTCGCGAGCTCCAGCGACGGGGAAGGCGCCGGTCCGGGCCGCGGCGGGGGTCCCTCGACGCCGATTTCGTCGTCGCTCGCGCCGCGGCTCGCCAGGGGTCTATCCTCCGGATCGGGCGGCGGGTCCGGATCCGGTTCGTTCAGCCCGTACTTTGGATCGGACGGGGACTTTTCCCCGCACGGCGGCTCCCACGGTGGCTCAGACTCCGCGTCGCGTCGCACGGAGCGCCGGCGGCTTCAGAAGGAGCGGTACCTGGCGAAGCTGCACAACGGCTTCGACGGCGGCGGCGCGGCTGGAGCGGACGCCGAGTCGCTGAGGCGAAGGGCGGAGGCGCTTCGAAGGAACGCGAGCTCCGAGCCCGAGCCGGCGTCGTCCCGTCTCCGCCACTCGTGGAGCGGCGGGGGGGGCGGCGGCGGCGGGCGGGACCGGGACCGAGACTCGCGCAAGTGGCTGGACGCGGGACCCGGCGGGAGGACGCGCGGTGGGTTCGAGACGACGGGGGAACGGCGGGGGTCGACGAGGCTCACCGCGTCGGCGAGTCTGAGGGAGTCAGAGTCGGCGGTTTTAGCGGCGGGGAGGGATCCGAGGCGAACCAGGAGCGGGGGTTTCGCGGGAGAGGCGATCGGATCCCCCGCGGGGGGATCACCCATGGGCGCGATGGGCTCGCCCATGGGCGCGATGATGGGCTCACCGGGCTCGATGATGGGCTCGCCCATGGGCGCGATGATGGGCTCACCGGGCGCGATGCCGATGCCGGCTTTCGGCGGCGCGATGGGCCTGATGGCGCCGCAGTTGCAGCACGCGCAGATGCAGCACATGATCATGATGCAGCAGCAGATGCAGGAACAGATGCGGCGGTACCAGGAGCAGATGCAGATGCAGATGGCGGGCATGAGCGTCCAGTCGCCGCAGGCGCCGGTTGCAAACGCCGCGACGAGCCAGGGCGTCACCGAGGAGAGACTGCGACGAGTCTTCCACCTCGTCGCGGACAACGCCGACGACGAGGTCATGGGCTTGATAGACAGCGGAGCCGTAGGGGTGGACCTGGCGGACGACGGCGGCAACACGCTGCTCATGGCGTCGTGCGCCGCGGGTCACAAGCGTCTGTCGCGGCACCTCGTCAAGCGCGGATCGGGTCTGAACAAGAGAAACGCCGAGGGTAACACCGCGCTGCACTTCGCGCTGGCGATGGGGCACGTGGAGCTCGGGGACTTTCTCGTCGCGAAAGGGGCGGACGATGGGGTGACGAACAACTACGGGATGAGCCCGTTCGAGGGGCTCGCGCCGGAGAAGGACGGCGGCGGGTGGCGGCGCCAACATCGGTATTAACGTCAGTTGGACGAGAAGGAAGGATACGAGGAAGGCACGAGCCGAGCTGCGGAGAGTGGTGGGTGGGGCGAATTTTAAGTGTCATATCACACGCGAGATGGAAGCGAACGCGGATAGGAGCGGACACCGCGCGGCTCGTATCGCGGATTCGGGGCTAAAACCGAAACTCCCCTTCGTTTCCTTGGCCCTTCATCTCGAGCAGCTCAGTCCGCGTGTCTGCGAGGTCGCGACGCACGTCCCTCAGGTCCGCCCGTAGCTCCCGAATCTCGCTCTCCAGCTTGGCGACGCGCGCGTTCTCCGCGCGCGAGACTCGCGCGGCGGTGTCGACGATCATCCGTTTGGTCGAAGCGTACACCTCCGGGTCGTGGTTGGGCGTGCCGGCCCTCAGGCTGAGCAGGCGCTCGAGGCCCTCCACCAGGTTCGCCCACGGCGTCGACGAGGAGGACATGCGTCCTTTGGCGGTTTTGGCTGCAGGCGGTTTGGCAGTAAACACGAAGCTCGCCCGCTGGTTGCCCACTTCCTCGGACATCGCGAACGAACGCTCCGAGGTTTTTACCCTCGGAACGGGCGAACGATACAGAGAAACCCACGCGGCCGTCGCGCACAGAGACGCCGCGCGGTGGACATGCGGGACGATCGCGAGGATCCGGCGGATCCCCCGCCGTCGCCGACGTTGGGCGCGACGGCAGAAAACGATGCGCGCGTGGACGCGCTCATCGCGCGGGTGCTGCGCGAGGGCCAGGACGACGAGGACGACGAAGACAAAGACACCGACGAAGACAAAGACACCGACGAAGACGCGCGGACAAGAAGAGGACAACATCTTGGCGCGCTGATAACGCCACCGCAGAAGCGGCGGAACACCGCCCCGCCGGCCGCGTCCGCCAAGCGCCAGACGCCGACGATCCGCGCGCGCAAGTTCGCGCCCGCCGGTCGCGCGCTCCCGCAGCACCCCACGCAAAGCCCGGGACGCAAGCTCGTGGGGTTCGAGGTGGCCAAACAGTACACGTGCCCCGGGGATGCTGGCGGCCACGGCTGGACCAAAGGCGTCGTCACCGCGTTTCACGACGACGACGAGCACTGGGGCGAGACGTACGACGTGTCGATGGAGGACGACATGGACGACGACGGCGTGACGTTCGAGGAGCTGCTGCTGATTCTAGCGAACGAAGCGGACAAGAAGGGCGTCGTCTCCGAGCAGTCGTGGGCGCTCGCCCTCGGGTTACTCCGGATGGCAGATCCGACGCAGGCGGTGCGACAGTTTCGCAAGCGGCACAGTTTCGCGGCGGCACACGCGCGGTTCACCGGCTTTGACACCCTCGTCCATCCCGACGGCGCGGAGTGCTACGAGGCGAAGATCCAGGACGCAAACGGGGGCAAGCACCACTTCGCGTTTCACTTTCCCACGAGATGGGGCGCGGCGGCGGCGCACGAGTGTCTCGCCAGGCGGCTGGAGTTTCTCGGTCCGGGCGTCAAGGGGTGGACGCGTCGCAACTTCGCGCCGGAGACGCCGTGGGAGGCGCTCGTGGGAGTCGTCATCGCGGGCGCGACGTGGACCGGGGCCCGGCCGGAAGGACCCGGACCTTCCGGCGCAAAGTCCGCGGAAAATCCCCTCGTCGTCAACCCCGACCCAAACCCCGACCCCAACCCTGACGGTAAACCCGCGTCGGGGGAACCCACCTCGCCGACGCCCGAGTCGGTGATTGGGACGGACGACGGCGTCGGCGATTGGGACGAGCGGCCGATTCGCGAGGTCGTCAAGCGCGAGCGAAGGCCCGCGCAGCGCTTCTCCACCGATTACATCCTCGAAAAAAAGCCGCCGAGAAAGCGAAAGACAAAGACGCCGTCCCAATCGCAATCGCCCGTCCCGATCGACACCCCGAACAAGGGAAAGGAGAGGCGAATCGACCCGGCGCTGGAGCTGACGACGCGAGGCACGCCCCGGAAGATGAACAGCCGTTCCTGGGTCCTGGGCCATAAGACGTCGTCGGACGTGACCATCGGGGGTAAGCGAATCGCGCGATGCGTCGGCTCTTCGGAGTTTTTCGGCGTTCGATGGGCGGGCGCCACCGTCAAGCCCGGCGCCAAACCCCGCACCGCCAAGCCCTGGCAGTGTGTCCTCAACGTTACCGGCGTGGGTAAGGCGGCGGACATCAACCTCGGCAGCTACGTCACCGCGAGAGAGGCGGCGCTCGCTTACGACGCGGAGGTTCGGCGCAGGCGGTGGGAGGGTTTCAAGCCCACCAACTTTGCCCCGCCGGCGGACCCGGCTCACGTTCCCCCGCGCCACGAGCTCAGCGCGGCGACGAACCTGACCGAGAAGCATCCCGTGCTCCTCAACTACCTTCGAGTCGCGATGTCGGGCAAGCACAACCCCATCGTGGGCCACAGGGTCGCGGAGACTGGCAACGGCGTGAACGCGTGGCGAAGAGCCGAGGTCAAGATCAGGTACTTCATACCCACGCCAAAGTCCCCGCACATGAACGCCGCCGAGAACCACAGGTGGGTCCTCCTCAAGGACGTGGCGGGCGTCCTGAACGGCTGGGACAAGCTGGTGGACTACGTCAGGAGGCACAAGCGGGGGCTCGAGGAGGACGTCGGCGCGAACGCGTTTAAAGTCGGCCCCGGCGAGCTCCCCGCGTCCGCGCCTCTCTTCACGCTCTTCACCAGGCACTACGACAGCGGCCAGAGCTGCGCGTGCGTCCTCGGTGGCTTCGAGCCGTACGACCCGGACGGGTATCCTCACTACGTGGTCGTGTGCGACGGCGACACCGAAGATTTGACGGATAACGAGCTTCGAGGGGAGCTGGGTTTGGAGCCTGCGAACCCTAACCCTAACCCTAACCCCCCGGCGCCCCGCGCGAACCCGTACGCGGAGTTCTGCAGGGAGACCCGGCCTAAAATCCTCGCGGTGGACCCCACCATGCCCTACACGCGGGTGAACAGGCGGCTCGGAGAGCTGTGGCGGAAGAAAAAGGCTGGCGGCGGCCACGAAACGGCGGACAGCCCCAAGCCGGGTGAAGTCACCGCCGCCGCCGACGACGACGACGACTCCCCGCTGGTACCCGTCAAGCGCGAACGGAGCGACGACGGGGACGACGCGGGACCCGATATCGTCGCGGCGCTCGAGCGCATCCTCATGGAGGTTGACCTCACAAGGACCACGACCAACATGGTCATTCGTCGGCTCGAGGATGAGCTCCCCGTCACGTTCAACCTCCGCTGCCACAAGCTGTTCCTCAAGGAGAAGATCAAGGCGTGGGTGGATGAGAACGTCAACAACCTCGCGAGCGCCGAGGAGAATCCGATTCCAAACGATGAGCCGAAAAACGTACCCGCGCTCCCGGCGCCCGATAAGCCCACCGACTCTGGGCTGCGCCGTGCCAAGGTTATGATGGAAAACGGGGTCATCGACGCGGAGGATTACGAAGCGATCAAGACTGCGTGGATGAAGAGCCTGGGCGAGTGACGAGTGCGACGACGATGTAGCACCGCTTGTGAATGACGATTCGAGTCAAACGTCTACGTCTAATGTTACAAAGTGGAGCGGTGTGCACCTGCTCCGGGCTATGAGGTCTATAAATATTTTGCATCTGCGTATCACGTCGCGAGCGCCAGCAGGAGCGCCGTGCCGCGCTTGACCCAGAAATCCGAGTCGCCGTCGCCAGCCTTGAGGTCCACGAACACCATGAACGACGGTCGCTCGCGCGAGCCCGTCCGCACCGGGTACATGTACAGCGGGCACTGGTAAATCTCAGCCGGGTTCCGCTTCTTCTTGGCATCCGACGGCTTGAAGTGAACGATTGGCATGTTCACGATGAGCTCCATGGGGTTGGGTTCGCACAGGCACTGGTCGTCAAAGTTCCAGCCCGCGCCCTCGAGGTACATGTCCTTGATGTACACCCCCTCCTTTGGCTGCGGGCCGATCTTCTCCTCGGGCGCGTCCATGATGCTGTACTCAAAGGACAGGGTATCGATGGGAATCGCGTTTTTGCGCGCCGTCGTCTGTAAGACAGCGGTGAGGAAGCAAGAGGGGTAGGTGAAACCCGCGAGCCAGTAGACGCGCGGGTAGCCGTTCTCGATCCAGCCTTCGATCTGCTCGAGGCGCATCAGCAGATCGCGGGTCCACGAGCCGAGCGGTCGCAGGGACGGGTACGCCTTGAGGTAGATGGCGGGAACCTTGTTGTTCGCGAGCGACTCAAAAATCGAATCCAGATCCGAGGACATCACAACCAGACCCTTGATGCCCTTCTTCAGCATGTTGAGCGTGCTGAGCATGTTGTTGAGCAGGATGTTGTAGCGCTCCACCTCCTGGAACAACGTCACGTGCAAGGGCGAGGGGTCGTCCGCCTTGTCCTTCATGAGCTTCTCGTGGTTAAACGGCTGCGGCGTTTGCGACAGCATGTCGTCGATAATTCCCAAAACCGTATCCTCGATTTTGACGCCACCCGCGCCGGCGCCCCCCGTCTTGGGCTGCAGCGCCAGGCACGATTCCAGCGTGATGGTGGAATCGGTGATCATGTACGAGATGTCCGCGTTGGGGTGCTGCCCGAACGCCTCGGGCTTGTCCTGCTGCGGCAGAGTCTGGATGTAATCGCGGTACACGTCCAGCCCGCTCTCCGTCGGGATGTAGTACTCCTCCAGGCTCGACAGCGGATACTGGGGCACGTTGAGAGCGTCTTCGCAGAAAAACTGGTTGAGGTAACCCGCGAGAACCCTTCTGTCGATCTCGTCCGTCACGCGTCCGCCGTAGTTGGCCTCGCTGATGAGGTACTTGAGCGCGTCCCAGGGTGTCTCCACGTACGCGTCGAGGTACGCCTTGAGCACGTCGTCGGAGACGGAGTAGTCGGTGTCGTTGAAGTCGTACGGGATGTTGATGCCCAGCGTCCTAAACTTTCGTCGCTCCAGCATGACCGCGTGGAAGTACGTCAGCGCGAACAGCAGTTTCCCGTACTTCTTCTGCGACGTGCACTCGTCGAACGACTCCTGCGTGACGCACGTCTGGTACAGGCGAGACAGGTTGGCGCGAAGACCCTTGGGGGGCTCGGTGGTCATCTTCAAACCCCGCTGTAAAATCGCCAGCGGGAAGTGAGGCGTCGGGTTGGACGAGAGCCACAGCCTGAAGTTCTCGTGAGGTTGCTCGTCCTCGAACCGTTCGATGATCTTCTGCAGCTCGGGGAGCCACGTCAGCATCAGGTGGCAGTTCGCGAGGAACACCCAGTTGCCCTCCACGCACGCCTCGGCGATGAGCTTGGTGGCCACCGGCGCCTGGCCTTGACCCAGCGCAACCGAGTGCAACCTGTCGGCGCCAACCTTCTGCGCCGCCAACTGCGCCAAATTCGCGGTCGGGTCCACGCCCGGCGACAGCACGAAGATGAGCGGCGCGAACGGCGTCGAGTCCCCGTAGCACTCGTTGAGATCCAGCACGGGGGGCTCCACGTACTTCCGCCCGAGCGAGTTGGCCACGTACGTCGTCGCCGCCTTTTCCACCCGGTCCATTCGGAGACTTCGGACGAGGAGCATCCTCTGCAGCTCGTTGCACTTGGGCTCCCACTCGCCCGGAAGCGCCGCGGCGCGCGGGTTCTCCGGCTCGGCGTTCCTGTACCAGTCTTCCCACTCCCCCGGGTTGTCCTCGAACGACTTGGTGATGCCTATAAAGTGCGGCACCTGCTGCTCGAGCTCCACCACGTTGTCCCACGCGAGCTCCGAGATCCAATCCGGCGCCGGGTTCGGGGGCTGATCCGATCGGTCCAGCACCATACCGCCGCGGAGGAAGAACTGCCACTCGTTTATGTCCACCTGGTTGTCGCTCTGAAGGATCCTGACGCACATCTGCAGCGACAGGAGCAGCTTGTGCGCCTCGAACAGACCGCGACTGGTGTACTTGTACACGGCGTAGGTGTGGTACGAGTTGAGGTGTTCGATTCTCTCCTCGAGCACCTCCGACTTTGGAGCCTTCTCGATGGACAACAGGAAGAGATCCTTGTACGCGTCCAGGGAGAACTGGTACATCGGATCGACCGTGGCGAGGTCGTACAGGACGAAGTAGAGGATCGCCGCGCGTATCGACACGGGTCGGTAGAGCGCGGACGCCTCGGCGATTTCTTTGCCGGTTGCCTCTGCGATTTTGAGCGACTCGGTCACCTCGTCGGACGTGATCTTGGAGTTGTTCAGGGTGTTGATGAGCTCGATGTTGTCGAGGAGCGAGCCGTCCGCGTTGGACAGCAGGTCGAGGAGGGTATCCTCGAGCTCCAGGATGGTCCGCTTGCCCTCGGCAACCTTGCGCACGAGCGTGACGCTCTGCTCGTGCAGGTCGAACCGCTCCTTCTCGACGACGACGTTGAGGAGCTGATCCTCCAGCCCTTGCTCCTTGACGACAAAGTTGACGATTGTCACCTTCGTGGACACCTCAGGAGTGTAGTGCGGGTTGGACAGCTTAGAAGTGAGGTACAGCCTGAAGTCCGGCGAGTAGTCCACCTCCTTGTCCCCGAGTTTGATGCACAGCGAGTTGCCCTTCTTGATGAAGCTCTTGCTCAGGACGGGTTCCAGAATCGGGTCGATTTCTTCGCCGACGTCTTGGATGAGGACGGGATCGCCAAACTGGATGGCGTTCTCCATCTTGCGAACCATGTCCGACATGTTCAGGGTCACGGTGACGAGACCGTTGGGCTTCTCGGTGTTCTTGATCCACTTGTTCCCCTGGCCCTGAGGGTCGATCAGCAGCGGCCAGCGGCGGCCGCGGGTCACCACGACGCCGTTCTCCGTGCTAAACTGATCCGCCGGCAGCTCGTTGATGTTCCAGTCGCGGACGTCGGAGGGGTCCGCGAGGAAGAGCGCAAAGTCGAACTCGTCCGACGCGGGAATCTCGAGCTTTTTCACCTCGGGAAGCCACGTGTTCTTGACCAGGGCCTCGCGGTAGTCCGAGGGGAATGGACCGGCGTAGGACATAAACGCCGCCGCGATGACGACGTCGCCGGGAAGGCACGCGATTTCAGCCTCGTACTTGACGATGGATTCCTCCCATCGGATCTTCTCGCCCGCGAGGCCGCTCACGAGGGTCTCCGCGCGGGCGAGTTTCTGCGACAGGTCCTCGAACTCGTCCTCCAGAGCCTTCTTGTTGCCCGTCGATTCCTCGTACTTGTCCTGCAGAGCCTTGACCTTGTCGAGGACGGCTTGGAGCTTTTCCTCGGCGGCGGCGAGAGCCTTCTGTTTCTTCTCGAGAGCCTTCTGGGCGTTCTCGAGCTTCTTCTTCTTGGGCGCCACCTCCTTGTTGACCCCGCCGTACACGTACATGGCGTGCACCCACTGGCATAGACCCTTAGCCGCTCCGGAAACCTTGCCAATGTTCTCCGGTTCATAATCCGGGTTGTCGACGAATTTCTTAATCTTCTTCAGGAGCTCGTCGTTGAGGTACTTATCCTTGTCGTAGTTCATGAGCGTGTTGAGGAAATCGGGCTTGCCGAGCTCCTTCTTTGCCTGATCCCACGTGGGCGTTTTCTTGAGCACGGTCATCACGCCCTGCAGGCAGAGCTCGACCATGGCGGGAGGCTTGGCGTAGGCTTTCATCTCGGACATGTCCTTCTTGGTGAGCACGTTGAGCGCCGCGGAGGCGGCTTCCAGCGCGGGCATAGCCTGCGCGAGCCCACGTTCACACTCCGCCGCGATGGCGTTCGCCTCCTTGGCTTCCTCGCCGATCTTCTCAGCGTCCGCCTTGACCAGCCGCTCCTGCTCGTCGGCCGCGCGCTTGTCCTGCACGATGACCACCAGGAGCTCCTCGCAGTCCACCTTCGCCTGCGCCACCGACACTCGCTTCTCCTCGGCGATGACGGACATCTCCTCAACCTGCACGCCGGTCTCGTCCAGCTTGGTCAGACCCCCGCGGAGCTTATCGCGTTTACCGCCGATCTCCTTCGTCTTCTCGAGGAGCAGCGTGCGGTAGCCGCGCACAAACTCGAGGTAATTCGTGGGCGTGACGTAATTTTTACGCTTGAGCGCCGCGAGCATCTCTGCCGATTTCTGCGCCGTGGACGAGTGGATCAAGGCGAACACCGAGCAGAGGTTGTCCTTCACCTCCTGGCTCATGCTCTTCTCCTCCTCCATCTGTTTCATGGCAACCTCGCGGAGCGCGTCCGCGGGCCACTCGGTGAACCAATCGATCGTGCAGCAGTTGACGAGACCCGGGAACATCCGACACCGCTCGCGGAAACCCTCGCCGATTGGCGACATGCAGAGCACGATGTGCAGATTCCTGATGACCCTGCTCAAAAAGTACGAGTACAGCTGGTCCTGGGTGTCTGCCTTGACGCCGTCCTTCTTGGCGCTGGCGCGGACGTCCTCGCACACGCCACCGAGCTCATCCTTGGTGAACAGGTTCGGCACCTCGCCCGAGGTGAGGACGTTGTTGATATCCTCGAGGAACGTCTCAACGACAATTTGTGTCTCGTCGAAAAGGAACACCGTGGGCTTATCCGCGACGCCCGCCTGCCTGAACAAGGACTTGAGGTCTTCCCTGAACTCGGTTTGCCTGTAGTTCTTGGTGATTTCGATGCTGAAGCACTTCAGGTCGGCGACGTATGTTGCCAGCCTGGCGAGGGACTTGCGACCAGAGCCGCCGACGCCGACCAGGAGCGCGTTACCCCTCGGCTGCATCAACACGCGGTGGATGCGGCACACGTGCAGTAGAGCGTCTTTGAACAGCACCAAGTCCATCGCGGAGTATCCGGGCTCCATGGCGTAGTCCTCGAGCTTTTCCGTGAGCATATCCTTAAGTTTTTTACTGTCGGAGACGATCTCGTAAGGCGGGTTCTCCACGTTTCGAAGGAATGAGACAAACGGCGGGCACTCGCCGTAGAAGGGGAACTTATCAGCCTCGCCGAAGAGCGCGTCCCAGGAGCTCATAAGGTTTTGGTTGAGCTTTTGGTCGAGCTGCTTCTTGAGCCACGCCTTGTCGTCCATGTCCCACATGCGATCGCCAAAGATGCGGAAGCATTCGTGCACCCAGAGTTGAAGCATCGTCTCGCGAGAATCGTAGTACTGTCGGGTCGCCTGCATGGTTCCCTGGATCACCTTCGCGAGGTCTCGCGTGTTGAACAGGTAGTGAGACTTGGCAGGCGTGGGCAGAAGCTCCTCGGCGATGTTGAAGTAGAGCTCGATGGTCGCCTTGGTAATTGGATCGCCCAGCGGCTTGATCGAGTCATCAAACTGCGACAGCTTATCGTTGAGCAGGGTGCTGTAAATGCGGTGCAGCTGCAGATCCGAGGGGTTCGTCATGTTCAGCACGGAGAAAACCGACATGATGCGCTGCGAGAACGCATTACGGCCACCGCCCGGCGGGGCCATCGACGCCATGAGCTGGATGTCCTTGATGGTCTTCACCTCCTGCTTCTCACGGTCGTACCAGAACCCATTATCGGCCCAGAGCTTGAGCAGCTCCAGCGGTGGCATGAAGCCGAAGACCGACTTCTGCGGCATATTAAAGTCGTCGACGTACACCACCATCTTCTTACCGCCGCTAGGCGCGAAGATGCCCTTGCTCCGCTTCTCGAGGCGGCCCTCGATGGTATTCTGAAGCGAGTTGCTGCTGGTCTGCGCGGAGAAGTTGATGATCATGGAGCTCTTGTTCTCCGGCAGGTTGTCGAGGCATGACTGCGCCACCATCGTCTTGCCCACGCCCACGTTACCCACGATCAGCACGTGCCTCCCGATGCCCGACAGCGTAAGCGCGATCGTTTTTGAGCGCAGGGTGTCCACCGTCGGAACCATGATTTTGAAAAACGGCATCTCCGGCGGCGGCCTATATGTGGTCAGCTGCTTCTCCCACAGCACCCACTCCCTGGCCTTGGCGTCCACGAAGTACTCGTACACCGTCTGATCGTGCGGCCACCTCGTGTCGTTTTCGCGGAGGAACACGTCGAACTTTTTCCTCGAGTCGTCGTCGAGAGACGCGCCCACGGACCAGATGAGGCAGAACAGAAAGGTGAGCTCGATGATCGCCACGTACGCCTCGGGTTCATCCTCGAGATTGGGGTACAGACTCGGATCGATGCCGTGCTCCGCGTCGTGGTGCGCGTCGAACAGAGCGCAGAACTGTCGGACGGAGGCGAGTCGATCGGTGTCCACCAGCTCCTTCAGCTGCAGCCGCCTGTACTCGAGGCTTTCCTCCATGTACTTCTCCAGCATAGCCGTCAGCGTCTGGACCAGGATTTTGTCCTCGGCGTACTCTGGCTGCTCGAGCCATGACGTGACGAAGGGCCACCATCCGAGGTCCTCAGTGTTGAGGTAGATCATACCCGCGCGCGAAACTGTCGCCGGGGACGCCTGGGACAGGTCCTCGACCTCGAAGAGGATCGAAACCTGCGGCGCCATCATGATGCGCTCGCCGGACAACAGCGTGAGGAGCTTGTTGTCGTCCAGGAGCGTGTTCATCGACTCAATCCACAGGGTATCGACCGGGCCGTCGAACAGCGTCCACTTCTGATTGGGCGATTCGTCCTTGCAGATGTTGCGCATGACCCTAGCGAGGATGCCGTCGCGCCACTCGTTCGACTCGAAGCATCCATAGATCTCGTCGTTGGACAGCGCCAGCGGGTTGATCGTGTACACCTCAACCTTTTGAAACTCACCCTCGCCCTTGCCATCTTCGCAAAGCTGCTCCATTGCCGCCTTGAGCACCTTCCATGCGGCGGACTTACCCGCGCCTGTCCGCCCGACGATCATGTTACCGTGCCTGGCAACCTTGCAGTCGAAAATCTGGATAATCTTGGTGATCCAGTCGTCCACAACCTGAAGGCCCATCTCTCTGCACTTGCGCTCGAGCATGGATTTCAAGTCGCTTTCTGTCTCCTCGGGGAGCTCCACACCAGGAAACAGGTCACCGAGCAGCGCGCGGAACAGCGGCAGGTCCAGGTACACCAGCTTGGGCATGATCAAGTCCTGCATGGTGCGGTAGAGGATGGCCTCCTCGCTTCCCTCGGGGTCAATTCGTTTGAACGCACCCGCTGCACGAGAGATGGGAATCACAAATGAACGAAGGGTGTAATCGTAGTGATCCTGCTTCGACAGCTGCTGCTGCGACAGTTCCATGATGGCCACCATCTTCTTCGCGAGAGGCTTCGCGGAGGAGAACCCCTCCGCGAACATCATGATCTCGGCGATTAGCGAAAAGTCGGGCACCATCATGGAAACCGGGCGAACGATAGCCTTGAGGTTATCGGGCAGCTCCGCGCGTCCGGCGTAGCCAGGGTTCATCGTGACGAACACACCGCACGAGGGAATCAGACGGATCGTTTGCCCTTCGAAGAAGAACGTGCTGGCGCGCGCTTTAACCGCGGCCATGATCACGCCGATCTGCGTGGCCACAACCGAGAGCACCTCGACGGTGATACGGTTGAACTCATCCAGGCACGCCCACGCTCCGGTTTGCGCCAAGCCGCTGAACATCTTCGCCGTCATCTTGTAATCGACGCCGTCGGAGCAGTTGAAGACGATGACGTACCTCGCGAGCGCCTTTCCGAAGTCCTTAACCGTCTCCGTCTTGCCGGTACCCGCGGGACCCAGCGGGTTACCGCCGCGGCGGGTGAACATCGCGGCTCCGAGCGTCATGTAGCACCGATCGGTGAGCGGCGTCACCACGAGGCGCCCGTTGTTTCCTTGGTACTCGTACCCGTAGGAGAACACGGAGAGCACCTGCTTGACCACGCAGTCGTCCTGCTCCTGGTCCCAGTAGAACCTGAGCTGCGACACCCACTCAAAGTCGGTGGGCGCCGTGCACCCAGCCTTGGCCAGCTTGTCGATGGAATCTCGCGCGTGAACCTCAATTGTGATCAGCGCGACAACCTTTTTCCTGTTCACCTTGTCCAGCTTGGACCGTGTGAGCGTTACGAGCTTGGACAGGTAGCTCACCCACTTCTTCTTCAGCGTGCGCACGGCGGTTTTCGCGGTGTCGGGATCGGACAGGGCTTTCTCGCACTCGGTGGTCCACACCATGCATCCCGCGGAGATTATCATCTGCCCCGGATACTCTCGAACCCAAGCCTCCTTCTTCATGCCCTTGCTATGCGTTAGCGTCTCGAAGAGCGATTTCTTGCACGCCGCGTACATCGCAGCCTCGACGTCGTTGAGCCACTCCTCCGGTCTGCCGTCAGTGATGACCGGTTCGTTGAACGGGATGGTCTCGCCGTCTGGGGAGTGCATGGCGGTGGACGCAAAGGTTTTTCTGCCGTCGGTGCCGGGCTTGGTCATCTCGAGCTTCTTGATGCCCTCGAACATCCCCTTGAAGTGCGGCTGAACGTTGGGCGGGTTCTTGGCCTGGCCCAAGATCTCCAACAGGTCGTCGCTGGAGATGAAGTAGAAGCGGGGGAACTGCTGGCGCTTCTTTTCCAAATAGTTCTCCAGACTCTTCTGGATCTTCTCCAGTTTTTCGTCCATGTTGGTGAACCGCTCGAGCATCGCGTTGTCGACGCCAGGGGTGGGATCAGGCTGCGAACCGGTGCACGCCTTGATCACGTTCTGTAGCGTCTTCATCTCGAGCATGTATTTGGCGAAGGAGTCGTTGACGCTGTCGAACAATATGCTCTCCTGCGGCAGCTGCTTACGGATATCCTCTGATCCAACAAAGATGTTCTCGAGGTACATCCACGACATCTGAACCTTCTGCACGATCTCCACAACCTCGGACACCAACCCAAGCTTCTGCTCCCACGCGTTGATCGGGGTCTCGAAGACGACGAAGTACTTGGAAGCTTTCATCGTCGACAGCGTGACGATGTTATCTTCGAGCGCGGCGAACACGTCGTCGGTGGAGCGGAGCTTATAAATCTCCTTGCCCTCGCGAAAGGGAACCATGTCCATATCGAGAGCGCGCCAGGTCTCCTCGATGCCCTCCAACGTCTTCTCGATGGCGAGCTCCTTCGTTGCGTTTGTGGACATCTCGCCGATGAATTCGTCGTGGTTGTGAAGGCCGATCTCGGTCACCTTGCCCAACGTGAAGTCGTCTCCGTGCGGGTCGAAGGTGGCGCCGCACTCCTGCATGAGTTGATCCCAGTGTCGCTGACGAATCGCGGGGTTGCGCAAGTCGGTGATGAGCGGCATTGTCTTCTTGAAATCGTCCACCACGGTCTTCATGGACGACCAGGTGGTCCACTCGCTCACCTCCCTGCCGATTTTCTGCAGCTTTTTGCCGATGCCCACCGCCATATTCTCCATGACCTCGACGTCCAGGTCCTTGAACTTGCCATCCTTGAGTCCGTCGTAAACGCCGATCCATTCCTCGCAGATGGCCCACAGGTCGTTCAGCAGCTGTGTATCCTTCTCCGTCTCCAGGAGCTCCTTGAGGGGCGGGCGAGACATGGCGAATATGTCCATGCCCGCCTTGAGCTCCTCCTCCTTCGCGCGGAAACCCGCGGACTTTTCCGCCGCGGCGGACAGGAAAGCCTTTGCCGCGTCTAGAGAAAGCCTGGCGTCGGGTGTCTCAATCTTCTTGGGCGCCTCCGCCATGAACGCGTCCCTGTGGTCGACGACGTCCTGCACGAACTTGTCCACGGTCCTGCCCAGCTTCTCCTGGAACGTCTCTTTCGCCTCGTCGAGGTCGGCCGCCGTCTTGGAGAGCATGTTGACAAAGGTCATCCAGCCGTCGTCGAGGGCATCGAGCTCGGCGATGCGCTCGGCGGGCGCGGGCACGTCCATCCTGTGCAAGGAGGCGTAAATGGCGCGTAAGGGCGCGAACCGCCCGTGTGTCTCCTCCTTCGTCTCCATGATCTGCTTGTGGACGTTGACCTTGGCGGCGAGCTCGTCGAGGTTCGTCGGCGCGGTGACCAGCTCCTTGGTGTTGGACTCGAAGTGACGGTAGAGAGCCGCGAGTTCCTCGTTGGCAGTCTCCAGGAGGAGGGTCGTGAATCGCCTCTTCCACTCCTCGCAGTGAGACTTGAGGGACGACTTGAGAGGCGCGCTATCGATGCGGAGGAAGAGTAGGTTGGCGACGCCGTCCTCGCGCGTCACCTGCTCCAAGAGCGCCTGGTACCGTTCAATGTCCGCCTCGAAATCCGCCAGCGGTTTCTTCGCCTTGCGGTACCGGGCGATGAACTGATCCTTATCCGTCTCCCACACGTGCCTGTAGGACGCCTCCCAACGCGCCACGAACGTGGCGACCGGGTCGACAATCTTGCCGAGGCCGTTATCGATGGCGATGATCTGCTTGAGAGCGGCGTCCTCGTCGTCGGAGATGACGTCGTAGAAGGTGGGTAACTCCTCCCCGTCCTCGGTATCCTCGGGGCCGAGTCGCGGAACCTCCTTCACGACGCCGATGAGCTCCCTGGAAACCTCGTGCACCATATCGAAGATACCCTGCGTGTCGGGCGCGAGCTTCACGGCCTTGTCGTCCTTGAGCATGTTCGCCGCGGAGAACATGGGCACCACTTCCGTGCGCTTATCCCCGTTGAGCGCCCTGGCCAGTTGCTGCAGAGATTTTTTAACCGCCACTCGAAGCGACTCTCGAAGGTCGTCGTCGAGCGATCGCGTCACGCGACGCCACTCGCGCTGGACGTCCTCGCTGTCCTGCGCGAACGTCCGCGCGAAGCACCTGCCTAGCGCCACGCGCATCTCCTCGTGAAGCTCCTTGAACCGTGCCACGGTCTCCTCCCTGTGCGACTTTTGCGCCGCGGCGAATTCGCCGTCGGCGTAAATTTTCTTTCGGACGATTTTGATCACCGGAGTCTCCGCCACGAGCGCGAGGTTCTGCCGCACTTTTCGCATAGTGTCCTTGTACAGGGTCACCGCCTTGTTCACCTCGGCGCAAAATTTCCCGGCGTCCGCCATGAACATGTCCTGTATGGACTTTGAAGAGGTCCACGAGACTTTTTGAAGGCCCGGGGCGATTTTCTTGTCGAGGTATCGGATGCGATCGGCAAAGAGCGCCCTCTCGTTCGCGTCGAGCATAGCCAGGATCCCGTTGTAGTCGGACACCACCTGCAGCACGTTCTCGCGCAGGAGACGGTATTTTTCGCGCTGCGACGCGAGCTCGGCGCACTTGTACGGCGCCTGCTTCTGTAACCTCTCCCACAAGCCAACCTCGGAGAACAGACTCATGAGCTCCTTGTCAAAGTTCATGGAGATTCGCCCGTCCTCCTCGGCGGCTAGGAGCCTCGCGTCGAGCCTCTGCGCGATCGTGGGCTCGATCCTCGTCTCGACGTACTCGCTCCACTGCTCGTGGGTCGTCTTGATGTACTTTTCGATGGCGGGTAACGCCTGCTCGAAGCTCGCCTTCAACTCGTCCAGCTCCGCGACTCTGGGGAAGAGCTTGCACGCAACCTCGAGCTTGGACCACGGTTTGGAGAGCCTATCGTGCAACTGCTTGGCCCACATCGCGCCGCCCGCGTGCCTCGGCATGCTCGCGTGCACCGGCGGGTCGCTCCTCTGAGAGTCGAACTGTTTCCTGACCGACACGAGCTCTTTGGTGAACTCCCCGTACAGTCCGACGACTTGCTTCTCGACGTGACGCACGACGCCGACTCTTCTCGCCATCTGGTTGAGAGCCTCGAGGGTCTCAGTCTTCCCCTCGAGCCCGGACGCGGCGTCGAGCGCGGACGTGTACACATGTATCGTGCGCTGGTCGAGCGTCTTGACTCCCTCCTTGAACGTGTTGTAATCGTCGTGCCAGGAGGTCGCCTTGATGTCCATGAGGTGGTAGTCGAGACCGCGGAGCGATTCCACCAGCTCGACGAAATCCCTCTCGATATCGGACATCTGCCGGGTGATCTCCGGGCCTTTCGTTCCCGCAAACACCGGCGGAGCGACGCCACTCTTGCCCGCAAACTGCTCCTGCGCCTCGCACACCTCCATCAGGTCTTTGCATCTCTGAACGAAGGCGTCGATTTGCGCAAAGAGCGAAGCCTCGCGGAAATCCCACCGCCGGGATTCGTCGTTCCCCGCCCTGCGGTTCACGGCGCTCTTCGTGGACACGTAGCTCGCCTTCCACGCCTCCCCCGCGGCGATGGAGTCCCTCAGCGTCTGTTGGCAGTCCCCCAGGTTGGTACCGTCCAGGATGTCCTGCACCGCAACGTCCCCGCCGCACCGGTTGATCACCTCGGCAGAGATCTTTCGAAGCAATCCGTACGTCAGCTCGGGAGTCGCGTAATGCGACGCGTGGTTCCAAATCATGCGAACCGTCATCAAGATGGGCGGCAGCAGCGCCGCGACGTCCGCGGCTTTCGCCGCCGCCAGCGCCTCGCACGGTTCCTCCAGCGCGGAGAGAAACTTTGCGTTGTCGCTCGCGGCTTCCGCCTCCTTCTGCGCGACGTCGCCCAGCTCCGTAAACGCGTTCACGTACGTGGACTTGGCCGCCTCGAGCACGCGAACCACGGCCACGAGCTTCGGGTCCCGCAGCTGATCACTCAGCCCGGACATGTCCTCGCCCCTTCGCCGCCAGAACGCAATCTCCGCCAGCGGGCCTAAGGACTCGTCCGGGGACTGGTTGTTGGCGTCGACGACTTCGCGAATCTTTCGCGTCCAGTGGATGACGGTTGACTCGAGCCTCTGCACGAGATCCTTGCTCGTTGGGATCTCGGCGTCGGGATCGTCGGCTAAACCCTCGTGTCCCTCGATTTGCGGGACGTAGAGCTTGGTCTGGCCCCGGAGCTCGTGCGTCTGCTCGGTGAGCTGCGCCATGTAGCGGTGGATTCCGCCGGCGAAGTCCCTGCGGATGGACTCAGGCCACTGCTCCTTCGACTGCAGCGCTGGTGTGAAGACGCCCTTCATGACGCCGAGCAACGACCCGGCGACGTCGGCGGTGACCATCGTGGAGTGCACCAGCCTGCCGATCGTGAGCGGGTGCACCGGCTTGTTCGGGTCCCTGACGAACGCGAGCATCCGGTCCCACCGGCTCGTCTTCGGGGGCACCTGCGCGGTGACCACGAGCCTGCGCGGGGCGTTCGCGTCGCTCGCTTTCCCGGCGCCATCGGTGGCGGGCGGGCGCTCGAGGTACGCGAACAGCCGCGCGGGTTTGACGCCGGAGAGGAACTCGATCGTCGCCGCGTCGTGTTCCTGCGGGTACGCACGGAAGGTTCGGGGTCAGGTCGCGATGGGACGGCGGGTCGAGCGGCGGACGGATCTCGGTCGGTCCGCCCCGATGGGACGACGAGAGCGAAAAGGGTCGTCCGGGGCGATGATTGTTGAGGGCGCGCGCACCTCGGGTCTCCAGGCATCCTTCGCGTCCGCGCCGAGCGCCTCGCACCGGGCCTTGCACCAGTCGACGCAATACGCGTCGACCGTCTCGGCTGGTGTCGCCATCGGCCGCCCCGGGTTCGCTTCACCCAGCGCGCGGCCGTGTTGCCGAGCCCCGCCGCGGGCGAGCTCCAAACGGCAATCATCGTTTTCGTCTTGTTCCAAAAATGGATTGAACGAACGCACCGGCATGTGATGTGGTGCGGTAATCTTAACCTAATTCTTTACGTCAACTGCTACGGGCAAACGGTATGCCTCGGGAAAATCGAGTCACAGGAAACTCCTCGAGGCTCCGCCCGACGAGCCGAACCTCCCCTTCAGGTCGCCGCCAGCCTTCTTCATCATCTCCTCGGGGTTCAGCTTCTTCGTGCTCTGCCGCCCCGCCTCCAAGTCCGTGTCCCTGTTCCACGGCCTGTACTCCCACCCGGTCCCGTCGCCCCCTTCCTCGCCCTCGCCCTCGCCCTCGCCCTTCTTCCGCTTCTTGCCGGACGCCGCGACCTTCTCTTTCGCCTTTTTCTCAGCCTTGGCGCGAACCCTCGCGTCTTTGCTCTCCTTCTCCGCCCTCTCCCGGTGCTGCTCCAGCCCACTCTCCGG
>Ga0181573_10000311_pt1 | contig 51780 bp, 38 predicted proteins | sample 101ome_25_FD_148643 | JGI IMG/M metagenome (GOLD analysis project Ga0181573, IMG submission 148643) | Coastal salt marsh microbial communities from the Groves Creek Marsh, Skidaway Island, Georgia - 101409BT metaG (spades assembly) | ecosystem: Environmental > Aquatic > Marine > Intertidal zone...
GTTTCGGTCCGGGTTGTTTCGGTCCGGGTTGTTTCGGTCCGGGTTGTTTCGGTCCGGGTTGTTTCGGTCCGGGTTGTTTCGGTCCGGGTTGTTTCGGTCGCTTTCCCCGACGTTTAAGTTTCGGGCGCACCTCGGGCACGCGCAGTCGAACGTGAGCAGCGGCCGCCTCGCCGCGCTCGGCAGCAACAGCTGGTGCGACGGCAGGTACGAGTGCGTCAGCTCCTCGCCCGCCGCCACGTCGCGCGCGGCGAATATCGCCATGTTCCCGCCGAGGCGCAGGGACAAGCAGTTGGGGTCGCAGCTGTGGTTAACGTACGCGGCGGCGCGGAAGAAACCGGCGCCGTAGTTCAGCCTGGTGCACATCGCCTCCAGCGCGAACGCGTTGGCGCACACCGCCGCGTGAACCGCGACGACGTCCTCCGCGGTGACGTCCTGGGAGCCGATTTCCCGCGCCAACTCCGCCGCCACCTCCTCGTCGCGTCGGCGCTCCGACGCCTCCGACGCCGGCGCCTTCGACGCGTACTCGCCGGCCCACTCCCGCATGCTCATCCTCGTTCGATCGTGACGTCCCTCCTCGTCGCTGCCGCCAAGTAGCTGGTGCCGGGCTTCGAGCAGCTGGTGCGTCAGCAGCCACTCGTTCGGGACCCGCCCCCCGGCGAACTCCGTCGTTCGTCGCCTCGTCTTGCCCCCGCCGCCCGTTCGCCCGCCGCCCCAAGGGAACAGGCCGGGCGTGGCGCATCGAACGCCCCCGTTGGCGACGTCGTCGTCCGCGCACGCGTGCGCGTGCTCGCCGATGATGGCGCCCATGGACGGGATCTCAACCTGGGACCCGCCGCGGGGCGGCGAGCCCTTACCCGCCGAGTTGACGCCGCCGAGGAGACCGTCGCGCTTACGCGTCGCGTCCCCGCAGAAAGCCGCGGCGAGGGCATCGCTTGCGACCGGCTCCCCCGCCTTCACCGCCGCGACGGGCGCCTCGAAGACGACGCACTCGCCTCGCGCGATGGCTCTCGTCGCCACCACTTTTCTGTCGCCGGGTTCGCCCACCGCCGCGCACGCGTCGCAGCCCGGGCCAAAGTCCAGGGCGGCGAGGTGCTCGGTACGAGTCGCCGCGAGCGCATCGTCGAGTGAGTCGGAGCCGGACGAGGCCGGGCCGTCGGGGCGGGTCCCGGTCGGTCGCGCGGGTCCCGGGTCGGGTCCGGGAACTCCCGGGCCGGCTTCTTCTTCTTTCGTCGCGGTGGGATCCTCGGCCGCGGGTGCGTCCGCCGCGGGATCCTCGACGACGGGGACGGTGACCCTCAGCTGCCAGCCGCTCTTACGCCTCTTGGCGCGGATGCCCTCCGCGCGCGCGCCTGCGTGGACGGAAAAGGGGAGGGAACGAGGGGTCAGGCGTCGATCGGGGCGAGCGGGTTTCTTTCGACTTCTCGGAGGGATGTTTGTTGGTTTCCGATGGATCGTTTCGTTCCGGGACGCGTCGCGCGCGCGGAGGGGGTGGGGGACGAAGGCGCGGAACGGGTTTTGATCCGCCGAATCGACGGTCCGCACCGTGTGGAAGCGCAAACCGCTGCTCCGTCCCGTCGCCGTCCACCCTGGACAGCACCAGCGTCGGCCGCGATGCTTCGGGCCTACCACCCGTTGGCGCCGCGTGGGATAACCCTCCGGGATCCACCCCCGCCCCCGTGGTTATCTCCACCCACAGACTGGCCTCGCCCGCGCTCGCGAGCGGCGGGTTCAAGGCTATGTCTATGGTGTGGTGATAAGAGATGGGGGAGGTCATGGCCGCCCCTCGCTGTCACCTGTCAGCAGAGGATAGGCCGCGCGACGCAGAGGGTCGCGCGTCGGTGTGCAAATCGTGACTGGACCTCCAGCAGGTTTTTTTGCAGTCTCTCGCATCATCCAATGGCTGATCGGGGACGCTTACTTGGCGCAACTCTCGACCAATCAGATTGGCTGAAGAATCGTGGATCTTGGCGGTTTTCTCGGCAGGAAATTTTCCGGCGGGTCGCGAGTGAAATTTGGGCGACGGAGTGGAGCCTGCAAAACGGAGCGGAATTTCCGTTTTCTTCAAACGATCCCACTACTAAACCGAGTCTCGTTCATCACACGAACGCGTCCGGGTACGCCTCGATCATGGGCCGCATCTCATCTTTCACCTGGGGCGTGTTGAAGTGCCACACGCAAGGCGACTTGTTCGTCGCCTTCCAGAACGGCCGTCCCGTCTTTTGGTCCGTCGCGTACGAACGCCTCGCGTCCGTTCCCCCGACGGCGTGCACGAGCGTGCCGTCGCGGTCGAGTTTCACGCGGACGTCCTTAGCCTTCGATCGCTCGATGAGATACCTGTTGAGGCACATCTGGTCGTCGTACCCGATCCACGCGCGCGGCGGCCTGGCGCTCACCGCCTCCCTCCACGCCTTGGTGTCCACGCCGAAGGGCTTGCACGACTTGTAAAACGCGCCCCACCGCGCACCCGTCCCTTGGTCCGCCTTGAACTTGGGGTTGATCTCGAGGAAGGACTCGAACTCCCTCAGGAGCTTGACGAGCGCGCTCCTGCGTCCCACGATGGCTCCCGCGTCGCCCCAGATCCTGGTGGTGGCTTTGGTCTCGTCCGCGTCACCCGAGGTCTCGACGCGCCCGAGCTCGGAGCGCACCTCCATCCCCGCTCGCACGCCCTCCTCGAGGTGCTTGTACCCGTCCCCGCAGTGCGAAGCCTCGGGCGGCCAACACCTCGTCTCCGTGCCGACGACGATGTCGGCGTCGAGGTCCTCGAACCGCGACATCATCTCCTCCGCGTCGCACGTGAACATGCTGTCGTCGGAGTCGGCGAGGATCACGAGCGGATCGTGGCGCTCATCCGCGGGCAAGCGCAGGAGCGACGCCTTCAGGCCAATCTCCTTGTCCTCGTGCGAGTGCCACCAGGTTCCGACCCCGGACACCGACGCCGCGAGCCCGTGCTTATGAATGGACGCCATGAACAGCTTCGACGCGTCCATATCCGTCGTGTGCGTCGCCACCACCACGTCCTTCGCCTGCATCCGAGCCCTGGGAAGGTTGTACTCGACGGGCATCTCGGTGTAGTGCTGCCAGTAGGGCGCGCCCCTCCACCGCTCGAACCCGCTCTGGGGCTCGAAATCCTCCTGCTTGCGATTCTCCGCGCCGATACTGGCGTGGTCGATCTTGACCTCGTCCGCGGTCTTGCCCTGGGGGAACCACTTATCGTCCAACGCGAGCACGTCGTCGACGTTCCCGCCGAGCGCGGCTCCCATGCGGTTCGGGACGACGTCGCGCTCGACTGTCCAGAACTCGGGCCGCGCGCCGACGACCAGGCCGGCGACGCACGCGCTGAAGAAGAGAATCTGCGGGAATGAATCGGGGTTCGAGGGTTCGTTCAGCGGCGAGTACGACGCGGGACGGGACGCCAAAGCGGGAGGGCGCGGGTCGATGGACATCTCCGAAAGATTTTTCTCATCCGCGGGACCGGCACGCACCGCGCCGACGAGGAACAGGTAGACCGGCGCCGACGCCTGCTTTGTCACGGTCATGGTTCGAGCCTCCTGGGGCTCGAGCCTGGACCGAAGCAGGCTCGCGCCCTCCGGGCCGAATTGGCCCTCGAGCCGCTCCGCCATGGCTGGCGACGAGAGATTTGACGCGCGGCCCGAAGCAGTCCCGAAGTAACCACCACCTGACGCGAGATCCCCTCTCGCACAAATGACTCAAGAAAGTAGACCGTCGTTGGAGCGCAGCGCTTGTAAGCAGCGCTTTTTCGTTTTTCGGACGGTGCCGAAGAAATAATTCCCTCTGACCACGCAGCGGCCCAGTCCACGTCGCGTCGTTCTGCGCATCGAGGAGGAAGCTCAGCCGCACACGTCGTCGAGAGTCCCGGTAACGTCATGGTGGTCATCTGTCTCGGTCCGTGCTGCATCCCGCTTCACGCGCTTCTGCCGTTCCTCGTGGGCATGGCGCACCAGCGCGGATACCTGAAGTGGGTGCGCAAGGAGTGGTTCACCTGGCGATGGCTCGGACCGAGGGTGAGACGGGCGCTGTGGATGAAGGTATCGGACGAGGAACTGGCGCGCACGGCAATAAAGACTGTCGAGCCGGCGAAGAAGGCGGCGTGACGGGCCCGAGGATGGAAGAGCCGCCTCTAGATCAGTAGCCAACCCTTAGATAAAAATTTGAAGTAACCCTATGGCGTGCTCCGCGCCGTGTACGATGATGAATGTTTGATTAAAATGTTTTTCGGCGGCTGAACCTAATCCCTTAAGCGTATTTACTCCTCCTTGCTCATGAGGCCGGCCTCCTCCAGGACGTGCTCGAAAGCGTCGTCGTCGTTGAACTCCACCTCGGGCACCGGGTGGTCGAAGTGCTCCGCGATCTTGTCCATGACGGCCCGCTCGTCCGGTCCCAACAGGAGGTTGAACGCGGCACCCTTCTTGCCGAACCTGCCGGACCTACCGATGCGGTGGAGATAGGTCTCGTAGTTGGGCGCCCGCGGGTTGCTGTGCTCCACGGGCATGTCGTAGTTGATGACGAGCGTGACGGTGGAGACGTCGAGGCCGCGGGAGAGGACGTCGGTGGAGATGAGAATCTTGGTGAGGCCGTCGCGGAACTCCTTCACGACGCGGTCGCGCTCGCTGTGCTCCATGCCGCCCTCGATCGCGGTGCACTTGTACCCGGCCTCGTTCATGGTGCGCATCAGGCGCTTGCACCCCTCGCGCGTTCGCACGAAGATGATGGTCTGGCCGATTTTGTCGCAGCACGGGAAGATCTTCTCCTTGAGCAAGATCTCCTTCGCCTCGGTGCTGTTGACGTACACCCTGTGCTGCTTGATCACATCCAGCGACAGTTCGTGCGCCGGGAGGAAGATCTGGTTAGCGTTCGGCACCACCTTGGTGCTGAAGTCCTTGACGCGCTCGTTGAACGTCGCGGAGAAGAGCAGAACCTGCGGCATCTGCTTGGTGCTGCTCTTGAGGTGCTTCATGATCTTGAGCGAGTCCACCCTGTGCCCGTCCGTGTCCATCATCTGATCCGCCTCGTCGAAGACCAGGATCTTGACGCCCTTGCAGTCCAGCTGCTTCTCCCGCATCCACCCCAGCATCTTGCCCGGCGTCCCGATCACCACCTGGTCCACAATCTTCTCCCTCCTGCTCGCGCCCACCCACCTGGCGTCCGCGGTGTACGCGATGGTGATCTTGGCGTATTTGCCCATCTTCTCCATGACCATGACGTTCTGGATGGCCAGCTCGCGGGTGGGGCATATGCACAGCGCCTGCGGCGCGGGGTTGGACACGTCCACGCGCGACAGCATCCCCAGCGTGAAGCAGGTGGTCTTGCCCGATCCGTTGTGCGCCTGCGCGATGAGGTTGCGGTGCGGTGGCTGGAGGATCATCGGAAGGGTCTCTCCCTGGATCTTCGACGGCCGCTCGAACTTCATCTCGCTGTACAGGCCCTGCAGCAGCTCGGCGCTCAGGCCGAGCTCCTCGAAGGACTTGGCCGAGGCGTAAGGCGTGTCGTCCACAACTTTCTTCTCAACCACGGTCTCCTCCTGCTCCACCAGCACTTCGGACTTGCCGAGGGCGGTGTCGGGCACGTCGGGCTTCTCGACATCCTCATTCTCTACGGGTCGATGGGAGGGTTTCGGTCAGCTTCGGGGAGGAACGGGGACGGAGACTGGACGGGGGTGCAGGCAATCGAACAACATTCGCAACAAATCCAAGAAAAAGTGCGGGATCGGGGCGCGACTCACCGGCGACGCCGACCTTCTCGAGCGCCTCCGCAGCCTTGTCCACGTCCTCCGAAGTCTTCACGTCTTCGGTGGGTTTGGTCTCAGCCTCGGGCTTGGTCTCGGCGGCGGCCTCCTCGGAAGACATCGTCCCCGTGCAGGCACTTCTGCGACCAGCAGATCAGCATTTTTCCCTCGTAAACCCGCGCGCCGGCAAACACCGCCGACTCCAAAAAAGACAAAAATTTAGACTGCCCACTGTTGTGCGAGAGATGCGGATTTCTGATTGGTCGAGAGCTGGATCAAGCTTTTTTTTTCCTCGAGCCAATCGACGTCGACACCCAACCCCGCCGTCTACGTCGACACAACTTGCGAGCGCATCGTTCGGTGCACGCGCATCGTCCCCGCGAGATCTTCGATCCCGCCCCTCCGCACACCTAGCGTGTCGGAAACCGAGTCGAGCACTCGTCGTCAACGAGCGAGCAACTCCCCCCGGTAGCAACCATGGCCTCCGCCGCGACCGCTCCCCAGGCCCTGTCCTCGCGCGTCGCCGTCCGCGGCGCGCGCGCGCAGCAGGCCCGCCGCTCTGCCGTGTCCATCGCGCGCCGCAACACCATCGTTCGCGCCGTCATCACGGATCCCCCCAAGCCCTCCATCAAGGAGGTCCAGCGCCCCGACCCCACCGGCCGATACGGCGCGTACGGCGGCAAGTACGTCCCCGAGACGCTCATCCCCGCGCTCCTCGATCTCGAGCGCGAGTACGCCGCGCTCGCGAGCGACAAGGAGTTCCAGGTACGAACACGACCCGTGCGACATTTTCAGCCCCAAACGAACGTGGTATCTCTCGTCGACGCGCGCGCGACGAGCGGCGCACGCGCGTGACGTCGCCGCCGATCGGACCCCCCCGAAATGACTGGATATAATCCCCGACGAGATGATTCACTGACCCGCTTCTCCCCGCCCTCCTCACCACCCCAGGCCGAGCTCGATAGCATCCTCAAGGACTACGTCGGCCGCGCCAATCCCTTGTACTTCGCCGAGCGCCTCACCGAGCACTACGGCACCGCGGACATCTACCTCAAGCGCGAGGATCTCAACCACACCGGCGCGCACAAGATCAACAACGCGGTGGGCCAGGCGCTCCTCGCCAAGAAGATGGGCAAGAAGCGCATCATCGCCGAGACCGGCGCGGGTCAGCACGGCGTCGCGACCGCCACCGTGTGCGCGCGCTTCGGCCTCGAGTGCATCATCTACATGGGCGCCGCGGACATGGAGAGGCAGAAGCTCAACGTCTTCCGCATGCGCCTCCTCGGCGCCACCGTGAACCCCGTGCGCTCCGGCACCTCCACCCTCAAGGATGCCACCTCCGAGGCCATCCGCGACTGGGTGACCAACGTGGAGACCACCCACTACATTCTCGGCTCCGTCGCGGGTCCCCACCCGTACCCCATGATGGTTCGCGACTTCCACGCGTGCATCGGCCGGGAGACGCGCGCGCAGGCGATGGAGAAGTGGGGCGGCAAGCCCGACATCCTCATGGCGTGCGTGGGCGGCGGCTCCAACGCCATGGGCCTGTTCCACGAGTTCGTCGACGATGAGGACGTGAGGCTGATCGGCATCGAGGCTGCGGGTGAGGGCATGGGCCCCGGGCAGAAGCACGCCGCGACGCTCACCCTCGGCAAGCCCGGCGTCCTCCACGGCTCCTTCTCTTACCTCATCCAGGACGAGGAGGGCCAGATCATCGAGCCCCACTCCATCTCCGCGGGCCTCGACTACCCCGGCATCGGCCCCGAGCACTCCTTCCTCAAGGACTTCGGCCGCGCCGAGTACCACGCCGTGACGGACCAGGAAGCTCTCGACGCCTTTGTCCGCGTCTCGCGCACCGAGGGCATCATCCCCGCGCTCGAGACGTCCCACGCGTTCGCCCACCTCGAGAAGCTCATGCCCACCCTCGAGAAGGGCCAGAAGGTGGTCCTCAACTGCTCCGGCCGCGGCGACAAGGACGTGAACACCGCCGCTAAGTTCCTGAACATCTCCGGCGAGGTTGACATCTGAGCGAAGGGGTTTTTTCCGCGGATCGGCTCGGGCGAGAGCCACTGGTGGACGGAGAGCGACCGAGTGTCTGAGCGAGGAGGGTGTACGAGTACGGCGGCGGGACGCGGGGAAGGCCGTTGCTATTAGCGCAGATTCGATTTGTTATCTCTAAGTAGTTGGATTCTTTCAAAAATCTCTACATCGTGCATCTCTGCCTCGCAAAAGCCTCGGCTTGGGCTGGCGAGGGCAAACAATTTTGCTGGTTTCCACCGATGGTACAATCAATACAGCTGTTGCGTGCGCTATACATCGTGCGATCTTTGCAGTCGCGCAGGGATCGTCAGGCTTTCACCACCGCGCTCGTCCCCCCTCCCAGCCCCATGAACGACAGGAGGCTCGCTGTCATGGTGTTGCTCCTCTGCGCGGTTGCCTTGCGTTTGCCCAGCGAGCTGGGCCCTGGCCTCTTCGTCTTGCGCACGATCTCGGGGAGCCGAAGCCTGTGGAGCTCCAGGGAGTCCACCCGTCGCATGCCGCCGGGAGATTTCTTGTGCGCCGCGCCGAGCCCCTTCTTGCTCCTGCGTTTTGAAATTGGGAAAGTGGAGTTAGCCAATGGGAAAGTGGAGTTGGCCAATGGCGGCAGACGAAGGACCCGGAGGTGGATAACGGTTCTCTCAGTTTCCCCGAACGAACGCGGCGCCGAAGATGCGCGAATTCGAGCGAATGAAGGAGGGATCAGGCGTCGAGACGGCGCCCTGCGGATGCCGACGATATGAAAGTACGCGAAACGATCGCTCACCCGTGCGAAAGATCCTCGTCCGTAGACACGTCCTCCTCCAACTCGACGGAGGCGGGGTCCCGAGTCATTGTCATTTTCTCAACACGTGGCTTCCCTCTTTTCTTTAACAGTTAACCGGAAGCGGCGCGGTCGAGTCTTTCAGCGTCACGCGGAGTCGAATTTCGCGCGCGAACGTTCGAGCGGGGTACCTCCGTGCTCAATTCGCGCGTCCGGTCCAACGGTATCGCGTCGCGTGGCCCGTGTGGCGCGTGTTAACGTGGGTTTTCTCGCGGGGTTTGCGCGCGCTTTTTGTGCTTCGTCAGATGGAATCTCAAAACCGAACCGGGAATGCGTCGTCATTGGCCGACCGCGTGCAGCCGGATCGCAATTTTCGCTATCAACCGCGGTTCACCGACGATTTCCAAACCAGAAAATGGAGGGGTGCCGTTCAAGTGGATCTGATCTCCTATGACACATTCGGGCGGGAAAGCAAGCGACGGGCTGCGAGGCTCGGCTGGATTTTCGGCCTGGATTTTCGGACTGGTGGGCTGCTGACGTTCCGGAGAAGTTCCGTGAAAACGATGGGCGGCATTCTCCACTCTTCGCCGGGCTTCGGGGAGGGTCGTCGCGCGAATGACGCGGATACGGTTCGGCCCGTTCGTTGTCGCGGTTCTACTGTCGCTCTCGGCACGAGCCGCGGCGTCGGAGACCGCGCCTCCTCAGACGCGGATCGACCTCGTCGGCGTCCCGAGGGGACTCGCGGACATCGGATCCGCCGCCTGCGACGACGCGCGCTCGTTCTGCCGCACGGCCGTGCTGCGTGCGCTGGGCGAGGACGAGAAGTTGACGCGGTTCCTCGACAATGTGCGCGAGACGGCGAGGCAGGCGAGCACGCCGGGGAGCGCGGACGGCTACGCGGTCGCGGTCCCCGATCCGTCGTCGCTCAAACTCCCCGAGTTGCTCGCGCTGGGATGCTGCCTCTCGGCGGGCGACTGCGCGGACGAGGTGACGTCCTCTCTCCCGCCCGACGCCGACGCCGACGCTAGGATCGATGCGTCGATATCGACCGCGGCCGCCGCCGCGGAGATCCTCGCCCTGGCGGCTTCGCACCCGGACGCGGCGAGGGCGCCGGCGGCGACGATGATGCTCGCCGCCGACGCCGCGGCGTGCTCCCCCCCGGGGAACGCGCGGCGGTGCGACGACTCCATCGTGGACGCGTTCCGCCGCGCGGGGCGCGCGGGTGCGAACGAAGGGGCGATGCGTGCGGCCGAGGTGCTCATCGCGCGGTACGCGGGGGGATTGGTCGAGCGAGGCTCATCGTGCGAAGGAGGAGACGGGGGCGACCCGGCAGATGCGGCGGTGGCGAGGGCCCTGCTCAAGGGCCTGCTCGCCACGACGCTCGACGGCGCCGCGGCGTCGAGGCTGAAGGATCTTCAGAGGGTGGAGGAGATGCGCGTCGCGAACCTGGGGGAGCACGACGCCGCCTACAGAGTCGCGGACGCGCTCGTGAACCTGGCGGCGAAGGTTTTTTTGGTTTTTTTGGTTTTTTTTGCGCTCGTCGCGGCGCCGCTGCGCCTCTCGTCGTCGCTTCGGGAGAGGGCGTGGAGGTGGAGCGGGTGCGCGGCGTTCGCGCGGCAGTTCAGGCGCGAGATGGAGTGGCTCGGGGTGGTGGAGCACAGGCGGGTGAACGGCGGGCGGCAGGCGCGGCGTTTCGAGGGGCACAAGGTCACGAAGAAGTTTGCCCGCCGGGTCGTAAAGGAGGCGCGGCGCGGACGAGTGTTAGGGGCTGAGGACGAGTGAGTGTCGAGTCTCATCAGTCCGACTACTCGAGTGAACTATTCGAAGAAACGAACGTCACTGATCGGCCATGTGCGCCTCGATAGCGGCGCGCTGCTCCGGGGGAAGCGCCGCCAGCATCTCGTGAAACACCTCGGGGTCCTTCGCCGCCTCCCGCAGCGTGGCCAGAAGCGCCTCCACGTCGCCCTCTCCGCCGCCCGCCGCGTCCATCGGGACGTACTCCTCGTCGTCCCCGCCCCCACCCTCGGGCACGTACGGCTCGTCCTCCGTCTCCTCCGGCTTCGCGGGTTCAGCGACGGGCGGCTCCGGGGCGGACGTACTCCCGGGCGGCTTGGGGTTCTTCGACCCGGCCGCCTCCGACGCCGCTTTAACCGCCATCGCCTTCGCCGCCGCCCGCGTCGCCTTCATCCTCAGCGTCGCCACCTTGACCGCGATCGACGCGGACTCGTCCAGCTCCGCGGTTTCTGAATTCGCCGAAACCTCGCACTCCTCGTGCACCTCCTTCGCCAGCCGCGCCGCCTCCACGTTGGCTTTGGCGCTCTCCTCCAGCGCGGCTCGTTTCGTCGCGAGCGCGCTCTCCGCCGCCTGCAGTCGAATCTTGCACCGCTCCTCCTCCCCCGCGGGGCACGAGTCCACGACGTCGTCGGCGATGTACGCGTCCACGAGGTCGGTGTCGCACGTCGCGTTGGCCTTCTCCAGCGCGGCGGAGGCGGCCTCCACGGCCTCGAGCGCCTTGGCCAGCGCGGCGCGTTTCCCCGTGAGCGCCGAGGGGATCGCGTCGAGGCGTTCCTCCCTTCGCCTGGCGAACGCCGGGACGTCGCGGTTGCGTCCCTGCGCGGGCTCGGCCTTGGCGGCGGTTTTGGCGGCGACGTCCGCGTCCTGGCCGGTCGCGCCGTCGTCGCCCGCTCCTCCCGGGTCCAGCCACCCGGAGAGGGACCTGCTCCCGAAGATCTTGCGATCCTGCCAGACATTCACCAGCTTCTCGCACTGCCGCATCGTCTTCTCGTCCGAGGAGTTCCGCAGGGTGTGCTTCATGGCCCAGCCCATGATTGGCCAAAGCGCGTCGACCCATTCTCGGCCCTTCTTGCGGGAGTTCTGGATCACGTCGTTGGCGAGGTACAGGAAGACGAGCTTGCGCTTTCCCGCCGCCCCCTGGAGCTCCCGCTCCCAAACCTTCACCAAATCCTTGGCCTTCTTGCGATGGAACACGCACCAGTGGCTCAGGGTCTCGATGGACTGGGACGAGGCGTTCAGGCCGGCCAGCTTGACCTTGAAGGCTTCGGCGATGTCCCCCATGGTGCGCTTCAACTCGATCGATCGAACGCCGCCGGAAGTTGTGGGGAGGATCCGGATCACGGATTTGTGGAAGATTTGCGGTTGGTTCCCTTTCTTCGACCCGTTCGAGGAGACGAATTTTCAGCGCTCACAACGAAAAGCGCGGAGGAGGGAGCGTCACCGGCGAAGGCGTGGATCCGGGGCGCGCGGGGAGAATGAGCAGTTACAGGGGCGCGTACAGTCAGGGCGGCCTCACGGCGAGGCCCGGGTCGTTCGGCGTGGGCGGGGCGACGTCCACCTCCGCCGGGGACGTCCAGCTCCAGATGCCTCCGGACTTTGACGTGGACGACGAGGTGGACAAGCTGCACGGCAAGGTGTCGATGCTGAAGCAGATGACCGGGGCGATCCGCGAGGAGACTTCGATCAGGGGCAAGCTGATAGACCAGCTCGAGGAGACGATGGCGAACGCGGGGGCGATGATGAAGGAGACGAAGAAGAAGCTGGACAAGGCGTTCAAGCAGAGCAAGAGCTGGCACATGACGTACCTGGTGTGCTTCTGCCTGGCGATCTTCCTCGGGTGGTATATGCTGTACAAGATAGGAAGGTTCGTGCGGTTCTTCACGGGATGAGGCTCGCGGGGGTCCCGATAGCGAACCGATTAGGAGGAGCGCACTAATCTTAGTCGTCGAGGATCACTCGCCCGTGTTGATTCCATTAGCTAAAAGTCAGCGGGCTCCTCCTACTTTGCCTTGTGCGTCCTGAACTCGAAGGTGAGCTCCTGGATGCTCACGGACTCGCCGCACTTGTCGCAGTACTCGTACCACCCGTCCGGGTCGGCGCCGAGGTCCACGTCCTCCCACACGGTTCCCCCCGTGGACTTCACGACGTACCCGTCGGTGGGCTGCCACTTGGTGATCTCCAGCCCTCGGCAGTCGAACCCCATGATGGGCACGAACTCGCCGCTGTCCTCCGCGGTGATGGTGTCCCGGCACAGCTTCTTCACCTCGTCGAAGGTGATCGTGCACTGCTTCTTGCAGTCGGGGAACCGCATGGCGAAGTTCGCGTCGCCCTTGCTGCCGTCCACCTCCGCGACGTCCTCGGCGCACACGAACACGCCCTCCTTCGACTCGTCGCTCTGAGCGTCCTTCACGTCGAAGCACCACTGGAGGTTCCTCGGGAACGTGATGCTCGCCACGTTCTCGAGCTCAGCCTTGACGTAAAGGACCAGGAGCACCATCGTGTGTTGGTGACGCGTCGGTCGCCCCCGGGGAAGTGACGGCGGCTTCACGCGTTCGCCGTAAATTATTAAGATCCGGCTGCCGATGCCGACTCATCACAAAAATCGTCGCGCGGAAGGGATGGCCACGTCGACGGCTCCTCCGGGGATGGAGACCATCTGGAAGATCGTGACGCCGGATGATCTGGCGGCGTGGAAGGCGGCGGGTGTCATGACGGGATCGGACCTAGACAAGGCCGACGGTTTCATCCACAGCAGCAATGGGGATATGGTAAAGAAAGTAGCTCGCCTGTTCTTCAGCGATCGCGGCGACTGCCTGCTCCTGAGGATGGTTCCCGGGAGCTGGGATCGCGCCGTGACGTGGGTCCCCGACGAACCAGAGGGCAAAAAGCCCCCCACCGACGGCGGAGTGGTCATCCACCACCTCAACGACGGATGCTCGCACGTGTTCGCCGCCGAGCCCTTGCCCATGGACGTGGTGACGCAGGAGCTGCCCATGCCGCTGGGCGAGGACGGCGCGCACGTCTTCCCGGAGGGCGTGTGACGTGTCGAACGAAGGATCGTCCCGTAAGACGTAAGATATCTTAGTGGTCCGTTAGAAATCGATGGTTTCATCACCCTCACCCTCTCTCTCTCTCGTCTCCGGTTTCTCGCGCGACTAAACCTCACGTTCCCGAGTAGTTTGCGCTCGTCCGCCGCGCAACCGCGTGCCGATCCCCTGATTCGAAACCCCCCGCCGGGCTACCCGGCCTCCCGGCGCGATCGTCCACCGCGTTCGTCCCTAAACTCACCTGCTCGTCCACCCGCGAGTACGCCGGCTCGCGGGTTCGAACCCCAGGCCCGCCCCCGAACGAAGCCCCGAATCTTTCCCCGCCCTTCCGCGAAGCCTCCGCGTACCCCGCGAACACCGCCGCGCCCGCGACCAGCATGAGGCACGCGACGAACACGAGCGCCGTCTCCGTCGACGACGCGTCCGCGAGCGCCGCCACGGGCAACCCCATCGCGTATCCCACGTCGCGCCAGAACCGAACCGTCCCGACCGACCCGGCGAAGCCGCTCCTGGGCGAGTGATCCGCCGCGGCGGCGGCGAGCACAGGGTACATGAGACCGGTGAAGAACCCCAGGAGGACGCCGGAGAGGACGAGATACCCGAACTGGAGCTGTTTGAGCTCGTCGGGGGATACGCCGACGCCGACGGAGACGCGGCCGCGCCATCCCGCGCCGACGGCGGCGACGAGCAGCGCGGACGCGCCGCCGAGCAAGCCGAGACACATCGGCGCCTTCCTCCCGATCCTGTCGGACATCATCCCCGCCAGCAGCTGCGACAGGCCCTTGACGAAGGAGTAGCACGCGGCGAAGAAGTCCCGCTCGCGCCCGCCCAGCCCCATGGAGTCCCGCGCCCACGTCGCGATGAGACCCCACGCCAGCCCGGTTTCGAAGTTGGCGCAGAAACCCGCGAGGCACACGACGGCGAGACTTTTGTTCACGAAGCTCGTCCGCACGAACCCGGCCCACGCGCTCTCCTCCCCCGTCAGCGTCGCGCGGTCCGCGGGAACGTCGACGTCGCGCCCGTCCTCGCGCCCGTCCTCCGCCGCGTTCGTATCCGCGGCGTACCCGTCGAGGTCGTCGGATCTGAGACCCCCGGCGCCGTCGGTTCGATCCTTTCGACCCGCCCCGCCGTGCACGTCGTCGTCGTCGTCAAACAGGGGCGTCCCCCGGCGCACCCCGCGCAGGTCCGACATCGCGATCCCGCTCATCAAGCCCTTGGTTCCTCCGTCCCCACCCCCGCCCCCGCCGCCGCCCACGCGCTCGCGCTCGGCGACGAACAGGCTCTCCCTCAGCGCAAACGCGCAGACGGCGGCGCCGACGAGCAAGAGCGCGATTTGCGCGTGAAACGGCTCGCGCGTGTACCCCTCGCACACGCACTCGCCGAGGCACTGCGATTTCCAGTCGTCGGAAACCGCGCACTTACCGCCGCTCCTCGCGAGGCACTCGGAACCCGGCGCCGGTCCGCTCCCGTTGGACCACGCGCACGCGACGGCGTCGCGCTCGATGGTGCCGTAGACGTCGGCAAAGACCGCGATGGCGGTGTATCCGATCGTCTCGGAGAGCCCCGACGCGAAGCCCCTCGCGGCGGGTCCGCACAGGTCCATCATGGTGAGGATCATCGCGGTCCACGCGAGGCCCTGGCTGGCGCCGAGGAAGAGCGAGGAGAAGACCACCGCGGACCAACCGCGCTCGCCACGCGTCGGGGCTCCGAGGACGATGATTGGCGCGAGGATGCCCACGCCGAACCCCGCGACGGCGACGCGCTTCCGCCCGAATCTGTCCGCGAGCCCGCCCACGAGGAGGTTACACACCGCCTTGGACAGCGCGAACGGGACGAGGAACGCGCTCTTGTCGGCGTACGATTCCCGCGCGTACTGACGCCCCGCGCTGTCCAGCGACGCGAGCTTCTGCAGCTGCAGCGTCGCGCCGATTATCGCGGTGACGAGCGAAGCGACGATGAGCTGGGGTAGGTGGCGGCGCCATGGCGCCGCCGGCCCTTTACTTCGGCGTCGGCCGCGGGACCGCCAGATCCCGCTCATCCCGACCCCGCGTCCGCGACAGTGGCGCGGCAGACGCGTCGGGGAGAAGGAATATTTTACGTAAAAGTTAAGAGTTACAACGTCCGAGGAGATCGGCGGCGTTCAAAATCGTCAAGGCACGCGACACGATGCCGCCGGTGTTCAGGGGAACGGATGACAAGGGGAACCCCATCGGGACGAACGTGACGTTCTGGAAGGCGGTCAAGGCCGGAGCTAAGGACAAGGCCGGTAAGCCCTTGTGGTACAAGAAGGGCATCCAGTACTGGGACGGCGTCGATGCGACCGACGACGGCGTGCTCGGAGGGTACGGGCACGTCAGCTCGTTGGACGCGCGGGAGAACTCGGAGTTCCTCTGGGACGTCATGGAAGAACACCTGCAGGAGGCGATGGACTGCGAGGAGAAGTTGGTTTCGCTGGACTGCGGCGCGGGCATCGGGCGGGTCACCGGCAGCTTCCTCATCGACCACTTCGACGAGTGCGACCTGGTGGAGCCCGTGGCACACTTCATCGGCAAGGCGGAGGAGACGTTGGGCGGTGAATCCAAGCGACCCGACGGCCACAGGTGCGTCAACTTCTTCGCCGAGCCCCTGGAGAGCTTCACGCCGGAGCCCGGGCGGTACGACGCGGTGTGGATCCAGTGGTGCGTGGGGCACCTCACCGACGAGGACTTCGTCGCATTCTTCAGGCGATGCGCCGAGGGGCTCAAGCCGGGGGGGATGGTATTCATGAAGGAGAACAACGCCAAGGATGGGTTCGTCCTAGACACTGACGACAGCAGTTTGACCAGATCGCACAAGTACTTCATGCACCTGTTCGAGGATCAGCTGGGGTGGGAGGTGGTGAAGCACCGGCTGCAGAAGGATTTCCCAAAGGAGCTCTTCGGCGTTCGCATGTACGCGTTGCAGCCCAAGTGACTCGACACACGGCGCAGTTGAGACACAGCGCCTCACCCGTGTTCTGACAATTCCATAGCCAATTAGCTAAGTGTTCCTACTGCTCGTACAAACTCGATGCGAAGAGTCGACCGCCGGACCCGCGACTCCCAACTCTCGCGACTCAAAACGGCGAAGGGTCCATGCCGTCGCCGTCCCAGTTCCCATCCTGCATCCCCTCCTCCTCCTCCATGCTGAGCCGTATGTACTCCTGCCTGGCGAACCTGTCCCATTCCGTCAGGTGCGGCTCCTCCCGTTCCTGCCGAATCAGGAACGGGTCCCTGGTCTCGAACGCGATGAACTTGTTCAGGTTGAAGAGCACGTTGAAAAAGTTACCCGCCAGCTTGCAGCGGCGAAGGTCCCTGAGCGTGATCCTGCCGGGAACCTCCGGGTGGAGCATGTCCGACATCTGGCAGAGGATATCCTCGAACAGCACGGGCTCCTGACTCAGGCACTCCATCCTCTGCAGCTGCTCCTCGTAGAAGAACGAGCATTCGCTGGGACTCAGGATCCCGTCGCCGTCCAGGTCCACGCACCGCATCCAGTACTCGAGCGCCAGCGGGTTGCCCTTGTCTTCCTCGGACAGGACGAACCAGCAAAAGTCCTCGTACCCCATCTTGCCGTCGACGCCGCTGACGAATCGCCGCGGGGCCTGCGAGAACACCCTGTCAACGGCCCTGTACGTGAGCGCGTGATTACCGTACCGCAGGAGGTCCTCCTTGTCGATGAGGAAGTCGTGGTCGGTGTCCAGCTCCCAGAACTTGCAGTAGATGACGTAAAAGTGCTCGTATGAGAAGTACTTTAACACCTTGTTGATGTCCTCCTCCTCGTCCACGTGCGTCATCGCCTCCAGCAAGTTGGACCTGCGCATCTCCCGCAGGGTCATCCGCCCGTTCCAAGCCACGTTCACCTGGTAGAATATCCTGTAGGTGACAGTCTCCAGGTATCGGTCCTGAAACTCGGGCGAATCCTTCAGAAACTCCAAACCGGGGTGCGTGTCCAGCACGCACCGCAGCACGCTCCGGAAATCCTGGTGCGTCAGGTGCGGTATGTTCAGCCCCGAGCCGTTCGCGTTGCTTCCTTTCTTCTCGCCGCCCCTCAGCACCTCAAACACCCTCGCGTTGGGCTCGGTGTACTTGCGCAGCGTGCCGTTCCAGTACTCGGTGAACTTTGTCCACGTCACCGGCGCCGGCGTTTGTGCCGGCGCGGTGAGCGCGCCGGGAGCCGCGGACGCGTCGGCGCCCGTCGGGTCCTCCGCGATGGGCTCCGTGCCGTTGACGCGATGCATCAGCAAGGGCGCAAAGTACCCCGGCAGCTCGCACACCTCGCGGGTCACCTGCACCATCCCCTCCGCGTCGAGTTCGCCTCCGTTGAAGAGCAGCGCAGCCTCCGCCAGCTTCACCGCGCTCTGCTCGTCGGAGTACGCGAGCCGTTCGTCGGCAAAGTAGAACCGGGGTATGACGTCGGCGGCTCTTCGCTTGGAACCCTGGCCGTCCTTCACGCCGCCGGGTGGCCCCGAACCCTGGCCCTCCTTCCCGCCGCCCGCGCCTCCCGACCGACCGAACCTGGCGGGGGAGATGGGCGAACCGGGCGGGGGCGTGTGCGCGCCCTTCTGCGGCGACAGCGGGGGCGTGGCCAGCGAGGGCGCCGCGGAGAAGAGCGCGTTGGTTGACGACGGCGAGAGCGGCGACGTCGCGGCGGGGGTCTGCGGGAGCGTCGGCGCCTGTAAGGGGCGGCCAGCCTTGGCGTCGTCCAGGAGGTTGAGAACCTGGGGGCGGGGGACGGGCGGGGGAGAGGAGGTGAGGAGCGCGGCGGGGGCGGGGTTGTTTTTTATTTTGGGTCCACGCAGCAGCGGGCGGGTGTCGTTTCTGTCGGATCTCGTTTGAAGCGCGGGTCGGGGCGCACCAGCTTCTGCGACTCCGGGGACGAGAGCCAGTTGAGGAAGAACTCATCGAGCTTGAGCTTGGACGACGGAAACCTGTTGACGTTGTTCATCTCGTTGCCTGGGCGCGTCGACGGGGAAGGGGCCGCGGTCAGCGCGCCGGCCGGTCGTTGCCGAGGAAAACGAAACGCAAAATCGGGAGGCGACAGCTGGGCGTCGCCCGGGGACGGGCCCCCGAGGGTCGGCGCAGGTGCGCGGGAGGGGGCCTCGGGTTGGGTTCGTCGGCGTGAGGGATGAACGGGGTCGGTCGTGAACGCACCGGAGACGTCCATCAGGGGCACCCGCGCGTCACCCTTGACGTTGACGTGCAGGCCGTGGGACATTTCCGTCCGTTGCGAGGGGGACGGGGGATCGCCCGCCTGATTCGACCCGCGCCTCTTCGGGCCGGAGTGGCGGGTCCCGCGGGCGGCGAGGGACGGGTCGACGTCGACCGCGCGGTGCGCCAGATCCTGGTGGTCCCGTCGGGCTGTCTTTTCACCCGGACGACGTGACCCTCCGTCAACTGGCGGCGCGCTCGAGGCTATCGGTTGGTTGTTGTTTAGAGGCGAGGGAAACCGTTCGTCGCCGTTAAATTTTAAACGTGATGTGTGGAGCAGTCACGGAACACGCGTGATTGGGGAAAAACGGAAATACTTCCGGACAACAGCGTTCATGGTTAGGTTTCAACGAATTATTTGCCGTAAATGTTATTTGCGTCCTTTCCTGGCGGCCTTCTCCTTCTCGGCAGCCTTCGGCTCCGGCGCGGGCGCGCTCTGGGCGACCACCGCGAACGACCTGGCGCACGCCCTGAGCGCCTCGCCCATCTCGGACTCGAACCTACCCTTGTCCTCCTCCGCGGTGAGCGTGTAGAGCGTCCCGTCCGCGACGACGAGGACGGTGACGATGACCCTCTCGACGCCGACGACAGTCTTGGTGTACTCGGCGGTGTAATAGACCAAGCCGCCCGGGCCGACGCGCTCGTACGCGTCCCTCACCTTCTTTTCGGGCGTCACCTTGTTGAACGGGTTGCTCGCCTTGCGCTGCTCCTCGGCGGCCACCAGCCTCTCCGCGGTTTCCCGAGCGGAGCCGATGTCTCGCACCGACGCGATGCCCCCCTCGGGAACCTGCTGCTTGGACAGCTGGATTGTGTTGCCAGCCTGCGTGGGCCTGGTGTCCTTGAGGAGGAGCACCGTGGGGGACGCCACGCCGTTCGCGGGATTGGCCAGCGGAACGTTAACCTCGTCGTACACGTCCGGCGCGATGAGTTTGTACGTCTTGAAGTCCCACTCTCGAGTGCCGATCGCCTCGTCCGCCTCGCCCGCGAACGCGGGGGGCGTCGCGACGACGTTCAGCGTCGCGGGCGAGGCGAGCGAGGCGAGTCCAATCGCCAGTGCGGTGCGACGGGGCATGGATGTCTCGTCGGTGGCGTCTCGGGACGCGAGAACGCGCGTCACGGTGGCGCGACGATGACGTCGGGTCGGCTCTCGTAACGCGATGTGCGCCACGCGGCGAAGCGCGACGGAGGAGGCGAGCGAGGCGGACATGCTCGTCGCGGGGTCGAGGCTGCGAACGTTGGGTGTTGAACGATGCTTGGATCGAACGAGACCGCGTGAGGACCGCTTCTACGCACGTTCGCGCGTCGGACTTCTGTGAGGAAGCGAGTCCATCTGGATGTGGATATGATAACTGACGTGGCGGAGTTTTCCGCTTAACCTACCGCGCACCGTCATGGCGCTCGTGGCCCCACTGCGACTGCCCGCGCGCGCCCTGCGCGCGGGTATATCCTACCGCGGCGGCTCCGGCGCTCGTCGCGCGCGCCGGGCGGCGGCTCCGGCGCAGACTCGCCACCGCGCCACCGCCGACGGCTCGGTCGCTCCCGGCGAGGACGCAACCGCCGCTTCGACCGCGACCGCCGCGGACGCGCCCCCGACGCCAAAGCCCCCGCACGTCGACGGCAGGCGCTCGTATTCCGACGTCCCGACCGGCCTCGAGGACTCCCCGACGCGGCGACTCGTCACCGAGGAGCAGCTCGCGTCCTTCCGCGCCTCCATCGCCGACGAGCTCCTGCTCGCCCCCCTGACCAAGGGGGGCAACCTGCCCTTCCGCCGGCTCTGCGTGGACTTCGGATGCAACGTCACGGTGTCCGAGATGGTGTTCGCCAGGTTTTTGCTCAGGCGGAACCCCGTGGAGAAGGCGAGGCTGCGCAGGCACCGTTCGGAGAAGCTCTTCGGCGTCCAACTCGCGACGAATCAGATCGTCGAGGGCGTCAACGCCGCCAGACTCGCGGAAGAAGCCGGCGCGGACTTCATCGACCTCAACTGCGGGTGCCCCATCCACGAGACGTGGAAGCGCGGCCTCGGCGCGGCGCTGCTGAAGAAGCCCGCGAAGCTGGAGCGGCTCGTGCGGGGCATCGCGGACGGGACGGGTTTGCCGCTGACGGTGAAGATCCGTCTCGGCGCTGGCGGGTCGGAGGCGCCGGCGCGCCAGCTCGCCGAGGCGGTGGAAAACGCCGGGGCCGCCGCGGTGATCATCCACGGGCGTACAAAAGAGCAGAGGTACACGCGCGCCGCGAACTGGGACCTCATCGGAGAGATCCAGCGCGAGAGGGGGATACCGGTGGTGGGCAACGGGGACATCCTGACCCACTACGAACACCGCGACAGGCTGGCGAGGTCCAGGGCGCACGCCGCGATGACGGGCCGAGGCGCGCTCATCAAGCCGTGGATCTTCAAGGAGGTCGCCGAGGGTGTGGAGTGGGCGCCCACGCCCGAGGAGCGCGTGGAGGTGTACCTGCGTCTGTGCTCCTACTTTAAGGAGCACTTTTTCACAGACGAGATGGGACACTCGCGTTATCTCGAATTTATGCCGTGGCACTTCGGGTTCTTCTGCAGGTACCGACCGCTCCCGGAGGACACCTACGGGGCGATGGCATCGGAGCACCCGCTGCTGCAAACGAGGCTCGGAATCGTCGCCGCCGCGGAGCAGGCGTCGGGCGCGGACCTGCCGAGGATGGAAAGGCTGCTGCGGTGCGAGAGCGAGGAGGCCCATGTTCGGCTGAGCGAGGCGCTCTGGGACGCGGATGGATCGTTGGACAAGGCGCTGGAGCTGTTCGAAACGATCGCGAACGACGGCTCGCTGGAGCGGTGGGAGGCCGAGGCGGCGGCTTCGGACCGGGACAACGGCATGGGTGGCGGAGATGCCATTCGAGGCTGACGAGCTGCGGCAACTTTGCCTTGTGATATTGCCTCGCTTGCTTCTATGCTGCTAGGGGTTCCAATCGTCGCATCGACGACCGCGGCTCCCCTTTCGATGTAATAATATCTTCCTCCCTCTCCGTTTATCTTCTCGCGGACGGCGGCACAAACGCGGGCGCGGCGGCGTTGAGCCCGCTCTTCAGCGAGAGAGTTCCCGCCTTCTCCGTGACCCCGTTGACCAACTGTTTCACCGGCGATCCGAGCTCCTCCTCGCTGAAGCTCCCGCCCATGCCCCCGTTCTCGTCGATCCTACCCAGCGTCACGTCGGCATCGTCGTCGTCCTCGCTGTCCTCGTCTTCGGCGACGAGCCTGTCCATCTCCTCGCGTTTTCTCGCGACAATCTCCGCCGCAGCCAGAGCGGCTTCCGCGTCCGCCATGAGCGACGGCGACGTGAACGAAAAGCCGAGGAAGACGTCGTTCTCGTTGGACCCCGGCGTCCCACTGGCGCTGTCCACGGCGGGCTTGTTCGTCCACATGTCGTCGAAACACGCGGTGCACATCTCTCCTTCGACGGTAGGCCTGAACGGCGGGGTGACGTCCCTGACCTCAACCTTGGACCAGTTGACCCCGTTGAAAAATTTGTGGTTCTTGACGTTCTCCGTGCCGTTGGGCCCAGAGCCGATGCGCCTGTCCTGCTGCCTGTCCAGCAGCGCCTTGATCAAGGTCACGCACTCGCCCGGCAGGAAGCTCGGGATCTTGAGCTTAGCCGAGCAGATCGCCTTCTGCACCGCGGGCTTGTTCTTTCCCCGAAACGGCAGCTGACCGGTCAACATCTCGTACATCAGAACGCCCACGCTCCACCAGTCTGCCGTCTTCCCGTGTCCCTTCGCCTCCAAAATCTCCGGCGCCATGTAATCGATGGACCCCACCAGCGAGTTCGTGCGCTTCTCCGAGTTTGGGTCCTGGATCTTCGCGAGGCCAAAGTCCGTGAGCTTCACGTGTCCCTCGTTGTCGAGCAGGATGTTCTCGGGCTTCAGGTCGCGGTGCATGATGTTCAGCGAATGCAAGTGTCCAATGGCGCAGCAAATCTCCGCGATGTAAAACCTGGTGAGCGCGGTGTCGAACAGACCCTGGCGGTACAGCCAGAAGAACAGGTGCCCGCCGTTCACGAAGTCCATGATGAGGTAGAGCTTCTGCGTCGTCTGGAACGAGTATCGCAGCGTGACTATGAACGGGTGGTGGATCACGGTGAGGATGTCGCGCTCCGCCTTCATGTAGTCCGTCTGCTCTCGCTCGATGATGATCTCCTTCTTCATCACCTTCATGGCGTACACCGATCCGGTGTCCTTCTTGCGCACCTGGAACACCTTGCCGAACGCGCCCTGTCCCACGAGGCACAGCATCTCGAAATCATCCGGCGTGAGTCTCTTCCTCGCCGCGGTCGGCTTGCTCGGGTCGACGCGCGTGGTGTTGAGCAGCAGGCCGGAGTCGATGCGTCGAAGCGACCCGCCACCCTGCTCCGAGGTGAGGCTCGACGTGAGCAGGGACTTGGTGAGCGCCGACGCCGGCGCCTGCGACCCGGCGGGAGGCGCCGGGCTGGTGTTCGGCCCTCGCGAGGGGGAATCTCCATCTCCGGGCGCGTCGCCGCCGCTCGCGATTTTCGCCCACACGTCCGACGCGCTCGGCGCCCCTGACCCGGGATTCTCCGCCAGGTTCGGCGCGTCGAAGCCGCTCGTCGTGCGCACGAGGTCCGCGTCGCGCGTCGGTGTCCTCGGGGGCTTCCCCGCCGCCGCGTGCAGCTGCGTCGCGGTCTTCTGGGCGCTCTCCGCGTGAACGTCCCTGCTCGGGCCCAGCAGCGAGCGCCTCGCCTGCGACCCCTCGGGCGCGCGCGCGCCCTTCAGCGTATCCCGCGTCTCCGCCGCTGCCTTCGTGGGGGTGTCGCCATTGTGGAAGAGCTCGTCGAAGTTCATGTCCTCCCCGCCGTCGTTGGGCTCCGCCTCCACCACCGCGTAGCTCGTCTTGACCGCCTTCATGCTGTGTTTTCCAGCGTCGGAACGATATCCAGGCGCTGACCCGCTCGAGCCTCCTCCTTTCCGCCGCTGCGCTCCACCGCACTGCCCGAACGCCAGGGACTACTCGCCTCTCGCAGCGAATGCCCTGAGTTCAGGTGGCGTCGGCGGTGCGGGCGACGGTTTGGCGTTCGTTTTCCCGCGTTCTCGTGCCTTGCGCCGCCGAGACGGCCTCTGAGCCACGAGAAGGGCATCAAAAAGCGCATCTGATTCGTGCAAAAATATTCCCGAGATTTTCTGACTGTCGCTCCATACAACGAGTGTATTTCTGATGCTAAATGTGGTTAAGCCTAGCTACGCGACAGTAGCGCGACGCTTCCATCAGGTCGAGGTGGAAAATCGTTCGAAAACTCAGCTGTTGAAGGCACACCCGCTGCCGTTTCGCCCGCGGCCCGCGTCGAAAAAAACGTCTTTTCTCGCCCGTCTGGCACTTGGCCAACGCGCACTCATCGCGCCTCGGTCCGCTCGCGAACGATGTCCGCGATCGCGATCGCGTCTCCCGCGGCGTTCGCCGTCGCCTCCCGGGCGACCCCCGCGCCGCGGCGCTCGCTCGCGGCGCGCGCGGCGCCCCTCCGCGCGCGCCCGCGGCCCGCGTCCTCGCTCCAGCCTGGCGGATTTCCCGCGCGCGCCCCTCCGCGCCCCTCCCGCGCTCGCCGCGTCGCGTGCGCGGCGCGGTTCCGCGACGACGACGACGTCGACCGTTCGTTACGCGAGCGCTGGCGTCGGATGCTGCGCCGGTGGGAGGGCGAGGAGGAGGACGACGAGGACCGCGAGCTGTGGCGAGAGATGTCCGAGCGACCGGGGAAGTGGCTCGGGATGCTCGGTGGCTTCGGCGTCGCCCTGTGGGCCGGCATCGGCTTCCTGACCGCCGCCTCCCCGATCGCGTGGTACCTCGTGACGTACGCCGTCGGCTTCTTCTTCAGCGGCGCGTACATCTTCGCCATCGGCGCCATCGGCGCGATGGTCGCCTCCTTCTACTCCGCGTCGTTCGCCGCGGGCTCCGCCTACCTCCCCTGGTTCGCCCTCGGCGTCGGCGCGATGATCGCCACGTCCGTCATCGACGCCGAGCTGTTCGATGACGTCGACGAGGACGAGGAATTAAAAAAGGTGTTCGACGCGTTCGGCCTCGACTCGATGGACGACTCGGTGGACGACGACGAGTCGGACTCGACGGGCGGGCGGTTCGGAACTCCCTCGGACGGCCCGTTACCCGCGGAGATGTGCGCGACGTACGACGCCTACGTCAAATGGAACGGACGCGACCGACTCCACGTCGCCCCCAACGGCGTGCAGTGGCGCGGCGTTCGCGTCCCGCGCGAGGACGTCGAGGTGAGGGAGACGCGGAAGGGGTACGTCGTCAAGTTCGCCGCGTTCTGCCCCGAGGCGACGTCGGAGCACGCCGAGGAGGTCGGCCGGCGAAGCCCCGGGCTGGTCGAGTCGTTCGAGCTCTCCTTCGTTCGCCGCGGGAAGGGCAAGGCGCCGGATTTCGAGGGGACGTTCGCGCGCGAGACGGAGGGGTCGCTGCCGGTCATCTTGGAGAAGAAGAACGGCGTCCTGAACGAGGCGTACGACGCGGTGGCGGCGAGCGAGGTGAAGGCGCTTCATCAAAGGCGCGACGCGTTTGACGACTTTGACGCCATCGCCGCGTTTGACCGGAAACTGCTCGGGAACCCGAGGACGTGGGACGCGGGAGACGTCCAGACGTGGCTCGACGCGGAGGGGATGGAACACCTGAAGCCGGAGTTCCGGGCGCAGGAGGTGGACGGGGACACTCTGCTCGCGCTCACGAGCGCGGACATGAGAGAGCTCGGGGTGACCGCCATGCCCGCGAGGAAAAAACTCGCGCGCGCGTTGGAGAGACTGCGAAGGTTCGACGACGAGTGAAGACGATACGAACCGCGACGAACGTGTACCATACTAGACTAACTTTTACGACACAAAGACTACCCTCTGGCTCTACTACAGACGGTCTACCCTCGCTCTCGCGTCGCTCGCTCTCCTCGAAGAAGACGGGCGACGCGGGCACGGCGCTCGCGGAGAGTGCTAGCTTCCCTCTAGTTGTCTACGACTACTTCGGCCGGTACTCGAAGAACCACAGGTCTTCCTTGTCCTCCTCGGCCACGCCGACCACGGTGAGATGCGTGGGATCTCGGAACAGAGCGCCGCACTCCTCGAAGAACGCCAGGTCGTGCATCAACTTCTCCCGGCTGAAGTACGCCACCAGACAGACTCCGTCATCCTTGACCAGCGCCCGCATGGTCCGCGCCAACGCCCTGGCCACATCCGCGCGGTGACCGTATAAAACATCGGAGCACACCACCACGTCCCTCTTACCCACCCGCGAAATCTGCGTCTCGTCGCCCCACGCACACGCCGCGACGTCGACGGCGGATGAAGACGACGACGCCGCTTCTCCGCCTTCATCTCCAAAGCCATTCAGAGACGCGTTGGTTCTGAGGAGCTCGAGCTCCGACGGGAGGTCCGTGAGCGTCACGCGCGACGCACCGAGCTTCGCCGCGACGACGCCGGGCAATCCCGGCCCGGCTCCCAGCTCCACGACGTCCCTCCCCGTCACCAGCTTCGGGTTCTCGCAGAGGAACTGCGCCATCGGGAACGCCGCGTCCCAGCACAGCCGCGCGGTGGCGTCCCTGTCCTCGCCCGCGAGCCCCAGGTCCTGCAGCACGGTGACCTCACCGATGGAGGGGTGATTGAACCTGATCGAGTCGACGGTGTGGTCCACCTTGACCGCCGCCGTGCCCGTACACGTCGCCGTCATGGTGGGTGCCCTTCGTTCTGCGGCGCTCTGTGTGGAAGCCGAGAGTTTTCGGATGTTTCCAAACCGTAATAGTGTTCCGCTCGTCCAACACGCCTGCTGTTCCAGATCTGGTACTTTTCGTCAATTACCAAAACCCTCACCCCTCGCACGACAACCCAGTCGGAAATCGCCCGAAACCCCCGAGCGATCTCGGTTGCCGAGGAGCGGCCGAGGATAAGACGTGGGTGGCGCCGTCAAGCGGTGCACTGGATCGCGCGCGGCACTTACCCCCCCCCCGCGCCCCCGCACGCCGCGGTGAGCATCGTACACAGCGTCAGGGACCTACAGTCCCGTCGCCCACGAGCATGTCGAGCGTCCGCGCGGCGACGTCGCCCGCATCCGCCGCGGCGGCGGCTGCGAGGTCCGCCGCTCTGACAAGGAGGGTCGCCGGAGGGTCGCGAGGCGCCCACGGTAGGCGCGCGCCCAGGACCGCGACCGGCGCGGTGGCCAGCGCGGACGCCTCCGTCGACGTCGCGAAGGTCGAGGACGCGTGGATCGCGGGATCCCTGGAGAGGTGCGCGTCCGGCGCGGGCGTCGAGGCGCTCCGCTCCGACGCAATCGCGTCGCTCGCGCGCGCTCGCGTCCCCAACAGCAGGGTCGAGGACTACAGGTTCACCGACCTCGCCCCGCTCATCATCTCCAAGCCCGTCGCCGCGGATCCCGCCGCGGCCGCCGACGTCGACGTCGCGACGTGGACCCTCGCGGCGGCGGACGCCACCCGAGTCGTCCTCGTCGACGGCGCGTACTCGCCGGAACGATCCGACGTCACCGGAGCGGGTAAAGCCGGCGTCGTCGTCTCCACCGTCTCGCTCGGGGCGTCGTCGGAGGTGATCGGCAAGGTGAGCGCCGCGCGACCGGGCGGCGCCGGGGTGTTCGCGGAGATGAACGCCGCGACCGCGTCGGACGCGGTCGTGATCGACGTCCCCGCGGGTAAAGCCCCGTCGTCGCCGATCCACATCGTCCAGCTGTCCACCTCGGCGTCGACGAAGGATGGGGAGATGTCGTCGTCCGCGCCCCGCGTGGCGGTGCACGTGGGCGAGGGGGCGTCCGTGTCCATTGTCGAGGAGTTCGCCGCGGCGGGGGGCGTACTCGCGGATGGGGCGTACTGGCACAACGGCGTGTGCGAGCTGGTGCTGGAGAAGGGCGCGAAGGTGACGCACACGATGGTCCAGGCGCAGACCAGGGCGGCGGTGCACACCCGCGCCACGTACTTGACGCAGGCGGAGGAGTCCGAGTACAAGCTCGCGGAGATCAACGTCGGGGGTAAGCTCGGGCGGCACGACCTGGGCGTGACGCAGCTGGGCCCGAGGACGAACACCGAGCTGGCGTGTTTCAACCTGGCGGGCGAGGGCCAGTGCCTGGACCTCCACTCCAAGGTGACGCTGGACCACGAGGAGGGGACCACGGACCAGGTTCACAAGTGCATCGTCTCCGCCGCGTCCGGCCGCGGAGTGTTCGACGGGAACGTGCAGGTGAACCGGCTGGCGCAGCGAACAGACGCCGGGCAGATCTCCCGCAACCTGCTCCTCGTCCCCAAGGCGACGGTGAACGTCAAGCCCAACCTCCAGATCGTCGCCGACGACGTGGTGTGCACGCACGGGTGCACCGTGTCGGACCTCGAGGAGGAGGGACTGTTCTACCTGCAGTCGCGGGGATTGAGTCCCGCCACCGCGAGGTCGCTGCTCGTCGCGGGGTTCGGCTTGGAGATCGTGTCCAAGGTTGCGCACGACGACCTCAAGGGGCGCGTCGGTTCCCTGGTGCGTGCGTCGCTGGACAGGGACGACGTCGTGCTCGTCGCGTGATTATTACATCGCACTCTGTTATTAACGTTAAAGGAGAATATCGTCATCACTCTCGCGATCGTTTCCGCTTCTTCGCCGCCGCGCCGAGGAGCCCTCGAAAAGTTATCGAGAGCCCGGAGCCGACCAAAACGTGGGACCGACCAAAACCGAGCAGCGTTTGAAACCGATCCTTGCCGAGATCTGAGTGTCGGGCCACTCTGCAAAGCGCCGGCGGATTCGCAGCGCACCTAGAAACCTTAGACACCGAAACAAAAGACAGGTGCGCGTTCCGCCGTCGTCACCCTGTCCGTGAATCCGCGGCACGGGCCGCCTTCGAACCGCGTCCTCGAGGCACATTTTTTAAATACGAGCACCCCCCCTTCAACGCGCAGGATGGACACCTCCGCCCCGTCCCCTCGCGTGAACGGCGAGCTCATGGGCCGCTTCATCGGCAAGAAAGTTCTCCTCGTGGGTAAGAACGAGGGCACCGACGGTTCCACCATGACCGTCCGCACCCCCGACGAGAAGACCGTCACCGTGCAGCTCGCGGCAGGCTCCCCAGCCCCCGCGACCGCCTACGTGGAGTTTGAGGGCATCGTCGACAGCGCCGGGGCCATGACCGAGACCTCCCACGTTGACTTTGGCGATAACTTCGACATGTACACATACAACGAGCTCACAAAGGAGGCCAACGGGCGCAGCCAGGCGCTCTTCATGTGAACGTAGTGCGAGGCGAGCGAGCGGAGAGTCGACGCGCGCGGCGAGATGGAAAATGGAAAATGGAAAATTCTTCGTTGAAACGTCGCGTCTTTTGGGCGCCGATGCACTGCGTTCTCCTCTCTCTCTCGTTCGTGTCCCTCCTCGTGTTCCCCGGAAATCGAATTCCCTCACGCCGGCGCCTGCGGCGACGTCGACGGCAGGGCCGGCAGGTCGATGCGACGCATCCGCCTTTTCGCCCTGATCGCGCCGGCGAGCGCACTCGTCGAGGCGACCAAGACGGCTGCCAGCGCCGCCGCGCCGAGGGTGATGCCGAATATCTCAACCCCGGAGTATCGACCGGCGCCCTCCCGGAGCGCACCGGCGTCGTCGTCGATGAATCCCCCGTCGATTTCCTCCAACTCTTTCCCCTCGGCCGCCGCGGACCTACCCCCCGACGACGTCGCGGAGGATGTAAAATTCGTAAAATTCGCCTCGGCCTCGTCGTCTCCCTTTGCGTCATCCTCGGTCTCGCACGCGTCGCCGCTGAACCCCGCGTCGCACGTGCACACGAACGTGCTCGACGCGTTCGTCGTTCGTTCGTCCACGTCGCACGTCCCTCGGCCGTTACACGCGCTCGTTCGCGCGTCGTCCGTTCCGGGGCACGCGGCTGACGTGCAGTTATCCTCGGGGAAGCCAAACCCGGGGGCGCACGCGACGCAGTGTCCCGCGGGCTCGCACCCGTAGCTGCGCAGCCTGATCGTCACCGACGCCGCGGACGCCATCTCCCTCAGCAGCTGATTGCCTTGGACGGCGCCGTAGGACACGGTGGGTATGAGGATACCCGCCGGGTCGTGCGACGTGACCCAGTTATCGGCGGCGCCCTCGTCCAGCCTGTCGTTGACGATGATCGCGGCGACGGCTCCCGCGCGCTGGCACGCCAGGGTCTTGGAGCTGAAGAAGCACGAGCCGCGAACGACGACGCATATCTTGCCCCGGACCTCCTCGGGGTTGATGAGGTCGCCGCAGGCTTCGAGGTCGAAGTTCCCGGGGTCGTCGGCGACGCCCTGGAAAAAGACGACGTCTCCACTTTTGCTATCCTCGGAGGTTGGCGCCGAGGATGGCGCGACGGACGCGTTTACGCTCGAAAACCGCCCCGGGTGTTTCCTCACGTCGCCCCGGAGGTAGTAGTAGTCCTCGTCGTTTCGGTTCGGGTGGCTCCTGCCGAGGACCGCCTCCCCGGCGACGGCGCCCCGCCCGCGCGCCTGCGGCAGGTCGAGCACCCGGCCCGACGAGTGCGAGTCGCCGAGGTAGCACGACCGACCGATCCGGGAACCGTCGCCGTCGGCACCCAGGTCGGCACCGTCGTCGGCACCCTCCTCCGCGAGCAGCAGCGCCTCCTCCTCCGAGGTTCGTACCAACGTAAAGGCGCGCCCCGTGGTCTGTTGCGTCTGTGGCGTCTCGTCGTCCAAAGTCCCGCAGTGTCCGTATGCGGGTTCGTAGATGTCGGCGACGCCGAGCGCCGTCGGATACCCGTCCGCGCCCGTCACCGGACCCAGCCTCGTGTACGCGTACGTCCCGGCACCCTCGGCACCCTCGGCACCCTCGGCACCCTCGACGGTGACGTCCATGACGAGCTGCTCGTCCGCGTGCTCGCACCGGTTCCAGGGGTTCGGCACCCGTGAGCCCTCCAGCGCGAGACGCAGCGTGAACCTTCCCAGGGGTTCGCCCGCGGAGACGTGCACCGCGGCGTAGTAAACTCCCGGCAGGACGTTGCCGATGCGCACGCTCGCGTCCGGTTCGTCGCTGAAGGACACGACGCCGTCGATGTACCCGCCGTCCTCTATCGTGGGCGGGACGCCGTACTGCACCGCGAGCTCCACCTCGGAGCCGACGCCGAGGTGGTCGACGGTCGGGTCAGTCGCGTTGCCGTGCTTCTCGAGGGCGAGCGTCGCGTCCTGCGCGACGCAGTTGACGGCGAGGCGGAAGAGCGCCACGTCGCCCACCGCGAGCGGTGCGTCGAGGTGGACGAACGGGTTCGGCGCGTTGGGCTCCAGCGGATACAGGCGGTGCGAGCAGTTCACGCCCGCGTGACCGGGCGGGCAGAGACGCGTGGAGGAGGGCGAAGAGACGGGGCCGGACTCGGCGTCGGGGCCTCGCGGCTCGGCCTCGGTTCCCGTGAGGGACGCGACGAGCAACGCGGCGAGCGCGGCGCGATACACCTCACGCGGCATCTTTCGGTCGCGCCGGGCGCCGGGAGCTCTGCCGGCGGCGCGCGAGCACGTCGGGGTCGTTGTCGCCGGGCCTGGCCAAACGCGTGAGAGAAAGTCCTCGTGGCGTTCCGTTCAAACTCGTCAGCTCCCAGAAGTTTGTGCGCGAGCCTCGTGGGAAGGTGGCGGCCGGAGATGGGGGGTACCATCTTTTGGGGCACCACCTTCTTCATCGCCCTGGAGGTTGGCTTCTACTTTTTCGTCAACACCACCTGGAAGGCGGGCGACAGACAGTGAGTGATCCTCCCGCCGCGGCGCGCCTAGGGTTCGTTTTCGCGCCCGCATCACCGACGACTGACCCGTCACTTCTCCCTTTTCCCCAACGCCAGGCTGCAACACCTCCTGTTCGCCACGTCCGTGTTCTGTTGCTGGATGATGTGGGCCATCATCTACATGGCGCAGATGAACCCCTTGGTGGTGCCGGTCCTGTCGGGACCGGAGTGAGAGTTGTCCCCTCGTGTGTGTGACGAGGGAATAATGTCAGCATCCATCATCCGTGTACGATGAACCGAAAGCCGCCGCGTGTAACAACGATGAATAGACCTCAAACGGCGCGACCTCCTCTAATTTTCGCTAGCTAGCACGCGCATGACGACGCCGGGGGCGCGGGAGCGGTCAGCTTCACGTCCACGAGTCGATCCTCCACCTTGGCGCCTTGCGGAGCGGCGGGCGCCTCCATCCCCGGCAACGCGGCGGCGATCTTCCTGAACAGCGCCTTGACGTTGAACCCAGCCTTGGCCGACGTCTCGATGAACATCACCCCGGCTTCCCTCGCCCGCGCGTCCCCTTCCTCCACGCTGACCTCCCTTTTGTCCGTCAGGTCGGTCTTGTTTCCGACGAGCACGACGATGACGTCGCTCCCCCGCTCGGTTCGCACCTCGTCGATCCACCGGCTCGTGTTGGCGAACGAGCTCCTCGACGACACGTCGTACACCACCACCGCGACGGAGGAGTCCCTGATGTAGCTCGGGATGAGCGATCGGAACCGCTCCTGCCCCGCGGTGTCCCACAGCTGCAGCCGGACGGTGCGGTCCTCCAGGTACATCGTCTTCGACAGGAAGTCGATGCCGATGGTCGCCTGGTAGCTGTTGTCGAACTTGTCGTACATGAACCTGGAGATGATGGACGTCTTGCCCACGCTCTGATCCTGTCGTGTTGGGTGGAGGAAGACGGCGGGTGGGGGGAACCGAAGTCAGCGGAGGATGCCGAGTGGGCACCAGGGGAGGCCGCGGGTGGCGGATTTGGGCGAGGAAAAGACCGTGGCGCGGGTGCGATCTGGGGAGGCCGACGCGTGAGTGGCGCGAGGGCTCGGGGCGGCGCGGGGGATGACTCACCCCGAGGAACACCAGCTTGTACTTTGCCATGGGCGTGACCGTCGACATCGCGCACTGGCCTCGCTGACGACCCCGCTATGACGCGCCTCTCCGTTTTGAACGAGGAGACAACTGGCAAACGACTCTCCTTTCGTTGCTGTCAGCGCCGAACGGAGAACCGAACGATTCACCGATGAATATTGAAAGCAAGAATCGATTAAAATCTTTGAATAGATCAAGTTTTTGAAAGCAGTCTCCTTTCGAAATCTGAGGCGGAGCGTGGGCCTGAAAGAAAGTCGGCGCTGGATTTATTTTCAGGCGGCGGCGGCGAACGAGCGACACTTCGCACTGCAGCGCACGCCGCTCGAGACCTTGAGCGAACCGCGCGCGAACGTCGAAAACACAGTCGGAAGGACCCGGACGAGCTCGAGTCTCGCCCGCGACGCACGCCCCGCGAGCACAAAGGGGGAGTTATAGGGAGTCGGCGCATTCGTCACAATGCCGAAGGTAACGAAGCGCACGGAGGGGAAGGGGGACGCCATGGTGAACACGGAGACCGGGGAGGAGACTGAGATGGCCGACGACCCGCTTCGGCCGGTGTTCGCCCCGCTTGGGGTGCAGGAGATGAGCGGGAAGAAGTGCGAGTACCGCAAGGTGAACGTACCGCAACACAGGTTCACGCCGCTGAAGGAGCACTGGATGGCGCTGTACGAGCCCGTGACGAAGCAGATGAAGATCGACATGCGCATGAACCTCAAGACGAAGAAGGTGGAGCTCAAGACCACGCAGGCGACGGAGGATGAGGGCGCGCTGCAGAAGAGCGCCGACTTCGTCCAGGCCTTCCTCCTAGGCTTTGAGGTCCAGGACGCTGTTGCGCTCCTCCGCCTCGACGACCTCTACCTCGAGTGCTTCGAGATCAAGGACGTGAAGCAGACGCTTAAGGGCGAACACATGAGCCGAGGTATCGGTCGTCTGGCGGGTAAGAGCGGTAAGACCAAGTTCACCATCGAGAACGCCACGAGGACGCGCATCGTCATAGCGGATCAGCACATTCGCATCCTTGGTTCATTCCAGAACATCAAGATCGCGAGGGACGCCCTGTGCAACCTCATCCTCGGATCGCCGCCGGGCAAGGTGTACTCAAGGCTCAGGTCCATCACAGCCAGGCTCTCGGAGCGGTTCTGATGCTCGTGTACTCTCTAGACCTCACACTTAGCCGTTGAAAAAAGAATCGCATTCCATCAAATCGTTCCAACACTGGTGTGCAGCTCTAACGCTCGTCCTGACTGTTCCGCGCCCGTTTCCTCATGGGCGTGAGCTGCAGCTCCTGCTTGTACATCCGCCTCTGGTAGTTCTCGAACGCCTTGGCTGCTGCTTCGACGTACATCGGGTCCTTGCTCTTGCTGAAGACCCGCACCTTGCGCTCGATGAATGAGTTGGGCAGCAGCAAACTGACCTTGCTCTTGTCAATGTGAAAGCTGTGGGTGTCCCCGTAGTCCTGGAAGAACTTGACACTGTCCACCGGGTTCTTGTTTTTCATCGAATAGTCGATCTTCACGTTCTGCACCATGATATCGTCCGGCCTGAGACCGCCCGGGATGTTGTTATCGCCCTGGCACGAAGTTATGTCAACCTCCGTGACAGGTTTGAAACCGATGATGTCCTCTTCCGGAACCGCGAAGTCGTTGACGTACTGGTACAGCTCCCTCCTTCGAATCCTCCTCACCAGGTCCCGACCCTTCTGCAGCTTTGACTCCTTGCTCCACTCGATTCGCTTCAGGATGGTGTCGTCGAGGCGGATGAACTCGTTCACGTCCCAGATCGACTTGCTAATCTCGGAGTCCCACGCCACATCCGCCTCGACGAGCGCGTCCACGATCATGTACTCGATCGCCTTGGCCTTCTTGTGAGTGTATACCTTCTGGTGCATGTTGGCCCTCGTGTGAAACAGGTCGTACACGTTGTAAACCTCGGAAGCCTTGAAGCAGATCTGATCGTCGATGACCTTCATGAAGCTCATCAGCCGCCCAACGTCCACGTTGCCCTTGACGCCGGTGCTGTGCTGGTCCCGCAGCAGATACTCGAACTTGTCCACGTCGATCGAGTTCCGCTTGTTCGCAACGATGTCCCACAGGAATTTGGTACCGGGCGTGGCGCTCTCGACGTTGGAGCTGGTGATGAGGTCGCAGACCCTGTCGATGAGCCCCTTGTCCAAATCCATGCCGTTGTCGTCCACCATCCACCGAAACATGTCGGCTCCCATCGCCTCGTGGTTCCACGGGGGCTCGTCCCCGGCGTGCCACCCGGCGACGCGCCTGGGGAGAAACTCGTTGTCGAACACGTGGGAGAAGGGCCCGTGACCCAGGTCGTGGCACAGCCCCGCCAGTTGCACCGCCACGCGATCAGCGCCCGTCAACGCATCCCTGAGGTGGCTCTGCGCCCGCGTCCTGAGCGCGTCGAACATGTTCGTGGCGAGGTGGGCCGTCCCGAGCGAGTGCTCGAACCTGTTGTGCGACGCCCCGGGGAACACGTAGTAAGACGTCCCCAGCTGCTTGAGCTCGCGCAGGCGCTGCACCTGCGGGGTGTCAATCGCGTCGACGACGATGCCGGGGAAATACATGTGCCCGTGCACCGGATCGTTTATGACCTTACCCCGTCGTCGCGTCGTCCACCCCCTGATCGGGTTCTGCGTGTCGTCAGCAGCCTCCGCGGGAAACATCGGCTGCTGGTGCTGCAGCTGGGACATGGTCACGAATTGATCCATGTCCTCGTCGAGGTCATCGGCGTCGCGCCTCTGACGCCACGACGCCCTCTTGATGTCGCGTCCGCCTCCCCCTCCACCGCCGCCGCCCCGGTGCGCCCGAGCGCCATCGTGCGCGCCGTTCACGGGAGGCGTGTTCATGCCGTCGTGGGGCATATCGTCGTCGTCGGTGACCAAGCCATCGTCCAGCACCGGGTTTTTGTCTTCGAGGGACATGGCGTTCACGTTGCTCATCTTCGAGTGGGAGCTCTCGGACATGCACTCGACGTACTCATTCTTGTGCATCTTGAGGTGACTCAGAAGGTTGGTGGTCCCCATCTTTGAGCCCTGCCACGTGAGCAGTCTCCCGCACGGCCTCGTCACGCCGTCTTCCCCGGTCACCTCGCAGATGCACTCCACGTTCTTGCCCTCCTTGCTCGCGGGGGCGAAGCGCTTCAAATACTTCCACACGTTCGACGGCTTGGCGCCCTTCTTGTAGTCCGGCGGGTCGAGATACTCCCTCGCGGTTGCCTCGCCGCCCTCCACCGGGTTCATCGCCTCGTCCGCCATCGTCGCGCGGCGGCGAGTTCTGCGGGTGAACGTTGTTGGATTTCAACTTGCTCCAGTCGGCTTATCGGATGAGTTTGCGCCAACGGTCGTATGAGACTCAGTCAGAATTGGGAAATACACGCGGTAAACGCATATAGAGTTCACGCACCAATATAAAGAGATGTGGAAAGTTCGCTCGATTCGCCTATTTCGTGCGCGACTGTAACGTGCGCGGACCGAAATATCCCGTTTTGGGCGCGGAGCAACACGCGGTTGTTTACTCAGACCTCTCCCTCGCCGCCATGCTGCAGGTGGAGGTCCCAGTCGACGAGCGGCGCGGGTTCCGCGCCGTCGACACCTCCATCGCCGATGCATCCGCGGCGGGCGAGGACCCGGGCGACCCGCTCGTCGGCACCCCCGAGCACGAGCGGAGGCTCGTCAGGTCCGATTCCGCCAAGGTACCGATAGAATTGGAGGATGCGCTCCGGCTGCAGAGCCTGGGCCGGCTGATGCACCGGCTGCGTCACAGGGACGTCGCGAACTCCCCGCAGCGACGGGCGATGGTGGAGCAGTACCGCCGGGAGACGGTCATGGGAACCGGGGTCGCCGAGCGCAAGGTGCTGGGAGTGGCGTCCAAGGAGAAGATCGACGACATCATCGCGAGCGGCAGGTACTACGAGGAGGCGTTCGGGCGGGACTCCAAGCACTTCCCGGCGACGGGCCTGCGGCGAACGGCGGCGTACGGCAAGGCGGGCGCGATGGGCCTCGGCGCGAAGGACAGGGCCAACGGCATCGGCCTGGACTACACCGAGGGCGCGCTCGCGTTCAAGGCCAAGGACCACAGGCCAATCGCGAGTCTGGGCGTACACGCAAGGACGACGCCGGCGGAGCACTCGCGCCTGTGCGAACTCGTCGCGCCCGAGGCGCCGTCGCTGCCCCAGGACCGCGGCTGGTCCATCATGGGAAGGACGGGGGGCGGGAACCCCGAGTCGTCCGCGTTCAACGGCGAGGACACCGCGATGAACGCGGCGCTCCCCGAGCCGTCGCCAAAGGACGAGTCGTCGCGCGGGATGGGACCCGGGGACAGGCGCGACTCCGCGTACCTGCGCTCGGAGAACGCGACGCCGAACGGAGCGCGTCGCGACGGTCGTGACGGGACGAAAGCGTTCGATTCAAACACGTCGACCCCGAGGGAGCGGGACGAAGGGAGCGCACGAAGGGAGGGCGGACGAAGGGACGGCTCATCGCGAGGGGGCCCCGGGTCGAGCGCCAAAAAACCCGGAGTGTCTGAGGATGGCTCCGTGCTCGCGACGCTCTACGGCGCCGGCGACGCGGTGCGGAGCCTGAGTTTGGCGGAGCGCAAGGCGCTGTTCGAGGTTGGAGTGCACGAGCACGTGTCCGCGCTGACGGAGCTGCTGTTCCCGGAGGAGGACGGCGTGAGCCCGCGGGTCAACATAGACGTCTCCGTGTAACTAGTCCGCTGCTTCATCGGTTTTTGTCGAGACGAGCGAGCGCGTTTTCCGAGTCTCATCACACCCGCGTCGCGATATGCCCGCGACGCGGGGAACCTCCCGGGCGGGCGCCGCCCTGGAGAAGGCGCTGGACGAGAGGCTCGCGGACGCCGCGCTGCGATGGGGGTCCTGCTGCGATAAGGGCTCCTGGCGAGACCACGTCGCCGAACACGGGGATACGGCGAGACAGCTCGAGATCCTGGCCGAGCGGGCCGTGGAGGTGGTGTCGAGGAAGGGCCACCCTGCGAGAGGGGGACCCGCGCGGGCGAGGGTGAAGAGCGCTTTGACAACCCAACGAGCCGCCGAGGCCCTCACCTGCCTCGTGGGATCATCCTCAAAGGCTGCCGCCTCCGTCGCGTGCCACTCGCTCGATCGCTTGACCGGTATTTTGGCGGCATCCGAGAACAGCACGATACTGAGGGCGTGCGCGTCTCAGCTCCTCGTACCCCTGATACACAAGGCGTGTCAGGACTATCGCGATGACACCAAGGCAGCACTCGCGGCGGCCACCGCGCTGTGGCGCCTCCTGGGCACGCCCAAGTTCTCCCCGGCTACCCCGGCCCTCTCGACTCTCGTCACCACCGCCACGGCGGCGGAGCGGGAAGCCTTCGAGCTCGTCGCGCGAACCCTCGACGCGGTGCGAGCGACCGACGTCGCCTCGAGCTGCTCCTCCGACGGTAAGGTGGTGAGGTATCCCGAAGTTCTCAGACGCTCGGTGTGCCGGCGGATGATCGATAACGCGACGCGGGGAGACGGCAAAGGGCCGTCAAACGCTCCGCTCGCCGTCGTCGCCGCGGCGTTGGCGCCCCACTCGCGGCTGTGGACAGAGGCGCTGACCGACCGAATGGGCACCGCGCAGAAGTTCGCCCAGCGGCTCATGGAGTGCGCGACGATGGATGAGGGCGTGGTGACGACCCTGGGTACGGAGGCGGCGCTCGAGGCGGCGGCGATGCTCGCGCGCGACGTCCCCGTCTTTCGAGAAGGGCTCATCGATATTATTAGCGGCGACGTCGACGCGGCTCTCGGGGCGCACCTGTGCGGGAGCAGGGAAAGACCGGCCGAAGTCGCCGCGCTGCATCTGTTGACGGCGATGGCGCCGAGTGTATCGCCGCGGATTTTGAAATCGTCGCAGTCTTCGAGGCGTCGCGGGTACTCTTCCGACTCTGACGACGATGAGAGGGTCGAAGTGAACGGCGTCGAGTGGACTGCAATTTTGGACGCCGTGCTGAAGCGCGCCTCTGAATTCCCGTCGGTGATCCAATCGAGGCTTCAAAACAGGTCCGATGAGGCGAAGGAGGTTGCGCCCGCGGCGGCAATCACCGCGGTGGCCGAGCTCTTGACGGTTGCTCCGTGGAAATTGGGCGAGAGAGGGCCAGGAGATTCTGGTTGGCAGAAAGCGTTGATGAAGATGAACATTGATCACACGCTCGAAGCATGTTTGAAGACACTCTCTGAAGGTGTGCGGAAGGTCACGAGCAGCGGCAGAGCCATGAGCAGCTTATTCAGGCGAGGAGAAGCAGTCACGACAGCAGTGATTGATGCGCTACACGCGACTGAACGACTGATAATGTATCGAAATGCCGCAAACATGTTTGATGAAATAGCTGATCGGGGTTCAAACTTCCGGGACCGAAAGCCTGCCCTGCCATCGCCTAAATTGCGCTGGGAAGAGCTGTTAAATTATGCCATGAACATACTCATGATCGCTGGGCCAATGTTTATGGGATCTTACAAAGAGGATGGAACTTTCAACTACGAAGATATTCGCACTCTTCCCGGTCCTCCCTATGACAACTGCGCCTGGAAGTATTTCATGCAGGAACACTTTGGCACGTATGGTGTGGGTGATATCTTCGAGGGACTTTGGGACCCGGAATTGATAGCGACGGCTGGGAATGGAGCGCGCGATTGGATGGCTGAAAGTATGGCAACTGCGGCAGGGAGTTTGCTCTGCACTGCGATGGTTCGAAACATAGAATGGTTGGAAGCAGCGACACCAAGATTAGATCTGATTCAAGGAAACCACCCTGCGTTCGGTGGAACGAACATGGAACGTGGTTTGCATTATGCCTTATCCATGGACTGGCCGTGGAAATATTTAAGCCGACTGGATAACGTGAATTCACAGGCAATGAAGGTGCTTGGACATGTGAACAGCATTCCGCGGGCGCTTCTTGCCGCTCTCGTAAGCCTGTTCATGGTCCATGATGAAAAGCTGTTGCACGCAGAACAAATCATGAACGAAGTGATTCCTTACTTGGTGGACTTGGTGGACCCTACGCTTCAAACAGTAGCTGACGTGGACATCTATCCACTTCGTGGTGTGCAGGAAGTTGACGCTGTCGCCGAGAACGACGAAGGGATTGACGGACCGCTGCGATGGTCTTTCCATGACTTGGAATTCATGGTCGCGTGGCTTCGTATGTATGTGATGTTATTCAGCGTGTATCGAAATGTTCCCAAGGTTGAGGATCCCGTCAAGATTCGATCTCTCAGGCAAACGTTTGAACTGTTGGCTTCAGAAGATGGAGGCCTCGGCGACGAGGGCAGATGCTGGGCCATCAAGGCTTTGAATTTACACGTCGTGAGGTACGACGAGAAAGATCTCGCGCCGATGTCGACCGACGAGGACAGAATTCGAGGTCCGAGGTCTCGCGTCGCGGACGCGCTCCTCGCGGCGCTCCCCGAACCCTTCCGTCACGACGACGGCGACGACGACGACGACCCGACGCGAATCGACCGCGACGCCGCGATGAAATCTTCCCCCGTCGCTCCCCCGGACGTTTGCTTCTGCCTAGCCGACGGCTGGAGGCTGTGCGCGCACTCGGCGATTCTCTCCGCGAGGTGCCCCGTGCTCGCGCGGAAAATCGAGGACTTGGGGTCCGAGCCGCCCGCGGGCGGCATTCGGGCCGTGAAGATGGGCGCGCAGGTGACCGTCGAGGGACTCCGCCGCGCTTTGGCGTGGATGTACTCCTCGCGGGTCATCGGACCCATCCCGGAGCCGCTCGTGCTGTCGCTGCGGCTGCCCGAGCTTCGACGCCGGACGACGTTTCCGGGAATCGGATGCGTCGCGGGGTCCCTCGTGCGCGATCTCGACGCCGCGATTCCGCACTCGCGAGGATGTCTCCGGAGATCGCTTCGCCCTCGTCCATTTCCCGGCCCTCGTCCCCCTCCGACCGACCTCACCATTCGCGCGCGCGCGTCCGAGGCTGAACACCCCTCCCGCCGCGCGCCGCCCTCCATCGGCACGCACAGGGTCGTGCTCTGCGCCCGGTCCGAGTACTGCCGCGCGGCGCTCTCCGTCGCGCACGGCTTTGCCGAATCCGGCGGGACGAACGCGTCGCTGACGCTCCCGCTCACCACGCGCCTCGCGCTCGAGATGTTTGTCCGCGTCGTGTACCTCGGCGAGATCCCCGCGGTGCCCGAGCCGGTCCCGATCGACGAGGACGACGACGAGGAGGAGGAGGGGGAGGAGGGGGAGGACGACGAGGAGGAGGGGGATGGGGAGGGGGAGGAGGGGGATGGGGAGGAGGAGGGGAGGAGGGGACTCGTAGGTTGGGCGAGGGCGTTGGTGGAGCTCGGCGGGTGCCTCGAGTACGTCGGCCTGCCCGAGGAGGCTGCTCGGTGCACCCCGCGGCTGAGGCGCGCGCTCGCGGATTGGGACGACGCGTGCGCGGGGAGGAAGCGATCGGTGTCGGCGGCGGGCGCGATTAACGCGCTGGCGACGGCGGCGGAGTTGCGGCGATGGGACGACGTGGACGCGCTCGCGGGGGCGCTCGTCGGGGCGTACCCGGAGGTGTGCGGGAAGGCGTCGTTCGAGGCTTTACATCCGGAGCTGCGGGAGGCGATGCGACGCGCGCACGTCGACGCGCGCCACGCGGGTGTGGCGTATAGAGGGTGAAAATAGAGGGTGAACTTTTAGCGAAGAAGAGTAACTTTTAGCTCAAGCAGGAGCATTGGGCTAGCGCGCGAGAGGGATGGTGGCGACGAGGCGTCTGGCGTCGTTCGCTGCGCGTAGGGCGTTCGCGTCCGTCCCGGGCCGGGTCCCCGGGCCAGGCACGCCCCCTCCCCCAGGCGGGTTCAAGCAGCCCCCGGTCCCGGAGAGCCTCCAGGGCGTCCAGCGGATCATCGCGGTGGCGTCGGGCAAGGGCGGCGTCGGCAAGTCCACCACCGCGGTGAACCTCGCGTGCGCAACCGCGCGCGCGCTGAACCTGCGCGTGGGGTTACTGGATGCTGATGTCTTCGGACCGTCGGTGCCCATCCTGATGAACCTGGCTGAAGCGGGGATGCCCGCGATCGACGAGCGGAAGCGGATGCTGCCGCTGGAGAACTACGGCGTGAAGTGCATGTCGATGGGGTTCCTCATCCCGGAGGAACGGGCGGCGGTGTGGCGCGGGCCGATGGTGATGGGCGCGCTGGGGAAGATGGTGAGGGACACCGCGTGGGCGCCCCTGGACGTGCTCTTCGTGGACATGCCACCGGGCACGGGCGACGCGCAGATCAGCATATCTCAGCAGATCCCCCTCACCGGGGCGGTCATAGTCTCAACCCCGCAGGAAATCGCCCTCGCGGACGTGCGCAGGGGGGTGAACATGTACACGAAGGTCGCCGCGCCCATCCTCGGGTTCGTGGAGAACATGGCGCACTTCGTGGACGCCGACGGGCGAAAGGTTTACGTCTTTGGCGAGGGCGGCGTGAGGAGAACCGCGGAGGAGCACGGGGTGGAGCTGCTCGGGGAGGTGCCGCTCGATCCGCTCATCGGGACGAGCTCGGACGCGGGACGGCCCGTCGCGGTGTCGTCGCCGGACGGAGACGCGGGGAGACTGTACGAGGCGATGGCGCGGCGACTCATCGAGAAGACCGCGCCCTTCCCGGAGCCGTCGTAGCCAAACGAGTCGCGCGCGTCGGGGGAAAAATAGATTTTCTTGACATGTAACTCGTAGATTCTCAATATTTCAAAGTACATGACACGAGCAAGCGGCGGGATCACAGTTCGTCCGCGTCGAAATCTCCGAGGGGCTCGAAGTACCCCGCGGGTGCCGCCGTCCTCCTCCCCATGAGCTCGTTGATCTTGTCCCAGGCGCCGTTGACGCACTGCTTCACCTCCATGGGAACGTACTGACCGAGGTCGTACTGGTTGTAAGCCCAGTAGCCGACGCCGCCGAAAACGCCGATGAAGAACATCCACAGGAAAAAGGCGAGGACCCCGTGCCCCCCGCGTCGGCCCTTGCCGTCGTCCCCGCCGTCCACGCGGTACTTGTCGCGGCCCAGCGCGCCGGACTCGTCGACGCACGAGCTTCCCGCGATGATTCGCATGTTCGTCGCGGAAATCTCTCGGCCCTCCATCGCGGGGCACTCCTTGACGAAATCGACCGTCTTCATGCGCTCGCACATGCCGAGCGGGTTCGGCCTCTCCCAGCCGAACTCGCACTCCGTGTCGTATTGCTCGCTGCACTCGCACGCCTTCGTTTCCGGCTCCGGCCTGACGTAATCCTGCCTGTTGAGGCAGAGGCTGTACGGGTCGCGCATGCGACGGGTGAACGTGGCGTTTCTGCCCAGGATGCACTTGTCCGGGTTGGGCGAGGTCGCCGCCCACTGCTCGTAGTCCTTCGTCGGCTCGCACCTCGGCGGCGCCCAGGCGTACGTCGGCTTGCCCGTCGGGTCCACCTGCATGAGGTTGTTGAAGTCAATCGTGTACATGACGCCGTCGGGGTCGCCATCCGCGGTGCCGTCGTCAATCGACCCGCGGATGATGAACACGTCGCCTTTGCCGTGGGGATCGGCTCGGATGTTGTGTATGGAGATCCTCTGCGAGAGCTTGAGTTCCTCCCAGCACCGGCCGAGGTCGCGGCTGAACTGGACCGTGTCGGTGGGACCGAGCGAGGACATCTTGCCGATGACCATGAGGCCGCCGTTGTTGCCAAACTCGTAGATGTGCGGTCCCTTGACGATCTCCTCCCAGGTGAGGCCCGCGTCGCGGGAGAGGTAGGTGTTCACCGAGGTGGGCTCGAAGGCTAGGGACTTGCCGACGTTACCGGTGGCGAGAATCACCCCCGGCGCGCTCTCGTGCGTGTACACCGAGCCCAGTCGGGTCTTCCAGGTGCCGCGCATCCAGTGCGTCTCCCCGTGGAGGTGAAGCTCGCACGAGTCAGGTCCGTCCTGGCAGTTGATCCTCTTGCCGTCGGCGCCCAGCAGCGGAGGTCGTATGCCCTGCCAGACGCCGCCCGCGTTGTACGTGATGCGGGTCTTGACGGCGTCCATGGTCATGGCGTGCCCGACAACCTGGTTGGCGAGGTAGACGCCGGGGATGGCCGCGACGTTGGTGAAATCCGCGGACCCGCCGATGCGAATGTTATCGCGCATGTTGAGCGAGAAGAACTGCATGTCGACGTCCGCGCTGTACAGGTTGCCGAGGAACCCGACGTCCCTCGCGGCGGAGACCTCGGCGTGATCGACGGAGAGAAAGTCGGGCCCCGGCGCCTCTTTGTTCCAGTCGTAAACCGTGTAGCCGCGCTGCCCGAGCGAGGAGGGTACGCACGCCTGCGTGAAGGTCTTGCCGGCGTCGGTGCTGATCTGGAGAACAATATCGGTGTCCTCCTCCATCGCCGCGCGAGCTTCGTCGTCGGTGGTGGCGTGGTACACGAGGCAATCGCGAAGCTGCGCCACGTACACGTCGCCGTTCAAAACCTCAAAGGAGTTACCGCACATCACCATGCGCTGGTGCGCCGACTTGAACAGGTCGGTGGTGTACACGAAGTGGACGTTGTAGTCCCACGAGTTGTAGTACCCGTTCTTCATGTCCTCCTCGGTCTCGTAAACCGTGGCCATGATCCCGGGCATGCCGTCGTCCATGTCGCCCGGCACCGGCGGCGCGAAATCAAAATCAACGAATCCCCACACTCGATCGCCCGCCGTCTCGGTGAGGTTCTGCCAGGTTTTGCCGAAGTCGGCCGAGTACATCAGGTCGAGGGCGAGGAACTCGGAATCGGGTTCGAGGTCGCGCTCCACGAGCACCAGGACGTGATCGGGGAGCTTCGGGTGCATCTTGAAGAAGGTGTAGGCAAAGGCGACGCCGTTGCCGGGATCGGCGAAGCAGTTGTTGGGGTCGGCGCCCACGACGCCGCAAGGCTGGATCCAGGTGTTGCCGAGGTCTCTAGACGCCCAGTGTTCGCCGTCGAAGCCCTGGACGATCATGTTCTCGTGGGGCTCGTCCTCGCCGGAGGTGATCAACGCGAGGACCTTGTCGGAGGACTTCGTACCGTCCTTGGTCATGAGATCCGGCGTCTCGTCGTACCACGAAGCGCCGCTGTTCTTGCTCGAGTAGAGCTTCCCGCCCTCGGTCGTGGCGAAGAGCTTTGACTGTCCGCTCGTCGTGATCCACTCGAGGCTGTCCTGAACGGTGGGCATCGTCACCTGGAACGGGGAGGAAGCGGGAAGAGGATAGACGTCAGCGACGAAAGAATTGACGACAGAAAAGAACAAAAAAATTGCTCCACGCGGTTCGGCCGACGCACCGCCGGGGTCAATGGCGCGAGGCTGACGGGCGCTGGGCACTGCGGCTGCGCGGCGACGGCGTAGATCGCCGCCGCGAGGAGAGCGACGCGCGCGGCGAGCGCGACCTTCATGATCAGCAGCTCTGGCGTCTCGATCGAGTGATGACTCCTCGAAAGGGCGGGTGACTGCGGACGTGGATCTTCGCGGATTGCGGTGGCTTTTTTCAAAACGTCGTTCCTCCACGGGCGGTCAAAGGCACACACGGAGCGGGCGCAAAGAGGGAAGCGACGACGACGCCGGCGAGATGGCGGCCAGCGAGGAGTCCGACGCTATGAAGCAGTTCAAGGAACTTCAGGTGAACCCCCGAACATCGCCTCCCCGCGAGTCTTTCTCGTTCACGCGCGGATCCCCGGCCCGTCCCCGTCTCTTGATGAGCCCCCGAGATCTGTGTTTCCATCATCGGCGCCGCTTCCCCGGTATCCCCCGCTGACCTCGACCCCGATCCCCCGCCCTTCACAGTCGAAATACATTGAGACCACCCAGAGGAATAAGAGGCTGAAAGACAGCGTCTTGAAGAATAAGCAGGATATCCACAGAGCTGCGCTCACGGGCACCGAGCTCTCCAACCTTCCAGAGGACATCCCGTGCTACGAGCCGGTGGGTCGATCGTTCGTTCGCGAGCCCGTTGCAACAATCATGAGCAAGCTCCAGGACATCGTCAAGACGGCGGGTGAGGAGATCGAGAAGGCGGAGGGTCAGAGTGTGCACCTGCAGAAGGTGCTCAACGAGACGGAGACGAACATCAGGGAGCTGCTCGCCGCCAACCCCGGGCTCCAAGAGGAGCTCCTCAAGAATGGGTACGTGCAGTGAGCGGGAGAGGGAGCGTCGGGTCCGAGGTCCGAGTTCGCGCGTGCTAGACGCGCGATAGGGATCGGCGTAGCCATAGGTCACGTAAATCGTCACAGTAGTTCATTCTGGTTTGCAATCTCGTCACCGGCGTCGATGTTGGTTGCTTCCAAGAACACCCTCCGAGGCAAGAACACCCAGGATGAGGCGCAGGCGGGAAGTTCCGATCGCGCATTTTTCCAATCACCACAAAGATGGACGATAAACACGATGGTTTAATTTCCTCGGGTTATTTCCTCACTGAAGGCGAATTCCCATTTTTTCAAAGGTCTCCCACGTGGAATGCAATCTTTTTGCACCGAGTCTAGTCAGCGTAAAGGCACCTTTGGGAATTTCCCCGCCTTGAACATTCCCGCGATTAACCGCTGCGCACGTATTTTCCCAGTAAAAAGAGCAGGCTGGAAGCTTCTGCCTATGGATGAGTCCGGCTGGGCGACTGGCAACCTGGGCACACCTGGGCACCCCGGTCGGTCGACCATCGCGTTGTGAACGATTCACAAACGACAGGACGCGGACGACGCGATGATCATAATATGAGTGTATTGAAGTGACTTGCTAGGCTAAAGCGCCGCACACAGACTGATGGTATACGTCAACTTCAATCCCTTCCCAAAACCCGAGACTGGCGAGAACTTGTATCGTGATACATTTAAGCCGCCTGGTAGACGTAGCCGGGGTCGGTCTCCACCTGCTCGTCGAGGGCGTTGAGCTCCTCCTGGGTGAACCAGCCAGCCTTGCCCGCCACGATGCGGACGGGGCCGAGAGCCGCGATGAGGATGGGGAAGAGCATCGCCGCGGGGGATCCCTTGATCCACCACATCACCGCGAGGCAGGCAATCTGCATGATGGTGAACTTCTTGAGGGTGGGGAGGGACACCGACTTGGTGAGGGGGGAGGAGGCGGGCATCTTGGCGGGGTCGGTGATGAGGGTCATGCCGACGCGCTCAAGGAACTCGTTGCCGCGCATGGCCGCGAGTCCGAGGTAGAAGAAGATACCGGAGAGCACGCACATGGGGATCTGGCCGAGGATGTCCTTGAGGAAGATGATGGAGGCGCCGATGAGGAGGTTGAGGACGAGGGGAGTCCAGCGGGTCTCGGTGACGCCGGTGACCTCCTCGCGGCCGGTCGTGGGGTCCTGCTTCACGTCAGTGAGGGACTTGACGTGGGTGAGGGAGTGCACGGTGGACGCGCAGATCCAGGGGAGACCGCAGATGGAGGTGACCGCGGTGATGAGGGAGAGCCAGAACATGTCGAGGTGGTAAGCGCCGGGCTTCTTGAGACCCTTGGAGGCGTTCACGAGACGGGTGGTGATGTTCTGGTCCATGTACAGGAGGATCGCGCACGCGGGGGCGGGCGCGAGAGCCGCGAGCTTCACCCAGGTCGGGACAGCCATGATGTCGGTCACCCAGGGGCGAGCGATGGAGGGCGCGAGGGAGGCGGGCAGGGACAGGGCGTCGAAGGTGAAGCCGTAGTTGCCCGCGAGCCACGCGCCGAAGAAGCAGCCGATGGCGATGGCGAAGGTGGGCGCGAAGTCACCGATGAGGTTGCGAACGCCCTCGGGGCCGTAGGGGGAGCGCTTGAAGTTGGAGATGGCGATGGCGGAGCCGCAGGTGACGAGCGCGGTGAGCGCAGAGCCCATGGCCAGGGTGGAGGAGATGGAGGGGTTGAAGAACATCATGATGATCTTCTTGGCGGACTCGACGCAGAAGATGCACGCGACGAGGGCAGCGAAGGTCTCGTCGGTGAACTTGGTGAAGAAGCGGACGAGGTTGGAGGAGGAGGTGACCGCGACGATCATGAGGAGGATGGAGGTCCAGATACCGATCCACGCGTAGGTACCGAAGAAGGGGAGGCCGTACTGGGCGCAGGTGGTGTAGAGGATCGCGGTGTAGGTCACGACGGAACCGGTGGACGCGAGGATGGACATGGGCTGACCGCACAGCACCGCGTACAGGACACCACCGATGGCGGTCGCGAGGATCACCTCGGTCGCGCCGAGCATGCCGGCGGTGGCGGAGGTGAGCACGGCGCCGAAGGCGACGGCGGGCGCGAGGGCCGCGAAGAAGAGGAAGAAGACGGACGCCTGGGGAGAGGGGAGGGGAGGGACCGGTTGGAAACAGTTTTTCAAAAACTCAAAAACCGTCCTCTGGATAACAAGGGTGGGGGCGGATCGGAACGAGAGGTCGCGGGGACGGGCCCGGGGGAAGGAGCTCCGCCCCTCGCGTCATCCATGGCTTCGTCGCAGGACGAAACGCGTCGAGGTTCGATTGTTGCCGAGCCGAAAGTTCGGGGTTGGGCGCGCGCGCGCGATCGCGTTTATCGCGCGCGCCATAAACGACTAGCTATCGTTCAAAAGAAACGGGCGCGATGGCTCACCAGGGACTTGGGAGAGATGCCCTGCTTGAAGTCGTCGATGTAAAGGGGACCGCGGGCGGCGAGGTCTTCCTTGATGCCCACGAAGGGAGCCTGGACGATGGGCTCGGGGTTACCGCCGGCCCTGACGGTCACCGCGGCGCGGCGAGCGGCCATCTGCACGGGCTTGCCCACGACCGGGGTACCGACGATCGCCTTGGCGGACTTGGCCGCGACGACGCGGGAGCGCATCGCGGGGCGGGCGCCGAGGCCGAGGCCGAGGGTGTTCATGGTCATGGCAGTCTGCATTTTGACTACGTTAAAGACAGTGCTACGCGAAAAGGACGCGCTTGTCGGTGTGAGATGACCGCGAAAGAAGGAAGGCACTTCGACAAGGTTGCCCAGTCAGAGAGGATCAGGTGAACGAGGCGGACCAATCAGATTGCAGTTCTTGTACAGCTGTAAACGGTCGGTTGCCTTTTTTCGGAATCTTTTTCCAGCAATGCAACCATACGAAATTGACCACGCCGACCGGAAAGCCAAAAAAAAAGCCAGCGTTCAAATGGAGGGAAAACACGTTGGAAACCGGTTGATTTCCCACCGAAAAAAACTGCCAGAGCGGAGCGGACACACCGGGAAAAACACGTTCAGTTGGGATCGACCAAGACTTAGTCAGTTGACCAGCCCGCGCTGGCACTGTGACGCGCCCCGAAGCGTTCGCCCACCTCTGATGGACCGCGGATCGAGCGAGAGGCTGTTCGACGTCGTCGCTCGCCTGCGCTCGGGCGAGTCCGCATCATCTCGGGATCTGGACGAGGCGTGCCACGAGGCGCGGGTCCTCGTCGACCAGCTCCGAGCGCTCGAGTCCCGCGAAGCGGCGATGCTGGGCAGACTCCGGGAGCGCGACGTCGCGATTGCGGAGCTGCGCGCGAGCGCGGAGGCGACGCGCGCGGAGACGGCAAGTTTGACACCGGGCGGGAAAGGGGACGGTAGGGACGGTGAGACCGCGCCGGCGGTGGCTGAGGACCTCTGGAGCGAGCCGCCCGACGTCCGCGCGTGGGGGGAGGAGGGATCGGGACTGTTGCACTCGGGCGGGGAGGCAGCCGCGAGGGCACTGATGCTCGTGGCGCTCGCGCGTGACGTGTTCGAGCAGGAGCGGCGGTTGGTGGAGCTTCGATGGAAAGTGCTAGAACGGGCGGGAGCGGAGGAGGAGTCGCCGTTCGAGGTCCGCTGGAAGTCCGAGGAGGAAATTTCCAATAGCATAATAATCTGAAATAACATATCAACACTGGTCGCGACGAGTCCAGCTCAGGTGCCTTTAACACAATCGAGAGGGAACACCGCAAATCTACATCAAGTAGCGCCAAGGAATCAGCCATCTAGTCCTTGTTCGCGAACTCGATGCCCTTGTCGATGGACGCCTTGAGCTCAGGGATGAGCTTCTCGAGCCAGCCCTTCTCGTAGTCTGTGATGTCGCCCACCGGGAGCACCTCCTCGGCGCCGTTCGGTCCGAGCTTCACCTTGGTCGCGAAATAGGGCAGGTCCGTCACGGATGACGCGACGTAGGAGCACTCGTAAACTTCAGCCTCGCCGGAGAGACCGCGGAGGCACGCCTCGGCCATCCTCGCGGCGGCGTACGCCATGGAGAGCGTCGCCGAACCCGCGCCAGCCTTCGCCTCCACAACCTCGGTGCCCGCGTTCTGGATGCGGACGGTGAGCGCCTCGAGCTCTTCGGCGGTGAACTTGGTGCTGGGGTAGGTCTGGGAGAGGAGGGGGAGGATGGTGATGCCCGCGTGGCCGCCCACGACGGGAACGTCGACATCGTTGACGTCGAGGCCCTTCGCCTCCGAGATGAAGGTGTTGGAGCGGACCACGTCGAGGGTGGTGACGCCGAAGATCTTCTTGGGGTCGTAGACGCCAGCCTTCTTGTACACCTCAGATGCGATGGGCACGGTGGAGTTCACGGGGTTGGAGATGATGTTGAGGATGGCCTTGGGGCAGTTCTTAGCGCATGCCTCGCACAGGTTCTTGACGATGCCCGCGTTGATGGAGAAGAGGTCGTCGCGGGTCATGCCGGGCTTTCGGGGAACGCCCGCGGGGATGATAACGAGGTCGCATCCCTTGAGCGCATCCGCAAGCTGTTCCTCGCCGGCGTAGCCCTTGATGGAGCAGGTGGTGTTGGTGTGGGAGAGGTCCGCGGCGACGCCGGGAGTGTTCGCAATGTCGTAAAGCGCAAGATCCGAGATGAGGGGGTTCATCTTGAGCAGGAGGGAGAGGGACTGGCCGATGCCACCGGCGGCGCCGAGGACTGCAACCTATGGATGTAAGAAATCGTGTCGGGACACGGCACTCAGGGTCGGTTCGGGTTCCAGTGGGGTGTGCGTCGGGTTCGAGAGGTCGCCCTAGAATTATTCCGCGAAATGTTCCCCCTCCGGGACGCGCGGCTCGGAGCGCAGATCGGCGACCAGGGTGGGTTCGCAACCCCAGGGCACGATCCCATACGCTGAGTTACACGATGAGTAGGGATTGCGCACCTTGTACTCGGCCTTGGCGGTCATCACGTGGCGGCGGGAGGACGCGGTCACCACGCGGGGACCCGCTCGCCTGAGGGCGTTGGACCTTTTAGATCCGATCGCGGGTTTAGCGACGGCGCGCGCGTTGGCGGCGCATGAAGCCATGGCAGCCGACATCTTTTGGGGCGTGTGCGGTGTTACCGAAGTGTAGTGCGGGGACGAGGCGATGGATTCACCTCCACCTCTGCGAGTCCAGCAGTGAGCGCACTCCAACGACGATTGGGGAACAACCGCGGGTGACAAATATCTCCAGAGATCGCGTCACACCCGCGTCGTTTCTGCAGGCTCAGAGGCCCTCTCTCCTGCGCGAGCACCTCCAGTCGTCCCCGCGGGCGACCTGATGGCACGAGGGTGAGTTTTTTGGGATATATCGTCCATGGTTCGTGCCAAGAAGGCAACCGCATCACCCGGACGCCTCGGTGATCTCTCCTCGTCCTCGTCGGGCTCGCTAGAAGGCGCGGCCAGGGGTCGAAACACTACAATCGTCATCCCGTGCTACAACGAAGCCGAGCGACTGCGCACGGACGAGTTCCTGGCGTTCGCCAGGAGGGAACACGACACCCAGCTATTGTTTGTCAACGATGGCAGCACCGACGATACATCTGATGTGATCAGGAGCATGAGAAGGCGCTGCCCCGACAGCATTGATGTCGTGGACATGCCCGTGAACGTCGGCAAGGCCGAGGCGGTGAGGCGCGGGATGCAGATCGGGTGCATGAGCGGAAGCAGATTCGTGGGCTTCTGGGATGCCGACCTCGCCACGCCCCTGGACCATGTCGCGATGTTTAAGGAGGTCATGGAGGACAAGCCCGAGGTTGACATGGTGTTCGGCGCCCGGGTCGGCCTATTGGGTCGCGACATACGGCGGTCCATGAAGCGTCACTACCTGGGCCGGGTGTTCGCAACATTGGCATCCATCACGCTGGGGTTGGGGGTGTACGACACGCAGTGTGGATCGAAGCTGTTTCGCGTGGACGACAGGGGTGATTTGGAGACGGTGATTTCCATGCCGTTCCACACCAGGTGGGTGTTCGATTGCGAGATGATAGGGAGGTTCAGTGCCCTGCGGCGATCGCGGGTGAGGGGAGGGGTCAGGAAATGGGGCAAAGTAGACGGTGGGGACATGAGCGGGTCCATCTATGAGTATCCACTGCATCGGTGGGAAGACGTGGGCGGAAGTAAGGTAAAGTCGAGCGACGTGATCAAGATGGCGTGGGGGCTGATGCAGGTGCGGAGGAGATA